>Ga0233425_10007073_pt1 | contig 16021 bp, 15 predicted proteins | sample Watercolumn_Towu_2_FD_181712 | JGI IMG/M metagenome (GOLD analysis project Ga0233425, IMG submission 181712) | Freshwater microbial communities from Lake Towuti, South Sulawesi, Indonesia - Watercolumn_Towuti2014_140_MG | ecosystem: Environmental > Aquatic > Freshwater > Lake | place...
CCAAATGGCTTTGGACTTATAATAACGAAAGACCTCATTCAGCCATTGGCGGTGTACCACCAAGGAAACTGATTGATCGTCATTTAACCCCTACTTTTAGCTGTGCCTAAATATGGGGGGATTACACCTACGCGAGCGAATTGCTGTGTTGCGCGGCATTCATAGCCTCGCTGTATGGCTGCATACTATCTCGGCCTCTGCATGTCGCGTGCCTTGCCCGGCATCTCGCTTGCCGACTTATTCAGCCTTTCTTATCGTTTTGTGATTTAATAACGCCATGACGCAAACATTCAAAAATATCGGCATTATCGGCAAATACATGAACCATGACGCGTTGCAGCAAATGCAAGGCGACTTGGCCGATCTGGCGCGTCATTTAAAGGCGAAAAAACTTCAGGTGTGGGTTGAACAACACACTGCCCAGCATGCGGAACTGACGGGCTTTAACACCGCATCGCTGACTGAAATCGGTACCAAGGTGGATATGGTGATTGTGATGGGAGGCGATGGCACCATGCTGAGCGTGGCACGTGCCTTGATGCCGCACCCCGTGCCGCTGGTGGGCATCAATCGCGGGCGGTTTGGCTTTCTGACCGATTTGCGCGCGGAGGATATGCTGCATGGTATCGACCAGATTCTGGTGGGGCAATACCAACGGGAAAGTCGCATGTTTCTTACCGCGCAGATTTTCCGCAGCGGCCAGCTGGTACATCAGGGGGTGGCAATGAATGATGTGGTAGTAAAAAGCTGCCTGCGCCTGCTGGAGTTCGAAGTGCGTATCGATGACAAATTTCTGCACAAGCAGCGCGCAGATGGCCTGATTGTCAGCTCGCCCACCGGCACGACTGCTTATGCCATGAGTGCGGGCGGGCCTATCCTGCATCCGAATGTGGAAGCGATTGTACTGGTGCCAGTCAGCCCGCATACTTTGTCCAATCGGCCAATCGTGGTCAACAGCGCCAGCCGGATTGAGGTCACGGTAGTGCAGTCCGATGACGCGCAAGTGAGCTTTGACGGGCAATTGCAATTGGAAACGGAGCAGGGCGACAGAGTAGTGATTCAACGCGCGCCGCAAATGATCACGCTGTTGCATCCGGCAAACTATTGTTATTTTGATATGTTGCGCAACAAGCTAAACTGGAGCTAGGTTTTCATGCAAAAATCCACGCTTGCGTTGTTGCTTTCGCCTAGCCATCGTGGATTTTTATCATGAAAATAAGCGTTCTTTTATGAGTCGTCCAAGATTTTTATAACACATGCTGCAGAGCCTTTCCATCCGCGACTTCATCATCGTCGATACGCTCGATCTGGAATTTTCATCCGGTTTCACCGCGCTTACCGGCGAAACCGGTGCGGGCAAATCCATCCTGATTGATGCGCTGTCGCTGGCATTGGGCGCGCGCGGCGATGGTGTGATGACGCGCGCCGGTTGCGAGAAGGCGGATATTTCCGCCACGTTCGACATGACGGAGCCCGCAAGTGCCTGGTTAAAAAGCAACGAGATTGCGGTGGATGACAACCTGTTGCTACGCCGGGTACTGTATGCCGATGGCCGCAGCCGCGCCTTCATCAATGGGGTTTCCGTCACTATCGCCCAGCTCAAGGAGCTGGGCGATTTGCTGGTGGATATTTACAGCCAGAACATGCACCACAGCCTGCTTAAAACTGCCACCCAGCGCCAGATTCTGGACGAATTCGCCGGCTTGCAGACGCAAGTGCAGCAGGTGGCGGCTTGCTACAAAACCTGGGCGGAGCTGGATAAGCAGCGCAAAGCTTATGAGCAGAACGCGACCGCTTACGCCGATGAATTGGCCGAGTTGCGTGACAAAAACCATGAGCTAGCGCAGTTGGAATTCAGCGTCGAAAAGTGGGTGGAACTGCAGGCGGAACATGCGCGCCTGAGCCATGGCTCGGCCTTGCTGCAAGGCGTAGAGGCGAGTGCCAGCTTGCTGGGCGAGGCGGAGATTAACGCACGTGACTTGATTGCGCAGGCACACAGCCAGTTGCAGGCGGTAGCGGAGTATGACACGCAACTAAACGAACCACTCGATGCCATCAATAATGCGCTGATCCAGACCGAAGACGCCAACCGTTTCCTGAATCGCTACCTGCAGCGCACCGAGCTGGACCCTGAGCGGCTGCTGGCGGTGGAGAGCCAGATGCAGGCGATTCACGACACTGCGCGCAAATACCGCTTGCGGGTGGAGGATATCGCCGATGTGCTGGCACTGGGGCAGGCCAGGATGGCCGAGCTGGAAAGCTTTGCCGATGACGGCGTGCTGGCCAGGCGCTGCCAGGAGGCGGAAAGTACCTACATGCAGGCAGTAGGTGTGTTGAGCCAAGAGCGCGCTCAAGCGGCGGTTGAGCTATCGGCACAGATTACGCAGCACATGCAGGCGCTGTCACTGGCTGGCGGGCAGTTTACGGTGGAGTTGGTGCCACAGCCGCCTTCAGCCCATGGCCTGGAATATGTCGAGTTCATGGTGGCCGGACATGCGGGCGTTACGCCGCGGCCGCTCAACAAAGTGGCTTCCGGCGGTGAGCTGTCGCGCATCAGCTTGGCGTTGCATGTGACCACGGCAAAACAAGGTATTGCACCTACCATGATCTTCGACGAGGTGGATGTCGGTATCGGCGGTGGCGTGGCGGAAGTGGTCGGGCGCTTGCTCAACACGCTCGGGCAGCAAAACCAGGTGCTGGTCATCACCCATCTGCCGCAGGTAGCGGCACAGGCGCAGCATCATCTGCAGGTGCGCAAAACCCAGCTGGATGGCCAGACACTAAGCCATATTCATAAACTCAGCACCGTGGAGCGAATCGAGGAGGTTGCCCGCATGCTGGCGGGTATCGAAATCACCGAGGCCGCGCTCAGCCATGCCCGAGAGATGCTGGGCATGCAGATGCAATCTTCCACCTAATCTTTCATTGTCAGAATGGATGTTCTGGGAGCCAATCTGTATGCGGTTCCCAGAGCAGGTGTTTTGGCAATGAACGCGCGTGCGAGGGCTAGCGAATCGCATGCTGAATCACCCGCCACTGTTCAATCTTCTGCGCCAACGCCATGCCAGCGTGTGCCGGGCTGGTGGACGGTAGCAACTGCGTCGGCATTTTTTGATTCAGCCGGATATTTTTTCGGAAAAGGGTGGCTGCGGTATTTCCGTTAAAACAGATAAGCTGGATACGCGAATGTAACCTTAAAAAATCCGCTATGTCGTTCGGCACGACGCTATCTGGCTTGATGGCGCCATCCATGCTGCCAGGGCGATGGGCGGATGCGCAGACATCCCATAGCGCCACACCAGTATCTGCCAGCGCCTGGCAGCGTTGTGCGTAAGGCAATTTGGCAGGGATGTTCAGTATGGCTTCCATCACGTGCCAGAAAGCATTGCGCGGATGAGCGTAATATTGCTGCTGCCGCAATGATGCCTGCCCAGGCAGGGAGCCAAGAATCAGCAGCTTGGCATCATTGCCGGCAACAGGCGGGAATCCGACGGAATGCATCGAACGAGATGGATTACTGTGATTTGACGCAGTTCCGCCCAGCGCGTTTGGCTTCGTAGAGCGCGTCATCGGCACGGCGCAGTATGGTCTGCAGCGTGTCATCTGGTCCAACGGTGGAATAGCCGATACAGATGGTGACCGGGTCATCGACATGTCCTTTGATGCCGGCTTGCTGGATGTGCTGGCGGATCGCTTCGGCAAAAGACTGGCAGCGCTGCGTATCCGTCTTGGTGGCGATAATCACGAACTCGTCTCCGCCCCAGCGCGCGACCAGATCGCTGACGCGCGTGTACTGGCTCAGTATTCTGGCTATTTCCTTGAGCGTGTTGTCACCGGCTTCATGGCCCAGATGGTCGTTGATTTTCTTGAAATGGTCCACATCGATCAGTATCAAAGAGAATGTTTCATGATAACGATCCAGCTGGCTTTTTTCGTATTCGAAGACTTCTTCTACTTTCTGACGATTGTATAAACCGGTCAGATGGTCATGGAAGCTTAGGTTGCGCAGCTGTTCTTTTTCCTGCTGCAATGCCTGATTGGCTTCCTGCAATGCCAAGGTTCTCTGATGCACCTGCTCATCCAGCTGCTGGTTGATTTTTTGCAGTTGCGTTTGCTGCTGCCGCACCATTCTTTCGTGAAACTCGAAGATGACCAGCAACACCAGCGTATGTATCACGCCAGTCAAGATGTCCAGATTGGAATAGCCGGAATCCGGCATGACAGCGTGTGCGATGACCACCGAAGCAAGAATGGCGATTACCCACCAAAATCCCAGTTTTCGGCCCTTGAGAAACAAGGCTGCTGCTGCAAGCAGAACAAAGAGTACAAAGCGCGTCTTGTTATATGGCGCCAGTATGAAAATGGCCAGAAAGAGCACCCAATATAGGCCAATGGCTGCATTGCTGAACCAGTTCACGCGATGGGGGTAGCGGCGCAGAAAGTACGCCATGACCAGCGCGATGGCTGCGAATGCGATGTCCGACAAACCAATTATCAGCGATTGCTGCAGGCGAATGACGCTCATGATGGCAGCAACGATACTGCCTAACCACAACGCTCGGAAAAGGAAACCGAATTTAGACTGGTCGATGGCTGTGGCCTCGATTTGTGGCCATACAGATTCTGTCTGATTGCTAGCTTGATTGCTCATGATGCTAGTCTCGTAATAATGATAGTAATACTACTTTCAGGTATTATGCCTGAATTACAGCTATTTGGCTATTTCGGCAGCCTCCACTACGACTTTGTAAAGTTGTGCTTCCTGCGCGGTTTTGATGCGTCCACCGATGGCGACCTGATTGCGCTTGCCGGGCTGCACGCCGTTGATGATCATGGAAGGGCTCTGACCGACTGCGCGGCCGGTTTGCGCATCGTATTTGATGACGCGTACCTGTACACGGCCTACCGGTACGCTGGTCGCGTTCTCCACTACGGCGAATAGGTTGCCGCTGTTATCTGCGAGAGCGCCGGAGCGCAGATATTTGCCCGGGTTGCGCGGCAAGTCCAGCTTCACTGCGCGTGCGCCGGCCTGCTGGCCAATCTCGGAGTTGGAACTAGCGGCGACTTGGTAATGCTGTAATGCGGCATCCATATCGCCCCGCGCCTCGGCAATGTCGCCCAGCAAGGCATGGCTGGGGGCGGTCGGTAGCAATTCGTTTGCACGTTTTAAAAACGGCTCTGCCTCAGTTTTTTTGCCCATATTAAATAATGCAATGCCGGTTTGGATATGCGGCTTAAAATAGTCCGGCTGCATTTTGATGGCTTTGTCGTAATAGGCAATCGCTTCGGTATGTTTCTTTTGACTCAAGGCAATGTCACCTAACAACTCTTGGAATCTTGCCTCACGCGGCTCTTCCATAATCGCCCTCTGTGCAAGGCTGGATGAGGTTGCCACATCATTTTTCTTAAGTGCTTTTACTGCGTCATCATAGACTTTGTAAGCGTTTTTCGTGGCTTTTACGTGTGCCACTTTTTGTGCATAAACCTCTTTCCCCATCTCGCCACCCGCGCCCAGCTTTTTAAGGGTTTCTTTGTTGGCAGCAACACGCTCCGGTGATGGCGGGTGGCTGGCGAACAGGCCTTGCAGCCAGTTGGTTGCACGGCCTTCGCTCAGGCGCACGAAGGTTTCCTGCAAAGTGACGGCAGCCGCGGGGTCGTAACCGGCTTTCTTCATGTAGTTCATGCCGTAATAGTCAGATTCGCTTTCCGCGTCCCGGCCATACTTACTGCTGATCAGCTGTGCGCCGACTTGCGATGCGCCGACGATAAGGTTGGCGTAGTCGGTATTCTGTGCACCGATTCCCACCGCTATCATGGCGCCTTGCAGGAATATGCCGCGTTCCATGCTTTTGGCGCCGTGACGGGCGGCGGCGTGGACAATCTCATGCCCCATGACGGCGGCCAGTTCCGCCTCGCTGTTCAATTCGTACAAGATGCCGCGGTTGAAGGCGATCTTGCCGCCCGGCATCGCCCATGCGTTAGGTACGGAGTCGTTGAGCACGACGAATTCGTATGGCAGTTCAGGCCGGTCTGATACGGCGGCCAGGCGTTTGCCGACACTTTGTACGTAGGCGGTCAGTTCCGGGTCGATGATGTAATCGCCGCCCTGAGATTGGCGGGCCGGAGAGTAGTTCTCCTTGCCGATGGCGATCTCCTTCTCTTCGGAGACGAACTGGAATTCTTTTTTCTTGGTGACGGGGTTGGTACCGCAGCCGGTAGCTGTTATCCCGATGAACAACGCAACAATCAGGCTGTAATATTTTTTCATCGGCTTTCTCCGGCTTGAAGACTTAAAACACGATTAACGCATGACTATCTTTTGTGTGGACAAGGTTTTTTCGTGCAGTCGGCATAGATGTATAAAGAATGCTCATGGATCTTGAAGCCGCGGCTATTCGCTGCTTTATGCTGCAGCTTTTCGATCTCTTCGTCACAGAACTCTTCCACATGGCCGCATTGCAGGCACACGATATGGTCGTGATGGCTGCCTTCGTTAAGCTCGAACACCGCTTTTCCACTTTCGAAATGATGCCTAACCAGCAGGCCGGCCTGCTCGAACTGCGTGAGCACACGGTAAACGGTAGCCAGGCCGACATCGCCACCGGCGTTGATCATCACCTTGTAGACGTCTTCGGCTGAAAGGTGGCGCTGGTTGCTTTTCTCGAACAGCTCCAGAATTTTCAGGCGCGGCAGAGTGGCTTTCAGCCCCGCATTCTTCAGGTCTTTTTGGTCATGCATGTCGTCAATTCTCGCGGAATCTCACAGTCGTGGTATATTAACGCTATTTTTGTGACATGTCTCTAAAAATCCCGCACGATACCATGCGTTATTTTCTTGTACTTATCATTTGCTTGCTTACGGCATGCGGCTCGGCTTTGCCAACGGTCAAGCCCTACAAAATGGAAATCCAGCAAGGCAATGTGGTGACTTCCAAAATGCTGTTGCAATTGCGCCCGGGCATGACCAAATCGCAGGTGCGCTTTATCATGGGCACGCCGCTAGTGGTGGATAGCTTTCATAAAAACCGCTGGGATTATTTTTATCAGCTGCGCCAGGCTGGAAAGATTGTCGAGCAACGGCGCGTGATTCTGGAGTTTGAAAAAGACTTGCTGGCGCGTGTGCGCGGTGATGTGATTCCGGCTGGCTCACAGCCTGCTCAAAGCGCTGCCGAAAGCAGTTCCAGCAAAACCATTGAGCTTGCACCGGTCAAGCGCGAAGAAAAAAGCTGGACCGATAAACTGAAGTTCTGGAAAAAAGACGAAGTTCCGGCTGACGCTGCCAAACCGGAGCCTAAAGTTGAGCCTGCGCCGGAGACTGCGGTAGATTCAGCCAAAGAGGCGCCTACTGCCGAGGTGCCATCAGTATTGGCAGTGCCGGTGACCCCGGGAGCCGTACAGCCTTCTGCAGACATTCCTGTAGAAGCGCCGAAAGCAGCTGAACCAAAAGTGGAAACGCCGCCAGCGGAACCGACGAAAGTTGAGCCGCCGAAGCCGGAGCCCGTGCCAGCTGCGGATTCAGCCCAAACTGCGCCAGCTTCTGCAGTTGTGGAGCCGGAGATGCCTGTTGCAGCACCTGGCAAGGACGAGCGCTTGATTTTCCGCATGGATAGGACTTTGCGCACACCAGCGGTTGAGCCTCCACCACCCGCGCCGGTTGAAGCGCCCAAGCCTGCCAAAAAAATAGAGCCACCACCACAGGAAGAAGGGCCGGGTTATTTCGAGCGAATTCTGGAACAAATAGGTTTTTAGAAAAAATTGGTGTTTAATTTATGACAACAAAAATCGTAATCGCAGGCGCCAGCGGGCGCATGGGGCAAGCGTTGCTGGCAGGCGTGTTCGAGGATGCAAGCCTGGAATTGTACGGTGCGCTGGACCGCCAAGGCAGCGCAAGCATTGGCCGCGATGCAGGCGAGTTGTTTGGTAAAAGCACGGGCGTTTACATCAGCGACGACCTTGACCAGACGCTGGAAGGCGCAGATGTGCTGATCGACTTTACGCGCCCGGAAGCTACGATGGAATATCTGGAAATCTGCGCCAAACACCGCGTTAAGTTGGTGATCGGTACTACTGGGTTGACAGTGGAACAAAAAGCCAAAATCGCCGAAGCCGCCAAAACTAACGCTATCGTCTTTGCACCTAATATGAGTGTGGGCGTGACGTTGCTCATCAGTCTGGTGGAGCAGGCGGCCAAAGTGCTGAAGGATGGCTACGATATCGAGGTGGTCGAAATGCACCACCGACATAAGGTGGATGCGCCTTCCGGCACGGCTTTAAGGCTGGGCGAGGCTGCTGCCAAGGGTATAGGTGCTGATTTGAAAGATTACGCAATCTACGCCCGTGAAGGCGTTACCGGCGAACGCGAGGCCGGCAAGATCGGCTTTGCGACCCTGCGTGGCGGTGACGTGGTGGGCGACCATACCGTGATTTTGGCAGGCATCGGTGAGCGCGTGGAACTCACCCACAAAGCCAGTAGCCGCGCGACATTCGCACAAGGCGCGCTGCGCGCCGCCAAGTTTTTGGCAGGTCAGAAAACGGGCTTGTACGATATGCGCGATGTGTTGAATTTGAAATAGTGGTAACGGCTCGTCATAATTTCTTTGCCATTCTTCTCGCCATCTTTGGCGTAGTCTTTGTCTGGTCGGCCTATCGGCCTTATGATGTTTTTACTTGGTTTCTCGAAGTTTTCCCCGCTATCATTGCGCTGCCGATTCTCTGGTTCACATATCGTAAGTTTCCGCTGACACCTTTGTTATACGCGCTGATTTTGATTCATGCCGTTATTTTGATGGTGGGCGGGCATTACACTTATGCCGAAGTGCCGCTATTTAACTGGTTGCGTGACACGTTTCATTTGGACAGAAATTATTACGACCGTGTGGGGCATGTGGTGCAGGGCTTCGTGCCGGCAATCATCGCGCGCGAAATCTTGTTACGGCGCTCTCCGCTTAGGCCGGGGAAATGGCTATTCTTCATTGTCTGTTGCATTTGCCTGAGCGTCAGTGCAGTTTACGAATTTATCGAATGGTGGGTGGCAGTGGCTTCCGGTATGGCAGCGGAGGCTTTCCTAGGTACGCAGGGCGATGTGTGGGATACACAGTGGGACATGTTTCTAGCACTTTGCGGGGCGATTTCAGCCCAAATTTTACTGACGAAATTGCACAATAAGCAGTTGGCTCAACTTGAACGCGTGCGTTAAATTCGCTATAATTCCGTAATTCTTGCGACGGGAAGAGTTTAATCGGCTCCTCCCGTTTTGCATATCTAGCATCGCCTCATGATGCACACATTTTGAATTGAAACAGTGATATAGGAGCGCTTAGTGGCCACAACACGTCCAGAGAATATGCAGCCGGCAATATTGGTATTGGCTGATGGCACAGTGTTTCATGGTGTTTCTATCGGCGCTGCTGGTTATACGGTCGGTGAGGTCGTGTTCAATACCAGTATGACCGGCTATCAGGAGATCTTGACAGACCCATCGTACACTGAGCAAATCGTCACGCTGACCTATACGCATATTGGCAACTACGGCACCAATGCCGAGGATGTGGAATCCGGCAAGGTCTATGCCGCGGGGCTGGTGATCCGCAACCTGCCATTGCTGGAAAGCAACTTCCGCAGCAGCCAGAATTTGAGCGATTATCTGCTAACCAACAATATCGTGGCGATTGCCGAGATTGATACTCGTGCGTTAACCCGCATTCTGCGTGAAAAAGGCGCGCAAGCGGGCTGCATCATGGCGGGCGATGTCGATGTCAATAAGGCGTTGGGGTTGGCGAAAGGCTTCCCCGGTTTGTCTGGCATGGATTTGGCCAAGGTGGTTTCCTGTAAGGCTGCGTATGAGTTCAGCGAGCCTGAGTGGCAGTTAGGTAAAGGTTTTAGCAAAACTTCCGAGCAAAAGTTCCATGTGGTGGCTTTTGATTATGGCGTAAAGCGCAACATTCTGCGCATGCTGGTTTCGCGTGGCTGCAAAGTGACGGTGCTGCCGGCACAGTCCAGTGCAGAAGAGGCGCTGAAGTACAAGCCGGATGGCGTTTTCTTGTCCAATGGACCTGGTGACCCGGAGCCATGTGATTACGCGATCAGCGCTATTCAAACGCTGGTGGAAACCGGCATCCCGACCTTTGGTATCTGCCTGGGGCATCAGCTGCTGGCGTTGGCGAGCGGCGCGAAGACGATGAAGATGAAATTCGGCCACCACGGCGCAAATCACCCGGTGCAGGATGTCGAAAGCAAGCGCGTGTATATCACCAGCCAGAACCATGGCTTTGCCGCTGACCCCGCGACATTGCCGAAAAATGTGAAAGTGACGCATGTGTCCCTGTTCGATGGTAGTTTGCAGGGAATTGCGCGTACCGATAAACCGGCATTCAGTTTTCAGGGACACCCTGAGGCAAGCCCCGGGCCGCACGAAATGAGTTATTTGTTTGACCGCTTCATTAGCATGATGCAGGAAAGGAAGGCTGGCTAATGGCTAAGCGTACTGACATTAAAAGTGTTCTGATTATCGGCGCCGGCCCGATTGTGATTGGCCAGGCCTGTGAGTTCGATTATTCGGGCGCGCAGGCATGCAAGGCGCTGAAAGAGGAAGGTTATCGCGTTATTCTCGTTAACTCCAATCCGGCGACTATTATGACCGACCCGGAAATGGCGGATGCGACCTACATCGAGCCGATCACCTGGCAGATGGTGGAAAAGATCATCGAGAAAGAAAAACCGGATGCCTTGCTACCAACCATGGGCGGTCAGACCGCACTGAACTGCGCGCTGGATCTGGACAAGCACGGTGTGCTCAAAAAGCATAACGTCACAATGATTGGCGCGTCCAAAGAAGCGATCGATAAGGCGGAAGACCGCCAGAAGTTCAAGGAAGCAATGACCAAGATCGGTCTCGCCTCAGCAAGGTCTGCGATTGCGCATAGCCTGGAAGAGGCGCTGCAGGTGCAGGCCAATATTGGTTATCCGGCCATCATCCGTCCATCTTTTACGATGGGCGGCAGTGGCGGCGGGATCGCCTACAACCGCGAAGAGTTCATCGCCATCTGCGAACGCGGTCTGGATGCCTCGCCTACCAACGAGCTGCTGATCGAAGAGTCACTGCTTGGCTGGAAAGAATACGAGATGGAAGTGGTGCGCGATAAGGCGGACAACTGCATCATCGTATGCTCTATTGAGAACCTCGATCCGATGGGGGTACATACGGGTGACAGTATCACGGTAGCCCCTGCACAGACGCTGACGGATAAAGAATATCAAATCATGCGTAACGCCTCTTTAGCAGTATTGCGCGAGATTGGTGTGGACACGGGCGGCTCCAACGTGCAGTTCGCCATCAATCCCAACGATGGCCGCATGATCGTCATTGAGATGAATCCGCGTGTATCGCGTTCTTCCGCACTGGCTTCCAAAGCGACAGGTTTCCCGATTGCTAAAGTGGCAGCAAAACTGGCGGTGGGTTACACGCTGGATGAGCTCAAGAACGAAATCACTGGAGGCGCAACGCCAGCCAGCTTCGAGCCTTCCATCGATTATGTGGTCACCAAGGTACCGCGCTTCGCTTTCGAGAAGTTCCCGCAGGCGGATAGCCGTTTGACGACACAGATGAAGTCGGTGGGTGAGGTGATGGCGATGGGCCGCACCTTCCAGGAGTCTTTCCAGAAAGCGTTGCGTGGCCTGGAAGTCGGCGTGGATGGGCTGGATGAGATCACTGCAGATGTGGATAGAATCACCAAGGAGATGGGTGAAGCTGGCCCTGAGCGCATCTGGTACGTGGCCGATGCTTTCAGAACGGGCATGAGCGTTCAGCATGTCTTTGATATCACCAAGATCGATCCGTGGTTCCTGGTTCAGATCAAGGATATCATAGACCGTGAGGATGCCCTGAAAGGCAAGCATATCGCCGATTTGGATAAGGATGCTTTATATCAGCTCAAACGCCGTGGTTTCTCAGACCGTCGTCTGGCCAAGCTGCTGGATACCGACCAGCATGCCGTGCGGGCCTATCGTCAGGCCTTGGGCGTTCGTCCGTCCTACAAGCGCGTGGATACTTGTGCGGCGGAATTTGCCACCAATACAGCCTACATGTACTCGACTTATGAGCCATTTTGCGAATCCGAGCCATCAAGCAAGAAAAAGATTATGGTTTTGGGTGGCGGACCGAACAGGATTGGCCAGGGGATCGAGTTCGATTATTGCTGTGTGCATGCTGCATTCGCGATGCGCGATGACGGCTATGAAACCATCATGGTCAACTGCAACCCGGAAACCGTTTCCACGGACTATGACACTTCCGACCGCCTGTATTTCGAGCCGGTGACGCTGGAAGATGTGCTGGAGATCGTGCATATCGAGAAGCCGGTTGGTGTGATCGTGCAATATGGCGGCCAGACGCCGCTGAAGCTCGCGCGTGATCTGGAAAAAGCCGGGGTGCCTATCATCGGCACTACGCCAGATGCGATTGACCGTGCCGAAGACCGCGAGCGTTTCCAGCAGATGCTGCACGATCTAGGCTTGAAACAGCCGCCAAACCGCACTGCACGTGCGCCGGAAGAGGCGATTCGTTTGGCCACGGAAATCGGTTATCCGCTGGTGGTGCGCCCATCTTATGTGCTGGGTGGACGCGCGATGGAAATCGTGCATGAACAAAGCCAGCTGGAGCGCTACATGCGTGAGGCGGTGAAGGTTTCCAATGAGTCGCCTGTGTTGCTGGACCGCTTCCTGAACGACGCGATCGAGGTGGATGTGGACGCGCTGTCCGACGGTGAGGATGTGCTGATCGGTGGCATCATGCAGCACGTGGAGCAGGCTGGCGTACACTCAGGTGACTCTGCTTGCTCGCTGCCACCTTATAGTTTAAACAACGATTTGCAAGATGAATTGCGCCGCCAGACTGTGCAGATGGCCAAAGCACTGGGCGTGAAAGGCCTGATGAATGTGCAGTTTGCTGTGCAGAATACTGGTCAAGGCGACGTTGTATATGTGCTGGAAGTGAACCCACGCGCCTCGCGCACCGTTCCGTTCGTTTCCAAGGCTTGCGGTTTGCAATTGGCGAAAATCGCTGCACGCTGCATGGCCGGGCAAAGTTTGAAGTCTCAGGGCGTGACCAAAGAAGTGGTGCCGCCGTATTACTCAGTCAAAGAAGCCGTGTTCCCGTTCATCAAGTTCCCGGGCGTGGATACGATTCTGGGGCCAGAGATGAAATCCACAGGCGAGGTAATGGGCGTAGGCACCACCTTTGCCGAAGCGTTTGTCAAATCACAACTTGGTGCTTCTGTACGCATGCCAACGGGCGGCAAGGCGTTTATCAGCGTGCGGAATGAGGATCATCAGAAAGTGGTCGATATTGCCAAAGACTTGGCCAAACTTGGCTTTACCTTGGTGGCTACCAAGGGTACGGCACGCGCTTTAGAAGAGCACGGGCTGACAGTGACCCCTGTCAACAAGGTGGCGGAAGGCCGTCCGCATATTGTGGATATGATCAAAAACGACGAGATCAGCTTTATCGTCAACGTGACTGAGGACAAGAAGGCAATCACCGATTCTTATGAGATTCGCCGTAGCGCCTTGCAGAACAAGGTGACTTACTACACCACGCTGGCAGGCGCGCGTGCTGCATGTATTGGCATGGCGCAAAGCAAGGAAATGCAAGTGTATTCTGTACAGGACTTGCACCAAAAACTCGCTTAACATACACTTTATTTAACTAAAACCACGCTCGTACGGGTGTGGTTTATTTTTTTACCCTGATTTTTATCAGGTTTTTGCAAGGGTTGGATTTTTAGGGTTTTAAATATGGCAGTGAATCAAATCCCGGTCACCGTGCGTGGCGCAGAGTTGTTGAAAGAAGAGTTGCAGCGTTTACGCGGCGTGGATAGACCGAATATCATCCAGGCCATAGCCGAGGCACGCGCGCAGGGTGATTTGTCCGAGAATGCGGAATACGAGTCCGCCAAAGAGCGTCAAAGTTTCATCGAAGGCCGTATCGCCGAGTTGGAAGCCAAGCTGAGTAATTTGCAGATCATTGATCCGGCTACACTGAATGCGGATGGCCGCGTAGTGTTTGGCGCAACGGTGAAGATTGAAGAACTGGAGTCCGGGCATGTCAAAATCTACCAGATCGTTGGCGATGATGAGGCTGACATCAAGGCTGGCAAGATTTCGGTGAGTTCACCGATTGCGCGCGGCCTGATTGGTAAAAGCGAGGGTGATGTGGCGGAAGTGTCGGCTCCCGGCGGCGTCAGAGAATACGAAGTGCTGGAAGTAAAATATATCTAGGCAACAATCAATCTAGGCGAGTACAACCGTGCAGAAACTATCATTAATCGTTGTCACCCTATGGGTTGGTGCGCTATGGATGACAGGTATCACAGCTTACACCTTGTTTCAGAAGTTAGGTGACAAGCAACTGGCGGGTAATCTGGCGGGAAATCTGTTCGAGATCGTCAGCTACATCGGTATCGCCAGTGCGATCTTCCTGATGATCGAACGCCTGCTGTCTTACAGCACCGGTGCGCTCAAACAAAGTTATTTCTGGGCGGTTTTTTTCATGTTCCTGCTGGTGCTGGCTGGTCATTTCGGCATCCAGCCATTGTTGGCACAGTTCAAAGCCAGCGCCATGCCGGCCGATGTGATGCAAAGCGTGTTTGCAGAACGTTTCCGCACTTGGCACGGCATCGCCAGTGTGGCGTATCTGATTGAATGTTTGCTAGGTTTTGTATTGGTTTTAAAAGCGCGATAGTTGCAAAACAATAGACCTAGAAGCCGCATATCTATTGGCTTCTGGGGCAGGTGTTTTAAAGTTTTGGAATGACGATTTTAGCTTTTTCTTTGACCGTTTTGCTTGCGCGGTAAAAAATCAGCTGCTTGCCGATATGGTGAATTTGCGTCGCGCCGGTCGCGCTGGAAACCCCGTCAAATATAGCTTTGCGCGTAGCCCGGTCGTCGCCCGCCACTTGTACCTTAATCAATTCGTGCGCATCCAAGTTGCGCTCGATTTCTTTAATAATATTTTCTGTGAGTCCGTTATTGCCTATCATCACCACAGGGTTTAAGCTATGCGCCAGGCCGCGTAGATGCGTGATTTGTTTAGTTGTGAGTTTCATTGACTTCCTTTTCAACAGGAAGTATTTTATCACGATGCTAACACGTTAGCTTAATATGGGTTATATGGCAATTAAATTGTGGTCTGTCCCCTATTATTTTCCATGCTATTATTTTCCAATAACAATCAGATGCAATCGGTTTATAGCAAATAATGGCAGCTTTGATAGGACATAAGAAACGTTTTGCTGGTTGGCAAAAACGCATTCCGCGAAAAAATCGGTATTTGGTTGAACAGGTGTTACTTTGTATCGTGCCAGAGTTTGAGCGTCATGGCTTTGTTTGGTATGCAGATTTTGCTGATAACAAACCTCAAGAAATTGGTGCTAATGAAATTCCTCTTCAAAAAAGAGAAGGTGATGAATGGCCTACAGTTCAGATCACCTTCCTTAAAGGAGTATGGGGACCTCGATTCAGAATTATATTTTCAGCACTTCCTGAGGTTTGTAAAAATCCTGTCAGAAATAACATACCTCGCCAGGAAGCAATTACGGTCTATGGACCTGCATATTTTTACTTAGAACGTGATATTTGGAACGATGGTCGAGATTCTGATTTTGGCTTTAATGGAATTCTCCTACTATTACCTACGCCATCAACGATTATCAGACTTGCCCGCTACTTAATTAATTGGCGCAAATTTCTGGATTCTGAAGTTCATGCAGCATTAAGTTTATTGCCTATATTATTCGATATATTTGATAAAGGTATTCCAAAAGAATGGTTGGATAAGGACCTTGGCAAGGTAGCGCCACATGTGGCAATCGGGAATTCATGGAAAATACATGAGCAATAATAGAGGAAATAATAGGGACAAATAATAGGGACAAATAATAGGGACAAATAATAGGGACAAATAATAGGGACAAATAATAGGGACAAATAATAGGGACAAATAATAGGGACAAATAATAGGGACAAAT
>Ga0233425_10007074_pt1 | contig 16020 bp, 9 predicted proteins | sample Watercolumn_Towu_2_FD_181712 | JGI IMG/M metagenome (GOLD analysis project Ga0233425, IMG submission 181712) | Freshwater microbial communities from Lake Towuti, South Sulawesi, Indonesia - Watercolumn_Towuti2014_140_MG | ecosystem: Environmental > Aquatic > Freshwater > Lake | place: Indonesia...
TATTACTACGTGCCGACCGTGGCCACGGGCGCGCGCGCGGAACTGCGTGTCGATGGCGTTCGCGTTCGCGGCGCCAGGCACCCGGCGGTGTTGGCCTCGCTGCGCGCCCTCAACGGAACCGTGCTGCGCGCCGAGTTCGCCGGGGCGGTGGGACGCAATGTCCGCTTCGAGAGCTCGACAAACCTGGTGGACTGGATGCCCGCGGAGGGGCTGCGGGCGGGGACGACTGGCGGGTGGTTGTTCGAGGCGCCGATCCGGGCGGATTGGCCGGCGGCGTTCTATCGTCTCTGGGTGCCGTAGTCTTCTTGACGCTCCTGCTCCCATGACTTCCAAGATGCTCTCCCGCCCGAGGCGCTGCTTGTCACAGTGCCTGGCGTTGGGACTCCTGATCGCGGGCTTGGCCTCCGTGCGCGGGGGTGGTGTCATCATCGACGAGTTGATGTACCACCCCGCCTCCCACCTGGCGCGCGAGGAATACCTCGAACTCTTCAATCGAGGCACCAACGCTTTCAACCTGGCCGAGTGGAAACTCACCGCGGGCGTGCGGTTCACGTTCCCACCGGTCGTGCTCTGGCCCGGAGGTTACCTCGTGGTGGCCGCTGACCTTGCCACCTTCACGAACCTCTACCCTTCCGTCACGAACGTGGTCGGCCCGTGGGTTGGACGGTTGAGCTCTCACGGAGAGACCATCACCCTCGAGAACGCCTTCGGGGAAAAAGAGGATTCCGTCACGTTCGCGACCGAAGGCGACTGGTCCGAGCGCCGCCGCGGGCCGGATGACCATGGACACCGTGGTTGGGTGTGGGCCAGCGGGCACGACGGCGGCGGCAAGTCCCTCGAGTTGATCAATCCCGGGCAACCGAGCCGGTACGGCCAGAATTGGGCCGCGAGCATCACGCCCGGCGGAACTCCCGGACAGCCTAACTCGACCGCGCGCACGAACCTGGCGCCGTTCATCCTTGACGTGAGCCACTTTCCATTGGTGCCGCGCTCGACCAACGCGGTCACCATCACGGCAAGGCTGCTGGACGAGTCGCCCCTGGGCGTCACGGCATCGGTGAGCTACCGGCTGGATGGCGCGGCCGAGTTCATCGTGACGCCGATGGCGGACGATGGCCGCCACGGCGATGGCGCACCGGGAGATCGTTTGTTCGGCGCCATCCTGCCCGCCCAGACGAATGGCGCGGTGGTCGAGTTCTACGTGACGGCGGCCGACGCGGGTGGCCTGACCCGGACCTGGCCCGCGCCGGTCCAACCCGAGGGCGCCCAGTCGGCCAACTGCCTTTACCAGGTGAGCGACTCGACCTATGCGGGCACGCAGCCGCTTTACCGGCTCCTGACCACCGAGGCCGAGCGGCAGGAACTGGCGGCCATTGGCGCGTTGCCCTGGTATTGGAGCAGCGACGCCGAGATGAACGGCACCTTCATCAGCGACGAGGCCGGCCATACCGAATTGCGGTACGTGGTGGGCATCCGCCTGCGCGGCAGCACCAGCCGCGAGTATGCGGTCAAGAACCGTCGCGTTCACTTTTCGGATGATCAGACCTGGCACCGGAAGCGGGCCATTGTACTCAATGCGCTCAACCCGCACTCGCAAGTGATCGGAAGCGTGATTTGCCGCCTCGCGGGCCTTCCCGGCACGGAGGCGCGGCTGGTGCAAGTGCGCGAGAACGACCAGCAACTGGCCACCAGCAATGGCCCGCCCTTTGGCGCCTACGCCGAGCTCGAGAGCCTGGACAGCGTCTATGCCGGCCGGCAGTTCCCTGACGATTCGTCCGGTAACCTCTATCATCCGCTGGGGGACGGGAACCTCGACTACCTTGGGGAGGATCAGGCTGCCTACAGCGCCCCGGGCTTCTATGTCAAAGATACGAATCTGCGCGAGGCGGACTGGAGCGACGTGGTCCGATTGACGCGCGCATTGAACACCACTGCCCCCGAGACCTACGGGAGCGCGGTCCGCCAAGTCGCTGTGGTGGACGAGTGGGTCCGCTACTTTGCGCTCAACACCCTGCTGGGGAACATGGAAACGAGCCTGGGGCAGGGTGGAGCCGGCGATTACACGCTCTACTTTGGCGTCGAAGATCCGCGTGCGCGCCTGATGATGTACGACCTGGACTCCCTCCTGGGCGTCTTCGGCGGCGTCGATGCGCCGCTGTTTCGGGCCACGAACAACCCCGCCGTCGGACGGTTCCTCACCAGCCCGGACTTCGCGCCGCTTTACTATTCAGACCTACTCCGGCTGATGGAAACGACGCTGGCTCCGCAAAACTTCAACGCGGTGTTGGACCAAACCCTGGGCGGCGACGTGCCGGCCCCGGCACTGCAGGCGATGAAGGACTTTCTGGTGGCGCGCGCCGCTTTTGTCCGCGGCCACATCCCTCAAGCCCTCGGGCTCACCACGAACCTGCCTGTGCTCAACACCTACTGGGTCACGACGCAACCGCGCTTGTCGTTGCGCGGCTCCGCTGGCGTGGTTCAGACCCGGCGCGTGTTGGTGAATGGTCTCGAGGCCGCCTGGCAGCCCGTGGACGGGACGTGGGAGGTCAAGGACGTGCCCCTCCTGCCGGGCGTTAATCCGGTCCTGGTGCAGGCCCTCGACAGCGCGGGTGCGGCCGTTCAGAGCCAGATCGTAGATGTGCGATTCGAGACCGGCAGCTCGAATGCCGTGGGCGGCACGCTCACCAGCGACACCACCCTGTCGGCGGCGGGCGGTCCGCATTGGGTCTTGGAGGACCTGGAGGTGCCGGTGGGCGTCACCTTGACGATCGAGCCTGGGGCCACGGTCTATTTTCGGTGGGGCAAGCAGATGCGGGTTTTCGGGCGGTTGGTGGCCGAAGGAACGCCCGAGCGCCGCATCCGCCTCACCCGGCCGCCGGACGAAATCTACGTCTACAACCTGTGGAACGGAATCGGGTTCAGCGACTCGACCAACGACAACCGGCTTCGGTACGTCGATATGGGCTACAACACGCGCAAGGCCCTGGCGCTGACGAACTCGACCCTCCTGGTCGAGCACGCCACGTGGTTCCAGACCTTCCAGAACATCATCTGGACCCAGAACTCGTCACTCATCGTGCGCGACTCCATTTTTCCTACCATCGCCTGGAACGAACATGTCGAGGGGATCGACATGCCGCCGGAGGGTCACGTCATCTTCGAGCGCAACATCTTTGGCAGCACGATCGGCTACCAGGACATCATCGACTTCAGCGGCGGGCATCGGCCGGGGCCGATCTTCCAGGCGCTCGACAACGTCTTCCTGGGCGGCAGCGACGATGGCCTGGACCTCGACGGAACCGACGCCCACATCGAAGGCAACGTGTTCATGCATTTCCACAAGAACAACGACTCGACGAGCGAATCCAGCGCCATCGCCACCGGCGAGTACCACGGGGAGCATACCCAGATCACCGTCGTGCGTAACATCTTCTACGATAACGATTACGACATCGTCCTCAAGGAAGGCGCTTTCCTCACCTCGCAAAACAACACCTATGTCGCCAGCCAGTTCGGCTCGCTCGCATTCGCCGAGCCGCAGCGGCCCCGCGAGGCGCCCCCGGCGGGAGTGCGGCTCGAGGGGGACATTTTCTGGAACCACCCTGCGGTGATCGCCAACCTCGACCCCGCCTTGCTGGCCAGCGGGACCGTCGAGATCACGGCGCTGCGCTCGATTTTGCCGCAGGCGGGGCCGTGGAGCCGGGAAGGTGTGCTTAGCGCCAACCCGTTATTTGAAGACGCCACGAACGACTTTCATCTGCGTCCGGGTTCGCCAGCGCTGGGGACCGGGCCGAACGGCCTGGACATGGGCGCCTATGTGCCCGGGGGCGTATCGCTGGCCGGGGGACCTCCCCAGTTGACCTGGCTCACCAGCGCCGCGTTCACCGTTGGGGGCCCCGGCATCACTCACTACAAGTTCCGTCTGAACGACGGCTCCTTCAGCCCCGAGGCCCCCATCTCAACGCCCATTCGCCTGGTGGGTCTGGCCAATGGAACCTATTCCTTGGCCGCCGTGGGCAAGAACTCCGCCGGGGTGTGGCAGGCGGAATCCAACGCCTGCACGAGGAGTTGGACCGTCAATACGGGTCTCGCACGACTGCTTCTGAACGAGGTGTTGGCTCACAACGACAGCCTCCCCGCCGCCGCGGGCTATCTCCCGGACTTGGTCGAACTCTACAATCAGAGCGGCACGGCAGCGGACCTGACTGATTTGAGCCTGACCGATGACCCTGCGAATCCGCGCAAGTTTGTGTTCCGCGCCGGAGTGGTTGTTGGGGCAGGGGGGTACCTGACGCTGTTCGCCGACAATCGCACCGAAGTGGCTGGCCTGCACCTGGGCTTCGGCTTGAAGGAAACGGGGGACTCGCTCTACCTGTATGATCGCCCGGAGCGCGGCGGCGAACTGCTCGATTCGGTGCAGTTTGGTCTTCAAGTGCCTGACCTGTCGATCGGGCGGGTGCCGGAAGGCGGAGCCTGGACGCTGACGCACCCGACCTTCGGCGCGGCCAACCGGGCGCATCCATTGGGCGACCCGCGCGCGCTCAAGATCAACGAGTGGCTGGCCAGCAGTGACGCACTGCATCCCGACGATTTCATCGAACTCTATAACCCAGGTCCCCTGCCGGTGCCGTTGGCGGGACTGTTCCTGTCGGATGAACCGATCGAGGCCCCGCGCCGGCACGCGTTGCCCGGGCTCGGTTTCCTCGGTGCCAGGGCGTTTCGTGCCTTTCTGGCCGATGGCGAGGTGCGGAAGGGACCGGTCCACCTGGGTCTCAAGCTCAACTCGCGAGGCGGCTTGATCGGGCTGCAAGATGCCGACGGCACAGCCATCGACCGGATCGCTTACGGTCAGCAGTGGCCCGGCGCCTCCCAAGGCCGCACTCCAAGCGGCGGCAGGGCGATCGTCTCTTTCGCCGTCCCGACCCCGGGCGCCGCCGCCGCGAGCGCCACCGATCCGCGCTTGATCGTGTTGAACGAGGTCATGGCCGACAACCGCTCTCGCACGAATGCTCTGGGTGCGTCGCCGGATTGGGTCGAGCTGTTCAATCGCGGCGCGGTGACGATCGATCTCGCCGGCCTCGGGCTGAGTGACAACTTCGGCAACCCGCACCGCTGGGTGTTCCCGCCGGGCTCGCTCATCCCGGCCGGCGGCTATTGGGTCGTTTATTGCGATGCGTCGGCGGCGGCCTCCGCCACCAACACGGGCTTCGGACTCGCGGCATCGGGCGACGCGGTTTATCTCTTCGACCGCCTCGAAAACAACACCGCCCTCCTGGACTCGGTGGTCTTTGGTCCGCAGGCGGCGGATTATTCGATCGGGCGCATACCGGACGCGACCGGAGATTGGCGGCTCACGCTCCCAAGCCTCGCCGGGCCGAACGCGGAGGCGCCGCTCGGCGGCGTCGCCGGATTGCGCATCAACGAGTGGATGGCGAACCCAGCCAGCGGAGAGGACTGGTTCGAGCTGTTCAATCCCTCCGCCCTGCCGGTTGCATTAGGTGGTCTGAAACTTACAGACGACCTAACCGACCTTGGATTATCGACGATCCCGCCCCTCTCGTTCATTGGTGGCGGCGCTTACGGTTACCAGCAGTTCATCGCTGATGGCAACGAGACCGGTCGCGACAATCACGTCGGCTTCAAGCTCGCTTCGGGCGGCGAGGCCATTGGCTTGGCGACCAGCGACGGTTTCCTCATCGATCGTGTCATATTCGGGACGCAACTAAAAGGGGTCTCCGAAGGTCGTTACCCCGACGGCGGCGACGCCATCGTGAGTTTTCCCAGGAGCAACTCGCCGGGCCGCGCCAACACATTCAACAGCGCGCCCGTGCTTGTGGCGGTGCCGGATCAGAGCGTCGCCGTGGGCCAAACACTGCGGCTGCGGCTCGCCGCCAGCGATGCCGATCAACCGGCGCAGACGCTCGCGTTTGGCTTCGCTGGGGCCGTGCCTTCCGGCATGACGCTCGAGTCTCGCAGCGGCCTGCTGAGTTGGACCCCCACGGAGCTGCAAGGACCCGCGTTGGTGGGTGTGCTGGTGACCGTGACCGACAGCGGCAGCCCGCCTTTGAGCGCCAGCCAGTTGTTTCATGTCCGCGTGGTGGGGGGCGCGCTCGACTTGCGCTTGACGGCGGCGCTGGCCCAGGGCGCGGAGGTGCTCGCACTCACGTGGAACGCGCAACCCGGACACGCCTACTCGATCGAGTCCACCGACAGCCTCAGCCCGCCGCAATGGACCACGCTCGGCCAGGTCACGACCACCGACACCACCGGGGCCTTCACCACGCCCGCCAACACCCGCCTCCAGCAATACTATCGGCTCCGCCTGATTCCCTAACGAACTCATAGCTCATAACTCATAACTCATAGCTGGCCTTCACCTCCTCGAAGTAGTTACAACCACCTCTTTCGCCACGTTCGAGATTCGAGACGCACAGCAGGCGCCCGTAGGGGTCGTAGGCGAAGCGATGCTGAAACACCGTCACGCCGTTGCTAAGCAAGGCGAGGTTCGTCCGGCCAACAATGGGATCGAAGCTGTTGGTGAGGGCAAACCCGACGCCGTTGTTGGTCCAGCGGTCGCTGGCCAGGCGCCCCGCCAAATCGTAGGCCAGCGCGTGCAACCCGCTGGCATCGGTGATGGTCCAGGCCGAGCCGCGCCGGTCGTAGTCCCCGTAAAACACGCTGGTGGTGCCGTCGTTATAGACCAGTTGCTCGAGGTCCCCAGCGTCGTTATAGACCGTGGTGGTGGTCAGGCGTGAACCGCCGGGGGTGGTCCGCGCCCAGCTCCGGGTGGCGAGGCGATGGGCGGTGTCGAAGCTGTTGGTGACTGTCTGTCCGGCGGCATCGCGCGTGCTCCACGCGTCGCCGCCGGTTGCCGCGCAGACCAATGCGGACCTCAAAACTCCCTCTCGACTTGGTCGAGCAGTTCGTCACTGATGTCTGCGGGGCTCCCGACGGGGCAAACATACGGTGCCTTGTAAAGTGGGTGATCCACCTCCGGCGTTGCCAGCCCCAATTCGCGACGCACCGCATAGACCGCCATGATCTCCGCCGGAACCACGTCGAACGGCGCTGCTATGAACTCCGCCCTGAACTCCTCCGATTCGTCCTCCATCCGTTGGCAATGGTACTCGCAGGCCGCGAACAGGGCCTCGCGCAGCCCGTCAGCATCACCCCAGCGGTCGATGATCGCCTGGTACGGTCCCAGGGACCGCCGATAATCGCGCGCCAGGTTCAGAACCTCGCCGCGCGCCAACGCCAAGAGTTGGACCAGGAACGGCTCTAGGTGGTGGTACTGCCAGTATTCGTCGGGAACCACCGTGGTGTCGAGCAGCATGACGCGAAGGGCATCGCCAAAAAAACTGACTTCGAACTCGCGCTTGAACACCTGACCGTAGGCCAGGCAGAGCGCGACACTACTGGCCTCCCGTTCGAGACTTCGCGGCCATCCGAACGGGCCGAGTCCGCGTTGCTTCTGGAATCGCGAGATGTGAAGCCGAAGCGCCAGCGCCTCGTAAAGCCAGGCGGTGTGTATGAGCGTCCAACCGTCTTCCAGCGCGCCTCCCTCCAGAGCCGCGATCCCATTGATCCCGTGCCACGTTCCAAGCCGGGAGAGACTGTCTGTGATGTTCTCCTCCCGCCCCCCGGCCCAACCGGGGAGGGCATTCCGCACGTAATCGATATTCCTCGCCCGCATCTCCAAGCGAGAGGGCTCGTTTGCCGAGGTGAGGTACTGCCGCTTCAGCTTCGCCAGGATTCGAGCTGTGTGCCTCGAGAAGAACATGACTTACCCTCTCAATCTGGCTTGCCTGGCCAGGATGGCTTGCCTGGCCAGGGTGACGCATGGATGTCGCCCTTTGCGCAGGCTGGGGCGGTTGTTCACGGTCATCGTGGCCTAGTTGGGCGGCGTCCCCAGAATCGGCAAAAAGATGCGCGCGACGAGCGGGCACCTTCTGTGCACGAGGCGCGTGGAGTTGGCTACAGTTTCAAGCATTTCTTGCGCAGGTAGTCCTCGAAGCCATCGGCGATTTGGACAATCTGCCCAAAGTCGTGGTCCCAGACGTAAACCTTGCCATCATCTGCAAGCCCCACTGAGTTTCCCGCGTGGTCTTCTGAGATGATGAGCCAATTGGGATTTCCGGGCACCTTGCACCGTCGGAACTCGGTTGTGATTGCAACTACCGAGTACGCGTTGCCCATGCATGGCGCCTTTCGCAGCCCGAAGATGGGGTAGGGACCCACTTCGGCGCCTCCGTACTTGAGCAAGAACTCGGTGTAGTCATCTGGGAAGGGGAGCCCGAGCTCGGCGGATGCCTTCTCGACTTCGCCCCTAGGTACGCTGCCCCCACGGGAGCGAGGGAATTCAGTGAATTGCCGCTCCAGTGCCTGGATCGTCTCCGTCTTCACAACAGCCCTCTCTTCGCCAGCTCCTCGGCGGCGCGCGCCTTCCAGTAATCTGTTCGCCAGCCACCGAACGCATCTCGTTCATCGGGGTCGAGGCCAGCGCCGGGCTCCGTTCCCTGCGGGTGCTGGTTCCTATTGGTCGGATTCTTGTGGAACTTCCGCGGTATCTCGACGATCGGGCCATTCGGGTTCTGCCTGTCATGGTGAAGCTGGATCGTTTCTCCGGAGCGGGTCTTGCCCGCGCTACCGTTCTTCAGCATCTTCCGCAGGTCCTCCTGGCTCATGTGCGACAGGTCTCGGACGGCACGAACCTCCAATCCCCCGAACTTCAGGCGTCCCTTGCCGATGTACTCAAGCCCGCTACGAGCCGCCCCGAGAGCTTTGCCAGCGACCGCCCCAACCACCGCCAAGCCACCAGCAAAGAGTCGCCGTTGCGCCCGTTCCTTAAGGAAGTCACCTGCCGCCTGAATCGCCACCTCAACATCATCTTCGTCCAGCCCGTCTTTCAACGAATCGAAAGCGGTCTGGACGGCGTTAAAGCCGTCAGCGACGGTCTGTACCTTGTCATAAACAGCCCAAACACGCATGGCCATGCCGGCGGCCACTCGTGCTATGTTCCCGACGGATGACAACATGCCGCTCAGGCTGAACTCATCCCCTAGCGGATCCCAGCCGTTGACCGCGTTGTTCGCGATGAACCCGTGCAGGTTTCTCCCGCCCTTCTCCCCGATCGGATCTCGGCTGATCCAGCGGCCCAAACTCGGGCTGTAGTAGCGGTACCCGTAATAAACCAACGCGGTTTCTTCGTCCCAGAACTTCGTCGAGAAGCGGAAGGGGTTGGCGCGGGCCAACGGACCGGTGGCCCGGATCAACTCGCCGAAGGGCCCGTACTCGTACAACGCCGACGTCGAGTTGTCGGCCGCATTGACCAGTGCGGTCACGTTGCCATTGCCGTCGTAGCCGACGAAATGACGCGCGACAGGGGACGAGTGGTCGGTGACCATCAGCAGGCCTCCAATGCCCGCAGCGCCATCCATCGTCCCGCTGACGTCCAGGCCCCACAAATAGCTGCGGATTGCCAAGTTCTGAGCGTTGAGTTCGGCCAGCAGGTTCCCGAAGGTCTCGCCGTAGCTTCCCAGCGAAGGCGGACAGCCATCACACACAAACCGCGTCGTCACCCCGTTGGTGAACATGCTTCCGTTCCACACGCTGATCGTTTTGGCCACGCGCCGGCCCGCGCGGTCATAGGCGAACTCGAGCCGCTGACGCGACGCGTTGGGAACGCCCGCCACATTCGTCAGCGTCACGGCCTTCAGGCGGTTCTCCCCATCCCATTCGTAGCTCCAGCACCCGTCCCGTGCCAGGTTCCCGTCCGGATCATACGCGAAACTCTGCTGCCTGGGGGGGAGGACGGCGTAGTTGGTCTCGTTGCGGCCGATGTCGCCCGAACCACCCCTCTGCACCGCCAGCGTGTTGAACGTCTGCCAGACCGCGGCGCTGTCGTTGCTCACGGTGGGCTCGCTCCGGAAGTACTCCCCTTTGCGCACGCTCGGGTAGTTGTTCACCGTCACCGTGGCGTTGTTGGTCGCCGTCCCCACCACGTCCAGGAACCCCGGCACGGTCCGGAGCGTGACCTGGTCCAGGTTGTTGGCGCTGTAATTGGCATACCGCAGGTTCGCGCCCCATTGATCGCCACCGCTCGCCACCCAGGCCCGGTTGCCGATGTTGTCAAAGCCGTAAGCGAAGTGAGCCGACCTGATTGACCTCGACCGACTGTCGGCTTCCCGACGTCCGCGTCGGGACTGACCGGGCACCGCAGTCCCGTCTTGCCAATAGCGGCGCGCCGACGTCAATTGCCCCAGGCCATCGTAGCCGAACACCCGGTACGAGGCGTCCGCCAAGTCGATGCGAGTCGGCTGCGAGAGCCGGTTGTAGCCGTAATTCCAAATCAGCGCCGACTGGCCGACGGCCGCCGGCGCGGCGTTCACTTGTCGCAAACGATTCACGTAATCGTATTGTTTCGTGGCCGTCGTCTGCGGCGCGGCGGTCTGTTTGAACGTAATCTGACTCGCCAAGGGCGAGTTCGCAAGGTAGGAATAGGCAGCGGAGTAACTGCCGTCGTCGGTGACGCTGTCCAACCGCGAGGAGGCCGATACGGAGGGGAAGGCGGCGCAGGGAAAAACTCATCATCGCCTCGTAGTCCACTACTTGGGGTCCACCTCACGCACGCCGTGGTGCGCTGGGAACCCACGAACGATCATGGCACAGAAAGCCTCCACGAGTTGACCGCCGTCTCGATGCCGTTGGGGTTTTCCGGATCAGCCAGGGTTCGCAGGAAGAGGTTCTCGGTTACTAGCAGCGTCGCCATCTCAAGGCCGTGCCTGAACCCGACAACAACTGGCATGTTCGCTTCGACGGTTTCTTGATTGCCCAGCCCCCAACTCAGACCAGAAAACTCAGAAACAAACGACTCGCCGAGGTAATAGCTCGCTCGCAAAATGAGAACATTGGACGGGTCGTCAAAGTGAAACAAGAACCGGGAATAGGTGGGGCAATCAAGGATCCAACCCGGCAGACTGCTGTCAGGCGCCTTTCGAACCACCGTCAGCTGGTCCACCAGCCAGGTGAAAAACGGTGTCACCGAATCGGTCGTGTAGCCGCATCTTCCACCCGCCAAACGGTAGGTTTCGAGGAGCGGGATGATGTTCGCGGATTGGAGCTCCAGATACTCCTCCAAAAGTTGCCTCGCCTCAGATGGGTTCAGGTTCTGAAAGTACTGTAGATCCATTGTCAGTGAACGGTATAGGCGATGCCGTAGGATGAAAGAAGCTCCAGCACTTCTTGCCGAACGCCTTGAAAAAAATGCCAATGCGCGCCCGCAATCCGCCCTTTTTGAACCAATTCAACATTCTTCAACACTTGCGTGTAAAGGTCGGATGTCAGGCGAACGTTCGCGCCGGCCTTCACTTCGTGCGCAACACCGTCGACCAGTCTGTCCACATACCGAGCACCGAGACTCGTCATGAACGGTTTGGGGGGCTTCACCCCACGTCCTCCGACGGCTTCGAGGAGGCGGGTCTCGCCCCACCTCCCGAGGGAAGCCGTGCTTTTCGGCACTAGAGCGCCACCGGTTGCAGCGGTTTCTCCGGCGCCGAACAATCCTCGCTCGACCATGCCTGCCATGCCCGCGATGCCGAGACCCACGTCTATGCCGACCGCGGTCTCGTACCAGTAGTCCATTAAAACGGCCTCAGCGCTCTTGCGATCTTGGACACCCTGGATGATGTGCTTGAGTGCGTTTCCGACGACGGTAACGCCGTCGTTGTATGTTGCTTCCAGCCCCTGTGAAATGCTAGAGGCGATCAGGTCGTCACCCAGCGTGAACCCCCCTAAGTAATCGACAGCCTTGATAGGGGCGTTGGCAAGAAACCCATATAGGTTGACTCCACCGGCTTCGCACAATGGATCCCTGGAAATCCACCTGCCCAAACTCGGGCTGTAGTAGCGGTATCCGTAATAAACCAACGCGGTTTCTTCGTCCCAGAACTTCGTCGAGAAGCGGAAAGGGTTGGCGCGGGCCAAGGGACCGGTGGCCCTGACCAACTCGCCGAAGGGGCCGTATTCGTAAGCGGCCGACGTCGAGTTGTCGGCGGCGTTGATCAGCGCGGTCACGTTGCCATTCCCGTCGTAGGCGACGAAATGACGCGCGACAGGGGACGAGTGGTCGGTGACCATCAGCAGGCCTCCAATCCCCCCAGCGGCATCCATCGTCCCGCTGACGTCCAGGCCCCACAAGTAAGTGCGGATTGGCAAGTTCTGAGAGTTGAGTTCGGCCACCGGGTTCCCGAAGGTCTCGCCGTAGCTTCCCAGCGAAGGCGGACAGCCATCACACACAAACCGCGTCGTCACCCCGTTGGTGAACATGCTTCCGTTCCACACGCTGATCGTTTTGGCCACGCGCCGGCCCGCGCGGTCATAGGCGAACTCGAGCCGCTGACGCGACGCGTTGGGAATGCCCGCCACGTTCGTCAGCGTCACGGCCTTCAGGCGGTTCTCTCCATCCCATTCGTAGCTCCAGCACCCGTCCCGTGCCAAGTTCCCGTCGGGATCATACGCGAAACTCTGCTGCCTGGGGGGGAGGACGGCGTAGTTGGTCTCGTTGCGGCCAATGTCGCCCGAACCACCCCTCTGCACCGCCAGCGTGTTGAACGACTGCCAGACCGCGGCGTTGTCGTTGCTCACGGCGGGCTCGCTCCGGAAGTAGTCCCCTTTGCGCACGCTGGGGTAATTGTTCACCGTCACCGTGGCGTTGTTGGTCGCCGTCCCCACCACGTCCAGGAACCCCGGCACGGTCCGGAGCGTGACCAGGTCCAGGTTGTTGGCGCTGTAATTGGCATACCGCAGGTTCGCGCCCCATTGATCGCCACCGCTCGCCACCCAGGCCCGGTTGCCGATGTTGTCAAAGCCGTAAGCGAAGTGCTGACCGGCGACAGCGGTGTTGTCGGCCCAATACCGCCGGGCGCCGGTCACTTCATCCCGGTCATCGTAGCCGTAGTTCCAGTAGGAGCCATCCGCGAGGGTGGCCTTGGTGCGCCGGTCCGCCGAGTCGTACGTGTAAGCGTGCGCGCTGATGGTGGAAGCTCCTACCACGTTGGCGATGTTCGTCAAGCGATACCCGAATTGGTAGGCCTTGGTGGCGGTCAGGACCGTGCTGCTCCCGTTCTTGCTGGCTGTGCTCTGGACCAAGTCGGCGTTGGGCAGGTAGGCGTAGGTGGCGCCGAGGCCCGTCGCCACGTTGGAGACGCACAGCAGGCGCCCGTAGGCATCGTAGGCGAAGCGATGCTGAAACACAGCCACGCCGTTGGTGAGCAAGGCCAGGTTCGTCCGGCCAACGACGGGATCGTAGCTATTGGTCAGGGCAAACCCGACGCCGTTGTTGGTCCAGCGGTCGCTGGCCAGGCGGCCCGCCAGATCGTAGGCCAACTCGTGCAACCCGCTGGCATCGGTGATGGTCCAGGCCGAGCCGCGCCGGTCGTAGTCCCGGTAAAACACGCTGGTGGTGCCGTCGTTATAGACCAGTTGCTCGAGGTCCCCAGCGTCGTTATAGACCGTGGTGGTGGTCAGGCGTGAACCGCCGGGGATGGTCCGCGCCCATCAAAGTCCAGGAGTGAGGCGAGCTATTGCCGGAACTTTTCGAGTCTCAAACTCTTTGTGGTCTCCGCCTCCCAGGCTTCCAGTTGCTTCTGTGCGCTGGGCGCTTCGCTGAGAAGCTGTGACTTCAACAAGTTCGCTCGTTCGGCCATTTCGAGTTGCCACGGAACTACCACGTCGAGCATTGCTAGGAGCGCGTCGAGTTCAGCAATGGCTTTGTCCACGTCGCCGGCACGCGCGAGCGTGTAGGCGATTGCTTCTTGAACGTGTCGGTCTGCTGATTTCCGCAACGACATGCCGGCTTCGGCGACATCTCGTGGTGATTGAATGCGTGAGAGGAACGGCAAGGCTTCCCGCTTCAGCGCCGCGCCAAGTTCGGCAGTAATGTTCGGAGCATCCGCATTCCAGAAGTGAGAACCGCCGCCAACGCGCCAGCCGAAGTTAAAGCCAATGACTGGCGTCGGAACGCACAGAGGCAAGACGAATACATGCGTGTAGAAGTCTCTCGGACTGATTGAACGAGCAAAGTAAATGCCTCGCAACGTGTGCCCGATTGGCTGCGCGAACAGCAGCCGGCCTGCGACTCCGAAGCCTGGCAACTCCGGGAGCAGCGCCTTTCCAATTCTCTCACATTCTCTCTTCGTCATGGTCTGAGAAGATTCACCGGAACTGGACTGCCAACCTGTTGCTGGATTTGCAGGATGCGCTGCGGCGTCAGGGTTGCGCTTCCGGTCTTGAGGTCAAATACGTTGAGGACTTGCCCATTCGCCCCGAACTCAACAGCGTCGAGGCGGACAGAACCGGGCGTGCCGTAGTCAACGACTCTGCCATTCAAGAATGACACCTCCGCTTGAACGTCTGGAGTTCCCAAGGCTCGAACTTCGTTGCGGAAGGCCATGTGAACCCGCGTTCCGTAAGCTGCGCCGCTACCTGGTCCTACGGTGTTTTGTGCGCGGGTCGCTGCGGCTGCCAGGTCATCCGCCAGCGTCCTCGCCGGCGCAGCCTCCACGACCACCGGTCCCCCAGCAATCCCCGCCACGGTCCCCATGTCCTGGCTGAATTGCGAGTAGTCGCCTGTCTCGTTGCCATACTCCAGATCGCTGTAAATCTGATTTCCAAAGCGATACCCTGACGCCTGCAACACGGCCTCGGTGGCAATCTCACCGCCCGTTGCCCCGTTCAACGACATGTCGTAGGTGCCCCGAAAAATCGCGCTCTCGAAGTCGCCGCCATCCGTGCAAGCCGAGTAGGTGTCCATGACGGTCAGAGTGATCTGCTCACCCAAGCCCACGGTCATTCCATAGGCCAACTTGCCTACGCCAGCGACTTCGTTTCCCAAGCCCTGAACAGCGCCTTGGACAAAACCGCTCCCGTAAGCCCACGCCACTTTCCCCAGTCTCCCATCCGCATCGAACCGATTCAACGGATCGCCGTTGCACAAGTCGTAGAGCGACATGCTCGCCGCGTGGCCCAGCGGGTCCGGGCTCAGCATCCGCCCACCCACCGGATCGTAATACCTCGCACCCAGCCAGTAGTACCCTGTCGGATCGATCCGCCGCGTCCGCCACACCAACGTCTCGACCAGCGGCACACTGGCCGACAGCGTGAGCGCTTGATACCCGGGTTCCGGGCCGTAGCTGCTCACCCGCGCCGGGTTCCAAAGGCCGTTGGTGCCCGAGACCGTCCCCACGACGTTCCCGAACACGTCATTGATGACCGTGGTGCTTTGACCATCACTCTCGCGTATGGTAGCCTCCAACCCGCCCACCCCCAGCATCCCACCGTACCGGCCGTCCCCATCGGGGCCGAACACCTTCCAGGTCCGCTGCGCGCCCGTCCCGTTCCGCAGGTCAGGGTTGAGCGTCACGGCCAACTCCTGGAACTCCACCTGGGGATCGTAGAGCGAGCCGATCGTCAGGGTCTGGAGCGGGTAGGCCACGTTGGCCGTCACGGGCGTATGGGTCGTGCGCAGCCGCCGGCCCAGCGCGTCATAGGTCGCCGTCCAGTTGTACCCGTTATTCGCGCTGTCACGCTGGATCACACTCACCAACCTGCCCAATCCATCCCAACTCAGCGTCTGCGACGTGCCGTTGCCGAACGTCCGGTCCGTCAGGTTCCCCGCCCCCGGCCCGCTCGCTAGATGCTTCGCCACGGCGTACGCGTATCCCCGCACGCCGCCGTGGATTACGGGAGCAAAGCCCCTCGGGGCTGGCGCGTGGGCAAAAGCCGACGTCGCCAGCCAGAGCCAAACAAATCTCAGCCAGTGCCTCATGCCAGACTCCGCCGCCAGTCTTCAACCAAGCTCCAGGCAAGCCAACTCAAATCTGCGACCCAAGCGCCCGGCGATCTGCGCCAAAAAGATTGTTACCCGGAAGTGGGTGATCGGTTCTTGTGAACAGATCGTTGCGCCAAAAGTCGGTGTTACCCGACATGCACAACGATATGAGCAAAGAAACGAAGCGAGAAGTC
>Ga0233425_10007075_pt1 | contig 16019 bp, 11 predicted proteins | sample Watercolumn_Towu_2_FD_181712 | JGI IMG/M metagenome (GOLD analysis project Ga0233425, IMG submission 181712) | Freshwater microbial communities from Lake Towuti, South Sulawesi, Indonesia - Watercolumn_Towuti2014_140_MG | ecosystem: Environmental > Aquatic > Freshwater > Lake | place...
GCTCAGCGTGCTATAGATCTTTGGGAGGCAGCTCGGACAAACAAGAAGAAGATTAAACGCATCAATCCATTGAGTGCAGCATAGTTTAAAAACAAATAACGCCTAACAATTCATGAATTCAGAATAATTCCATAATTCCGAATTAGGGGGATACATCAACTTTTCAAAAATTATATCCCACACTGCTGAGTATCGTAGCGTCATTCTTGCCTACGTCTTTTGCAGACGGTTTATTATCGTAATCGTCGATCCAGCTCAAATTCACGGACAAATGCTTTGAAAGAGCATGTCTGAATCCCATATCAGACTCCAGCCTCCAGTTTTCGGCATCACCGGGCACCGGCAGAAAATCCAGTTTGAAATAATATTTTGTGGACGCAAACATCTGCCAGTCCAGGTAACTTCCCAACCTTAAACCGGCGCTTGTCTGTTGAATAGAATCCTGAAACCTTTCATACGTAAATGACGGGCCTATTTCAGCCTTGTGTTTCAGTTGTTCTTTTTCGATAAACCGGTATCCGACCCCTGACGACGTTATGGAACGGAGATTGAGTCGTTCAATTTCATCATGTTCTATGCTTTCCTGAAAAAACGAATACAGCCTGCTTTTGTGTTTTCTTTCATATTTTACTGTACCGCGCTGTTCGTCCGTGCTCTTCTCGGAATCCTTCGTCTCCAAAAGAATCAATCCTGTAAAATATATGATATTTTTTTTGGCTTCCCGCATAGCTTCAACCTTTGTGTTGGCTGTCAATGTTTCCTTATTCCCGGTCTGAATGGTAAGACCGGCATTGACATTCCCACTCCAGCATTTACTACCGGCAGAGGCGTTCACCTGTTTATCCCCGTTTTTTGTCTGGTCGGAATGGGGTGTTTCTGTGGCTGTTAATGAATTCGTTGACAACGCATGCGCCTGAAATATCTGTGATAATTTTTCCGTTTTCTCAGGCTGTATATCTTTCGCCGATACTCTTTTGTCGGGAACTTTTAGAACTGAATACTTCTTATACTCCCTGTCGTGATTTACCATGACTATTTCGCCATTTCTAAAGATAAAGCTGATGATATGCCATTGAATAAAACTAATCCGGTCATTTTTTTGTTTTATGGCAACGTATTCTTCATCCTCCTGTATTATTTCCCCCTCGATGATATTCTCATCGATGGTTTTTATCTCCGCGGAAAATGCCTTTTTGAGCATCAACGGTGATAGCATAATAATAACGGCTAATAAAATAAAGACATTTCGCATATATTCAAGAGGAAGTACATATTTTTCAATAAATCAGTCCCGTTACACGTATGCAGCTATTTGCATAGAACGTCTCTGGAATTATATCATCCCGTCAGACAGAACATCCAAAACATTTATATATTTAAACGAATATCCATGCCAGGCCAAAGACAAATTCACTTGAAACAGAGCACATCTCAACGTAACATAAGCTAAATAAATCACTTTCATTTTGATACACCAGGAGATTGTGTATTTGTACGTAGCCATTCAGCATTAATTTTGATTTTGATCAAACCGCATGCATTATAGATATTATCACATACTTCTCGTCCTGGTATTCTGCACACTGTCATCAGGGAAAATCCATGCACAACCGGCAGACAGCCCCTGGCCTATGTTTCGCCATGACCTCAAACACACGGGGCGCAGCAATTATACAGGCTCAGATAATAACAGCCTTCAATGGGTCTACGCGGTGGGAAGCAGCACCTCGACTCCGGCAATCGGCACAGACAGTACGATCTATGTCGGTTCGCACGATACCAATTTATATGCTATCCATGCAAATGGAACATTAAAATGGAAATTCCAAACAGGGGACTCCATCGAATCGTCGCCCGCCGTGGGAACAGACGGAGTTATTTACGTCGGTTCAAACGATAACTATATTTATGCCATCAAACCGGACGGAACTTTAAAATGGAAATATTTAACGAATGACAACATTGTTTCCTCTCCGGCCATCGGCACAAACAGCACCATCTATGTGGGTTCGTACGATGGATACCTCTATGTAATGAACCGTGACGGAACGTTAAAAAAAAGTCCTCCCCCCAGCCTCGGCAACCAAATTTATTCGTCTCCCGCTGTTGGCGACAATGAAGTAATTTACGTGGGATCCAAAAACAATAACAAACTCTATTCTTTCGACTCCAATCTCAGCACACGCTGGTCCCGCCAGTTGCTGGGACAGATTGAGTCGTCTCCCGCAATAGACAGCAGCGGAACCGTCTACATCGGCGCAGACAGACTCTATGCCTTTACCGGTTCAGACAGCTATTGGACGTACACAACAACAAACGGACTGCCCATCACCTCCTCTCCCGCCATCAGCGCTAAGAATGAGATTTATTTTGGCGCAGAAAGCGGCTTCTATGCCTTATATTCAACAAACAATGAAAAGCGGCTTGTCAACACCATCGGCGCAATCGGTAAAAGTTCTCCGGCCATTGATGCCGAGGGGAACGTCTATATCTGTTCGGATAAAGGGCTCTATGCACTGGACACTAATTATAACGTGAAGTGGACCTATCCCATAAAAGACGGAGACGCATCCCCCGTTATTGGCTCTGACGGCACCATTTATGTACATTCATCCGATGGAAATCTGTATGCCGTTGGCACTACTTCCGCTGTCGTACACTCGATTTCAACAGACAAGACATCTCTCAGCATTACCGATGGCAAATCAGATACCCTTAAGGCGACGCTGTACGACGCCGTCAACCTTCCACTACCCGACATTACAATAAAAACTGTTGCCGAAAATAGTTTAATAGCATCGGTAACGCCTGGCTCCGCAACGTCCGATGCAAACGGCCAGGCAACGTTTACCATAGGCGGCTCCGCTGTCGGAAAAACTACACTCACACTCACCGCAAATAACAGTTCAGTAACGGTGCCGGTTGCCGTATCGCCAAGGTCCAGGCTCACCCTGCACTCGCTGGAAGTGAATCCAGGAACAGTAACCATTTCAAAAAATGAATCAGACACTATTACTGTAAAAACTCTGGATGCAAATGAAATTCGCATTCCAAACGTCTATGTAATGACAACAAATAGCAATGCCGGCAGCGTCTCCATAGAAGAAGGTCTTGTAACAGACGAAATTGGAGAAGCATCCTTTCAGGTCAAAGCCGTTGGTGAAGGATATACGTCCATTACCTTCACGGCAAACGGGGTCTCCGGCACGGCAACTGTCATTGTCGCCGCCCCCTATTCCATCGAACTGGAACCATCCTCTTTAGAAATAAAAGAAAACCAGAGCAAAGAGATAACGGCCATTGTTAAGGATAAAGACGGGAACGCACTCGGGAACCAGACGGTAACCGCAGAAATATCTGACACGGACGTAGTATCGGCAGACTCACAACAAATAACCGATGAAAACGGCGAAGCCTTATTTACCGTTACCGGCGTAGGATCGGGCATTACAGATATTGCATTTTCCACCGGCAGCGCAACGGCGTCGCTGCCCGTCACCGTTATCTCCATAAATGAAGTTACCGCACTGGACACGAAACCGAACACATTACGTATCCCACTCGGATTCAAAGGCGCAGCTCAGATTACCGCACTTGATGAGGACGACTCACCTCTCACGGGAATCAATGTTAGCGCCGAAAGCGACGACAGCACTGTTGCAACGGTCGACAGTTCCCAAAAAACAGACGCAGACGGCCAGGCGTTATTCGGCATAGACGGCGTCTCTCCCGGCAGCACGACTGTGCGATTTACGGCCAACAATGTGACAGCTACCCTCCCCATATCAATTATCGAAATTACCCCTTCATCTTTATCGGTAGATATAAAACAGCTCCGTATATCGGAAAACAAGAGTGGGACAATAACTGCAAAAGTGCTCGACCGGAACAAGTCACCGGTCTCATACCTTTATGTGGAAGCACAAAGCAATGACACGTCCATAGTCACCATCGATTCAAACAAAGCCACAAACAGCAGCGGCAAGGCCTTTTTCTCCGTATTCGGCAAATCATCAGGAACCGCCGATATCACATTCGGAGTTGGCACACTATCCGCCTCAACGACAGTCACGGTAGCGGAGCCTGTTGCATCCAAAATCAAGATTGATGGAAATACAGCAACTCTGTCACAGTGCGAAAATACCGATGTTGCCGTCAGTGTCCTTGATAATTCAAATGAGGGCGTATCAAACGTAACAGTTACCGCCTCATTAATAACGGGCAATTCAAAACTTCCCCGTGCTGAAATTGAGCCTTCTCAGTCCGTTACAGACGAAAACGGCGAAGCTTCGTTTACTATAACCGGATTACGCACGGGAAAAGATTTTGTTAAATTCAGTACGGACAATCTTCACAAAAAGCTTAAAATAAATGTTCAAAAGACACGCATTGTCTCTGTTGGAAAGGAGACAATGATTATCATAACAGTCCTTCAGAACGGAAAGCCGAAATCCGGGGTAAGGGTATTTGCAAAAAGCAGCGATACCGATGTTGTCACTGTTAACAAACGCAAGACAACCAACCAAAACGGCGAGGCAAGATTTACCGCACAAGGCATAGGAGAAGGAAGCGCATCCATCACTTTTTCAACCAATACAAACGTTTCCGGAAACGCCCGTGTTTTTGCCGTTGACGATACCACGTCAGGCAGCGGCACCCAGCTCATCGAAAACGTTGTGGTTATCAAAACTGCCGATGTTGAATTGAGCGACTCAAATGTAAGCATACCGGTCGGCAGCAGCACCGTCACAACAATAACTGCGACCGATGCCGATAACGATCCCGTGCCGGACGTAAACGTCTATGCGTCTGTCGTCAAGGGTGAAAAAAATATCGCAATAACTGCATCACAGCAAACAACCGATGAAAACGGCCAGGCTTCACTCACTATAGAAGGAGTAAAGGCAGGGAACGCTACCGTGAATACAGGGGTGTGCGGATTATCACACAATATCGATATAGAAGTTTTGCCGTGATGCAGCTTTGTTAATGCCACCGTTATTATGTGCAGAATTCAAAGCCGCCGCAAAGTCACACATGTACAATGATTTGGTTTGAGCCGTTTAAACACTTCAAGCGGTTCGAACTGTTTAAACGGCTTTGACGGCTTGAACGATTTAAACAGCTTTGTGCCTGGCAGCAAAAAAACCGCCAAAGGGCTGATTTATTACTGAAATTTTTCCGGGAAATTACATTGTTACATTTACAATAACACAGGATTAGCCATGAATACACCCGTAAATCTTCATATCCACCCCTTGCCGGAGCTCTCGAAGGCTGTCGCCTCCTTTATATCACAACTCTCCAGGGAAGCTATTGAAATGCACAATCACTTTACCATTGCCTTATCCGGAGGCTCGCTGCCAAAGACACTGTTTCCGGCATTAATCTCGGAGCCTTTTTACACTCAGATTAACTGGCAGAAATGGCGCGTATTCTGGGCGGATGAGCGCTGCGTACCCCAGACCAGTCCCGACAGCAATTACTATCTTGCCCGCGAATATCTGTTTCGCCATGTCAACATCCCGCCAACACAGATTTATACACCGGACACCTCACTTAAACCGTCTGGTGCAGCCGACGCCTATCAAGCAACCCTCCGTCAGATTTTTAAACCAGCGCCTGAGCAATTGCCCCGCTTCGATCTCGTCCTGCTTGGGATGGGAGAGGACGGGCACACAGCATCACTTTTCCCGCATCACCCTATTCTCCGGGAAACCGAACGCTGGGTGGCGTCCATTTCAGACTCACCAAAGCCGCCGCCCGAGCGCATTACGTTAACCCTTCCCGTCATCAATAATGCACGACACGTAGCCTTTATAATCACCGGGGCAAGCAAGTCTGCGATAGTGCAGCACATTCTTGAGAAACCCCATACCGACCGGCCATTGCCCGCACACATGGTAAACCCGGCCAACGGCACACTGCATTGGTTTATTGACGAATCTGCTTCCGCAAGGCTGAAGAGGAATAGGCTTCATTGAACGCATTCAATCTCCATAATTCAATTCTTTTTTTTCTCCAAATTGGTGTAATGCTGTTCGTCTCATTGGTCTTTGGACAGCTAATGCGCAGGCTACACCAGCCGGCTGTTTTGGGTGAACTTATCGGTGGAATCCTGCTGGGTCCGACAGTTTTGGGATTCCTTGCTCCTCATATTTTCTTTGCCCTCTTCCCGGAGAATGCGGCAATTACTCATGCCAGAGAAGGGGTAATCCAGATCGGTATGCTTTTTTTCCTATTCGTCGCCGGTTTGGAAATCAATCTGTCGCATCTCCGGCAGAACAAGTGGAGCATTTTATGTACCAGCCTTTTTGGATTTATTTTCCCGTTTGGGATTGGATTCGGGTCTATTCTCATTGCCCCGGACATCTGGAGGCAGCCGCATAATCCGAATATACTATTTGCCCTTTTCATTGGCATTGCGCTTTCCATCTCGGCCTTGCCCGTAATCGCAAGAATTTTAATGGAACTCCGCTTGCTCCATCGAAGGATGGGAATCATTGTTATGACTGCCGCCTCCATCAACGACATCATCGGCTGGTCGTTTTTTGCCGTATTACTCAGCAGGCTAAACGCAGACGTTCACGAAAGAAGTATATGGAAAACAGTCATATTGATCGCCGTATTCTCCGTTTCAATTTTAGGGTTTGGGAGGTGGAAAGGAAAGCCATTTTTCAAATGGGTACGACACTCTTTTATCTGGCCGAATGGTTTCATTTGCGTGATTGCCGTATTCATTCTGATTACCGCAGCCATCGCCGAGGCATTAAACATCCACGCCATCTTCGGGGCATTTTTGGTGGGAGTCGCCCTCTATCACGTTTTTGTGCAAAAAGAGGAATATCGGGCGCGGGAAATTATTTATCAGTTTGCCATGAGTTTGTTCGCTCCGCTCTACTTTGTCTCTATCGGCCTCAAGGTGAATTTTATCTCACACTTTGATATACAATTAGTCCTATTGGTAATCCTGCTTGGAAGCATCGGAACGGTGGGCGGCGCCACCCTCGGCGCTTTAATAAGCAAAGTCTCCTGGCGCGAGTCCCTTGCCATTGGCTTCGGGATGAACGCCCGCGGCGCAATGGAAATAATACTGGCGTCCACAGCGCTGGAGTACGGATTGATTAATCAGGAAATGTTTGTCGCACTCGTTATCATGGCGCTGGTTACCTCTATGCTAAGCGGGCCTTTGTTACAGTGGATTTTAAAAGTACCCAGGTCATAAAATTAAGGAGAAGTGGTTTATGATACGCGCAGTCGATCATCTCAACCTGGTGGTTTCTCATCTGGAGCGGTCGGTTCGTTTTTATACGGAGTTGCTTGGTTTTACCGAAACCCGCCGGGCGCATCTCGAAGGGGAGTGGATTGAATCCATCGTAGGGCTGAAGGGAATTCAGGCCGATGTGGCTTATATCCTTGCGCCTGAGGGAGAACCAAGACTGGAACTGCTCTGTTATACGTCTCCTCAGGGGAAAGCCATTCCCGCAAATTCCATTGCAAACACCATTGGGCTGAGACACATTGCCTTACGGGTGGATGATATCCAGACCGTTTCCAAACGGCTGAAAGATGCCGGAGTCAAATTCATCAGCGAGCCCGTAATCGTCCCCACCGGTATTATAGCTCACGATGCCGGGCACAAGACACTTTGCTATTTCCTCGATCCGGACGGCATATTGCTGGAACTTGCCGAATATCGATAAGACTTTGTTTTCTTTGCAATATTTCACGGATCAGTAAAGCTGCAACCAAGCACTGCCCGGCAAACCGGAGCGATTGTAAGTGTTTGGCTTGTTATAAAAAGTACGTGCAGGATAAAACGTTACCGTGTTTGAACGAATAATACAAATAGCAGAGATAAGAGACCGGTCAGAAGCACAGATACTTATCAAGGCCGGAGTTACTCACGATGCACCGGAAGCCGTGAGTAGACCAATGTGTCTTTATACAGGAACTTTGAATACAACCTTTTTAACCTTATTTTTCCCATTCTCTGCTTTTATCCCCGGGGCGTGGCCGTCCTGAGGATAAAATATCGCAAAATAACCCTTTCTTAAGGTTAGAAAATCAATACTTCCTTCCAATTTTTCCAAATCTTTTTCCTTGTCATATTCCTCAATAATTGTGCACTCATTTTTATTGCAAATGCCAATTCGCTCCACGCCCTCGATTATTACCTGGATATCCACGAACATTGTATGACATTCAATAAACACATCTTTAGCATCTTTTGTCTCATATTCGCTTATAATCGCATAAATCCCGTCGGAAAGGCTTATTTTGCCGTTTTCCAAATCTGCAATATTCCGGCTATTGATAAATTCCAAAACCGTGTCAAATAACGAATGGACAGAAATATAGTCCTTCAGATTGGCTAAAGAATCACAAATCATACATTTTACCGAAAACCCTTAGAATAAGAAATCAGACTGCTCAATTGTCACCTTATTTTACATCTGGATATGCAGCCTATTATTTTTTTACCTCGCCCAAACACAACAGAATAGTACTTTTTCCCAGAAATATAATCAAGCTGGTTTTGCTCTTTGTGCCGCTTCGACGGGCATTATCCTAAGAAATTTTTCACATTTCAAGAATTTTATACTTATTTCTTGCGTCCCTTTCCATTCTGTGTTACATTTTACACATAACATAGCTGTTTACTTACAAAGGCTTCGCTCATGTGTCCCTTTTCAAGTACACATGAGCGAAGCCTTTGTGTTTTTAGTGATTTTGGGGAATACCAAACACAAACGAGGCGGAAGAGGAAACTGCGCCTCGTAGAAGGAGTTTCGTAGCAATTGAGTTTATTGAAAAACCTCAGTAAAAATCCGGTTTAACATTCCGAAGAGTAACGATACGTTTGTTAGTATCAAACACACTCCCGAATCCCTTCTATCCGGAGGGGACTACAAAACCCATAATCTGTTTTTTAAAACCAAGTTGTTGCGGAAAATCTTATTTGGATAGTATTTTTATAACATTTTCTAAAAGAAAGGAGGTTACGAATGAGCACATTTTTTATATGCCCCAGGTGCGGTAACGATAAAGCGTTTCATATCTTTACCAGCAATGTTCAGGCTATCAGACAGTCGCCTGAACTCGGGATACGGACAGACGAAAGCGATATACTTCCAAGCTTGCGCCAAAACGACACGTACATCGAATGTAAATGTTGTTTTCAGCGGCTTGAGTATGACTATGCTGCCGCTACGGGAAAGAAGTATTTACAAATGACCCGGAAGTTTTCAACGGCAAACCGCACCCGAATGAGCAAGGTGTCCTGATTTCCGGATACTGAAACAGCCACACAAAATTCTTGAAAAGGTTTTCCAAAAAGACCTTTTCAAGAAAGAGGGCTATGGACTAAACAGAGCACCGTTTCTTCCCCCATCGATATACCGGCCACAAAATTCCCTACCATTGCTTTTATAAACCCTTATTGAAAAACCGATACTCTCCGACATCAATTTATTCTGCTATCCCTTCTTCCACAAGACTAAACCGCTACGGGCAAAACAATGTTACAATCTCAGGAAGGAAAAGTATAAACATCCGTGATAAAAAGGGAGGTTGACTTTCAGCTTGCATTTAACCTTTTTTATAATTTTAATATCAAAATATGGCTCCATAATAATGAGCCAGATGTATCTAAAAATGCCTACGAACAGTTTGAAATAAAAATAAGATGAACTCGTTTTTGTGTGGCGGCAGGAGTTTCCTCCTGACTGCACGGGAATTTCCCCTCTATTAGATTAATACGTTACTGACGCTTCGTAAACATGCAACAAAGGCGACAGAAAGGAGACGGAACTATGAAATACAAGAGATACGGAATTGTTGTTTTGCTTCTCTGTATATTGACAACGTTCATTATCGCATGTACAACGGTCCCCTATACCGAACGCAGGCAGTTGATCCTTTTTTCGGAAAGTCAGGAGGTTGCGCTGGGGAATGCATCGTTTTCCCAGGTGTTAAAAGAGGGCAAAGCCAGCAGCGACTCACACCATAACGAATTGGTTCAACGGGCAGGCAAACGCATAGCTCAGGCGGCAAGTCGCAGTGATTATCAATGGGAATTTGTTGTGCTGGACGATCCAAAGACGGTAAATGCATTTGCACTGCCGGGCGGAAAGGTTGCTTTCTACAGCGGGATCCTGCCTGTTTGTCAGGATGAAAACGGGGTGGCGGTTGTTATGGGACACGAAGTAGCGCATGCCCTGGCGCGTCACGGCGCTGAGCGTATGTCTCACGATTTGCTGGCAGAGCTCGGCTCAAAGGGGCTCAGTATTGCGCTGGCAGATAAAACCCCAGCAGCACAAAATATACTCCTTAAGGCATACGGTCTTGGCGTGACTTACGGAATAGAGCGTCCGTTCAGCAGAGAGCAGGAGTCAGAGGCAGACCACATCGGCCTTATCCTCATGGCTAAGGCTGGATACGATCCGGGCGAGGCTATCGGTTTCTGGCAAAGGATGGATAGTCAATCAAAGGGGAATAAAATGCCGGAATTTTTATCTACTCATCCGAGCCATGAACACCGGATCAGGCAAATAAAAGAGTGGCTGCCGGAGGTAAATCAGTATTATAAGAAACCATAAGAGACGTCCCCCCCCCAGACTGCCGATCGGACATGCAGTTTCTTGAAGCAGGGAAGTGAGTCTATAATCGTGAATCATCAGATAACCGGCAAACAGCGCACTCACAACATACATTCCTTATTCTTTAACGTCCGGCTCCCCTTTCAGGCATAAAGCGGATATTGTTATCAGGACAAAGCCGGAAATATTAAGCGCCGAGAGGATCAGACATGTCCCCCAGACTCCAAAAATAGGAATGAAGAATACCCCTGCCAGCAGCGCTCCGAAAAATGCGCCAATATGGTCGGCGCTATTGGTTGCCCCTGCGGATACGGCAATAGCTTTGCCGGATTGTATCAATATCGCATTAATCAGCGGGAATACGAACCCCGTCAATATCCCTGTGACACCAACGAGGCATACCAATCCAATCCCGGCTGTAACCGAATAAGAAGAGCACGCCTGAATGATGGCCGGTAAAATAATGGCATACAAACCGGCACCCAGCTCAAAGAGCGCCAGAATTTTTATCCATTTTCTGTTTAAACTTTGTTCTGACAGCCTGTAAGCGCTCATTCTTATAAGCCGATTCATGACATATCCACCAAGCGCAAGCCCGACCATAAAAACAGCGACAATTACACCAACCCTTTCATACATATAGCCATAAATATTCTGGAATGCGTATATCAGTACGATTTCCAGCGACAAGCCGGTAAATCCGGCTATTGCAAGAACAACCAAGCAGTCGGTTCTGAATTTCCCGGCATGATAAGGACTATGCCGTTTGGTCTGCCGCATTAAATCAGATTCTTCGCTATCGCTCAGAATGACTTTGTTGTCATGCGGAACGGAGTGAGGCATCTCACCTTTTGGCAGTTTGAAATTCCCATGCATAAATGTATAGATAACCCTGCCTGCCACCGCAATGAATACAGGAATGAGAAATACCAGGAGTCCCGTGTTTTGCAAACGGTAAAATATTCCGTGCAAGCGGCCGCCGGTAAGGGAATCCCATAAAACAAGATTCAGAAAATAAGTGACAGGCCTTTTGTCCGTATTGACAAGTAAATCCTTCCTTTTGCCGAGTTGTTGTTCAATAAATGAAACCTGTTCCGGCTGAAGGAGGGTATAAAAGAGGTATTCGTTGAAGTAGTCTGACTTGATGTGACATTCTCTATACCTTTTCATAAGCGTTGCAATATCGAAACTGACGATTCCGTCGGCATTGCTTGCAAAATAATAATTTGTCTGGCCTGGCGTTACCAGAACATGCCGGAATATTTTGTGGAGGGTGTGGTAGAGAGAGCCTGTATAACTGCCAACCTCTTTCCCTATATACGTTACCGCCGAGCTCACAGACGTTGCCAATACGCCATCCGGATTCAGGACGGCCTCTATCTCCTTAAAAAATTCGAACGTATAAAAACGGTTGAGGAACGCAGTCGAGGGGTCTGGAACGTTAACCAGAATGACGTCGTACTGTTTTTTCCCCCGTATGTTTTTTATGTAATACCTGCCATCCTGATGAAATAGCGTTACACGTTTATCAGCCAATGCACGCCTGTCTGCCGATGAAAGATATTTGCCGGTAATATCCATGAGTTTTTGATCCAGTTCCACATAATCAAGCGATTCGACCGGATACAAAAGCATTTCCGAAATAAGACCTCCGAGCCCATTCCCGATAAGAAGCACGTTTCTGGGCGATAGATGCTGCGTCATTACCAGATGGGCAATCTGCGCATATTCATATTCGTTTGGAAACGAGGAGGCATAGTGTCCATTGAGGTAAATGCTATATTGCTCAGCCTGCCTTCCTATATCGATATGCTGATATTTTGATTCTGCCGAAGCCACCAGTTCAATGTGGGGGTTCAAAGCCGTCCATCGCATTTTTTGAGAAAAAGTCTCCAGCCGGTCAGTCGCAGCAGAAAACGAGGCAATCACCATGGTCAGCAGCAAACCAAGAAAAACATATTCCGGTATTCTCTTTGCTTTCCTGCTTTTCCTTTCAGGGAAAGATGCTTGCCATTCATTTCTAAAGAAAAAGACTAAACCTGTCAGAAAGAAAAATATACCAGCATTGAGGAATACGATGGTTTTAAACGGATGGAATTTCGATACCATATAAAACGAAAACAAAAGCCCGCCAACGAGACTGCCCAACGACTCTACAATATAAACAATTCCGATATTTGCGGCGGTATAGCCGGCACTTCCATTTTGGATTTCGTTCGGATATGGAATACCGGTTTTGGATTCTTTCCTTGCACGCCCACTGTTTCCAGATGAGAAATCTACCCCGCCTTCATGCTGTCTTCGAGCAATGCGCCATACAACAAGCGATGAAAAAGGGAATATAAAACCTATGATAAAACTAAAAGGGAATATCAATCCAAAAGAGGTCGCGAGCAGAGGTATGAGCGAAATATATTCTCCGGCCCTGACGCCTAATATATTGCGCACATCACGGACAAAAACAATCTGAACCGGCAATACAAAGCACATGACGCACAATAAAACCACAAAAACAACCGATACCTGCCTAAACAAACGCTCAATCTTCGTGCTTAGAAAGGCGCCGACAGCAATACCGAAAAACCATGCACCCCAAAATATTCCCAAACAGAGTTCATTGCCGTAAAAGATATTTAAAAATTCACGAATCAACAGCACCTGGGCAACGGTTGCATAGCAGCCAATGGCAGCGATACACAGGAATACTAAGGTGTAGCCCATTTTATTCCGCATGTTTTTCATTTGAAATGCCTTACGAAAAGGGTAAACTACTCTTCACAGAATTTACTTAATATTTTAACATATAATCTATGGGATGATGTAACAGTATTGTAAAAATGAACTAAATTATACACCCTTATGTTTTCTTGTAGGAAGGGTATTAAATGGCAAGAAGAAGTGGATTTATCAGTTTCTTAAACGCTATGGCGAGAACGTCAGCACGCACCGAAGGGACTATGTGGGAAAGAGTTTTCTCAATATGGAGGTGAAGTGAAAGTTACACGTGCAATGGAGTTGACGCGGTTGCGTTTGATCCCGACCCAATTCGCGATGGTAAAATAGTTATTCAGGCGAAGCGTTACACAAATACTGTTGGCGTTTCAGCAGTACGCGATCTATATGGAACAGTGTTGAATGAAGGTGCAACTAAAGGAATTTTAGTCACTACCGCTGACTATGGTCCAGATGCTTATGAATTTGCCAGAGGGAAACCACTTACACTCTTAAATGGCAGTAATCTTTTACATCTGCTTGAAAAGCACGGTCACAGAGCAAAAATAGATTTGAAAGCTGCAAAGCAGGTATTATCGGAAAGAGAAAACAATAGCAAATAATTTGTGTGAGGTGAAAATATGAGTAAAAAAGAATTAGTCATGGCAGAGATTGAACATGTTCCGGAGCCTTTACTTGACGAGGTATTAGATTTTATTCATTTTTTGAAGACAAAGACAGTTAAGGAAAGGCTTGATACTGCTATCGCAAGCGAATCTTCGCTGGAAAAAGATTGGCTAAAACCGGAGGAGGACGATGCGTGGCAAAATTTATAAAAGGGGATGTTGTAGTTGTCCCCTTTCCCTTCTCCGATTTGACCCAGGCTAAAAGACGGCCCGCCTTAGTTATTACGGCATTAGAAGGTGACGATGTAATTCTCTGCCAGATTACAAGCCAGACAATCAAAGACAATTACGCACTTTCACTTGACGACAAGGACTTTGCGAAAGGAAGCCTAAAACAGTCGAGCAATTTAAGGCCCAATCGCATATTTACTATAGACAGTCATATTATCTTATATCAAGTTGGCAGTCTTAAAATAGAAAAGCTCACTGAGATTACAGATAAGGTTATCGAAATCATTCGTAAGTGAAAAGACAACTTCTGCTAAAAATCAACATCCAATTTGGAAAAAAATTAAGCAGACCAAATGCGAAACAAGAATTGTAATCATTATTCAACATCGAATCCAACCTCAAACCAGACCCATGCATGGTCTAAATACGACTGGTTCGCCATATTAGCCCTGTTTCTCCTTACACTGGCATACTTCTATAACGTTGTTATCCCTGACGGTTCGAGTGTACTGAGTGACCAGAACACGGACACCAGGCATCAGCTATTCTACTGGAGATACTTTGGATTTAATACCCTGGCGAAGGGAATCATCCCCCTCTGGAACCCATATATATATAGCGGATCACCCTTCGTTGGCGGATTGCAATCCGCCATATTTTATCCGCTTAATCTGATCTATCTTGTATTTCCTATTCACGTAGCCATTAATTATAGCATCATTCTGCACGTATTTTTGTCGGGTGTATTTACTTACTTATACCTTAGATTTATAAAGTTAAATCCACAATCCGAAACCCGAAATCCGAAATTTTATACAGACGGGTTTTCTCGCCCTAGCTGTCTGGTTGCGTCCATTATATTCATGTTCTGCGCACCACAGATATTTCACGTCTATCCGGGACATCTTCCCAATTTGTGTACGATGATATGGCTGCCCCTCATCCTTTTATTCTCAGAGTTGTTTATCCGTAACAGGAATTTTTTATATGCATTTTTTGGAGGAGTCACGGTTGCATTTAACATATTGGCGGGTCATCCTCAATACTTTTTTTACACTGCCATTGCCGTGCTTACATATTTCATCATACGTATTGTTCAGGAGTTTCAAGAACACAGGCATTGGAAATACGTCGGTTATCATACATCGGGCGTGTTCATTATATACACAACAGGCGTTTTGCTTGCATCAATCCAATTATTGCCAGCCTTCGAAATGATTCAGCACTCTGTCCGGCAAACACTTTCGTATGAGTGGGTGGGACAGTTCTCGTTTGCACCAGAAAACTTCATCACTCTTTTTATCCCGGAATTCCTTGGGGATTCGCTCAAAGCCCCGTACTGGGGACGGTACTATCTCTGGGAAATGTCTCTCTATGTTGGTATCCTTCCCTTGATGTTATGCGCAATTGCCTCATTCTATAACAGAAACACGTTCACAAAAACTTTCCTCATTATGGCTTTAATCACCGCGATTCTGGCGTTGGGCAAGTTCACGCCCCTGTTTAAAATTCTTTACTCTATTGTTCCTGGATTTAACATGTTTCGGGGGAACTCCAAGTTCATATTCATTGTTGCCTTTGCTCTTTCCGTCCTCTCAGGCATTGGAACAGAATATCTAAGAAATACCCTCTTTGCTAAAAAAACGCTTTCTCCATTCCTCTTTATCTCAATAAGCATTGCCGCTACAGTGGGACTGTTTCTCCTCATTTTTTTCTTATTCGGAACAGGGTATGGCACATGGTACAATATCATCCGTAAAATCTATCTATTGGGCGATCGATACGTCACAGTGCCCGATCTAAAAAGCCCCGATTTTTTGCATACAACTTTTATCCTTACCACAAAGGG
>Ga0233425_10007076_pt1 | contig 16012 bp, 10 predicted proteins | sample Watercolumn_Towu_2_FD_181712 | JGI IMG/M metagenome (GOLD analysis project Ga0233425, IMG submission 181712) | Freshwater microbial communities from Lake Towuti, South Sulawesi, Indonesia - Watercolumn_Towuti2014_140_MG | ecosystem: Environmental > Aquatic > Freshwater > Lake | place...
GACGTTGACGGGGACGTCGATGGGGACACGGACGGCGACGTTGACGGGGACGTCGATGGGGACACGGACGGCGACGTTGACGGGGACGTCGATAGGGACACGGACGGCGACGTTGACGGGGACGTCGATAGGGAAACGGACGGCGACGTCGATGGGGACGTCGATGGCGACACGGACGACGACGTTGATGGGGACTCCGACGCAGACACCGAAGACGTGCCGAGCGTGTGGGTGACCGTTCGTGCCGGCACGTTCACGATGGGCTCTCCAATTGGCGAGGAAGGAGGTGAAGGCGACGAGGTGCAGCACCGGGTCACGCTGACGCGCGACTATCTCATCCAGAGCACGGAGGTGACGCAGGCGCAGTTCGAGGAGATGATGGGTTACAACCCGTCCGATTTCTCAGGGTGCGTGTACTGCCCGGTCGACACCGTGAGCTGGTACGATGCGGCGGCGTACTGCAACGCGTTGTCCGAGATCGCCGGGCTGGCGCGGTGCTACGAGTGTTCTGGGAGCGGTGAGTCGGTGAGCTGCTCGCCGAGCAGGTCGTACGTGACACCCTATGACTGTCCTGGTTACCGCCTGCCGACGGAGGCGGAGTGGGAGTACGCGGCGCGCTCCGGCACGACGGGTACCCGGTACGGCGATCTCGACGACGTGGCGTGGTACATCGACAACAGCGGTTTCAGGACGCACGAGGTGGGGACGCGAGATGCGAGCGAGTGGGGCCTGTACGACATGCTCGGCAACGTGTACGAGTGGTGCCACGACTGGTACGGCGACTACCCAGTTGTGTCCGTCACTGATCCCGTGGGCCCAGATACGGGTTCGAACCGGGTGCTTCGCGGCGGCTCCTGGGGCAACGAGGCCAGGGACATCCGGGCGGCGAACCGTGGCAGGACCTTCCCCGGCAACCGCCACAACTTCCTCAACGGGTTCCGCCCCGCCAGGACCATGCCGTAGCCCCTTGTTGATGCTGTCAACGAGCGGCAGCGAGAGCTACAGGTCCGCTCTCTGCGACGTCGAACGCAGTCACTCGGTTTTGATATTGTGGTACAGGAAGCAGGGACGGTTGCAGGCTGACCGCCCTTGGTGGTCGCTCCCGCTGCCTGCACAGTTTCATGGGAGATACCCCCGATGCGGCTCGTGTACCTGGGTCTCGCGGAAGGCGGGCTCGCGCTCGGGGCGGCGGGGCACCGGCTCGCCGCAGTGGGGTTGACCCGGAAGGACGAGGCGTCCCACGACCTGCGCGACGCTCTGGCCCCGGGGTCCGCCCCGGTGCTGCACCGGCCCGACCTGCGATCGCCCGAGCTGCAGCGCGTGCTGGCATCGACCGGCGCGCCGCTGCTGGTCTGCTACCTCTGGGATCGGATCGTGCCGGGCGACCTGCTCTCACGTTTCCGTCACGGAGCCCTGAGCTATCACCCGTCCTTGCTGCCTCGACACCGGGGCGCGGACCCGTATTTCTGGACGCTGTGGTCCGGCGACCGCGTCGCCGGGGCGAGCGTCATCGTGCTCGACCAGGGAGTCGACACCGGCCCCGTCATCGCGCAGCGATCGGTCTCCGTCCCTCCTGGCGTGGACGGCGGAGGGCTCGCCGCGGTGCTCGACCCCATCGGCCTCGAGCTCCTCGTCGAGGTGCTCTCGTCGTGGGACCGCGGAGAGCCGCCCCACCCGGCACCGCAACCGGACGAGGGGGCGTCGGAGGCTCCGGCACCGGACGACGACATGCTGGAGATCCGCTGGGCCTGGCCGTCGGAGCGGATCGTCAGGCTGGTGCGGGCCGCGGCGCCTCACCCGGGGGCGTACAGCTTCGTCGATGATCGGCTGGCCGTGGTCCTCGCGGCCCGCCCCACGGCTCCTCCGGCCTCCGGCACCCTCCGGCCGGGCGACGCCGTCGTCACCGAGGCCGGGCTCGTCGTGGGCACGGGCGACGGGCAGGTGGTCATCGAGGCGATCCGCCTCGACGACGGCCCGGTCCTGTGTGGCCCCGGCGCGATCGCGGATGCGGTCCGTCCTACGTGACGACCGCGATGGCGAGGCGAGGACCAGGGATTCAACCTTGTTGGAACTCGTCCTCCGCGGTGATATGGTCCGGCTCTGGGATCATGGAGAGGCGAACCATCCGCGTCGTCGCCGCCGTCGTCGAGCGGGAAGGGCGATACCTGATCACGCAGCGTCGACCGACGGCTGTGCTCCCTCTGCTCTGGGAGTTCCCGGGCGGCAGGGTCGAGGAAGGCGAGGCGGACGACGAGGCGCTCCGTCGGGAGATCCGAGAACGCCTCGACGTTGACGTCGAAGTTGGAGGGATGATCTCCTTCATCAGCCACCCCTACGAGAAATACACGGTCGATCTCTATCTCTACGAGTGCTGGTTGAGGACCGAGGATATCGTCGCCAAGGGTGTCAACGCGTTCCGGTGGGTCTCGTCCGGCGAGTTCGAGCAGTTTCCGTTCACGCCGGCAGACCAGGCATCGATGGATCGGCTCCTCGGCGAAATAGTGGACCCCGATACCACGTAACCCCTCTTGCAACCCCCGATGGAGCGGGTAGCATCGGGGCGACCGGCATGGTCCCGCACTCCCGGGAGGAAGACATGGCGTCTAAGTCTGATATCGAAGCCTACTTGATCCGGGCCGGCGTCGAGTTCGAGGAGGTCGAAGACGGGACGTGGGTCATCACCGGCCAGGGTCCACTCAGCGTCGTCGTCCGCGTCGACGAGCCCATCGTCGCCTACAGCATGAACGTGATGCGGCTCCCGGAGCATGGGACAGAGGGCTTGATGCGCACTCTGCTCGAGCTCAACGCCGAGGACATGCTCCACGCTTCTTTCGGGCTCGAGGGCGACATCGTGGTGCTCGGAGGCGCCCAGCAACTCGAGAACCTCGACTACAACGAGTTCCAGGCCATGCTCGACGACCTCTACATGGCCGCGACGAACCACCTCCCGTCGCTCAAGGGGCTCACGGCAACCGTCACCGAGTGACCGCTTCGGAGGAGAAGGCACAATGGGGATCTTCAGCAGGCTGGGACAGCTCATCAAATCGAACATCAACGACCTGATCAGCAAGTCGGAGGACCCCGAGAAGATGCTGAACCAGGTCATCATCGAGATGAACAACCATCTCGTCGAGGCGCGCAAGCAGGTCGCCGTCGCCATCGCCGACGAGAAACGGCTCCGCAAGCAGTGGGAGGGGGAGCTGAACCTCACGCGGGACTGGAAGAAGAAGGCGATGATGGCGGTCCGCGCGGGCGACGACGGGCTGGCCAAGGAGGCGCTCCAGCGAAAGAAGGAGCACGAGGAGCTCTCCGAGCAGTACCAGAAGCAATGGGAGAACCAGAAGAACGGCGTCGAGCAGCTCAAGGCCGCCCTGCGCGCCCTCAACAACAAGATCGAGGAAGCCAAGCGGAAGAAGGGCTTGCTCATCGCCAAGAAGAAGCGAGCCGAGGCGCAGAAGACCATCCAGGAGACGATGACCGGGCTCCAGGAAGCGTCGGCCTTCGAGACGTTCGAGCGCATGGAGCGGAAGATCGAGCAGATGGAAGCCGAGGCCGAGGCCGCATCCGAGCTCGCGGGCCAGATGACCGGGGACACGCTGAAGCAGAAGTTCGAGGCGCTCGAGGCGTCGTCCGGTGTGGACATGGACCTCCTCGAGCTCAAGGAGGAGATGGGGATGCTGCCCGCGGCCACGGAGGAGGACGAGGAGCTCGCCATGCTCAAGGCCGCGGCGGCGAGCGAGGACGCGGGAGCTCGATCGGCGGAGGAAACCGAGGAGGACGTCGAGGTGCCGCTCGCCGAAGAGCAGGAGGCGGAGCGCAAGATGCGCAGCTAGCCACCCCGCTCGTCCCTCGAGATCCCACCAGCAACCCCGGTCCTCCCAAATCGTCTTTCTCTTGACAGATGTGCGGCTGAGGCTATCTTTCTCGCGGCATGGCTTGAAGGGGTTGAGGATGCCTATCTACGAATATCGCTGTGCGTCATGCGGTTCGGAGTGGGAAGAAGTACAGAAGATCACCGACTCGCCCGTCGAGGTGTGCCCGGAGTGCCGCGAGCCCCACGCTCATCGGCTGATCTCGCGCACGAGCTTCATGCTCAGGGGCAGCGGGTGGTACGTGACCGACTACGGGCGCGGCTCCGGGGGCCGCGCCGGCGAGAAGAGCTCGCCGGCCAAGAAGGACTCGACCAAGGACTCCTCGACCACCTCCACGCCCAAGAGCGACTGATCGCACCTGCTCCCCCCCCCGAGCTCCCTTTGGACGCTGCTCTTCGACCACCCGGATCGAGGCCGTCATCCGCCTTCCGGACTCGAGCGGATCTCGGGGAGGGCCGTGGTGCTGACGGTTTCGCCGGCATGAACGACTTGCCTTCGATACATGTCGCGTGTAGTCTGGCTTTGGCATTGTGCCGGTGCACGAGGGTGACATGCAGGGACCAAGAGAGAAATGGCTGGTCACGGCGCTCATCGCCGGCGTGGGAATCGCTCTGATCTGGGGCTGCGCCGAGACAGAGCAACACGGCGACGGTGATTCCGATGTCGACGTTGACAGCGACACGGATACGGACACGGACACCGATACGGACACGGACACCGATACGGACACGGACACGGACACCGATACGGACACCGATACGGACACCGATACGGACACCGACACGGATACCGACACGGATACCGACACGGATACCGATTCAGATATCGATAGCGACGCCGACGGCGACGCAGCGTTCCGTGGCTCGTACGGCGCTCGTCCCTTCTCCGAGGGACGCTGTTGCGATGACGAGGCCGCCGGAGAAGAGGGGGTGGAAGTCGAAGAGGCCCTGCCCGAGGAAGGGTTGTAACCGCCCCCTCCCCGCGGACCGAGGCGCATCCATCCAGGCGCCCCCGGGCCCTCCCCGAACCCCGTACGTGCACATCATGCCGACGTTTTCCTGACCATCAGACCTGTCCCAAGGACGTGGATCGCTATCTCGACTCGCTATCGAGTCGGAGGAGGGCTCGCGTCCGCGTCGAAGAAGTGGGCCGGGTGGGCGCGTACGTGGTCGAGCATCACGAACCCCCACTCGCCAGTGCCACGATCCTCGACCCGGAGCCGGGCTCGCCGGCCGATCCATCCCGACACGTCCCACGTCAGACGCCTGAGGTGATGGTCCCGTCGCCCGGCTCCGTTCCGGACCTCGTTTCCGCCGACGATGAGGGCGACATGGACACCATCGTCGAGCGTGCCCCCGCCCACTTCGAGCGAGAGAGCTGGTTGCTGGATCTCGAACTCGGGCGAGAGCGCGGTGAGAGTCCCGGCCTCGGCGCGTTCGATCCGATCGGTCCGAAGGTATCCGCCTCCAGAGTAGCCTGAGACGTAGGCCCGGGACGTCGGACGTCTGTCGATCTGCGATTCAGACAGCTCCCAGCCGTCGAGCCCTCCGGCCTCGAGCTCGAACAGAGACACGACTCGTCCTGGCTCGAGGGGCGGCTCCGCGCATCCGGGCTCCGCGCCGTGCGCCTCGCCGCACATGACGTCGGCCCTGTGCTGGAGCCACTGCGTCTCGCAGCTCGACTCGTGCGCACGCTCGAGCACCGCGCCGGCGCGCTCGCACAGGCCCAGGGAGAGCAGCGCCCTCGCGTGGAGCCGCGCCCCCTCGCCGTCGGAAGGCACGATGCCCCTCGACTCGAGCGCGAGGAGCCCGTCGAGCGGGCGGTCGGCGTCCAGCACGGCGAGGAGCATCTCGCGCACGGCTTGGGGCTCGCGCTGGCGCTCGAGCCGGTCGATGGCCGTCTCGGCGCGCTCGCGCCGATCCGGGAAGTACTGCATCCCCGCCTCGACCAGGTCGAGGTAGAGCGAGCGGGCCCGCGCGAGCCTCGGGTCGGCCCGCAGCGCCGCCACGCACAGCGCGCGAGCCGTGTCGCGGTCGCCCCGGCGAGCCGATTCCCTGGCGAGCTGATATGCCTCCCGGGCCGCGCGCGCCATGGTTCGGTGGAGCTCGGGTGACGTCGGCGCCAGGAGCTCGGCGCGCGTCATCAGCTCGATCGCAGGCCGGACCATCCCGGCGTCGAGGCTGGCGCGAGCCCGGTCGATGACGGTTCGCACCAGGTGGCGGGCCTCGCGGTGGATCGGCCGGCAGCTCTCGAAGACCTGGAGCCGGCCTCTGGCGCCGAGCGACGGCAGGTATCGCGACGGTGGCGCCGCGCAGGCGAGGTGTGAGCGAGGGTGCAACACGAACCGGGTGAGGTCGGCGCCGCGGAGCTCGCCCGCTCGCCGCGAAGGAGCGTCGATCCAGCCCGTCGTGGCCTCGGGGCTGGGGCCGCGGATCCGGAATGCGGCGACCGGACCCCGAGCCGCCGCGACCCTCAGTCTGAGGATCGTCCCCGCCCGGAAGAGGCCCGCCGGGAGCCGGGCGAGCTCGATCGACCGACGCTGTGCTCGACTGTCCGGAGCGCCGCGGAGCTCGACCTCGAGCAGGTCGCCTTCCCGCGGCTCGCGCCCGTCCGACTGGAGGTAGACCACGAGCACCACGTCCCCTGCCACGTCCGTCGGCCCGTCCCAGCCCCGCAACCGCAGGCCGTACCCCACGTCGGCCTCGATCGCGTGCTGCATCTCGGCGATCCATCCGGTGAGGTGCTCTTGCCGGATGTAGTTGTCGCCGAGCAGCACCATCTCGTCGGTCACCGACTCGGGGAGCTGGACGTAGTCCCTCGAGAACTCGGGGTGCAGCGGGAGACCGTAGTACCGGAGCCAGTGCGAATGTGCCTGGTAGAAGTCCGGTCGAGCCTCCTCGAAGAAGTACTGCCGCACGATGTCCGGCCGTCCCTTGCACCGTGCGAAGACGCGGTCGACCAGGCCGACCGTGTCGATGACGTGGACGTTCGCGCCGAGACCGCTGCCTCCGACGTCCGGAACCGCGATCGATGCCCGGGGCAGTCCATGCTCGCGGGCGATCAGCTCGAGCGTGCGTCCTTGATGCCGGACGAGCTCCATGCTCACCCAGCCGGACCGGCCGTAGCTCCTCAGCGTGGGGAACACCCCGAAGACGGCCGAGCAGACGACCAGCACGACGGCCAGCGCGTGTCCGATCCGCTCGACGACCCGGCGGCGCCGGCTCTCTCCTCGACCGCCCAACCTGTCCACGAGGTCCACGCAACCCTGTACGACCAGGGCAAGGAGCAGCGCATAGGCCGGCATGACCATGGCGAAGAACCGGAAGTCGCCCATCCAGTCTCCGTCGGCCCAGAGGACGAACGCCAGGTTGGTCGCGGCCACTCCGATCACCATCACGCCTTCGGCCCATCGTGCGCGCAGGGCGAGGACGAGGGGAGACGCGAGGACGCATGGCCACAGGTGGTAGATGGAGAAGAAACCGAGCACGTAGAGGTCTCCGCGGGAGAGGTGAGCGTCGAGCGGCTGGAGGAGCTCGAGCGCGCCGGACTTCGTGAAGTACGTGTTCGGCACCCAGGCCGCGAAATAGACCCGGCGCCACAGGAGGTAGAGCGCCACGGGGACCAGCAGGAACACCAGGTTGAGGAGGTGAGCGGATCTCGGAGGGCGCTGGCCGACGGGGCGCCACCAGCGAAGCAGCTTGTACCCGGCGACAGGCGCCGCGAAGATGATCCCCTCCGGCCTCGTCAGGGCCAGGAGCGCCAGCACGAGCCCCGAGCGTGGCGGGTGCCCCATGAGCTCCTCAAGGAGCGCCAGGTGGATGGACAGGGCCAGCAGGAACGCGACGAACGTCGTCTCCAACCCGGCCTGGGTCCAGAACCCCACGCACGGCGCCATCCCGAGGACTAGCGGGGCCGCGAGTTGGATCGCGGCGGACCGAGGACAGACCAACACCATCGAGCGGTGGACCAGCCAGAGGCTGGCGAGCAACGCCATCAGTCCGATCGCCCGGGCGAAGATGTAGGGGTCCATGTGGAGGAGGAACGGGATGGCGCAGAGCACCGTCCAGCTCGGGTTGGAGAACCCCTCGACTCGCTCGCTCGAGGCCGTGTGCATCAGCTCGCCTCGCTCGGCGAGCTGCCTCGAGTACGAGAAGGAGATCGCGGCGTCGTCAACGAAGACCTCGGTGTGGCACAGCGTCTGGTACAGCGTGCCCACGACGATCAGCGCCAGCACCACGTGAGGCAGGTGGCGCTTCACCGCGGCCGCAACCCGATCGAGCTTCCTCGACCTCAGCACGGACGCGAGTATAGTTGGAAACGAGGACGATGCTCAGTCGACGCAGCTTCATTCGTGGTACGGGGCTGGTCATCGTGGCCGCCGGACCGTCGAGCGGGCTCGCGGGTTGTCACGTCAGGACGCTCGTGGACGACCCGGCCTTCGCGCTCGCGGTCATCCTGGGCGACTCGGCGCTCTGCGTCGGATGCCGGAGGTGCGAGATCACGTGCTCGTCTCTCCACTACCCCGGCCAGGTCTGGCCGGAGCAGGCCCGCGTCCGGGTGGATGCGCGCATCGAGGAGCGGAAGGTCATCGACGGCCTCTGGTTCGCCGATGCGTGCCACGAGTGTCCTGCCACGCTGGGCTCAGGTGGCCACGAAGTGCCCGCGCCGTGCGTCGAGAGCTGCCCCACGGGCGCGGTGCGTGTGGCGACCCTCGGCGACGGCCCTGGAGGTGATCTCCGGCTCCGCATGATCGAGACCGACCTGTGCGACGCATGCGCCGGCCGCGCGGAAGGACCGGCGTGCGTCCCCGCCTGTCCCTACGACAACGCGCGCATCGATCCGCTCTCGGGCCGCGCGGCGATCTGCGACCTGTGCGTCGACCGGGAGGAGGGGCCGGCCTGCGTCGCGGCGTGCCCGTCGAGCGCCCTGCGGTACTACGAGCCCTGGCGACACATGCCCGAGCGGCCTTTCCCCTGGGATGAGTAGCGGCCCTCGCCCAGCCAACCTTGCGGGTCGCCGGGTGCGATGGTACGTATCGATCACCTCAGATGACCATCCCGACCCAGGACGAGAAGGTCCAGCAGATCCGGTATGCCGCGTACCGGTGCTTCAAGAACCGCGGGTATCACGAGACCACGGTCGACAGCATCTGCCGTGAGGCCGGTGTCAGCAAAGGCGCGTTCTACTGGTACTTCAAGAGCAAGCAGGAGGTCTTCCTCGCCATCCTCGAGGCGTGGGCCGCCGAGGTCGAGGGCGAGCTGGCCAAGCAGTTCCGCGACGCCGTCGCGGCGTCCGATCCGATCGATGCCATCACCGTGGCGCTGGAGATGGAGGCGCGCCGCGAACGGAAGATCATGGGGGTGTGGCTCGACTTCCTGGCCCACGGTCAACGCGACCCCGCGATCCGCGAGGCGGTCGCCCTGTTCCATCACCGCATCCGGAAGGCCGTGGCCGAGATCCTGAGCCCATTCCTGCAACCGAGGTTCGATCCGAAGGCGTGCCAGACCATCGCTGGGGTCGTCGTCGCGAGCTTCGTCGGGATGATCATGATGTACATCGTCGACCCCGACGAGGCTGACTTCAACGAGCAGATGGGTCGGTTCATGCCCGTGCTCAGATCCTACCTCAAGAGTCCGCCTGCCTCGGCCCGCGAGCCGTCGGTCACTCCTGACGACCCGGCCGCTCCGTAGCCCCATGGTTCCTCGTCCTCGTTGACAGATCGCTCTGACCTTGACTAAACCGACCGGTCGGTCTACTGTGCCACCCGTTTCGCCAGGCATAGACCGACTGGTCGGTCTGGAGGCATTCCGGAGGGAGGGATCGATGCTGGACCGCGAGATGCTGGACATGGTCATCTCGTCGCTGCGCAGGTACGGGACCCAGCGGCTCACCTCGAAGGTGCTGCTGGAGATCGATGCGCGCGACGAGTTCCCCGCGAAGGTGATCGCGGACCTCTACGACCCCGACCAGATCGGTCTCCACCTGCTGTTCATCCCGGAGGAGTACGGCGGGCTCGGAGGCGGCGCGTACGACATCTACCGGGTCGCCGAGACCCTCGCCGGCATCGACCTCGGGATCTCGACGGCCGTGCTCGCCACCTTCCTCGGGACCGACCCGATCAGCGTGGGCGGGACCGAGAAGCAGAAGTCCGAGTGGATGGGGCGCATCGCAGCCGAGGGGCTCCTGGTCGCTTACGGCGCCACGGAGCCGCAAGCCGGGAGCGACCTGTCCGCGCTCCGCACGAAAGCGACGCCAGTCATCGAGGACGGCGTGGTCGTCGGCTACAACCTCTCCGGACAGAAGCAGTGGATCAGCAACGGCGGCGTGGCCGCGCTGTACACGATCCTGGCGCTCGCCCCCGGCGGCCCGTCCTGGTTCATCGTCGAGCGAGGCGCCGCCGGGTTCTCGTCCGGCGCGCCCGAGGACAAGCACGGGCTCCGGGCCAGCAACACGACGGCCCTATTCCTCGACGATGTGTACGTCCCGGCCGACCATCTCGTCGGAGGTATCGAGGGGCAGGGACTGGCGCAGGCGCAGGCCGTGTTCGGGTACACCCGCCTCATGGTGGCGGCCTTCGGTCTCGGCGCGGGCTGGGCCGCGCTCGAGCGCGCCATCCGATACTCTCAGGAGAGGCGGCAAGGGGGCTCCACCCTCGCGGTCAAACAGGGCTTCACCCACAAGCTCATCGTGCCCAACGCGGTCCGTCTCGAGGCCGCCCGCGCGTACATCGAGTGGGTCGCCGAGCGCATCGACGGCGGGGAGCCCGACCTGACCACCGAAGGGGCCGTGGCGAAGGTCCTGGCCAGCGAGGCGGGCAACAAGTCGGCCGAGGACGCGATCCAGGCTCACGGCGGCTACGGCTACACGCGTGAGTACATGGTGGAGAAGATCAAGCGAGACGTCCGCATCACGACGATCTACGAGGGCACCTCGGAGATCCTGGAGCAGACGATCGCCCGTGACCGGTGGCAGCTCCACCTCAAGACCGAGGGAGGGCACTACCGCGACTGGGCCCGGCGGCTCGCGGCCCTGGCTGGTCGCCGTCCGGCTTCCGGAGCCGTCGCGGCCTCGCTGGCCCTCACGGCCCTCTGCGGCGTGCTCGAGCGCTGCCGCCAGGACCGGCTGACGCGCCACCAGCACGTGCTGCTCCGGCTCGGCGAGCTGATCGCGCTCGCCGAGTCGGCGGCCGTGTTCAGCGAACGGGTCGCCCGCCGGCAGGTGAGCAGCGATTCGTTCGACGTCGAGACGCTCGAGACCATGGCTCGCGTTCACGCGCGCGACGCGGCGCAGCGGGTGGTGTGGGACGGGCTGCGCCTCGCCGTGGGTGCGGGGCGGAGCGACCCGTCGCTCACCGAGGCCCTCGGGCTGCCGGCGATCGTCCAGGCACAGGACGGTCTGGTCGCCGACATGAACGTCGTCGCGCAGAAGCTGACAGCGGCTTTCCCCGCCGCGTGACCCTGCAGGAGCGATGGAGAGGCGAATGGAGATGGACACGACACGGCATCAGGTCCCCGTCGCCGTGGTCGGCGTGGGAGCGGTGCTCCCCGATGCGCCCGACGCGCCGACCTTCTGGCGGAACGTCTGTCAGGGTCGCGACAGCATCGGCGAGGTCCCGCCCGACCGCTGGTCGGTCGAGGACTACTTCGACGCCGACCGCCTGGCGCCGAACAAGACCTACAGCACGATCGGCGGCTGGGTGCGGGGCTTCGCCTTCGACTGGCGCCGGTTCCGCATCCCGCCGAAGGTGGCTGCCGAGATGGACGAGGGGCAGCAGTGGGCCGTGACCGCTGCGGCCGAGGCGCTCGCCGACCACGGCCACCCGGACCGTCCGCTGAACACGGAACGCACCGGCGTGATCCTGGGCACCGCCATGGGCGGGGACCGCCACCTGGACACGCACCTGCGCATCTGCTTCCCGGAGATCCGCCGCTCCCTGACGTCGATCGCCGAGTTCCAGGCGCTCCCGTGCGACGTCCGCGATCGGATCGTCGCCCGCTGGCAGGCCGAGCTCGACCGCGCCCGCCCTCCCGTCACCGAGGACACGATGCCCGGCGAGCTGCCGAACATCGTGGCCGGACGGGTGGCGAACGTCCTCGACCTCCACGGCCCGTGCTTCGTCACGGACGCGGCGTGCGCCTCCTCGCTCGCCGCGGTCTCTGCGGCCATCGATAGCCTCGCCGCGCACGACTGCGACGCGGTGCTCACCGGCGGGGTCGACCACAACATGGCGGTCTCGTCCTTTGTCAAGTTCAGCAAGATCGGCGCGCTGAGCGCCACGGGGAGCCGACCCTTCGCCGCGGGAGCCGACGGCTTCGTCATGGGTGAGGGGTGCGTGGTCCTGCTCCTCAAGCGCCTCGAGGACGCGGAGCGCGACGGTGACAGGATCTACGCCGTGATCCGCGGCGTCGGCGCGTCGAGCGACGGACGCGGGAAGGGCATCACCGCCCCGAGCTCCGCAGGGCAGCGTCTGGCGATCGCGCGCGCCTGGGCCGCGGCCGGCCTCGACCCGGCCACGGTCACCTTCGTCGAGGCGCACGGCACCAGCACCCGGGTCGGCGATCAGGTCGAGGCGGAGACGCTCTCGGCGGTGTTCGCCGGCGCGCCTCGGGGCAGCGTGGCGCTGGGATCGGTCAAGAGCAACCTGGGCCACCTCAAGGGCGCCGCCGGAGCGGTCGGGCTGCTCAAGGTCGTCTATTCCCTCCGCGACGCGAAGCTCCCGCCGACGCTCCACGCCGAGACGGCCAACCCGGACCTCCGTCTCGACCGCTCACCGTTCACCCTGAGCCGCGAGCTGCGGAGCTGGACCCCACGCGACGGGTTGCCGCGCCGGGCCGGGGTCTCAGCGTACGGCTTCGGCGGCACCAACTTCCACGTCGTGCTCGAGGAACACCGCGCGACTGCGAGGCCGGCCAGGGCTGCCGCGTCAGTCCCCGCAGCCTCGATCGAGGAGCGGGCGTCCGTCGGCGTCGCGGCGCGAGGGCTCCTCGCCCTGGGCGCGCCTGACGCGGCGAACCTGGGCCGACGTCTCGGTGACCTCATTGACCGCCTGTCAGCGGGCGAAGCAGCTCCACCGCTCGATCGAGCTCAGATCTCGGAGCCAGAGCGCCTCGTCGTGGACTTCGGGGACACCGGTGAGCTGGTCCGTCGCCTGACCCTCGCCCGACGAATCCTCGAGCGTGGCGAGCCGTCGGCCTGGGCCGCCGTGCGCGCCCAGGGGATCTTCAGAGGCACCGGCCCGCGACCGGGGAAGCTCGCGTTCCTCTTCCCCGGGCAGGGCAGCCAGTACCTCAACATGGGTCGCGCGCTCGCCGGCGCGGAGAGCGAGGTGGCCCGGACGTTCGCGGAGTCCGACGCGGTGATGACCCCGCTGCTGGGTCGGCCCTTGACGGACTTCCTCTTCCTCGACGGGACCGATCCCGCGGAGACGGAGCGCGCCGAGCACGCCCTCATGGACACGGCCGTCACGCAACCGGCCGTGCTCACGCTCGACATCGCCCTCGCCAGGTTGCTGGCGTCGCAGGGGTTCGAGCCCGACATCGTCATGGGCCACTCGCTGGGTGAGTACGCGGCCCTGGTCGCGGCCGGGGTCCTGCCCCTGGCACATGCCCTCGAGGCGGCCGCGGCGCGCGGGCGCGAGATGAGCCAGGTCCGGGTGGACGACCCAGGGGCGATGGCGGCGGTCTTCGCCCCGCTCGATGTCGTCACGGACATCCTCGCTTCTGTCGATGGCTACGTCGTGGTGGCCAACCGGAACAGCCACAACCAGTGCGTGATCGGTGGCGAGACTCGCGCCGTCGAGGAGGCGCGGCGTGCCTGCGAGGCGCGCGGCCTCCGCGTGGTCCGTCTCCCGGTGAGCCACGCGTTCCACACGTCCATCGTGGCTCCCGCGGCCGGACCGTTGCGCATGGTGCTCGACCGTCTCGACGTGAGGCCTCCCAGCATCCCGCTCGTGGCGAACGTGACCGGCGAGCTCTACCCGTCGTCGGTCGAGGCCATCAAGGACGTGCTCGAGCGGCAGATCGCATCGCCGGTCATGTGGATCGACGGGCTCGAGACGCTGTACGGCCAAGGGGTCCGGACGTTCGTCGAGGTCGGGCCGAAGAAGGCGCTGACCGGGTTCACGGAGGACGTGCTGGGCGACCGCGCCGGCGTGGTCGCGTTGTTCACCAACCACCCCAAGACCGGCGATCTCGAGGCGTTCAACCACTGCGTCGCCGGGCTGCTCGCCGCCGGCCACGGAGCAAATGAGCCGGCATCGGAGCCCGTGCGCGCCGTGGCTCGCCGCGCCGAGCCGGCCGGGAGGGAATTGGAGATGACGGACATGACGACAGACACCGCGGCGCTCGGACAGGCCGTGATCGAGCTCCTGGCCCGGGTGGCCACGGGAAGGCAGGCGACACAGGCCCCGCAACTCGGGGTGGAGCGGCGGAGCTCCATGTCACCGCCGCTCGGGTCGGTGGTGATCACCGGCACCGGCCTCGGCCTTCCCGGGGCCGAAAAGGCGCTCATGGACCAGGACAACGTCGCGCGGATGCTCCGGGGCGAGTCGTTCATCGACCTCGTTCCCGAGCGCTTCCGTCAGCGGATGCTCGACAAGCGCGTCACGCGCCTCGTCAAGGACGCCGACGGAGGCGGGAGGTTCGAGACGCTGGCCTCTCCCGACGAGGTCATCAGGCTCGCGGCTCGGCCCGGCCGCTTCGACCTCGCCTCCGAGTACGGCCTGCCGGACGCTCTGGTCGATGCCTGCGACTCGACGACCCAGATGGCGATCGCAGCAGGGATCGATGCGCTGCGCGAGGCGGGCATCCCCCTGGTGCGCACCTACCGCGAGACCAGCGCGGGGACCTGGCTCCCCGATCGGTGGCTCCTGCCCGAGTCGCTGCGCGACGAGACGGGCGTGGTCTTCGCCTGCGCGTTCCCGGGCCTGGATCGCTTCGCCGACGAGCTGCACAGGTACCACGAGCAGCGCGCCCGGCTGAAGCTCCTCGAGGAGCTCGAGGCGCTGCGGCAGGCGACGGGCGATCCCTCGGCGCAGCGCGAGATCGCGCGGCGCGCGGCGTCCGTGCGCGACGAGCTCGCCGGACAACCGTACCAGTTCGACCGCAGGTTCCTGTTCCGGGTGCTGGCCATGGCCCACAGCCAGTTCGCGGAGCTCATTGGTGCCAGGGGGCCGAACACTCATGTCAACACCGCCTGCGCCGGGACGGCGCACGGCATCTCGCTGGCCGAGGACTGGATCCGCGGCGGCCGGTGCCGGCGCGTCGTCGTCATCGCCGCCGAGAACACGACCGGCGACACCCTCTTCGAGTGGCTCGGGACCGGCTTCCTCGCCATGGGAGCCGCGGCCACCGACGACCGCGTCGCCGACGCGGCCCTGCCGTTCGACCGCCGGCGCCACGGGCTGCTCCTCGGCATGGGCTGCAGCGCTCTCGTGGTCGAGGCCGAGGACGCGGTGCACGAGCGAGGGATGCGGGGCATCGTCGAGCTGCTCGCCACCGAGACGAGGAACAGCGCCTTTCACGCCAGCCGCCTCGACACCGATCACATCGCCGGGGTGCTCGACGACCTCGTGACCGCGGCGGAACGCCGCTTCGGCATCGACCGGCGAGCCATGGCGCCCGCGACCGTGTTCATGTCCCACGAGACCTACACGCCGGCCCGCGGCGGGAGCGCGTCGGCGGAGGTGAACGCGCTGCGTCGCGCCTTCGGCGAGGCCACCGACCGCATCGTCGTCACCAACACCAAGGGGCTCACGGGGCACGCGTTCAGCGTCGGCATCGAGGACGTCTGCGCCGTCAAGATCCTGGAGCACGGCATCGTCCCGCCCGTGGTCAATCACCGGGAGGCCGACCCCGACCTCGGCGCCCTGAACCTGAGCCGCGGCGGGACCTATCCGGTGCAGTTCGCCATCCGGCTCGCCGCGGGGTTCGGCTCCCAGGTCGCCATGAGCCTGATCCGCCGGATCCCTGGTTCGCCGGACCGTCTCGTCGATCGCACCCGCCACCGGCGCTGGCTCGCCGATGCGACGGGGTTCGACCGCGCCGAGACCGAGGTCGTCAACCGGACGCTCCGCGTCCGCGACCAGGGCGTCCCGCCGCCTCGTGACCCGGCGCCGAGCACGTGGCGGTTCGGGACCGGGC
>Ga0233425_10007078_pt1 | contig 16012 bp, 12 predicted proteins | sample Watercolumn_Towu_2_FD_181712 | JGI IMG/M metagenome (GOLD analysis project Ga0233425, IMG submission 181712) | Freshwater microbial communities from Lake Towuti, South Sulawesi, Indonesia - Watercolumn_Towuti2014_140_MG | ecosystem: Environmental > Aquatic > Freshwater > Lake | place...
TCCGCTCGCCTTCAGCAAGGGCAGGTGCTGCTCAAGCTCAAACGTGCCCCCGCTGCCGAGGCACAACTCCGCACGTTCCTCGAACTCGAACGGGCCGATCCGCAGTCGCCGCCGGAGCACGTCGCGCACGCCCTCAGCCAGCTGCGGCATCTCCTCGAAGTGCAGTTGCGATTCGAAGAACGTCGCCCGGTCCTGCGCGAACTGGTCGTGCGGCGGGCGGCCGACGGTTTCGAGACGATCGCCTTCTGCTTCCCCACCCTGCTCCGCTGGAATGGTTCGCAGACGCAGGAGTGGCTGGCCGAGTTCATGCACGAAGACCCTGACGACTTCCGCTTGCGCCTCGCCCAGGCGCGGTATGCCACCGGGAACGGAAACCTCGACACCGCCCGCAGCTTGATCAACAAGCTGGCCGCTGACCGGCCGGACGACCGGGCGGTGCTCGCCGCCCGCGCTGCCATCGCGTACGAGGCGGCCGATTGGAACGAGCTCGCACTCGTCCTCGAAGGCGTCACCACCGCCGACACCGATCCCTGGCTGCTCCACCGTCTGCGTGGACACTGGTTGAATCACGAGCGGCGTTTCGCCGAGGCCGTGGAACAATTCCTCGTCGCCTTGCGTCTCGATCCCGCTTGCGCCGAGTGCCACGTCGGACTCGCCGAAGCCTTCGGCGGCCTGAGTCAGCCGGAGCGGCAGCGCGAAGCCGCCGACAAGGCCCGGCAACTCGCGCGCATTCAAAACCGTCTCGGTCGCCTTGACACCGAACCCGATCAGCTCGACGCGCTGTTCGAGGTCGCGGCATTGTCCGAAGAGATCGGCCTCGCCGCCGAAGCCCGCACGGTGGCCGAGTACCTGCTCCGGCTCAGCCCCGGCCACGCGAAAGCCAAAACGCTGCGGGCTCGGTTGCCGACGGACACAAAACCCACAGCCGATGATCGCAGCGTGGCTGGGGTCGACCGCAGGGAGCCCCCAGCGCGGCAGCCGCTCAATCCGGAGACTCGCTCCGCTCAATCCCCGCGACGCGATACCACGCCATTGACCTCCGCCGGCGAGGCCGCACCACGATTCACCGCGGTCGCGCGGCGTTGGAAGGTCAACTTCACTCGGCACGACGACATCACCGGTCTGCACCGCATCCTCGAATCCAACGGCGGAGGCGTGGCCGCGTTTGACTTCGATCTCGACGGCTGGATCGACCTGTTTTTCACGAACGGCTGCCGCCTGCCGCGGCGCGTGCCTGATCCGTCGCACAGCAGCGAACTGTTTCGCAACCGAGGCCGATCGGGGGATGGAAGCGACGTGACGTTTGCTCGTGTCACGCTCCCCGCGGGCCTGCGACAGTCGGGATATTTCTACGGCTGCACGGTCGGCGACGTCGACAGCGATGGGTTCGACGACCTGTTCGTCACGGCGTTCGGCCGGCACGTGCTGTGGCTCAACCAGGGGGACGGCACGTTTCGCGACGCGACCGATCCGTGGGGCGTCGCGATCGACGCCTGGGGGTCCAGCGCCGCGTTCGGCGACTTCAACCGCGACGGGCATCTCGATTTGTACGTGGACGCCTACGCACACACGACCGACGACCCGCCGCATCTGTGTCCGAACAAGTCCAGCCCCGACGGCTACATCACCTGCCCGCCGACGGTGTTCGCCGCGGCCGACGACTTCCTGCTCGTCAACGACGGCTCCGGCCGGTACCGCGACGTGACGCAGTCCGCGGGGATCACGGGGCAGGACGGACGCGGCTTGGGCGTGGTCGTCGTCGATGTCGATCGCGATGGCTGGCCGGAGGTGATCGTCGCGAACGACGGCACGCCGAACTTCCTGTATCTCAACCGGACCGCGGCCAATCGTGGCGGCCGCGCCGGTTCCGATCAGCCTCTGGTCCCGAAGTTCGACGAGCAGGCCGCCGTGTTGGGCGTGGCCGTCGATCGCGAGGGGAAGGCGGTGGCCAGCATGGGGATCGCCTGCGGAGACACCGACGGCGACGGCTGGCCGGACATTTTGATCACGACCTTCTACCTCGAAGCCAGCACGTTCTTTCGCAATCTCGGGGGAGTCGGTTTCGTCGACGACTCGCTCGCCAGCGGGCTGGGGCCTCCGACCCGGCGGACCCTCGGCTTCGGCACCGAGTTCCTCGACTGTGACAACGACGGCTGGCTGGACGTGTTCATTGCCAACGGCCACGTCGATGATGTGAGTTGGGGCCCCGGTCATGAACCTTACCGAATGCCTCCCCAGTTTTTCCGCAACGACGGCCGCGGCCGCTTTTCCGAACGGACCGCGCAGGCCGGCGATTATTTTCAGGGGAAGTGGCTGGGCCGCGGCGTCGCGGTCGCGGACCTCGACAACGATGGCGACATCGACCTGGCCGTCTCGCACCAACTCGACCCGTCCGAAGTCCTGCGCAATGACACATCGGCGCCCCATCGCAGCGTGATCGTCAAGCTCGTCGGCCGCGAACCGTCCAACCGGTCCGCGATCGGTGCCCGGATCGAAACCGAAGGTCTCGATGTCAACGTGGTCCGCGAAGTGATCGGCGGCGGCAGCTATCAATCGTCGTCCGACCGCCGCGTGCATGTCGGCCTGGGTGCGAAACCGTCACTGCCACGGCTGCGGATCGTCTGGCCCTCCGGCACGACCGCCGAGTTCGAACACGTCGCCCCAGGCCATTACGTCGCCATCGAAGGCGGTCGTCTGGAACTCCTCCCCTAGCTGTTGCGGCTCGGCAGGAGCCTCGCCCTCCCGAATGAGCGAAATCAATTCCTGGAATCCGCGTAAGCTCCTACCCTCGCAACCGCTGGGCGATCACGCGGCCAAACTCGCGGGCGCTGTTGTAGTTTTCGGCGGTGATGAACCGGCCGTCCACCAGCACGTCGTCGGCGTCGGTCGATGCGTTGCCAACGGACCGCGACGGCAGCATGGTCGCGCCGTTCGATTCGACATGCCACCGCGTGCTGGTGCTGCCCGCGACGTTGGACGCCGGCGCCGACCCCGCGAAGGCCACGACCGATCGCCCCGCGATCGGACTTCGATCGGCCGCGTCGATGACCCCGTTGCCATTCGTATCGATCCGCGCCCAGGCCAGCACCGACACGCCGTGGCAGATGGCGGCCACGTACTTGCCCTGCCGGACGAAATCGTTGATCAGGTTGTTGACGACTTGGTGCGTCTGGGTGCTGCCGTTGTACGCGGCGTTCGTGTACGTTCCGGTGAAGCCGAACTGGTACGCAGACGAACCCCAGCCACCGACGAATATGATCGTCGAAAAGTTCCCGGCACGGGCGTCTCGCAGAGCGACGTCTGGCAAGACGGTCCCCGACGATGTCCCCTGGCCGGAATTCGAGTGCGGCGTGGCCAGCGTCCGCTCGGCGGCGGCCACTGTCACGGTGATTCCGGCCTGCTCCAACGAAGCGCGCGTGTCGGCATACTCCTGGAAGTAGAAGTCGCGATTCGCGATGACCAGGAGCGCCGGGAGAACCTGCTGGGTCGGTGCGTCGTTGTCGGCGATGGTCACGGTCGCGAATGAAGCGGTCCCGACGGCGTAGGCCGCATTCGCCGAGATCGTCACCACAACGGTTTCATTCGGTTCTATCTCCGTGTCATCGACGGGCGTGACCATGACGGTCGCGGACGCCCGCCCCGCCGGAATCGTCACGCTGCCGGAGAGCGTGGCGAAATCGCTGCCGCTCGTCGCCGTGCCGCTCACCGTGTAGTTCACCACCAGCGGCTGGTTGGCGTTTCCGCCGGCGCGGGTGAACGTGAACAGACCCGGATCGCGCCCCGCTTCGGCCGCATTGGCATCCGTGGCCGCGACCGTCACCGTCGGCATCGTCGGGGCGACATCGTCGCTGTCGATCGTGGCCGTGGCCGACTGCGTGTTCGTCGGGCCGAGTCGATAATTCGGGCTGGTTTGCAGCGTGAGGATCACGGTTTCGCGCGGTTCGACTTCGCTGTCGTCAATCGGTGTGACGACGATCGATGTTCCCGCCGCTCCCGCGGGAATCGTGACCGTTCCCGACAACCGTTGATAATCGCTGCCGTTCGTCGCCGTACCGCTGATCGAGTAATTCAATGTCAACGGCTGGCTGATTCCTTCGGAAGTCCGCCGCACCGTGAACACGGCGACATTCAGATTTCTTTCGGCGGCGAACCCGTCGCTGGCGAAAATGCCGACCAGCGGCAGCGCCGGCGCGACGTCATCACTGATGATGGTCGCGGTCGCGGACGACGCGCTGCCAAGGTCGTAGGTGTCCGCGTCGAGCAGCGTCAGGATCACGGTTTCACTGTTCTCCACGAACGGATCATCGATCGGGCGCACGGTGACGGTCGCGGACGCCTGGTCCGCGGGGATCGTCACGCGACCGGTAAGCGTGTCGTAGTCGGTCCCGTTCGTGGCCGTGCCGGAGATCGCGTAGCTGACCGTCAAGTCCGCAGCGGATGATCCGCCGGTGCGCGTGACCGTGAACACGGCCGGATCGCGACCCGCTTCCGCGGCCGAGGCGTCGGTCGCAACGATCGTCACCACGTTTGGCACCGGCGGCGGATCAGGCTCGCCGATGAAATCGACCAGCGCCCGATACCGCGGGGCCGTGGCGAGGTCTTGGTCCATCCGGCTGAGCGTGCCGAAGTCCGAGTTCTGCATCGACGGCACACGCCGATCGGTGAATTTGTAGTAGTTGAACAGGTCCACACCGGCATTTTCCATCGCGTGCAGGTAGTCGGTCACGATGCCGTGCATCCGCGGATCGACCGCCGCCTCGAAGAACGCCTGGCGGTACGCGGCTCCGTTCGGGATGTCGAGGTGCGTGCCTCCCTCGTACGTGACGAGTTTCAGATCGCGGCCGAGTTGAGCTTCGTACTGGCGGAGCATGTCGGCGCACCGCCGCACGAGGTCGGCCACGGGAGCGATGTTCGCCTGCGTGTCGGCGATGACCTGATCGACGGTGGTCGATGTCGTGTAGGTTTCGCGCACGGTCCGCGGCGGCGAAATGTACGGCGCGACCGCGAGCGCGTCGAAATGGCCGTTCATCCGGCTGAGCACATTCGCGTTCCAGCCGTACGCACCGGGAGACGCATGAAAGCCGCCGACGGTTCGCACGATCCGGCCTTCCTGCCCGGCAAACACCTGCGACCAGATGTCGAAATCGCGGACGGTTTCGCGGGCCACAATCTCCTCGATCCGCACGCCTTCCGCATCGGCCTGCGCCCGCGCCCAGTAGTGCGGCTCGAAACCCGGCGCCCAGTTCCACAGTTCGTTTGACCATTCGACGTACGCGATCAGACTCGGGTCGAGCGTGTCGCGGACCAGCGTCGCGTAGTTTCGGACGTAGTCGTCGTTCGCCATGTGCGGCATGTTGAACCAGACGTTCTTGTGCAATTCGTTCGCCAGCTCGATCTGGTATTCGATCGACAAGCCGTTTTGGAAATCGGTCCCGAATACCGCCTGCCGGGCCGCCGTCACCGGACGCCGATCCGACCAGTTGACTTCGTCGCTGGTGATCGTGTTCGCCGTCTGCATGAACCTCAGCGTGTCGAACGGTCGCAGCCGTTCGAGGAACAGCGGATGAAACGGCGACTCGCTGGAACCCGGTCGCCACACGTCGCCGACAATGCTCTCGCCGTTGTAGTCCGGCATCCAGACGTGCATGTCGCGGATCGGGTTCGCCGAGTCCATCGTGTCCAGACGCACGAAGATCCCGGCGTTGGTCGGGGTGACGGTGAGGTTCGCGAAGTGCCGCCCGTCCGGCAGGTCGCCGCGCGAGGCCACGGTTGCATCTCCGAGGAAGTTGACGGTCCCAGTGCCCGCCCATTCGGCCCGGTACGTTCCCGCCGGATGCGCCGCGTTGGTCCCGCCAAACATGCCCGATTGCAATCGCTGCTGGACCAACTGGCCCGCGTCGTTCGTCCACGAATCGAGTTGCGTCGGCCAGCCGTCGGCATCGGCGTGCAGCGCGTGCGTCCCCTGCGTCTGTGCCCGCGTCACCGTGTTGAAATCGTACGACTGCCAGGTCCGTGATTTTTGAAACGCATCCTTGAACATCCACGCCGGCTCGTAGTCGGCGATCCAGTCGAGGTTCATTCCGACCGACATTCCGGACAACAAGTCGCGCGTTTCCAGCCGCTCGACGCATTCGATGCTGCACGACCGCCGACCGCGTCCGCGCCGCGATCCCGATCGCCCCGCTTGAAAGATCCCCCGCAGCGACCGAGCCAACCGTGTGAAAGAAGTTTGCCAACCGGACCAACGCCGTGAATTGTGTGACATGATGAAACCTCGGGCTGTGATGTGTGTCGATGTGACTGGGAAATCGATCCGGCGTTGGCCCGCACTGGCCGGATCGGACGTGATCGTGATTGGCCCGCACGAGTGAGATGGCGGGCTGCGGAGAGACCTTTCACGATTCCGTCTCATGAAGTTGGGTCCACAGATTTCGCAGATGGGCGGTAACGACAACAGCCGGGATGCTTCGAGCATCCCGGCTGTTTCAGTCTCTCTGCGTCATCCGCGAAATCTGGGGTTTCCTGTTACCGCACGTTCAGTCGCGAGCGGAGATAGTAATTGCCGGTGTTGGCCGGTTCGGGGGTGATCTCACGGGCCAGGTCATCGGTCGCTTCGGTGGCGGCGGTGACGATTTTGTAGCGGCCTGACGGCGGACGGAAGTTGCCCCCCTGATCGCTCCACGCCGTGCAGTCGGCGAACATGCGGAAGCGCGTGATTTGCTCGGTCTTCGTGTCCACATCGAATTCGCCGTCGATCCGGCCTTCGTGGCCGCGGTCGGTCCAGGCGGGCGGGTTTGCCGACTGCTTGGCAAAGTCACCGGTGAACGTGAACTTGCGCGTCGATCCGGAACCGCCCGCGGCCTTCACGCGGAAGGTCGCCCGCCGGACGTCTTGCGGTCGCCACGCCCAAACCTGACCGCGGACGTTGTCGACCAGGTGGAACACGGTCAGCCGGGCGACCAGCGTGGGGGGCATTTCGACTTCGCGGGAGTTGTTCGCGGTCGAGCGCAGGATGTCTCGCACTTCGTCTCGCAGGATCCACATGTAATCGAGACCGAGTAGCCGGTTCATCGGGTCGGCCCCTTCCGGCACTGGACGGATGCGTGTGTGCAGACGGATGATGGACGTTCCGTCTGGCGGCTCCTGCGGCGCGAACTCGCGAACGTCGGCGGGCGTCACGTTCGCCTTCCCCTTCCGGGCGCGACCGTACTCGCGAATCGCCCGGTGAAGGAATTGCGAGATGCGCGGGATGTAGTTGTCCCACGTCACGCCGTGGCCGTCGGGCGTCAGAATGTAGTAGCCCTGCGTGCTGGCTCCGCGGTACTGCGGGTTGGCTTCGCGCACCGTTCGCTCCCACCAGTCGCTCATCTCGCCACGCGTCAGCAGCAGATGCTCACCCACCGCGGGGATGAAATTCGCTTCGATCTTCCGGGCGATCTCCGGGTCGGACAGGGCAACACGGCCCCGAACGGCGTTGTTTCAGGCACACCCGAGCGGGTTGCCGTTCATCACCCAAAACAAGATCGGCTTCCCCGTCTTCTCGGATTCGGCGCGAGCTTCGGCGAGGTTCGTGTGCCACGGAATCTTCGCCCAGCGGTCCTCGTCGGCCGTCGGCAGGACCGACTTCACGCGGTCTTCGAGAGTCTGGCCAAATGTGGAAGCGACGAGGATCAGCCACGCGGCGGAAGTGAGCAGCGGTTTCATGGGTGGGTCCTTGATTTTTGATTTCCGATTTTAGATTCTTGATTTGGAGAAGGGCATCGAAACTCGCGACGCGGTGTCACGCTACCTTGCCGCCGAACGATTTGCCGCCACCTTTTGATCCGCCTCCGCCGTTGAAACCCTTCCCAGCCGGAGCCGAGAAGCCGCCGGATTTGCCCCCGCCAGCGGGGGCGAACCCCTTGCCTCCACCACCAAATTTCGATCCGCCGCCAAACGAGCCGCCCTTGGGCGCGCCCATCATCCCCGCTCCCTTGGAGAATCCATACGACTTGCCAAAGCCGCCACCTTTGCCTCCGCAGGCGAAGGCGGGTGCGGCCTGCCACACGAGCGAGAGAATTGTTGCCACAAGGAGCGGAATGCCAACTTGTCGGAGGAGGGCTTGTGGTGCGGAACAGCCGGGGGCTTGTTGAATGTGACACATGGCTTGGATTCCTGTTGCGAGTGGCAAAGATCGGTCGCCTGATCCCGCAGTGCTGGATCAGCGTCCATCAGAGAGATGGACGCTCGAATGGCGATCTTTCAGCCACACGCTTGAAATCCTTCGCCGCGAATGGTTGCCCATGCGTCGAGTCTTGAACAAGTCGGTCGGATGGACCAACTTCTTCGTTGTCTTCGTTACCTTCTGTTCAAACCACAAGATGAACAGAAGGTAACGAAGAGTGATTGCCACGCCGCACTGCCGACGATTCTGGTTGTGCGCGCGACAACTGTCAGGTCTCCATGACCTCTTTTTCCTTTTCCTCGGCCAGCGTGTTGACTTTGCCTTCGTACTGCTTGGTCAGTTCCTGGACCTGTTCCTTTACGGAATCGCAGTCGTCTTCGGTCAGCTTCTTGTCCTTCTGCGACTGGTCGGCGTGTTTGTTGGCATCGCGGCGGACGTTGCGGATGGCAACGCGAGCTTCCTCGGCGACTTCTTTTACGCGAGCCACGAGTTGGCGGCGGCGCTCGGTCGAGAGGGCGGGGACGTTCAGGCGGATCAGGCGACCGTCTGAGTTCGGCGTCAGGCCGACGTCACTGGACTGGATCGCTTTGACCATCGCACTGATCTGCGAAACGTCGTAGGGCCGAACGACGATTTGCTGCGGTTCGGGGCAGGAGATGCTGGCGATTTGCTTGAGGGGCGTCATCGAGCCGTAGTAATCGACGCGGATAGAATCGACGAGGCCCGGCGTGGCCCGCCCGGTGCGGATGCCTTGAAGCTGTCCCTGAAAGACAGTCGCCGCCTTGTCCATCCGCTCTTCGCAATCGAACAGGATTTCGTCTTCAGTCATGATGTGCATCTCCTCTCGTAGCTCCGACACTTGTGGCCGTCACAAGGTATCGTTGGCAACTCGTGCCGGCACAAGGCCGGCGGCTACCCGGTGACCTGCGACGCCGGAAGGACTCGCGTGCCAATCCGCTCGCCGGCGATGACGCGTTCAATGTTACCAGTCTTGCGGAAATTGAAAACGACGATCGGCAGGTTGTGTTCCTTGCAATGATGGATCGCCTGCGCATCCATGACCTGGAGATTCTGCTGGAGCACGTCCTGAAATGAGATATCGGAGTAGCGGACCGCGTGCGGGTTTTTCTCGGGGTCCTCGGCGTAGACGCCATCGACCTTGGTCGCCTTGAGCAGCACATTGGCGTCGATTTCGCGACCGCGGAGCGCGGCGGCAGTGTCGGTGGTCACGAACGGGCTGCCCGTGCCACCGGCCAGGATCACGACGCGCCCCTTCTCGAGGTGCCGAATGCAGCGGCGTCGGATGAACGGTTCGGCGACGCCTTCCATGCGGATCGCCGATTGAAGCCGCGTCTGCACGCCGACCCCTTCGAGAGCTTCCTGCAACGCCAGTCCATTGATGACCGTGGCGAGCATTCCCATGTAGTGAGCCGTCGCCGGGTTGATCGACTTGGTGGCGGAGAAGTCTCGGCCGCGAAGAATGTTTCCGCCTCCGACCACGATCGCCAGTTGCACGCCGCTCGCGGTGACGCGTTGAATCTGCTCGGCGATCGACGCGAGCGCGGCCATGCTGATGCCCGGTTCGCCGCTGCGGCCGAAACTCTCACCGCTGAGTTTCAACAGCACGCGACGATACGCGGGCGTGAACGAACCGACTGCAGGTGGAGAATCGGGCATGGTCATGGCTCCGTTACTGACCCAACCGCCAACGAGTGAAGCCCAACGCCGTCAAACCCGAAGCGGCGAGAGCCTGCTCGACGGTTTTCTTGTCGTCCTTCACGAACGGCTGGGCGATCAGCACGCCTTCGTTGCTGTAGAACAGCCGCATTTTTCCGTCCACGATCTTTTCGATAATGTTGTCCGGCTTGCCGCTTTTCTTGGCTTCCTCAGTTTCTTTCGCACGGGCGGCGGCAACGGTGGTGGGGTCAAGTTGCTCCGGCAGGCAAACGCCCGGGTTGAGCGCGGCCACTTGCATGGCCACATCGCGCAGCACGGGAGCTGTCGCATTCGTCCCCGTGGCTTGGACGAGAACCCCGAGCGACCCGTCGTGATGCGTGTAGCTGGCCACGGGACCGGCCACCTTGAGAACGCGGGCGACGACGATGTTCTCACGGATTTTGTTCAACGCCTCTTCGTGCAGCTCGCGCAAGGTCATCCCCGGCTTGTCCGGGCACGGCTGCGAAAGCAGTTCATCGGGCGAGGCGGCTCCGGGGCCGTTGAGCAACTGTTTGCACAACTGATCGCAAAGGAAGAGCAGATCGTCCCCCTTCGCGACCGGGGCGGATTCGCAGCGGACCTCGACCATCACGGCGGACAGGCCGTCAGCGGACGACATCGTGGCCACGCGCCCTTCGGACGTGACGCGATCGGCGACCTTGACCTGAAGGCCCTTGACCCGCTCCTTCAAAATCTTGATTGCCTTTTCCTGATCGCCGTCAGCTTCCATGAGTGCCTTTTTGCACTCCATCATGGGCAGGTTCGTCCGTTCCCGCAATGCCTTGACGGCTTCGGCTGTGATTTCGGCCATGTTCAGTCTCCTCGTGTATGTTGAGTAGTGTGATGTTCGATTTTTCAATGAAAACAGAAGGCTCGCGATGTCCGATATCAGCCGGAACGCGCTAGCGTCCGATTGGTGCGAACACCGAGCCTAACCGCGAGCTAGCGCTCGGCGGCTGATGGGTATTCCAGATTAGATCGACGGGCGTGGAGCCGGAACCGGGGCTTCATCCTTCGGGGCCACGGGAATGGTGGCCTTCCCTTCGGCAATGGCTTCGGCCACATGGCTCAGGATCAGATCGATCGAGCGGATGCTGTCGTCGTTGCCGGGAATCGGCAGGTCCACAAGATCGGGATCGGAATCGGTGTCGATGAGCGCAACGATCTTGATCCCCAGGATGCGGGCTTCCTTGACCGCATTCTTTTCCTTGCCGGGATCGACGATGACCAGCGCTTCGGGCAGGCGGTTCATGTCGCGGATGCCGGAGAGGTTTCGGAAAATCTTCTTCCGTTCGCGAGTCAGCGTGGATTGGCGTTTCTTCGAGTACGTGGCCATTTCGCCGCCGGTTTCGAGACCTTCCAATTCCTCCAGCCGCTTGAGCCGGCTGCGGATCGTGCGGAAATTCGTCAGCGTGCCGCCGAGCCAACGTTCGTTGACGTAGGGCATGCCGCATTTTTTCGCCGCGTTGGCGACCGGTTCGGCCGCCTGTCGCTTCGTGCCGACAAACAGCACGAGGCTCCCTTGCGACACGACCTTGGAGAGGTATTTCTTCGCGCGGAGCAATCCCCGCACGGTCTCCTTCAAGTCGATGATGTGAATCTGGTTTCGGCGACCGTAGATGTACGGCCGCATCTTGGGGTTCCAGCGGCTGGACCGGTGTCCAAAATGCACCCCGGCTTCGAGAATTTCCTTGATGACGATTTCTGACACGTGCGTTCTCCTGTCCCCGATAAAGCTCAGGGAGCCGCAATCGAATTGGAGAGGGTTTGAAACAAGAACGGCCTCACCGCGAGGCCGTTCGCCAAATCGAAAGCGGATCGTATCGGCTGCGGCAGGGTGAGTCAAACCAGAACTACGGCTGGTGTAAAGTCGTTGCATCGTTGGCGTGGCTCTGGTCAAATTGTCGCCATTGTTTGACCTCCTCGTCGATTCGCCCGCGGTGGAGTAATGCCCGTCTCGCTGGACCAATTCTTGAAGAACTTGACTGACAGCGGCTTGATGACCGCTGACGAGGTCCGGCAGTTCGTGGCCGGACATTCCGTCGAAAAGCGAACTGGCGCGCCCGAGGAAGTGGCCCGGGAATTTGTGCGGCAGAATCGGCTGACGTCGTTTCAGGCGACCGCCATCTTCAATGGCAAGCAGGCTTCGCTGACGCTGGGCAACTACGTGCTGCTCGACAAGCTGGGCCAAGGCGGCATGGGGATGGTGCTCAAGGCGCGGCACAAGCGGATGAGGCGACTGGTCGCGATCAAAACGCTGTCGCCGCAGGTGACGAAGACGAAGGAGGCGCTGCAACGCTTTCATCGTGAAGCCCAAGCGGCAGCCAGGCTGATTCACCCGAACATCGTCACTGCGTTCGATGCCGACGAATCGAACGGCACGCAATTCCTCGTGATGGAGTACGTCGAGGGACAGGACTTGTCGTCGCTGGTGAAGGAGCGCGGACCGCAGAGCGTGCCGCACGCGGTCGAGTGGATCATGCAAGCGGCTCGCGGGTTGGAGTACGCTCACCAGCAAGGGGTCATCCACCGCGACATCAAGCCTGCCAATCTGCTGCTGTCGAATGACGGTTCGGTGAAGATTCTGGACATGGGGTTGGCGCGGATCGACGAATCGTTGTCCGGGCCTGCGGTGTCTTCGGCCGGGTTGACGCAGACCGGCATGATCATGGGGACAGTGGACTACATGTCCCCCGAGCAGGCGCTCAACACCAAGCACGCGGACGCGCGGAGCGACATCGACAGCCTCGGCTGCACGCTGTGGTACTTGTTGACCGGCCGGGTGACGTTCGAGGGCGACACGATGATGAAGAAACTACTGGCGCACCGCGAGCATCCGTTGCCCAGCGTGCGTCGGGTTCGCCTCGACGTGCCACCCGCGCTGGACGCGGTGTTCCAGCGGATGATCGCCAAGCGGCCGGAAGACCGGTTCCAAACGATGACGGAAGCGATCACGGCGCTGCAACAATCGCTGAGCGCGGAGGCGTCGGTCGTGGCCACGATTCTCCCGGCGCTTCCCACGCCAGAATCGAGCGACGCCGGTTCGTTCTTCCGCGCGTTATCGGAAGGCCGAGAGCCGCCGGGAACAGCCGTGATCCCGAGCACGTCGCAAGCCGGAGCAGCGGTCCGTCCGACTCCGTCAGACGCGACCTTGGATCAGGATGCCTACCCCAAGTCACAGGAGACTCTGGCGATCGAACGGATTCGGCCCGGCCAGCAGCGGACCCGCATAGCAGTTTCGGCTGTCATCGGAGTGTTCGCCTTGCTGGTCGGAAGCATGTGGATGTACCGCGCGCCGCGCGGGGCGATGCGAATTGAGATCACCGACGAGCAGATTGAAGTCACGCTGGGTGCGACGGGCCGGTCGCTGCGCGGCACGCGGAACGAAACAGTCAAACTTCCGGTCGGCGAGCATGTGCTGCATGTGAAACTCGGCGAGACAACGCTCGACACGCCGGAGATCACGGTCGCGAAGGGTGAACCGGTCGAGATCAAAGTCGAACGAGTCGGCAATCGCGTGCGCGTGATGCGCGATGGCCAGTTTCTCGTCGCCAAAGAAATGCCGAAATCCAAATCCACAGGGGCGCAGTCCGTGAAGGTTGATGACACTGCAATCACATCAGGTAATCCCGAACGGGCGGCGGCGGAGTGGGTCATCAACAATGGCGGCGACGTTGTAGTGGACCCATCGTCGATGAAGGTGGCCAAGCTCGGCGACTTGCCGAAGGAGCCGTTCGCGATCCGCGTGGTAACACTTCGCAAGATGCCGAGTCTGACCGTCGCGGACGTGGACCGATTGGTCGGGCTGCGCGAGCTGAAAGAACTACATCTTGAACAGACCACGCTCTCGGTCGAAGTGGCACGCCGGATTGCGGAGACGCTTTCGATCGAAACCCTGACCCACGGCACCAGCACCACCACGCCGGCGGCGTTTCTGGAGTTCACGAAACTGCGGACGCTGAGATATTTCAGCGGAGTCGGCGTGGATGTTGACGACGAATTTCTGGCCCAGGTCGGACAACTCAAACGGCTCAATCATCTGACTTTTAACGGATGCAAGAAGGTGACTGAGGAAGGCGTGGTGTGTCTCTCGGCGAATCCCCCACCGAAGCTCAACACAGTTGCTTTGGGAGGTATGAAAGTCGTCACCGTCAACAGCGTGCGAGCGATCGCCCAACTGCCCCATTTGGGAACGCTCGGCCTGGGTAAGTCGAATATCTCAGAAGGAGCCCTCGCCGAACTCCAGCGCTGTCCGGCATAGGGCAGCCTCAATCTGGGTGGCACGAACGTCACCCAGGCGGAGGTGACCGCATTGCAAAGTGCTTTGGCCGGATGTCGAATCATCGTGTCCAAGGCGGAACAGGCGACGCCTCTGTACAGCGAAGCGTACCGAGATGCGATGCGGCAACTGATGGCTCGTGGCTATTCGGTGGGGTTGACCGCGAACACGCTGGGAGGTGAAACCTGGGTCACGGATCAGCAAGCCTTTCCGCCCGGTGACGTGCTGTTTGCAGGGGCTATTCGGCCGCCATCAGCGAGTGACGCCAGCACATCCATTGACGATCTCCGACTGATCACCAAGCTCCGCGACATCAATGCACTAAACTTGAATCAATTCCCTTCCGGTGGCCAGAGAGAATTGGCTCCGTTGCAGAATCTCTTGCACCTCGGTGTTGAAAAGGCGCTATCCGATGAAGTCGCCGCATCGCTTGCTTCCTTCCCGAAACTCAACTGGCTCACGGTCACCATTTCGAGTGACGCGTCGCTGCAATCCATCGCACGGCTACCGCATCTCAATCGGTTGGGCCTTCGATTTGCGGCGAAAGACCAAGTCAAGTCGTTGAAGCCGCTCGATGCGGTTGCTCCACTCGGCGAACTCAATCTGGTTGACGGCGGCGGCAAACTCCTGACCGAAGCGGACGCTCAAGCGATCGCCAACGCTCGCCCCGATGTGATCGTCACTTGGAAGAACAAACGACTCGAAGCACCGGCCCCCGCGCGTGGTTCGGCGAAGCGCACCTTTGCCAACGACGAGTGGATCGACGTGCTGCCGCTGATTGATCCGGCGCTCGACAAGACCGCGATGGGGAGCTTCTCCGGCAAGAACGAGTGGCGTGTCGAAGCGAGCTGAAGTACGTCGGCGACAACAAAGCGGGCAAGGTGTTTTTCCCGGTGCGGTTTGTCGGCCGGTCGTTCGAATGGGAAATCGAGTTCACGCGTGTGACGGGCAATGTTTCATTCAACACGGATATTCCGCTCCCCGGTGGCTTCGTGCCGATCAGTGTGACCGGCGACAAGTTTCTGCTGAATAATCAAACGCTCACCGATCAATTCCGTCTGGCGAACGGCCAGCGCACGAAGTCGCGGTGTCGAGTGACTCAGGACAGCGCGAACGATCGTGTCGAACTGTTCGTCAACGACGCTCCGGCCGCCGATTGGAAGGGTCAGTTGGACAAACTGAAAATTCCTCCTTCGCGCAACGAGTCACGCAACCAAGCCGAGTTCACCGGCGTGTCCGTGTTCGGCGCCAGCAACTACACGTTCCACGCGATCCGCGCCCGAATGCTCAACGGCTGCACGGCCGAGTTGCTGCGGCCGAGGGCCAATTCCGCGGGTTCGGGCGCGGCGTTCAACAACTCGCTCGACGCGGAACCGGAACGTCCGTGGCAGCGGCTGTTCAACGGTAAAGACCTTCGGGTTAGTAGTGTCCCACTGGACAATTCGCTAACCGTGCCGATATTCGCTGATTGAAAACATGGAAACGAATGGCCGAAACCGATGAGCCTTAGCCTTCCCGACTTCACACGGCGTCTGACCGAGAGCGGCTTGATGTCCGCTGACGAGGTCGCCACGTTTGTGAACAGGCTGGAGGAAGCGGCTCGTCCGGCCGACGCCGAGCAACTCGCACAGGCCTTGGTGGCCGTCGGGCATCTGACAGCGTATCAGGCGAAGGAGATCAACCACGGAAGGGAACGCGAACTGGTCTTGGGCAACTACGTCATCCTCGGCAAGCTAGTGGTGTGTCTCACACAGAAGGTGTCTTATCGAGAGCCGCACGAGCGCGGCGAACTTTTTCGAGGAGAGGGGCGGCTTGCTTGGTCCAGATGAGGGGTTTGGCGTGATTGTTGTTGT
>Ga0233425_10007079_pt1 | contig 16011 bp, 13 predicted proteins | sample Watercolumn_Towu_2_FD_181712 | JGI IMG/M metagenome (GOLD analysis project Ga0233425, IMG submission 181712) | Freshwater microbial communities from Lake Towuti, South Sulawesi, Indonesia - Watercolumn_Towuti2014_140_MG | ecosystem: Environmental > Aquatic > Freshwater > Lake | place...
CGACAACTTATGCTGGCGGGCGAATTCTCGGTGGCTTTCCTCGGAATCACTGCTGACACCAATCACGTCCGCTCCAGCGTCGCGGAATTGCTCATAGGAGTCGCGAAAGTCGCATGCCTCCTGCGTGCAAATCGGCGTTCCGTCCTCTGGGTAGAAGAAAAGTACCAAGGTTCTCCTTCCCAAATTGTCCGCCAGGCGGATGGTGTTTCCGTCGTACGTTTTCGCGGAAAAGTCCGGTGCGCGATCACCGACCCGCAATCTTGCCATTTCGAAACGCTCTCCGTTTGCAGTGGCAGTTTCGACCTGCGACATGAAAGACCATGCCATCACAATACCAGAGCCCCGCGCACCCTCCAATCCACCGTGCGCAGACCATTGTTCCAGCCGAGTCGAGCGTGGGTATGGGGGTCGAAGCCCCGCGACAACCGTTTGTGGCAAGGAGTCTGGAGCATCGCCGCGGATAACCATAGGACGACCATGAATGCCGCTCCGGTCCAGAGGGCCCACGCTTTGATTGGCGTCGGTTTGACAAACTGCGGTCGTGATCGCTGCCGTGACTACGGTGGCGTTCGCGAGTGCTTGGCCGCATCCCGCAAAATCAATGCGAACGGAATCCACCACAGCAGATCGTTGGTGAGAATCGTCAACCCGAAAAGGAGAGGAAAGGTGCCTCGCAGCAGCGCCACCAGGCACCCTATCGGACCAAAGACTTTGCCCAACAGCCCGACCAAGACGATCGGCCAATGCGTTCGCGAATCGCTGGCCGCGATCAGATACCCGACCCCGTAAACCCCGACGATCATTCCCACACATTGCCAGATTTCAGGATAATTGATCCGCTCGGCACCCGAGAGATCAAACAAAAAATGCGGCCACGCGATCACCATCGCTCCCCACGCCAGGTTGTAGATCCCCGCGGCCCAGAGCCACCGACTCGCACTCATGTGACCATTCTCCTCATGATTCTTTTACGGGGCGTTCGGCAATCCGCCGGCCCTTTCCACCGAACCGCAGGCCGGCGAACTGATTAACGGGACTGGAATCGAGAGCACCGTAGGGTGGGTCAAGGTACTCCGAGGCCCACCTGCACTGCGTGGCGTAGCGTGGAGTCGATGCCACCGTATGGCACATGCTTCCAGCTTTTGGCCGGCCTCGGAATAGCTCGCCCCACCCTCAGCCTGGGCTGATAAAAAGTCTTCATTGATCGGTAGGAATCGTGTTGCGCGCGACATGCCGTTTTCGCGCGATCGGATTCCGAGAGAAGAGCTGGCAAGCCTGTAGGGTGGGTCGAGGTACTCCGAGGCCCACCAGAACTCCCAGGTATTTCCTGGGAGAGCGAATCACGATTCGTGGGGAGATCGATCTGTCGGCTTGCAGCAATCGGTCGATCTGCGATTCCTAGCCCCACCCGAACGATGTTATGATCGCGGTCTCAACCCAATGAAAGGTATTGTATGGCGCGCAAGATTTTTCTACCGATCGGCGATGGCACGGAGATCATGGATACGATGTATCCGGTGTTTCGACTTCAGGAAGAAGGCTATGAAGTTGTGATTGCCGGCCCGGAGGCACGGTACTATCACGGGGTCATGCATGAAGTTCCGCCTGATCTGAACATCCCTTGGGATATCACGCGAGAGCAGCCGGCATACCATGTCCGAGCGACCGTGGCCTTCCGCGACGTCAAACCGGACGATTATTTCGCCGCATTCTTTTCCGGCGGACGAGCGCCGGAGTATTTGCGTTACGACCAGCATCTGCTGTCCATTACGCGACACTTCTTTGAATCGGGAAAGCCGGTGGCCATGCTCTGCCACGGGGTTGAAATTCCCGCGGCGGCCGGTTGCCTGCGCGGCCGCAAAGGCACAACCGTGCCAAAATGCGCTTTGGATATCACGCAATTCGGCGGCGAGTACCTCAATCAAGACGTGGTGGTCGACGGCAACCTGGTCAGCGCACGCGGCTGGCATCAAAATGCGCCGTTTCTCCGCGAGTTCTGCAAATTGCTCCGCTCCGTTAGTTGAGGCATCGGTTGCCGGACAACGAACTGGTCGCATGGTTTCGAATCGACAATCGGTTCGAACTCCTGGCAATCTGACATTCGCAGCCCATCTTTTTTTCTCGAAAATTGCAATGAAGGAACCCGACGTATGTCCGCTCGATCAACTTTCCCGATCCACGCGATGTCACGAGCGGTCGACCTGGAGTTTTTTCAGCGGGAACTGAGCGGCTTCATGCCGGACTACGTTTATGACGCCCATTGCCACATCTGGCTGGAGCAGGAAGTGCAATTCCGGGTTCCAGGCGCCTCCGGCGACATCGGCACGCAGGATTATCTCGCCCTGATGAAGGACCTCCATCCAGGGCGGAAGACCGGGGCGCTGTTTCTCAGTTTTGCGTCGCCCCAGTTGCCCGACGGTCGGGAGAGAATGAATGAGTTCATCGGCCAGCAGACGGCGTTTGGCCCGGCGTTCCGCGGAGAGTTCTTCGTCCGCCCGGACGACGACCCGGAATGGGTGCGGCAAGAAGTCCGACGCTTGGGCCTGCATGGATTGAAGTGCTACCACACGTTTGCCCCGATGACGCCGACATGGGAAGCCGACATCCCTTCGTTCTTGCCGGAACCGCTCGTGAAGGTCGCCCATGAGGAGGGCTGGGTGATTACGCTGCACATGGTGAAGTCGCGCGCGGTGGCCGATCCGTCGAACATCCACTGGATCCGGCGCTACTGTCAATCGTATCCCAACATGCGGCTCATTCTGGCCCATTCCGCGCGAGGATTTCAGCCCGCGCATAATCTCGAAGGCTTGGAGCAACTCAAAGGACTCGACAATCTCTACTTCGACACCAGCGCGAATTGCGAACCGATCGCCCACCAGGCGATCATGCGGACCCTCGGCCATCAAAAGCTGATGTACGGCAGCGATCTGCCCGTCAGTCACATGCGGGGAAGGTCGCTGTCCGCCGCCGATTCTTTTCTTTGGCTTTACGAGAACACGCCGGTTTGGGGAGAAAAGCACCTCAAGATCGAACCGGTGCTCGTCGGCCTGGAACACCTGCGGTCACTCAAATGGGCTTGCTGGTCGGAACGGCTCAGCGATGCGGCGGTCGAGGATATCTTCTGGAACAACGCCGCTAAATTGCTGAACATCGCCAAAGCACACGCGGTGACGGTCGGCGGATAGGTGTAGCCATGAAACTCTTGCGTCCCCGATTCTCACTTCGAACCCTTTTGGTCCTTGTGACCATCGTCTGCGCTTACTTCGCAGCGTGGGAGATTACGAAGAGGAAGGGCGTGCGGGATGTGCGAATGGCTCCTGGGTACGACGAAAGCGTAGTTTTTTGGACGAGAATCAAGATCGAGTCTCCCATGCCTTTCGTCGTGTCTTACGTCGATGAAGTGTCCACCGGAGTAGCAACAAAGACCTACGTTATCTGGTTCTTCGGCTGGACTTGGGAAACGCCGTTTCGGCCTCAAGTCGACTTCGAGGATTTTTTTCCAGGTTGGACTAACCGCTAAGATCACGCCATGCGGCTGGGCTGATAAAAAGTCCTCCTTGATCGGTGGGAAACGTATTGCGCGCGACATACCGTTTTCGCGCGATCGGATTCCGAGAGAGGACCTGGCAAGCCTGTAGGGTGGGTCGAGGTACTCCGAGGCCCACCAGAACTCCCAGGTATTTCCTGGGAGAGGGGATCGAACGCGACGTAGCGCAACGCTGCCGGCCATTTCGCGACCTTGCCTTGCTTGGTTATGCCGAGTGCTGTCGCCAAAAGTCCGGTCGCGTAGCGCAACGTCCACTCCGTCCCCCCTCACCCCCGACCACTCTCCCCCGGAAATACCGGTGGCGAGGGGAGTACAGGTTCGTTGCGCGCAACGGCAACTCTCATCGTTTGCGCCTCAATTCTGTAATTTCGCCGCCTTTTTTATCAGCCCACCATGCGGCTACGCCCCCGATTCTCCCTTCGAACGCTCCGCATGAAATCCTGCTGGATCTGCTGCGTTTTCGCTCGCAACCGCGATACAATCGGCGGCATCTCGCGCGCGTCACACCGGTTGCTGCGCGACCAAATCAAGATCCGACAAGGAACCATCGCTATGCCATTTGATTTTTCTCGCCGTGAGTTGCTGGCCGCCGGACTCGGCGGCATCTTCGGGCTCCAGCAATCGTCCTTGTTCTCCAGTCAACCAGCGACCGATCTGGATATCATTGATTGTCACACTCACTTCTACGATCCGACGCGGCCTGAAGGTATTCCGTGGCCACCCCAGGGGACGCCGCTCTACCGTACCGTACTGCCAAGGCACCTGCGCGAGCTTCAGCACTTCCGCCGGGTCACGGGCACGGTGATTGTCGAGGCGAGCGATCGCCTGGAAGACAACGCCTGGCTGCTGAGCCTTGCGAAAGAGGATCCGTTTGTGGTGGGCATCGTCGGGCGGCTCGAACCGGGTGCGGCAGGTTTCAGCGATCACTTGAAACGATTTGCCGCCGATCCGCTATTCCGCGGCATACGGATTTCCACCGATCTGCTGCGCACACTGCTCGACAAAGACGAGCTTCGCGACTTACGGCTGTTCGCCGAGCGGGATCTGGCTCTCGACGTCAATGGCGGGCCCGAGACACCCGCCGAACTTGCTCGCCTCGCCAGCCGAATGCCCGACCTGCGCATCGTATTGAATCACATTGGAAACGTGCGGATCACCGCCGATCCGCCCCCTGGAGACTGGGTCGCGGGGATTCGCGCCGCGGCGATGCACCGAAATGTGGCTTGCAAAATCTCGGCACTCTGCTGGGCCGCCCAGGTAGGAAACAAGGCGCCAATGGAACTCGATTTCTACCGCCCCTATATCGACGTCGTCTGGAATGCGTTTGGCAATGATCGTGTCATCTACGGCAGCGACTGGCCCGCCTCGGAGAGCGCTGCCGATTATGCAACACAGCAGCGGATCGTCATGGAGTATGCCCAGGAACGAGGCGCCGACACCGTGAAAAAATTCTGCTCGCTGAATGCCAAGCGCATCTACAAGTGGGTCGAACGGCCCGGGCGAGGAAGAAAGTAAGAACGCTGAAGAGGGAACGCTGAAGAGGGAAGGGTGCAGAGGGAAGGGTGAAGAGGGAAGGGTGAAGGGTGAAGGGTGAAGAGGGAAGGGACCTGGCGACTCGGCCCTCACCGATCAGTCGACAAGCAACACGAAACAGGCCAGAAACAGCGCGCGAACGATGAGCGTCGCCAACGGTGCCCGGGAGAACTTCAAATATCGCATTGCACGACTCTCGCCAAAATGACTGTCGTTCGTCATCGCGCGTCCACGCGGATCCGATTCAAAGTGGCACAAGCTTTGTCACCCTGCTCAACTCCACTGCTGCTGGAAAGAACGACATGAATATCGAAATCGCGGATTCCGTTGAGTTGCTCCGACGGGATTGTCAGCGTCAACGGACCGTTGTGTTGACCTTGCGTGGTCGTCGTCCAGCTCGGCTGACCATTACGGGGCGCCACGCCCAGCGTGACGCTGCCGCCCAAGTTCGGCGCGTCCGCATAGCAGTCCGCAATCGCGGTCAACTTTTGGAGTGGCCGCGGCGACGCGATTCTCTGCACCAGCCGTATCGAAGTCGCCGTTCCACCCTTCAAGCCGACCCAGAACTGATCGCCGCGGAATCCGCCATGCGACGGGTGGTCCGCCGTCATCGCTCCAAAATGCGTCCAGCGAGTCGCCCGAAAGTCGTCCTCGTAATTCATCGCATCATTGTCGTCTGCGACCAGCATCGCCGCGGCGCCGATCGCAGGTGGTTGATGGACGCAGCGGACGCGCAAGCGATCAAGCCGATTCGCCGCGCGGCCCGCCAGTCCGTTCGAATTCTCCATGACCACGCGTACGAAAAACGTCCGTTGCCCTCGAGTTATCCGCGTGTCCTCGAGCAGAACCGTCGCGACACCGTCGGGATCCTGCTGGACTGCTTCCAACGGCCATTCCTGTTCCGATGCGTCGGTGGTGAGGGAAAGTCGGTTGCGAGCACCTGACGAAGCGGATCTGTCGGCGTCGAGCGCGATTTCCACTCGTTCCAGCGGAAACCACGACTCAAAACGATACGTGAGCGAGGCAACCGCGGGACCGTTCGCACGCGGCGCCAGTTCCAGCAATCCAGGAGCATCGGGCCGGCTTGTCAGCCGCAGGTCGAGAAACCCGCGCACATCCGCCGCATGCAACCAATCGAAGCCCGAAAATGTCTCGACATACTCGCTCGGCGCGTCCGCGTCTCCGCCGACCGGAACGGCCCGGTCGCGCGCCGAAAAATTGGCGGACGACAGAGGCAGTTCACCGGGTCGAACAGCATGCATCGCGGTTCGTTGCGTCCGCAGAGCGTTTCGCAATGCGACCAACTCCGGCGACGCGCTGCCCGCCCAGGTGTTCACGGAACCGTGTGGCCCCGCAACGGCAAACACCGCACAGCCGACGTTGAACTCGCGGCAGATGTCAAACTGGCGCCATTCGCGGTCGATCAGCGCCGCCGCCGTGGGGTACTGCGTCCATTGCGGCCAATGGGGGTCGGTCGCCCAGGGGACACAGATCGCCGGCTTGCGCAGCACCGTGAACTTCATCAGATGCTTGCGGAATCGCACGCTGTCCCAGCCATACGAGTCCCAGATCCAGCCGTCGGCAGTCAGCTCCGTCGACGGTGCAATCGGGTCGCTGTACCACTGAAACACAGGAATCCGATACTGCTTGCGGATATGCTCGGCGACGCCTGCCAGTACCGGGTTGTGCGAAGGGAGATTCTCTTCACCAAGACAAATCGCGGGAACCAGTTCCGGATAGGTAGGGCAGTCCGGCTCGGACTTAAGCCACGCATCGATGCGGCCGATGGAGTTCTCCAGCCTTTGCTCCTTCTCTCCGCAATAGATGATGAACACGTCGTGGCGGTGCGCACTCTCCGACGCCGTTCGCTCCTTTTTCAGTCCTGACCACCACGCGGCCTTCTCCGGAAATATGTCGCTGAGACTGATTTTTCGAAGGAAATAGTCAAAATGCTGTTCCGGCCCGCCGGCGTAAACTCCTAACCAGCGATATCCCGGATCGGGATAGGAGCGAACGTCGGACTGAGCCACGATCGGCGCTGCCGAAAGCGGCAACAGAATCAACACGGCCAGACAGGCTTCGATCAGGCTCCTGAGAATCCTCAACATCATCGCTTCACCCGCGTTGCAATCGACACCTTTGCCCTGCTGGCGGCCCGGAACCGACACAGATGCTTCGCGCTCATTCCGCCGGCTGCCCCACTTCACGCTATGCGATATGCAGGTGGTCGAACTCACGCGGTGCTCCACGCGGCCATACGATGCGGGACATCGAGAGCCGGCGATATGATCGTATCGAGTGGCTCTGATACGAGCAACCATTTTCGAGATTCAAAAAATTCCCGCGGATCGAGGAGACGCCCGCCGGAATACTCCTGGTCGTGCCCGGCGGCGCTGGCTTTCGACTCCCTGAACCGATACAGTCAATGGACAATCGCAGTTTCGAGCCACCGCAAACATCGAACCAGTTCCAGGAGGCTTGCATGTCGTCGCGTGTCGTCTATTTCAACGGTCAATTCCTCCCGGAATCGGAGGCCCGCGTGTCGATCTTCGATTCCGCCCTGATGTACGGCGACATGGCCTTTGAAATGACCCGCACTTATGGTCACCGGCCGTTCAAGCTGCGCGAGCATCTCGATCGACTTTATGCGTCCCTGCGTTTGCTGGAAATCGACTGCGGCTTGTCGATCGACGAGATGGAACGCATCACGCTCGAGACACTGGAACGCAACCTGCCGACGGAAACGGCCGATATGGACTGGCAGATCATGCACGACGTTTCCCGCGGGCCGCTGGGCGTCTATCGCAAAGCTTTTCCGGCGGGACTGCGGCCGACCGTTTCGATCAACTGCTGGCCGTTGATCACGCACATGGGCGGCTTCGCCGCAAACTACGCGCGCGGCGTGGATATCGTGATTCCAGCCCAACAAGCGCTGCCAGCCCACCTGGTCGATCCCAAGGCGAAAACCCGCAGCCGGCTGCACTACCAGATCGCCCTGCTGCAAGCCGCTCGCATGGGTGCAAGCCGCTGGCCGGTATTGCTCGATCCCGACGGGTTCCTCGCCGAAGGCGCCGGCTGGAACATCTTTCTGGTCAAGAGCGGGGAACTGCTGACCCCCGAACCTCGCAACATCCTGCTGGGAGTCAGCCGCAAGGCGACCATCGAACTGGCTCGCAACTTGGGCATCCCCGTGAGGGAAACCAATCTCGGGCGTTACGAAGCGCTGCAAGCCGACGAGATCTTCTGCACCGCCACGACCTATGCACTGGTTCACGCCACCACGTTCGAAGGACAGGTAATCGGCAAAGGCGGTCCAGGCCCGATCTTCGAGAAACTCATCGATGCCTGGAAGCAGGCTGTCGATGTCGATTTCGTTGCCCAGGCGCACAACTACGCCGCACGCCTGCCGACTTGGGAAGAAGAGTGAAGGGTGAAGGGTGAAGTGTGAAAGGGCCTCGGCAAGCAGCAGTTTCTCTTCGGACTCGGCTTCGAGCATTCGCCGGTTTGTTGTTCGGTCTGCGGCGGCACGATTTCCGCGCAGCGGCGACCTGGATCAACACCATGTATCCGGGCAGATCGCGGTTCGCTCGTTATGGGCGGTTCGTGCAGTGGTCGCTCGACCAGATGTGGCGACAGATCCCGGAGGCACTTGCGACTTCGACATTCGCACGCCCGGTCTCCCGTACACCGTACTGGCTTGCACAAGGCAATCCGTTGGCGAACCACCCTTGGAGAGACCGGCCCGAGGCCGTTCTTCCCGAGCGGACCCAAGTCGTCGTCATCGGCGCCGGTTTCACTGGGGGATCACTGGCCTATCACTGGGGAAGGTACGCTCCGGCTGACGGCGACCAGCGGATGGTGGTGCTCGAGATGGAAGATGTTGCCAGCGGTTCTTCGGGGCGCAATGAGGGACTGGTTGTCATGGGCCGCTATTGCCACATGGTCGCAGGCACCGTGCGGAAACATCTCGACGTTGTGCGAGCCGATCTGAGTCCGCTTCAGCGCGATCAACTGGCTCGGCAATTCGCCGTCGTCTATTGCCGCGCCGCCTACCGCAACGGCGATCTCGTGGAACAGACGATTCGCAACGAAGGCTTCGAATGCGATTATGCACGGCAGGGATGGGTCCAAGCGCGCGATGCGGACCAGCAGCAGTCGCTGGCGGATTCGGTTCGAATCGCCCAGGAGACGGGGATGAGCGACTGGACGAGCATCACGCCTGAAGAAGTGCGCCAGCGAACGGGAATGCGAGTCACGCACAACGCCGGCTTCTCGATCGCCGCTGCCTCGTTTCATCCGGCACGATGGGTTTTCTGCCTGTTCCGCTCCGCGTTGAGCACGGGACGCGTCGAACTCTATTCTCGGACGCGGGTCGCGCGCGTGGAACGTGTGCGCGACCTCTATCGCGTGCATACCTCGCGCGGAATCATCGAGTGCAATTACGTGGTCAATGCCACCGAGTCCTACACGCCACTGCTTCATCCCCAGTTCCATGATCGGATTCTTCCGACGCAAACCCAGGCTGCAAGCGGCACGGGAGGGCCGGCGGAGATCAAGCCGCACGTTGGCATCAGCGGAACTCGAGCGTTCTTCGCGCGCCACGGCGAATCCCTGCTGGTCGGTTCCGATGCCACGCGCGTTCCGGATGCGGAGGCGGGTCAAATGCAACCATCCCGATTCATCACGGCGTTTGTCCTGAGTGAACTGCGCAATTACTACGGACCCAGCTCCCTGCGGGTGACGAATGAGTGGAGCGGAACGGTCAGTTACACTCCCGACGAATACCCGATCGTCGGCGTCATGGACGGCCATCGCCAGTACATCATCGCCGGAATGGCCGGGTCGGGCACCGCGGTGTCATTTAACGCCGGGCGTTGTGTCGTCAACCGCATTCTTGAACGAACCGACGAACCGGACGATTATCCGCCCGCGTATTTCGCGCCCAGCCGCCTGCTCAGCCCGCGCGAACATCCCTGGCCGGAATTGCAGACCACGTAGCTCGAAACTTGTTTCGAGCTGCACACCAGCCGCTGCGGAACGCGAAAGTAACGCGAAACAAGTTTCGCGTTACTTGTTTCGAGCTACCTTTCCGGCCAATCGAGATGCCGGTGCAGGAATCGAAAAGTACCCTGACCGTGGATGGTGTGGGGCCCGTCGAAGAATTCGAGTTCGGCGCGCTCGCCAATACCGAGCTGATCATAATGCCGCCGCACTTTGCCAAATTCGCCGGCAACCCACTCGGTCGGCTGCCCGCCGTCGCGATGCCCCGCCTCCACCATGAACGGCCGCGGTGAAATCAGCATCGCCAGTTCCGCGTAGCTGGCCGTATGGGCCAGATTCCACTCCGGGATCTCGTACTCGGTCGTGAACAGGTAGCTGCATGTCTCGTCGTTGGCGGCGATGGTTCGCGGCCAGTCGGTGAAGTCTCCGGAGCAAATCGACAGCGCGTAGCCTTCCACGAACGGCGGAACGCGCATCGCCGTCTTGCCCCCGTACGACAACCCGTAGAATGCCATCCGTGTGGCATCGACCTGCGGCAGCGTCGCCAGCCAGTCGAGTGTCTGTTGGTGCTGGGCGATGACGTAACTGAACAGGGAGCGGCCCAGCGGATTCGACATCCGCTGCAGTACGCGGAAGCGATCGCCGCCGCGATACGGGTTCTGCGGCGCATAGACAATGAAGCCGCGTTTCACGAGCTCTTCGCTGAATGCCTTGTACGCGGCGAACGATTGCGGCTCGCGTGTGATTGTGTCGAGTGGGGTACCCTCGAGTCCATGCTGGCAGACAACCACCGGCCGGCGCTCTCCGGCAGGCAGGCTTTTGGGCAGCAACAGAATCCCGGCCGCGATGACATCCTCGTACAGATCAAGCACAATTTCGTAGCCGGTATACTCGGCCGTGTCCATCAAACGCCGCGATCGAGGACGAGGTGGCAATCGCTTCGCAGCCAGGCGACCGATCAGTTCTTCATGGACGCGGTCCCGCAAATGCGAACGCGACTGCTCCCACTCGTCGAGAGAAGCCGGCTTGCGTCGCCACTGTGCGTCGCGCACCTGATGGCTGCGGTGCAGCAGACGCTGGACATGATTCTGTAACTCGTCGAACTGCCGCTTCTCCCGCGCGGCGGCGGCCTGTTGACGAGTGGTGTTGGATCGCAGGAGCTGCGACGGCGCAATCTGCCAGGCTTCGGAAGAGCGGCCGGTATCTTCTGGCAGTCCGAGTTTCGCAGCGAAGCTCTGCAGAGCCATCGCCGATCCGGCCGGACCGTTTCCCTGGTCGCCACTCACTGCCAGGAGAATCTGCGAAGGGTGTCCGAGCCGACGACAAAGGGCTGTCGCTCGATCAAACTCCGCCCGCACGGACTCAAGCTCCGCTGTCACGATGCGTCCCGGAGCCGCTGCGAGCGAACGTCCGTCGCGAGCGGCGAGTGGGCCGGCGACTTCGACGACGCGACAGGCTTCGATCACCAGCCGCCGCGGGGCGACCATGCCGGCGAGTTCCGCATCACCAAACTCGGACAACAGTCCCCAGACATTGCGATAGATCGGCTCCTGCCAGATCGCCTCGCGCCGCTGAAAGTAGCCACTGACCCAGCACGACTCGATCCGCGGATCGATGGCCGCCGAATATAACGCCAGCAGTCCGCCCTCACCGAAGCCGATGACACCGATCGGAACCGGCTTGGGCTCCGAATTCGCCGGTTGCCGCTGCCGATTTTGCGCAAGTAGATCGACGGCCGCAAGGACCTTCTGGACTTCGTAGCCAACGATATGTCGGCCCACCTCAAACGCTTGTCGATACAGAAACTCGCGGTGGGGCTGATTCGTGTAGCGGACTCGCGGGTGACCTGAAAACTCGTCGCTACGGCTGATGAGCATCGGAATCGCCACCAGACAGCCCGCTTCCGCCAGTCCCCTGACGCATTGCGCGACGGCGGAGTCATCCACGCCGAGCCCGCAAAATGACTCGGGTGTCCAATCCGCATCGGGCAGCGCCACGACCCCCGCTCGCACTTCCGCCGGAACCAGCAGCAGACCTTCGGCCGTCAATCCCTCCAGCACCGGCCAGCGGACGAAATGGACCGTTACTCGACTGTTCATCGCCAGCACGGACGATTCGCCCAGTCGTGAGATCAGCTCGAATCGATGCCACTCGGCAGGATCGGCGGTCAATCGTGGATCCACGACGCCGATCATGTTGCGGAATCGCTCGCGACGGGGGGAAAAATCCGCGACCCCGATTTGCGATTCCGTGCCGTCGCGCTCCCAACGTGCGGTTCGCCGCAGGGGCGCCTCCGCCAATTCCCGCAGACAGAAGCGGCGCAGACCCTCGACCATCAATTCATCAAGAGGCCGATCCAAGGTGAGCGGCTCGGTTCCGGGAAGCGCAACGACAGCCGCCGCGGGCACCGCGTTGACAAAACATGCCGCAAACAAAAACAAGAATAACTGTCTCAAGGCAACCGTCCTGTTGCGCGCGTCGGGCGATTCGGATATCAAGCAAAGACCTGTCCGCCGGCGTTGGGGTTCCGTTGTGAGCCGGCTCGCGCAGCTAGAACAACTCCAGCAACGGTCGGCCTTCCTCCTGCAAGTTATACGAGCGGTTCTGGTTATCGGTGGCCGACAAGTCGCGAATGCCCATCGCGTGATAGATAGTGTGCGCGACGTCGGCCGGCGTGACGCGCTGATCGGCAGGGTATTCCCCCAGTTTGCCGCTGGTTCCGTAGGTCCTTCCCCCCTGGATGCCACCCCCGGCGAGCAGGTCGGTAAGGCAGTATGTCCAATGGTCGCGGCCAGATCCACTGATTCCACCTGTTCGCGGATCGCCGATCCTCGGCTGCCGTCCCATCTCGCTGGTGACGAGCAGCAGCGTCGAATCGAGCAAGCCGCGCAGTGCGAGATCCTCCAGCAGCGCCGAGAATCCGCGATCGAATTCGGGAAGCAGCATTTCTTTGAGGCATTGAAAGTTGTTGCCATGCGTATCCCAGCCACCGGCGCTGGAGCATTTGAGTTTTTCGGCGCGAGCCTTATCCGGCATCCAATAAACGGTGATGAACGGCACGCCCGCCTCGACCAATCGGCGCGCCAGCAACAGCCCCATGCCGTTAATCGTTTGTCCGTACCGCTCACGCATCAATTCCGGCTCGCGCGAAAGATCAAACGCTTCTGCAGTCCCGGCCGATGTGAGCAGCGACAGCGCCCGATCGTGATGCCGGCGCCATTTTTGATGTTCTTGGGACTGTTCCAGATCCCGTCGCGAGACATCGAGTTCTCGCAATAACGCGTGGCGATTCAGGAGCTTCCCTTTGGTCATCGCGCCGTCGAGTGTCAGTGCAGGCGTCTGAAACTTCTGCGGGTGTTCCAGACTCCCAGTGAGATACAGCGGATCGTGCTCCGACCCGAGTCTCCCCGCGAATTGGCCGGCTCGAATATCGGCAGCACTCTCGGGGACCCAGGGGTACGATATCGCGTTCGGCAACATGCCGTGCGGCGGCAGTTTCGCGGAGACGACCGATCCGATGAACGGCCAATCATCACGCTGCTGCCGCCGTTCCGCCGGGACACCGATCGTGCGGGGGTCGAGTTTGTGGCCGGTGAGATGGTAGTAGTATCCCAGATGCGAATTGGTGGGATCGGTGCCATCCACCGAGTTGATCACCGCCAGGTGGTGCGCCTGCCGCGCGGTCATCGGCAGATGTTCGCACAGCCGAATTCCCGGAGCCGAGGTCGCGATCGGCTTGAACTCGCCCCGTATTTCGCTCGGCGCATCGGGTTTCATATCCCATGTGTCAATTTGTGAAGCGCCACCGCAAAGAAAGAAGAGGACGGTTGACTTTGCCGAGGCCCGCGCCCCGCCCGATGTCGTTTCCGCCGACCGAGCTGAACGAGCAGCCCATCCGCCTGGTAAGGCCACCAATCCGGCTCCCGACGCCACCAGAAACTGACGCCGCGATCGTGGAGAACCCAAGCCTCGTGCAACCAAGTGCTGGAAATCGTCAGCGATCATGGATCAATCCTTCATCCCGTCTTGAGCGCACTGCCGAAGCGCCGCGGCACCGCAGAGCTGAACGCTCGTGCGGACATTGTAATTCAATATCGCTCGATCCGACCGGCTGCGAATAACCCGCGAACGTGTCTGGCGATCTGGGCCTACTTCAACATCTTGAGTTTGATGTTCTTGAACCATACGTCCCCACCGTGGTCCTGCAGTCCGAAATATCCTTGGCGAGGATGGTCCTTGTAGGCCACGTCGAACTTATGGTCCGTGCCGTCGGGCCGTTTGTTTGCAGTCGTCCATTGGTCGAGATCGATCTGCGAGACCTTTTTTCCGTTGAGACTCACCTGAATCAAATTCTTGTCGCACCTGACGAGCAGCTGGTTCCACTCGCCAGCCGGTCTCATTGCGTTCGCCGACGGTCGAACCAGATCGTAAATGGCTCCCGTGTCATGGAACCCGGCGGTGGTCGTGTCATCGATCGCGATCTCCAATCCGTTGAAGCCGACATCCTTGCCGGGTCGCGGAGTAAGCGGGAAGGTACGGATAAAGACGCCACTGTTGCACTTGGCGCTGATCTTGAAATCGAGCGCCAGCTCAAAGTCGCCGACGGGATCCTTGTAGATCAGCATGTAATTGCACGGATGCGGGTTCAAACTGCCGTCTTGAACATGGGTCGCCGGAGCCGGTTTCTGCTTGGAATCGAGCCAGCCGTTGGTAGTTTTCCCGTCGAAAATCAACTGCCATCCGGCTGCCTTCTCATCGGCGGTAAGTTCGTTGTCTCCCGCCTGAAGCGGGCAGCAGGCAAGCACCATGAATCCGAGGATCAACAAACGGGCAGTGAACATGGGAAGCTCCGGAATCGAGGGAACTTTGGTTGAACGGCTTGGTTGAATGGATTGCCAGGTCTGCCGAACATGCCCGAAGCGGGTTTTGAATGGTGTATCATAAAGTCCACCCCTGGCGGTACTCGGTGTGAACGTATTGGTTCAATTCGGGAGCGTTGGTGACCTTCTGTAGCGCGGCGTCCCAGAGCAATCTTCGCCCGGGCGCCCGCATCGACAGCACTCCCAGCAAAACGGTCTCCGTCATCGGCCCCGAATATTCGAAACTGGCGGCGGGTGGCTTCCCGCCTCTGCAGGCATTAACCCACTCTTCGTAATGGCCAGGCGAACGATCAATTGTCGGCTTGATCGCCTTGGCCTCCTCGTGCAGCCTCTTCGGCATCAGTTGCGGCATGCCGCCGTGGGAACTGTGATACATCTTTCCTTTGCTGCCGACATACAGGACTCCGTTGTCGGGGAGCCGTTCACCGTCGGTCATTTCCGCTGGAGTCGGGGGCATCAACCCTCCGTCGTACCAGGTCATCGCGACGGGCGGCTGCTTGCCTGCGTCACGAGCAGGAAACTGATAGGTGATGATCGCCGCAACGGGGTAGGTCTCAAAGTTGATCTCGTTCTTCTCGTTCAACGTCCCATCCAGAGTGGTGCGGGCTTCGACCGACGTGGGAGCCCCGAGGTTCAGCGCCCAGACCGGGTGATCGATGATGTGGCAACCCATATCACCCAGCGCGCCGGTGCCGAAATCCCACCATCCCCGCCATTTGATCGGAACATAGGACGGGCTGTAAGGACGCGGCGTGATCGGCCCGAGCCACAGGTCCCAGTCGAGCGTTTTCGGGATCGCGGGTGTTTCGGTCGGCCGGCCAATCCCTTGTTTCCACAGCCTCCCCGCGCGATCGGACCAGACATGGACCTCGCGCACCTCGCCAATCAGGCCCGCTTGAATCCACTCGTTGGTCAGTCGGGCGCCCTCCGTTGCGTGCCCTTGATTTCCCATGGAGGTCATCACGCCCGCAACCTTGGCGGCCTTCGTGATCTCGCGACATTCGTGCAGCGTGTGCGTCAACGGCTTCTGGCAGTAGACATGCTTGCCTG
>Ga0233425_10007080_pt1 | contig 16011 bp, 15 predicted proteins | sample Watercolumn_Towu_2_FD_181712 | JGI IMG/M metagenome (GOLD analysis project Ga0233425, IMG submission 181712) | Freshwater microbial communities from Lake Towuti, South Sulawesi, Indonesia - Watercolumn_Towuti2014_140_MG | ecosystem: Environmental > Aquatic > Freshwater > Lake | place...
AAAGTGAGAATCCAGGCAGTTTTTCTGATGCATCTGGATTCCCGTTTACACGGGAATGACAAAATCCTCTCCTCATGAAAGTGGGGAAAGGCAAAGTCGTTGCCGAAGGCAACCTAATTAAATGTACAGGAATTTCAGTTTATCAGGCTTTCCCACGCCGAAGACGTAATACGTATTTCTGAAATTAACGAATAGCTGTGAATTGTTTCAGGAACCTGTGCAGCGAGAAAGAGTGCGTCACATTCAGGAATACTTTATTGCCCTTGTCAATATCCCTTAATTAACGCCATAACCTCTGCACGGGTAGCAGGATTATCCCTGAAGATGCCGCGTACAACGGAAGTATGCACCCGCGTGCCGGGTTTCTTGATGCCCCGCATGGTCATGCACAGATGTTCAGCCTCGATTATGGTGATCACACCTTGCGGTTTCAACGCACGCATGATGGACTCGGCAATATCCGTGGTAAGCCGCTCCTGCACCTGCGGCCGTTTTGCCTCAATCTCAACAACCCGCGCCAGTTTGCTGATCCCTGTGACTCTGTTCCCATGCGGAATATAGGCTACATGAGCAACCCCGCTGAACGGAAGGAGATGATGCTCACAAACCGAATAAAAGGGGATGTCTTTCAGAAGCACGATCTCGTCGTACTTTTCAGATTTCAATACCTTTATCTCTGCATACGAATCCATTCCGACACCTGCAAATATTTCTTCACACATATCAGCAACTCTGTCGGGGGTTTCCAGAAGTCCTTCACGGTCGGGGTTTTCTCCTATACCTTCAAGAAACATGCGGATGGACTTTTTAATCTTTTGTTTATCTATCAAATAAGGCTCCTTTGGCGTTTAAACTCTCTTTTCCATTTCGTATTCTTGCGGGTTAGTGCAGTAATCCGTAATTTTTCAGCACATCCGCAAGTTGCTTTTCATGCTCTTTTGTCATTTCACAGAGCGGCAAACGCATCTCGCCATTTATTCTCCCCAATAATTTCATGGCTGTTTTCACGGGAATAGGATTGGTTTCAATAAACATTCCCTTGCAAAGCGGGAAAAGTTTGTAATGGAGCTTCCTGGCCTCTGCAAAATTACCTTCCAGACAGAGACGGACTAATGCGGACGTATCGGCAGGAACCACGTTTGCCGCCACCGATATTACCCCTTTCCCTCCCACAGACATAATCGGCAGCGTCAGAGAATCGTCTCCCGAAAGGACGGTAATATTGCAAAGCTGCAATATCTGCGTGGTCTGATCGATACTTCCGCTGGCTTCTTTTATTCCGACGATGTTCTTGATTTGCGAAAGCCTTGCCACCGTCTCAGGCAGAATCGATATACCCGTCCTGGAAGGGACATTGTAAACAACGATGGGTATATCCACCGCTTCTGCGATGGACTTGTAATGCCGGTAAAGTCCTTCCGGCGTAGGTTTGTTGTAGTACGGCGTGATAAGGAGCGCGCCGCTTGCGCCTGCCTTTTGGGCGTGTTTGGTCAGATGCAATGCCTCGGAAGTGTTGTTCGAGCCTGTGCCGGCCAGCACCGGGATTCTTCCCGCTGCCATAGCAACAACCTCGCTGACTATCCGTTCATGCTCATCGAATGAAAGCGTTGCGGATTCGCCGGTCGTACCGCAGGGAACGATGCCGTTCGTGCCATTTTTAACGTGGAATTCCACCAGTTCTTTCATCTTTACATAGTCAACCGCACCGTTTTTAAAGGGTGTTACGAGCGCTACCAGGGAACCCTTGAACATAGCCATTCTCCTTCTGCCTTATAACAGATATTTCTAATCGGGGACATATTTTGGTACATGCGTACATCACAAAACAATTGCACATTTTCCATCATGCAACGTACCTGTTCAGGTCATGTATGAGCTATACTATATCATAAAACCTCAGTTATTCAAGCTTCTTGTGACGAAGCAGCCTTCCGGCCATTTCCCGGAATGTATCCATATACGTATAGAAAACCGGAGTAAGATAGAGCGTAACGAGTTGTGAAAAAAGCAAACCGCCAACCATAACCAGTCCCAGCGGACGCCGCGATTCCGACCCTGCCCCAAAGCCGATAGCTATCGGCAATGCGCCCATAAGCGCTGCCACAGTGGTCATCATAATCGGACGGAAACGGATGAGACACCCCTCATATATCGCTTCCAAAGGGCGCTTGCCTTCATTTCTCTGCGCTCCCAGCGCAAAATCAATCTGCATGATAGCATTCTTTTTGACAATGCCCACGAGCATGATGAGTCCTACGAATGCGTAGACGTCAAGCTCGGTTTTGAAAATGAGCAATGTCAGGAGTGCGCCCAGTCCGGCCGAAGGCAGCCCGGAGAGAATGGTAAGCGGGTGTATGAAACTTTCGTAGAGTATGCCCAGCACAATATAGATAACCAGGATAGACATGAGCAGCAATATCCAAAAACCGCGCATTGACGATTGAAATTCCTGTGCGGTACCCTGAAAACTGGCGTTTATGGTTGGGGGCAGCGCCTCCTTCATAAGTTCTTCAACTTTTTCCACTGCGGTGCTCAGCGCAGTCCCCGGTTTGATGTTAAAGGAAAGGGTGACGGCTGGAAATTGTCCCTGGTGATTGATTGTCTGCGGACCGAGGTTTTCGCTCAGCTCTGCCACTGCATACAACGGCACCGGGCGTCCGTTCGAAGAATTTATATAGAGCATATTCAGCGTATCCCGGTTTTTCTGATATTGAGGCTCCAGTTCCATGATAACCTTGTATTGATTATCGGGCGCATAAATCGTAGAAACCCACCGGTTACCGTAAGCGTTAAACAATGCGGTTTCGATTTGCCGGGCGGTTACTCCGAGAGCCGACGCCTTGCCGCGGTGAATCAGGACGTTGATTTGCGGATTCCTGACAAGCAGGTCGCTTGTCACATCCTGAAGAATAGGCTGGCTGCGCATTTTAGCCTCAAGGAGGGGAGCGCAACGGTACAGCTCCCGGATGTCAGGGCTTTGCAGGGTAAGCTGATAGAGGCTCTTCGTAAGCTGGCCTCCGATTCTTATTTCCTGCGGATCCTGCATGTAGACCATAATGCCCGGAACTGCCGAGAGTTTTTGGCGCAATTCCGCTATTACTTCAACCGGCTTTTTCCTGCGACCGGAATCCGACTTCAGATGAATAAACAATACGCCCTGATTGGGGCTTGCAACTATGCCCGAACCGCCAACACTCGAATAAAAATCCCTGACATCCGGATTCTGACGGACAACCTCTGCCACCGCCTGCTGGAGTTCCACCATTTTTTCAAACGAAATGCCCTGCTGGGCTTCCGTAATGCAAAAGATTGTGCCCTGATCCTCATTGGGGAGAAATCCCTTGGGAACCAGCATAAACAAGTATCCGGTGGCGCAAAGGATAATGCCGAATGCCGCCATTGTGGCGAGGCGATAGCGCAAAACCAGTCTGAGTGTCCGTTCGTACATCTTAAGCACGATAGTGAAAATGTCTTCTGTGAAAAGGAAGAAACGTCCCGGCTTTTTTTCCGACAACGGACGAAGGAAACGACTGCACATCATCGGAGTGAGACTCAGGGAAACAAAGCCAGATATCAGTATTGCCACGCATATCGTTACCGCAAATTCACGAAACAATTTTCCTACAACGCCGCCCATGAAAAGCACGGGAATGAATACCGCGGCAAGCGAAAGCGTCATGGACAGGATGGTAAAGCCGATTTCCTTTGCTCCGGCAAGCGCAGCCTGGAACGGTTTTTCTCCGGCTTCTATGTGACGAACGATATTTTCCATAATTACAATAGCATCATCCACCACAAATCCGATTGACAGAATGAGCGCCATCAGAGACAGATTGTCCATGCTGTAATTCATCAGATACATAACGGCAAATGTGCCAATAACGGAAAGGGGAAGCGCCAGACTGGGAATTACCGTAGCCGAAAGGGTTCGCAGGAAAAGAAAAATTGTCATAATTACGAGAAAGAGCGTCAGGAACATTGTAAACCTGACGTCATTAATAGACTTATGAATGGATTCCGAGCGGTCGAAGAGGATGTGAAGTTCCGCCGAAGGAGGAAGATGCGAATGAAAGGCCGGCAGAAGTTTTTTAACGGCATCAGCCACTTCTACCGCATTCGTTCCCGGTTGCCGCTGCACAGCAAGCACTATAGCCCGCTGACTTCCGGTATGATCGACATACCAGGCGGCAGCTTTATCGTTTTCCACACCGTCAATGACCCTTCCCAATTCCTCAAGGTGGACGGGCGAACCGTTGCGGTAGGCTACAATAACGGAGCGATAGGCATCCGCCCTGAATAACTGTCCCGTGGCAAGAATAGTTAACGCCTTGTGAGTGCCGTATAATGTTCCCGTAGGCAGGTTCACATTTGCATTGCGAAGCGAGTCCTCCACCATGTCTACTCCAATACCTTTGCCGGCAAGGGCATGAGGATTAAGCTGAACACGGACTGCATACTTTTGTGGCCCAAATATCTGCACCTGCGACACCCCGCTGGTCATGGAAATACGCTGGGCTATCATGGTATCGGCATAATCATTAAGTTCCCAGAGCGGAAGCGTCCTGGAAGTCAGAGCAATATACAGAATCGGCTGTTCTGCCGGATTTACCCTTTTGTAGGTAGGGGGCTGCGGCATTTCGGGAGGAAGGAGCGGTGTTGACTGGGAAATGGCAGTCTGTACGTCCTGCGCTGCGGCATCCAGATTCCGCTTTAAGTTAAACTGAAGGGTAATCTGTGTACTTCCCAGTGAGCTTGTAGACGTCATGGAGTCCAGACCTTCAATCGACGAGAACTGGCGTTCCAGCGGCATCGCAACGGACGAAGCCATCGTTTCAGGGCTTGCACCGGGAAGGTTTGCGCTGACTAAAATAGTCGGGAAATCAACATTCGGCAGATCGCTCACAGGCAAAAGCCGGTATCCTGCCATCCCGAAAATGAGTATCCCTATCATAACGAGGGTCGTCATAACAGGACGGCGAATAAAAGGTCCCGATATGTTCACAAGCCTGATCTCCTGCTCAGTTCGATTCTATATTCGGATGACAACACTGATACCATTCCCATAGCCGTCTGTAATTCAATGTATATGTACGGGAATTTCAATCTTTATGATTCCCCTCTAGAAAGAGGGGAGATTTAAAGTCGCCGCCTGGCATGTTTCTGTTACGGACCGCTTTTGATTTCAATCGTGCTGCCCGGCACAAGGAGGAGTTGCCCGTCGGTTACAACGATCTCTCCCGGACTTAGTCCTTTTGCGACAACAACCTCCTGCCCATAACTGACACCGGAAATGACAGGACGAAACTCCACGGTACGGTCAGGCCTAACAACAAAAACATACTGCCCCTCCTGTCCTGTTTGTACCGCTTGTTCAGGCACTGTCACTGCGCCGCACTGCGTGGTAAGTGTAAGCGTTACCATCACGAACTGTTTCGGCCAGAGTAATTCACTATCATTGGGGAAAACCGCCTTCAGCATAACCGTACCGGTGGTAACATCTACTTCGTTGTTTACAAAAGTCAATTCTCCGGTCGCCGTATCCTCTTTGTTTTGGGGAATGTTCACCTCGACCTTCAGCTTCCCCCTGGCCATGTATTTTCTGACTCCTGGCAGATCCTGCTCAGGCAGGAAGAAGGTTACGTATATGGGTTTGGTCTGGTTGATGGTTACCAGAACCGTATCGTTGTCTTTGACGATATTCCCTTCGTTCGCCAGAAGTTTTCCGACCCTGCCGTTGACAGGGGAGCGAATCGAGCAATATCCGAGCTGCAGCTTTGCATTCATCACCGCGGCTTCGTCCGCCTTGACAGTAGCGGCAAGCGCCTCGTAATTGGTGCGGTACTGGTCGTACTCCTGCTTTGAGACCACTCCATTCTTCAGTAGTTCGGCATAGCGTCCGGCATCTATCTCAGCTTTTTTCATCTGTGCAATGTCGCACGCCAGATTGGCTTCAGACTGCTTCAGACATGCCCGAAAAGAACGGGAATCGATTGCAAAAAGGAGGTCACCTTTTTTTACTTCCTGTCCTTCCTGAAAATAAACCCGCGACAATTCCCCGCAGACCCTGCTCTTTACCGACACCGTGGAATAGGCCTCAACGCTTCCGATGGCAGGTATCTGTACCGGAATGTCTTTTTGAATTGCAGCAGCCACGATAACCGGCACTCCGCGCGATGCCCCGTGTTTTTCTCCCGCCTCCAGCAAACCGGAAAAACACAGCGCAGCAATCCCTGCGATTCCGGAGAGGAAGCGAAGCGGTGCAGCAGAAAAAGGCTTCATTTCACCGTCCCCCTGGCAAATATCACGACAAATTCTCCGACAACTGCTTCTTCTTCCGTAGAACGGTATTTTTTTCTCATCAGGAAATTTTCGGCGTCAAAATAGGAAAAAAACATACCGAGAAATGCCCGCGACCCCAATTCCGCATCAAACGTTCTCAAAACCCCCTTTTTTTGCATATTTTTGAAATACGATGCAAGCGTCTTCAGTATCTCATCAATGATTGCATGGTAAATCTCATGAATTTTCTCCGGATAACAGTGTATTTCCGAGTGCATGATTCGTATGAGGTCTTTTCTCATGGCAAGGGAGTCCAAAAATTTTCTGGCAATAGCCCTCAATCCCTGTTCGTAAGGCAGCCCGGTAATATCGGGAAGGAGCCCTTTCAGTTCCGGCAAAAAAGAATGTGTGCTGATCACGCTTTCAAACAGTTTTTCTTTGGAAGGAAAGTATCTGAAAAGGGTAATTTCAGCAACGCCGGCTTCCTTTGCAATCTCCTTTGTGGTAGCGCCGAGATACCCTTTTTGAGAAAAGAGTTTCCTGCCCGTATCGAGGATTCTGTCTCTTGTCGTTTTCACTCCAAACCCCCGTCAAATGAATAAAATACAGTGTGTTAGTAACTACTTACACACATGATAATGTAAACAATTACTCCTGTCAAAATAAATTTTCAGCACTGCTGTTTGTTTATCGGATGAAATAGGTGGGCGGCATTGAAAGGTGCTTCTGTCAGGATGGAAGGAAAGGTTACTTTATGCTGTGCTTGAAAATCAAATCCTTCATTTCCGTAACAGCCTGCTGTATGCCGACAAAAACTGAACGCGATATAATGCTGTGTCCGATATGCAGTTCCTCGACAGGAAGAGAACCGACAAGGAGTCCTACGTTATGATACGTCAACCCGTGCCCGGCGTTTACCCGTAATCCTAGCTTTTGTGCCGTTTTCATGCCAGTCTGAAGTTTTTCTATCTGCCACATCTGAGAGGTCTCCCCTTTTGCGTTGGCGTATGTGCCGGTATGCAGCTCTATATATTGCGCACCCACATCTTTTGTCGCAGAAATCTGGGCGTCATCCGGATCGATAAAAAGGCTGACCAATATGCCGGCGTCTTTGCATTGTTTGACAACGTCTGCAACTATCTTTTTCTGTGACACGACGTCCAGCCCGCCTTCAGTTGTAATCTCGTGCCTTTTTTCCGGTACGAGGGTAACCTGGTCCGGCTTTACTTCCAATGCAATATCCACGATTTCACGCGCAACGGACATTTCCAGGTTCAACTTGATACACACCGTTTCTCTCAGCAATTTCACATCGCGGTCCCGGATGTGTCTCCGGTCTTCCCTCAGATGAACAGTAATAATGTCTGCGCCGCCAAGTATTGCCAGAGATGCGGCGGTTACCGGATCGGGCTCGAAAGTTTTTCTTGCCTGTCTCACTGTGGCTATATGGTCTATATTTACACCCAATTTCATTATTTTCTCCCCGGCGAATACATAATTTCACGAATATCAACGTGCGCTTCAGGCAGTTTGTTAATAAGCTCGGTATTTTTGGGAAGGGTGCACTGTACCGGCTGCTTATAAGGTCCGGGAGATTTTAGCGATGAAACATCTATGTACAGCATTATATCGTTTGCGGTGAGCTTATCCAACTGTATCTTGGGGCCTTTCACCCGTATATCGGCAAATTCATCCTGCAGTTTGATTTCGTATGGATATTCGGCGGATCTCATTACCTTAATTTTTATCCTTTCAAATGATTTCGTATCCTGCTGTTCGGCAATTTGCAGCCATACCCTCACGTCTTCCCTGCATTCAACCGGCACAGAAATACTTTTGTCGCCCCGCATAACGGTAACTTTCTGTTCGATTCCGATTCTCCAGGGAAAAGTGCGGTTCTGCTCCATCGTAACACCGCCAATGTCTACGGACACCGTGTTAACAGAGGTCGCTTCTTTCAATACATTAAGAGGACCTGTAACTTCCACCTCGCCGGGAAATACAAATTCATTCATCACAAGGTATCCGCTCGCAGGTTCTCCTTTCTTTTGTAACTGCACCCTCAGTTTCTTCTTTTGCAGTTTGCCAAGCACGACATCGACCTTGTCGGGATAAATATGCATCAGCTTGACGTCATTTGGGAGATTCAGGTGTTCTCTCGTTATAGGAATGGTCTGTTTTTTTTGATCCTCGATCTGCTCCGGAGATTCCCTGACAATATATTTTGCCAGAATTTTTCGTTCTTTGATCATATCTTCGAGACTGTCAATTACATTTTGCGGCCCTCGCAGATGTACGGTAATTTCCTCCGTGCTTTGTTCAAGTATGGCAACGCCCTCCGGCGCCTCGACAGTCAGTTTAACGATCTCTGTTAAGTCTCCTGTATGACGGTTTATTGCATAGAGCCAAAGCGCAACGGCCATAACCAATGCCATGAGTTTTGTAGGAATATTACCGATAAATATTTCCCTAATCATGCCTGAACGCTCTTTACAATACCGAATCTTTCCGTCGATAATTCATCAAGTATCTTTTTCAGTTCCTTAGCTTCGATATCCCGGTTTAATATTCCTTTGTAGCCTGTTGAAACAACGCCTGTTTCTTCCGAAACGATGATAACAAACGCATCCGTATCCTCTGCGAGGCCAATCCCCGCCCTATGGCGTGTACCAAGACTTTTCGACAGTTCCGTATTTTCGGTAAGCGGAAGCAAACAGCCGGCAGCGCTTATTTTCTGTTCCTGAATAATAGCTGCACCGTCATGCAAGGGGGAACCGTGCCAGAATATCGTGCAAATCAGTTCGCTGGACACGTCGGCGTTTAGCCTGGTTCCTGTTTCGACAAAATTACCCAGCCCAACTTCTCTCTCGATGGCAATCAATGCGCCGGTCTTGCTTTTCGATAACTGCTCCACTGCCTTTATAATTTCATTTGTTACCTGGTATTCGGGCTTCAGAAACACATTAAAGACAGGACTTTGCCCAAGCCTTAGCAACGCCCGCCGAAATTCAGGCTGAAAGAGAATGATAATAGGGATAATAAAGACGGGCACAAACTCCGTTACCATCCAGTTAAGAGTATACAGTTGCAATTTTCGGACAAAAAAGAGCACGCCGACAGAAATCATAACAGTGATAAACGCCAAACCCCTTAATATGCTCGTTCCCCGGGTTCCCTGCATTATCCTCAGGACGGTATAAATCACCATATAAATGAGAAATATTTCTCCCGCAGACCTGGCGATCATCCAGATATTTACATGGTGAAACAGTTCGGCTATTCTGTCAGGCATCAGCTATTCCTTATCGCATCGCAAACGGTTACAACCTGAACGGCTTCACGAACATCATGAACGCGCACAATATGAGCGCCATTCATGGAGGCAACGGCTACAGTCGCCATTGTGCCGTGCAAACGTTCCTGAACCGGAAGATCTAAAACGGCGCCAATAAAATTTTTCCGCGACGTCCCTATCAGCAGAGGAAATCCGATACTTTTGAATTCCGCCAGCCTTTTCAGTATCTCAAGATTTTGTTGTACCGTTTTGCCAAAACCGATTCCGGGGTCAAGGATAATGCGACTTTCGTCTATTCCTGCTTCAATTGCAAAAGACACGGATTTTCTCAGTTGCAACATAACTTCCGCCGCCACATTTTTCCTCAGCGGATATTTCTGCATCGTCCTGGGCGTCCCCTTTTTATGCATGATGACAACCGGCACACCTGCTCCTGCTGCAATTTTTGCCATCTTCCTGTCATCGATCAATCCGCCAATATCGTTTATAATGGATACGCCGGCATCTATCGCCTTTTCAGCAACCTTTGCCTTATAAGTATCGATGGACAGAGGTATTTTTATTTCTTTTGACAGCGCTTTTATGACAGGTATTACCCGTTTTAACTCTTCTTCTGCAGACACAGGATGCGCTCCCGGCCTCGTGGATTCTCCGCCGATGTCAATAATGTCAGCCCCATCTTCCGCCATTTTAATCGCACGATCCAGTGCGTGTTTCGGAGTAACACACTGCATGCCGTCATAAAAAGAATCCGGCGTAGCATTTAAAATGCCCATGACGTATGTTCTTTTGCCAAGGTGCAAACTGCCGCCAGGATATGTTACCTCGAAACACTCTCTGGTAAAATTCCCAACAGCGTTTTTCTGCGTTTTCCGCTCCCGGTGAGATACTGCATCAAATTGGAGCACGTACGACTCACTATGCGATAAGCGCTCTTTAGCGGCAACGCTACCTTCTCTCCGTCGGATATCACGCTTTACTCCTTCAAAATTACAATACCCAATGGCTCCTGGTTCATTTCCCAATGACGTCTTACGCATCCTTACCAATCCTCTTCCATCGCCTCCACGATATTCCTGGCAACGATGACAAACACCTCCTCGTTGGAGGAACTGAGCGTTTCACTCCTTTGAACAACAAACTCTGCCGCCCCTTTTATGTTTTTCCGTTCAACGATGGTTCTTCCGGTGCGTCTGTCAACCCATCGAATGCCGACAGCAATAAGAACCCTGCTCTCGACGATATCGTCCCTTCGGCTCTCTATCAATACATTCTCATTAACGCTTGAAATATGCCCGAACAAAATAGAATCGGCTTCGTCCTTATTAACGATATCAAGGCGAGTCCTCAATAAAATCTGGTCTCGCACAGCCTTGGTAAGTCCAAATTCAAGCCCCCTGCGAAAGGTGTCATTATCAAAAATGGGAATATACACACTCCGGACATTTGAACGGAGAAGGGCCTTCGAGGAATAACCGCAACTTCCCGCGAAAAAAAGAATCAGTAACGACAGAATACAGCGAATCAATACCATGCCGCAAAACTCCTTTGTTCTGTAGGCTTTGAAATCCCCTTCGCAGAGGAACGTTCGTTGATGATGCAGCGCATCTGTTTTTTCCCGGTATGCTGGAACTGTGACTACCCTATTGGAACCGCATGAGAGGCGTGCGTTCGAATACGACCGGACAGAGGATTCTTTTCCTGCCGCTTTTTACTTTATCGCCTCAATCATTCTTAAAAATTCTATTCTTTCCCGGGATCTTTCCGCCCAGATAGTGTCCGGATAATCTTTTATTGTATACTCAAAATACAAGGCGGCAGATGCCGGTTCCTTACGTCTGAGATAAAATTCTCCGATATTGAATTCCCGCTCTGCCTCGATGATCCTGATATCTTCTATCATTTTCTTTGCATCCTCTATATGGACGCCGCGAGGATTGGAAATCAGGTACTCTTCAAACCCCTCCCTTGCAGAGACGAGAAGACCGTAATTGCGCTCCTGCAGTTTCTCATGATACACTTTTGTCAGCGGTATCCGAAACTGCACGTAAGGCACCCATTCGTTCTTCGGGTAGTTTTCCAGAAATTTTTCATAAGCGTCAAGAGCTTCTTCGTACTCTTCCAGCTTAAAGTAACAATCCGCTATTTTGATCTGTGCTTCAGGCGCAATAGGGCCAAGCGGATGTTTTTCAATAATTTTTTCAAAAACTTCTATTGCGGCGTTCTCTTTCATCTCCATCAGAGTAACGCCAATTTGAAACTCCCTTTCCAAAACCTGCAAAGTTCTTTTTGTGCCGGGATATTTTTGCAATACCTTCTCATAAGCCTTCAACGCCCTTTTATAATCGCCATTGAGATAATAAGCCCACCCGATATTTATCTGAGATACTTCGGCATGTTCCGAACCAGGGTACTCCTTGATGAGTGATTCAAATTCCGCCACCGCATTTATATACTTTTGCTCGACAAGAAGGGAAAGGGCATGGCGGTATTGCTGGTCTACAGAAGTGGTCGCCGTTGATGGGGGTTCAATCCAGCCGGTCTCCTTGTTCCATATCCATTTCGCATAGGACGGAGTCCCTGTCATAAAAACGGTCATGATCAAAAAGAAAACCAGATTTATTCTTTTCATAAATTGTATCGGTTACCCGTGTTTGCTATACCCTGTTGAGACTGTCGCATCTCCACGAATTCAGCTCCTTGTTCAGCAAGGAACCGATATAATATCTCAGCATCTTTTCTATTTCAACACAAATAGATAATTGTATCTTGACGCGTTCCAGTTTTTTCACATTAAACTCCGCCAGCCTGCCGGCAATGCGTACGGCTCCCGATGAAACCATAATGCCATTCCGAAGTTTTCCCCGACATTCCCCGCACAGGGCTCCGCCCGCTTTCGCATCAAAACAGACATTCGCCAGTTGCGGAAGGCTGTTTTTGCAACTCACGCAATGCCCCCAGAGAGGTAAATATCCCAGTATTTTCAGCAGTTTCATTTCAAAAACAAGCAGCTGTACCGTGCTGTCGGCATCCGCTTCAATTCCGGTCAGTGTGTTTAAAAAAATATCGAAGAGCTGCGCGCTGGGATCGTTTTCCAGCGTAAACCTGTTTACAAGCTCGGCCATATACGATGCCTTGTAATATTTGTCAAGATTGCTCCGCAGATGCGGATAATTATACCGCAAAACAGTGTCTGTCAGAGTATGAAGGGACGAGTGTTCTTTCTGAATAAAGAGGATTTGATAATGGGTTAAAAGGTCGACCGCCTTCGAACTGTGCCTTCCGGATATTCGTTTGAATCCTTTGGCAAGGGTGTGTATTTTGCCAAAGTCGCGTGTATAAAAAGTAATTATTTGACTGGAATTACTATAATCCGTTCTTCCCAGAGAAATGGCTTCTGTTCTGCAGTCAGACATATTTTTTCATTGCCTAAGGGAAATAATTCGTTACTACCCGTGTTGTGCGGCATAATCACAACAGAACGTCGCAGGAATCAAAAACTGCTTCGCAAGGCCTGGCAGTTTACGCAAAAACACCATATCGGTGTACTTTCAATCCGGTATGGCAACGGCATAACCGAAATACGACAATAGCGTACCTTCTCTTCCGTGCATCTCTTTTGCCTCTTTTTCCCGTTTATCCCGGTAGCCAAGCAGATGCAATAGTCCGTGAACGAGATAAAGCGCAATTTCCCCTTCAACGGCATAGCCGTACTTCCGAGCGCACCGGACAGCCATTTCCACGGAAACAATAATTTCTCCCATTATCATCCCGTTCCGGAAAGGTTTCTTTTTCAGACGAGCCTTCCCCTTTTCACCATTTCTCCCTGCCGGAAAAACGGGGGATTTCTCAGGACTGCTGTCGCATCGTTCACGGTTATCTCCGGGAAACCGTTCATTGTATGCAAAGCTAAGCACATCGGTGGCGTAATTGTGACCGAGGAAGGCATTATTAATTCTTTTGATCCCCCTGTTATCCATCAGGACAATGCTCAGTTCCGCATCCTCACCTTTTTTCTCTTCCTTTAATACGCCCTTTATAATCCTTCTTATCTCACGCTTGTCAATGGGATGGAATTTCTGCAGATTTTTAATCTCTAATTTCATAAGGAATTTTTGGCAATGAACAGAGGCGGCCAACTCATGAATTCTGCACGCCGCCGCCCTTCTCATAGGCATCCACTATATCCTGAACGAGCTTGTGCCGAATAATGTCCGCCTTGCCCAGATACACAAAGGCAATATTATTGATATTCATCAACCTCTCCTGGACATCGATCAGTCCGGACATCTCCCCCGGCGGCAGGTCAACCTGGGTAATATCGCCGGTTACCACCACCTTCGAATGTGCGCCAAGTCTGGTCAAAAACGTCTTCATTTGCTTCACCGTGCAATTTTGAGCTTCATCCAGAATAATAAAGGCATTGTTCAGCGTTCTCCCCCGCATGTATGCCAGGGGTTGAATTTCTATCATATCATTTTCCAGATATTTTTTTACCTGACCTACGTCCAGCATATCAGCCATAGCGTCGTAAAGAGGCCTCAAATAGGGATTCACTTTTGCCTGAATATCACCGGGCAAATACCCCAGTTTCTCGCCTGCCTCTACTGCCGGCCTGGCAAGCACGATCCTCCGCATGCGTCCGCTCTTGAAGAAAGAAAGCGCCATTGCTACGGCCAAATAGGTTTTCCCCGTTCCGGCAGGGCCGATACAGAAAACCAGGTCATTCTTTCTTATTGCCTCAACGTACTCTTCCTGCCCGCTCGTTAAGGGTTTTATAAAGGCTCCCTTCTGGAAGACATCGATAGTGGGGGCAATATCGTCACTCTTTGCGTCCATGATCGCCTGCTCCACATCCTTCAGGTCTACGCTTCCGCTTGACCGGACAATTGCCAGCAACCTTGTAAGCACTCCCCTGCTTGCATCAACATTTCTTTTTTCCCCTTCCAGTTTGAGCAAGCCATTCCGGGCAACCATCTGCACCTGAAAAGCATCTCTTACCAGCCGTAAATTCCGGTCGTAACTTCCATACAGAAGAGACGCTTCCTGGTCATTTTCAAGAATAATCGTATTTTGAGAAGTCGCCTGTTCCTGATAATTATTTACAAATCCTTTTGCCGTTCTTAATTTTTGATTCATGAATTTTCTGTTAATTTAAAAAATACCAAGAAATAATACGCAACGGGCATGCTTGTTAACAAACAGTCTATGACGTCCAATATCCCGCCAAAGGCAGGTATCATATTGCTTGAGTCCTTGACGTTGGCGTCTCTTTTCAGCAACGATTCCGCCAGGTCACCCATAATTGCCGAAAAACCCACAACAAGACCAAACACGACCGACCACGGCAAACTCATCACTCTTATCTGAGGAATAACGGCAAAGATTACCGCAATCAATACGCTGAACAGCAACGAAAAACAGACACCTTCAACCGTCTTGTTCGGGCTTATGACCTTCGCAAACTTGCGTTTGCCGTATTTTCTGCCAAGCAGATAACCCCCGATATCGCCAAACTTTGACAACAGCAAAACCATGACCAGTATGCAAAGGCCGTTGGGAAGATGACGCAGGGCAATAGCAAAACTTAACAGAAAAAATATATAAAAAATCCCGAATATCGTTACCGATATGTTTTTTATGGCGTCTTTTGTGCCGTGAATGAAGGCTTGCAGCAGTAACAGGGAAAAAACAAGCGCCAATAAAATTTCCTGTTTAAAAAAATGGGGGGGCATAGCGGGGGATTTGCGTATCGAAAACCAGTATGCGGCAAACAGCCATATTCCCATGCCGATGCCCGTCAGCCGAAACGGAGAAAAACCGTTTCGGCCTGCTATACGGTAAAACTCGTTCAGGCCTATGCCTCCTGCAGCAATGGCCAGACATCCGAACCCTATATCCGTGCAAAATGCAGAATCGAGGCACAGAATGCCGAAAAACAGCGCAAACATAACAACGCCGAAGATGATTCTCGTCTTTAGCGTACTCACTCTCTCAGCCCGCCAAAACGGCGTTCCCGGCGTGAAAAATCCTTAATCGCTTCTTCAAGGTGCTCCTCTTTGAAATCCGGCCAGCAGATTTGTGTAACCCACAGCTCGGTATATGAAATTTCCCACAAAAGAAAATTGCTCACCCGCATATCGCCGCCTGTCCTTATGAGCAGATCGGGATCCGTCATATTGCTCATATACAAATATTTTTTGAAAGTATCTTCGGTAATTTCCTTAAGGCCGATCTTCCCGTTTCTGACATCTTCGGCAATCCCCCTTGCCGCATCCACAATTTCAGTGCGCCCTCCGTAATTTAGCGCAAGACAGAGAACCATCCCTGTGTTATTTTTACTTCTCTCCATAGTAATAGCAAGTTCTTTCTGCACATCTTCCGGAAGTTCCTGAATGCGTCCGATTGCCGCCAGGCGGATATTGTTGTCATCGATC
>Ga0233425_10007081_pt1 | contig 16011 bp, 17 predicted proteins | sample Watercolumn_Towu_2_FD_181712 | JGI IMG/M metagenome (GOLD analysis project Ga0233425, IMG submission 181712) | Freshwater microbial communities from Lake Towuti, South Sulawesi, Indonesia - Watercolumn_Towuti2014_140_MG | ecosystem: Environmental > Aquatic > Freshwater > Lake | place...
CAGCTCATGCAGGAGATACCGTTGGTAGGGAATGCGCTCATGGCGGTAGTCCCAGAAGTGGTGATGGGGATCGCAGATGGGAAGTTCGGGTTCCAGGGTTGGTTCAGTCGTTAATGCCAGCCAGTCATTGCCGCCGAATGGCATATCAGTTCCTCCGTGTCAGGATGTCAGTCTCTAGGGTGGGCGTATTATAGACGGTGGGGCCGTAGCGCCCAAGACAGGAGCGTAGGAATTGGGAGGATGGGTATACCCCTGGGGAGCGAGTAAGCAGTATACGGGTGAGTTGGGAGCGAGGCTTGGGGTTGCTTGTCAGGGGTAGAGAGTGCGTGTTTTTTGGGTAGGTGCTTGCGATGCTGAGCCCTAGGAGTGCTTTTAAGGACTGAGGTAGAGGGATAGCGTGTGCGGTGGGCGGGTTGTGGAGGGTGTACAGTCGTCTTGTGAGGGGGGATGGGGGCTTGCCCCCATGTAGAAGCCTGGACGGAGTCCCGAGCGCAGCGAGTTCCTTAGTGGTAGGAATGAATGCAGGGCGGCAGAGTTTTCCACAGGGTCGGCAGTGTTATTAAATTTCGTTAGGTTTAGTGTTAGTGTTTGGTTACGAAACACTGAAAATTTTTTCCTCCTTTATTTTTCAAATACTTATGGACTATTTTTGGCTGCTTCTGTTCCTAGAATATCGAACGTTGATTCCTAGAATATCGAACGTTGATTCCTAGAATATCGAACGTTGATTCCTAGAATATCGAACGTCGACTCTTCCTTGTGGAAAAGATAAAAAAAGGCTTGAGTTCCTGAAATATCGAGTTTATCTTTACGTTTCTGAAATATCGAAAACCCTCTTGTGGGAAGTCTTCATGACGGTGCACGCACCACTCTTACCGCTGAGACATCCTCATGCCGATTTCTTTCTGGCAGACATTTTTGATTCTATTCCGGTCAAGAATGATCGGCACACGATGGAGCATCCCTTCTTTGCGCTTTCTACCAAGCCGGACATACGGGAGGTACGCTATCGCAGGGACGGTGTCTCCATTACGTTAAGTCCACATCATCGTTTGGGACTGCCCACGATGATGGATAAAGATATTTTGCTCTATTGTGGCTCGCTGCTCATGAAGGAGATCAATGCGGGTCGTCTGCCGCCAAAGACGATGCGTTTCTCCGCGCATGATCTCATGATTACTACTAACCGTATGACCAATGGGCAAGCGTATGCTCAGTTAAAAAACGCCTTTGAGCGCCTCGCTGGCTGTCTGATTACCACAGACATTAAAACCAATGGCATCAGGATAGCAGGAGGCTTCCATATCCTGGAAAGCTACTATGTCGTCGAAAGCAGCCACGACAAGAAGCGTATGGTACGTCTTGAAGTCACGGTCTCCGATTGGTTTTATAACGCGCTCATCGGCAAAGAAGTACTGACGATCAACCGGGAATATTTCCGGCTCCGTAAGCCCTTAGAGCGACGGCTGTATGAACTGGCGCGGAAACATTGTGGCAAACAGCCTTCATGGCAAATAGGACTGGAGAATCTGCAGGAGAAATGCGGGGCATTATCGCCGCTCAACAAATTTCGTTTTCAGCTCCGTGCCATCATCCATCCCGATCATTTGCCCGACTATCAAATGGCCCTCGATGCGCACGATATGGTCACGTTTGCGAACCGCTACCACATCGTGAAGCAAGCCTTATCGATGGCCAGTGTCTTTCCAGGCATGGAAACACTCCCCACGCTCACCCCGGCCACCCTGGCGCGGGGCGCGCAGCTGGTAGAAAAAGCCGGGACAGGCTGGGATTACGACGCCATTGTGACGCAATTCCACGAACAATTAGCGCGCGGCTTTACACCGCTTAACGCCAATGCGGCCTTCATTGGCTTCGTCAAAAAGAAGATTACACGTCGCGCCTGAAGGCCGCAGACGTGCTGTCTTGGGAGCAACGTGCACCCATCGCCTCGTGACCCGTCGTCAGAGGGAGGCCTGACATGGCCGCACCAGCCGAGCGCACGCTCACCTTTCTGCGTGGCTCTGGTTTTCGACTCGATTTAGTTGGCATATGGGATCTCATGGCGGATGCCACTGGTTGCTGGCCAGCCCAAAAAGGCTTTCTGATCTTCCGCGAGACCCAGATCACCGCTGTGCTTGAACGGCATGCAACCATGCGCCGCGGCATTGAAGGCACGTATGCCATCGCAGGCAACCGGCTGCTGCTGACCGGGCTCTCGATTGACACGGCCCCTGAGCAAGGCGCGCTGAGCGCTGGAGAGTTTACGCTGGAGGGTGACGTGCTCACCATCACCTGGCTCTCGACACTGTCAACGGACACAGCGCCCCGGCAGGTGGACACCTTTCACCGCCGTGTGCAATCCAGCGAGGGCGTGCTCCTCCCCCCCGTGGCCATTTATACATCCGACGCGCCCAATGCCCCAGCCGACTGACGGGCCAGGCGGCGTGTTGATCACTGATTTGTCTAGTGCAGAGGCATGACCATGGCACACGACCCAGCATCGCAGACGGGCACGGAGTCCGTGCCCGTGACCCTGCTCGTAGGATTCTTAGGGAGCGGGAAAACGACCCTGGCAAACCGCATTCTCTCCGCGCCACAGCAGCAGCGCATTGCGGTGATCGTCAACGAATTTGGTGATGTGGGCATTGACGGCCAGCTCATCGTCGGCGTAGATGACAACATCGTCGAGCTGAACAATGGTTGTCTATGTTGCACTATGCGGGGCGATCTCACTGACACCCTGCGGCAACTGTTACAGCGTCGGCGCCAGGCCGTAGACGCCAAGCCGTTCGAACGCATTGTCATTGAGGCTTCCGGTCTGGCCTCTCCGGGGCCAGTGCTGCAGGGCATGCTGGTGGACCCCGCCCTGAGCACCCAGGTACACATCGATGGCGTCATCACCATGGCACATGCCAAGCACATTGTGCAGCAGCTCGCTGAGCATCCCGAGGCGGCGGAACAAGTCGCGTATGCTGATCATATTCTGGTGAATCACTGCGATCAGTGCCTCGGCGACGAACTCGCCAGCGCCGAAACCACCCTGCACGCCTGCAATCCGCACGCAGCCCTTGAGCGCACCACGCGGGCCGCGGTAGACGTGGGGCCTCTGCTCGACAAGCAGACGTGGGATTCCGCACGCTTGCACGCCGTGCTCACGCCTGAGGGCTGCGCCTGCGGCCAGGACCATGAGCACGCGCATCACCACACTCAGGGGGTCAGCGCGCTGGCGTTGCGCGCTGAGACCCCGCTCGATCTCCAACGCCTCACCCAGTGGCTGCCGTCCTTATCCCAGCAGATGGGGCAGGAACTGATGCGCCTCAAGGGCATCCTCAACTGCCAGGCCCAAGCCGTGGTTATTCAGGGCGTGTACCAGTGGCTCGAAGTGCGGCAGCTGGCGGGTGAGCCACCCGCCACTTCGGTTTTGGTCTTGATTGGGCGTAACCTGGACGAGGCAGCCCTGCGTCGTGCCTGGGAGGCGTGTATCGCCCTCCCCTGATCTACAGCCCCCAGCCCGGTCGAAGCTCACAGCAAAACATTCTCGAAAAGAGCTGTTTTCGGGAATGTTGGCACAGACGCAGGAAAGTATCACAATGCCGCAGCACTCCACCTCCACACCGCACCAGGCATCATTTTTGGGAAAGTCTCCCCCCCGCAAGCCGCACAACGCGGCAGTGCGCCCGCGGGAGTATCTCACCGAACGCGAGGTCGAGCGCTTGATGGCCGCGGCCGCGACCCAGGGCCGGCACGGCCATCGGGATGCCACGATGATTTTCCTGGCTTTCCGGCATGGCCTGCGTGTCTCGGAACTCATTGCCCTGCGCTGGGACATGCTCGACCTCGATGCCGGTATGGTGCACGTCACGCGCCTCAAACAGGGCCTACCGGCCTTGCATCCGCTCCGCGGCCCAGAGATCCGGGCCTTACGCCGGGTCAAACGGGAGGCTCCCGCCAGCCCTTATGTGTTTGTCACCGAGCGGGGCAGCGCGATGACCGCTTCCAATTTTCGTAAACTTCTGGCCCGCGCCGGGAAAACCGCCGGCTTCACCTTCCCCGTGCACCCGCATATGCTGCGCCACGCCACCGGCTATAAACTCGCGAACGATGCCCAGGACACGCGTGCCATTCAGCAGTATCTGGGACATAAGAATATCCAGCATACGGTGCGCTATACAGCGTTAAACGCCAAAAGATTTCTGGGATTTTGGCGGGATTAGGTCGTGACTCTCGGCAAGGCCTGTGGGCCCATAGCGGCCCGCCGTACGCGGCTCGCAATCATGCATGATCCGTGGACACACAGCAGCCCCTTAGAGCACACGCGGCACCGCAGTGGCACAGGCGGTAGCGTGCACGGGGACGCAGACGCCATCCTCTGGTGCCGAGGCTTCTTGATGGAGTTCTCCTGTACTCCCATTGTATGATCTTCCTTAGCGGGCTTGGGGCGTCCAGGCCGTGGGGCGGCATGCAGCCAGAGGACGTAACCGCCTCTCTAGCGACACGACGAAGGAGACCGCTACATGAAACGAGTGCTATGGGCCATCATAGGTGTCGTACTACTGTTGGGCACGGTCGCGCCAGTCTCTGCCCAACGTGATGAGTGGCGCGGAGGGATACGGAGCAGGATTCGCGAGGCCAGGGGCAGGATTGAACGGGGCATTGAACGGGGCTCACTTACCAGGCAGGAAGCGCGAGGTCTCAATGAAGAACTGGACGGGATTCTCCGCAAAATTGACCGCATGCGCGACGACGGCTATCTCAGCCCGCGGGAGCGGGAGATTATCGAACGTGACCTCGACCGGTTGCACCGTCATATCACCCAAGAAAAGCGCGATGACGATTACAGACGCAGACGATAACGCGTCCAGCCGTCGTCAACGACGGTGCTCGCATGGACCACACGTGTGACGGCTCCTCCTACTGTCGGGTGATATCCAGCGTCCCGTTCTGCGCGTTCGTACAGTTGAAGGAGGCATACGTGCCCGTGATGTGATCCTCGTCGTCGCGGTTGGCCGCGACGGTAAACGGACAGGCCGGCGGTTGCGCAGTCGACAACACAAGGGCGATGGCGGGATCGCCCACCGTACCGGATATCGTCCCAAGATTATTGTTCCTGGAGTCGGTGAAGGCCATTTGCCAGTTCCCCATGACGCGCGCATCGGTTTGGGTGAACGTCACGAGCAGCGTGCCTACGCCTGCCACACTATCTTGCAGCGTGCCAGCCCAGGTGCCGGTCACGTCGCTCTCGCCCCCACCACAACCCAGCAGGCTCACGAGAAGCATGAGGGATACGGCGACCAGCGGAACGCGAGGGCGTAAACGCAATGTCACCGTCGAAGACGCGGCCCGGCAGATTGACGTACAGCCGATCACGCTGCGCCGTTGGTTAGCAATCGGTACGATGCCCCAGGTGGACGTTGAGGGCATCGAGTACGTGCTGCAAGCGGACGTGGACGCCTTCAACGAGGCCTGTCCGTGCCGGAACCAGCGCATGGCCCATGAGCGCCAGTTGGCGTATGCTGCCGCGTCCTAGGCCACACCCTGCAGACCCCAGGGATGTCAACCCCTGGGGTCTGTGACCATCCGTGAAACGGCACTCTATGCGCAGACGTTGCTTCCAGCGCTTAGAGCGTCACGAGCCCGTGTACGGAAGGGTCCTGCCGCCGCTTCTAAGGACGACAGATACACGGATAGCTCCCACAGCTAGAACACGGCACGGCGGTGCTGCGCATCCCCCCGACAATCTGCCTCAACGTCTGCTCGTCGAGTTCGTCCTCCAGCCCGTCATCCAGTGCGCGCGTAGGTTCGGAGGTGATGTCATCATTGATCGCGTGAATAGTAGGCATCGTGCTACTCCTTCCTGTTGATGGTTGCCTTCTGCTGTCTCCTACTGGGTTGAAGACAAGGCAAAATCGGTACCAGTCAGCGTGACAGGCTCAACCAGCTTTGTCTTCAAGAGGTTGACGAGATCCAGCAGCCAGGGAAAAGGTCGCCACACTTGCGACACCAGATGACAGGCCCAGGCACCTCCAGCGACTGTAAGGCAAGGGAAACCAGGCGCACGATTCCCTGAGACGCCAAGCGCAGAAGCAACCAACGTCGCACCCTCCCGGCGAAGACGGCGGCTCTGGGGTACGCATGATATGGTCTAGCCATGATCCTGCACTGCTTCGATGCCCAAATTCTCCAGCGTTTCAATGACCGTCACCACGGGTCGCGGGTATTCCGCACAGAGTGCATATCAGGCATAATGGCCCGAAGCAGGCCCAAAAGTGGCAGGTGACGGGAGGCTGGCGCGCCATCGGCGTGGACAGTCGGTGAGAAGCGGTCAGCCACAAGTATCATGGCAATCAGGAGACGAACATGGACAAGAAGGTTGCGCTCGTGACGGGCGCCTGGAGCGGTGTCGGCAAGGCGGTGACACTGGCACTGCTACGCGAGGGGTACCATGTCACGCTTGCCGGACGACGCAAGGACGCCCTGGAGCAAACCGTGGTGGAGGCGGGGCCTCAGGGTTCTCGGGCGCTGGTCGTACCCACCGACGTGCGGGATCCCGAGGCCATCCGTGCCCTCTTCACGCAGACGCAGGAGGCGTTCGGGCGTCTGGATCTCCTGTTTAACAACGCCGGGACCACCACAACCGGACTACTCGAGGAGCTGAGTTATGCGCAATGGCAAGCGACGGTGGAGACCAATCTGACCGGGGCGTTTCTGTGCACGCAAGAAGCGTTCAAACTCATGAAGAACCAGGACCCGCGCGGTGGGCGTATCATCAACAATGGGTCCATCTCGGCCCACGCGCCACGGCCCAACTCGGCGCCGTACACGGCGACGAAGCACGCGCTCACCGGGCTCACCAAGGCCACGGCCCTGGACGGCAGGAAGTACGATATCGCCTGTGGCCAAATTGACATCGGCAACGCCCTCACCGAGATGGCCGCCATCATGACCCAGGGGGTACCGCAGGCGAACGGCTCGCTCGCGGTCGAACCGGTGATCGATGTGCTGCATGTCGCCCGTGCAGTGCTCCACATGGCAAGTCTGCCGTTAGACACGAACGTCTTGTTCATGACCATTATGGCGACCAACATGCCCTTTGTCGGCCGCGGCTGATGCCCAGCGTGACGCGCTAAGCTCCGTTGACCATTCCCTCTCACCAAGGAGTCGACATGCCAGGACGGTTGCAGGGCAAAGTGGCCATCATCACCGGCGGTACCAGGGGGATTGGCGAAGTAACCGCGCACCGGTTCGCCCACGAAGGCGCCAAGGTGGCGCTCTTAGGTCGTCGCGTTCCGGCAGGGGAGGCCGTCCAGCACGCCATCCGTGCCGCAGGTGGCGAAGCGGTCTTCATCGTGTGTGATGTCTCCGACCGTGGCGCGGTCGAGGCGGCGGTCGCCCAAACCGTTGACCGCTATGGGAGCCTGCATGTGCTGTGCAACAATGCGGGGGGTGGGGCCGGCGCCGTGTTTCCCGAGGAGTCTGAGGAGGAGTGGGAACGGGTCCTGCGCCTCAATCTCACGGGCACGTTCCTCATGTGTCGGGCGGCGTGGCCGCATCTGATCGCGGCGGGGGGTGGGGCTATTATTAATATGTCCTCGTTGGCAGCGGTCGCGGGGTTTAATGATCGGGTCCGGGAGATCCAGCAGATGCCTCCACCGTCGGCTTCCTACTTTGCGGCCAAGGCCGGCATCGAGGCCTTCACGCGCTATCTTGCTGACCTGGGTGGTAGCCACCATATCCGGGTGAACTGTGTCCGCCCCGGGCAAATTCTCACGCCCCAGATGGCGCAAACTCGCGGGGAGCACCCCTATGTGCGCCGCTTCGAGCTGGTCCAGATGCTTACAGAGCCAGGCCGAGCCGAAGATGTAGCCAACACCATCATCTTCCTGGCTTCGGACGAGGCGCGCTTCATTACGGCGGAGGTCATCAATGTGGACGGTGGCGCCGCCGCAAAGGTGTAGGATCCTCCAGCATCCAGTGACTGAGACGGCTGAGACCAGCCTCCTTTCAACAGGACTTCCTCGCCCAGGTTGACCTCCTGCAACCGCGGCAGTTTACCCGAAGGTCAGCGGCATACCTTCCTCCCAGGCAAAATACCCTTGTGGATCGGGCGCGTCTTCACGCCGAGGATAGTCGGCCTGTTTGGGGACATAGCTGCGAAAGTGCGGCAGCACCTTCGTGGCAAAGAGCTCCATGGAGCGCATGATCTTGGCATGGGGGATCTGTCCCAGATTAAACGTACAGTTCAGGTACGACACGCCCGTGTATTGCGTCATACGATAGATCTTCTCCGCCACAATCTCCGGGGTGCCAAAGAACCAATCTTTATAGAGAAACTCCGGGTCATCGGCCTGTGCCAGGTGGGGCGTGAGTTCGGTCATCGCCCGACCTGAGCGCACTGGGAGTGCGTTCGCGGACAGGCCCCGGGCGGTGCGCGTATGCCAGACGGCGTGGTGCAGCATGGATTTAGCCTCAGCTTCCGTGTCAGCCACGTAGACGCCGCGTTGGATAATAAACTCCTGGGGCCAGGATACCTGGGCCATCTCCACGGCATCTTGAAAGAGATGCCAGTTGTGGATGATGCGCTCCATGCTGCTGGAGGTGCCGCCCGTAATAACTTTCAGGCCGTGTGCCAGGGACCAAGCCATGGTTGGGACACTCGAGGTGGCACGCCATAAGGGCGGATGGGGACGGGTCACTGGCCGCGGCAAGATGGTGGTTTCAGGCAAGTTCCAGTAGCGGCCTTGATGCTGCACGTTCTCCGTGCTCAACAGGGCGATGATGAGCTCCAGGGCTTCTTCGAACATGGCGCGATTCTCGTCCAGGGGCACGCCAAAGCGTTGGAACTCGTACTGCTGGTAGCCGGTGCCAAAGCCGACTTCCACCCGACCATTGGTCAGGAGGTCCAGCATGGCGATGTCTTCGGCGACCTGAATAGGATGGCGCAGGGGCAAAACCACGACGGCGGTGCTGAAGCGGATCTGTTTGGTGCGTTCCGCCAGCACGGGGATGAGCAGCAGGGGCGAGGGCAGAAAGCCGTAGCTGGAGAAATGGTGTTCCGCGGCGACGATGTAATCAAAGCCAAGCTGGTCAGCCAGCACACCCTGTTCCAGAGCCTGAGCATAGATTTCCTGTGAGGGGCGCATTTCAGGGGATTGTAACAATAGAAAAATGCCGCATTTCATGGCGTATCCTCCGTGTGGGTTCTTCTGGCGGGTTCCCGTCACCGGCATGGACGGCGGCAAGCGGTGCCCGTGTACGCACCGCAGCATGGCATACCCCTGGGGCGATGTCAGCGGGAAAGCATCGCGAGCCGCTCTTGATGTGGCAGACGGTTGCATTGCCCCCACGGGTGCGCTACAACCGCCCGGACACTGTGGCAGAAGCTGCCCCATAACGGGGTGCGTATACGCACGGTGAGGAGGAGAGACGCATGGCATGGGATTTTGAATCGGTTGCTGGTCCTTTTAACCCGCGTTTGACGGAGGGACCTGCTTGGGATGGTCAGGCTTTGCTGTTCACCCATATCCCGGCAAGCCGTATTCTGCGGTACGTGCCGGAGACGGGGGCCTGTACAGTGTTTCGCGAACATACGAATCATACCAATGGTCTGGCCTTTGACTTGGAAGGCCGGCTGTATGGCTGTTGTTCGGGGGGGCGCTCCATTGTGCGCTTTGAGCCGGATGGCACGACCACGACGATTGTCGATCATCTCGATGGTATACCGCTCAATACACCCAATGATCTGGCGATTGATCGGCAGGGCCGTGTCTGGTTCAGCAATCCCTGGAATGCGGGCAATATTGATCCGAGCGCTCGGCAGGAGCTGGTGCATAACTCCATTCTGCGCGCCGACCCGCAACCCGATGGTACCTGGGTGTGCAAACGTATGACGACGGATACCACGGGTACGAATGGCCTACTGATCTCGGCGGATCAGCGCACGCTCTATATCATTCAGACGAGCCCAGAACGCCGGGAACTGCGGGCGTATGACATCAAGGACGATGGGACCCTGGGTCGCTATACGGTCCTGCATCAGTTTGGCGCGGATTACCGTGGCCCGCAGCGTGGCATTGACGGCATGTGTTTGGATAGCGATGGCAACATCGTGGCGACGGCAGGATCGTATGCCAGTGGCCCTGGCCCGATGATCTATGTCTGGGATACCACCGGGCGCGTACTGGAAACGCACCGCATGCCCGTAGGGGTGGATTCGCCGACGAACTGTACGTTCGGGGATGCAGACCAGCGTACGCTCTATATTACGACCGGAGGCGGGCACCTCTTCCGAGTGCGGAATACCGGGCGACGCGGGTGGATTCTCTGGCCGCCCGTGCGCTAAGTACGGTGGTGTAGTTGGGCAAGCGTGAGAGGGTGCACCCTCTCACGACAAGGCCTGCCCAGAGGGCCGAGTAGCGCATATCTTCTCTCTGCCTCGTATCTTGACCTTTCTACTGCCAGCGCCAAAGGTGCACTCTAGTGCGCCTTTGGAGATTTTAAAGGTGCAGTCCAGTGCACCTTTGGAACACGATCAAAGGTGCACTCTAGTGCGCCTAAAAGAAAGTCTTAAGAAGAAAGAAAGAAAATCTGAAAGAAAGCAACCATTGCCGGTAACAAATTTTGAAGTCGAAGCAGCACGTTGGCTCACCCTAGGTTCGGAATTGTAGAAGTTTGTCGTCCACGCGCCGTGCAACGAACATCACGAGTACGAATAGTTTATGTATAAGTCGAGGTTTTTAGGCTTTTTAGGGTGAAAAAAGAGTAAATATCCCCAGAGGGTTTTATGCATAGGACTCGTGAGGAATGTTCGCTTTAGCGAACGTGACGAACGAGGTACGCCGTAGTCTGTACAAAGAGAGGGCGCGGGGAAAATCATCTTAGACGTAGCTCTATGGTAAAACTGCTTTATCTAATTAAACTAACGCATGCTTGTTGCTGAGCGCTGAGACCTGCTCGCTTCTCCTGCCCAGAGTCAAGTCAGCCTTGGGTCAGTGTTCGCTGTGCGACACAGAGCTCTTGCCTTGGAGGGGTGATCGCGTACCAGACAGACATGAGCAGGACGTTTTTGGCAAGAATTGTAGGAGAATTTACCGTACACTCACACAAATAGGCAGGGGAAGCGGGTAGCAGCCCGCTTACCCCTTAGACCTCAAGCACGAAGCCCCGCGCCGGAGGTATCTTTATGAGCTCGTCCATTTTACTGGATGTCATTGCCCGTTCGCAACAAAAAGGCGTTCCCTACACCGTCCTCCTGATCCTCGCCAATCACGCGAATCCGTGCTGCGGCGTTGCCTGGCCCAAGCTGGACACACTGGCCCGTGAATGCCGTATCTCCAAGCGCTATCTCATTGCATGCCTACACATGTTGGAACACGACGGCGAGCTGATTATTGTCCGGCAAGTAGGTCGCAAGGGCGGGAATCTGTACTTTCCCATGCCGCAAACAGTGCACTCCCGATCACCGGTCGACGCATCAAATCATGCACTCGCGATCACCGTTCCACATGAGAAAAGATGCCCTCTAGCACGCATGACACACACACAAAAAGGTGAACTCCAGATCACCTTTTTTTTGAGAGAAAAGGTGAACCCCAGATCACCTTTTATGGCTGGAAAAGGTGAACCCCAGATCACCCAAAACTCAGTATTAAAGAGAAACTCAGCACTGCAACCCGAAACGCAGCACACCACATCCGTCACCACGCATCATATGCCGGACGCCATACGCGGCCTCACACCAGATTCTGCCCTGTACAAACTGTTCGTTGAGGGTCAGCCCTACAATGACGCTCGCTAACGCCGGATACTGTACGTAACCGTAGAGGTTTTTTTGGCTTTCTAGGGTGAAAAAGAGAAAACGTTCCGTGGTTTACCTAATAGGACTCCTGAGGAATGTTCGCTTTAGCGAACGTGACGAAGGAGGCACCGCCGGTAGGCCGTACAAAGAGAGGGCGCGGGGAAAAACCCACTTATAAGATAGTCTATAGTATAACTGCTTTACCAAATTGTTCTAACGACTTGCAGGACAATCTACACTTTCTAACGCTTCACCATTGACGTATCCAATTCTCCGACGACGCGAACGATTTCCTCGCGAGCAGGCTCTCTGGTATGATAGCGCGGCTCGTGTCCATCGTACCTTTCACGGAGGAACCCGTATGCTGCCGGACGCTATTCGCCTGAAGAACATCAACCACACCACATACAACGTCAAAGACAAGGACGCGGCCCTGCGCTGGTACCAGGACATTCTAGGGCTGGGCCTGATTCCCAAGATGGTCAACAGCAATAACCTGTACTGGCTGCAGCTTCCCAGCGGCGCCATGGTCCACATCATCGAAAACCCCGACGCACCATCGGCACCGTCACACCACGCCGCTTTTGAAGTTGATGATCTGGAGGCAGCCCATGCCTACATGATCAGCCGCGGCGTCACACCAACGGCGATCCAGACCCGCAATGATGGCCAGAAAGCCTTTTATATAAACGATTTGGACGGGAATCGTATTGAGCTGTGCACCAAATCTGGCTTTGGTGTACTGGTCTGAGACACCACGGGGTGCGGTCCAGGGCTGAGACGAGTACGGTACGCCTCGGCCCGGTCAGACGACTTCGCGCAGGGCCTGCTCGCAATACCAACGTACCGCGTGACTGAGCGGCGGCGAGAGAGTCTGCAGCTCGTCTTGCGTGCACCAGCGGATGGCGTGATGTTCCTCCTCTGCCAGTTGCAGAGCGGTGGTGGGCTGACATGGCCTGGCGAAATAGATCATACCAATATGCTCATGTGTGGCATTGATGCGGTGAATATCCAGAAAGCGCGGCGCCAGCAAGGCACGCGTGCCCGGCTCCGTAGTCGGCGGGCGTTCGCCCAGAAGTTCAATCGCTACACCGCTCTCTTCCTGCGCTTCACGCAAGGCAGCCTGTTCTGGATCTTCGTCCAATTCGATATGACCGCCAAGGGGCAGCCATTTGTTGAGCTCACGGTGGTGTACCAGCAAGATACGGGGTTGCTGAACGACGAAAATCGCGACGGTGAAATCAATTTTGTCGTGCAAATGGGGCATGACATCCCTCCCTTAGACACCGGCCAACGCCGGGGTGGCGCGGGGGCGCGGCGGTTGTAACAAGGCAGCGCACAACGCGCCGATAGCACTGGCACTTAAGCCCAACATATACATGAGCTGATAGGTGCCAAACTGATCAAAGAGGCGGCCCCCGATCCAGGCTCCCAGCCCCATCCCTGTGCACGACAGGAAAAAGATGGCGCCATAACTTGTCCCCATGACGCGCGGGCCGAAAAATTCCCGCGTCACCATGGCATACAAGGGCATCACACTCCCGTAGGACGCGCCAAACAAGAGGGCCAGCAACGTAAAGCTCATCTGTCCTTCCACCAGGTGATACAGCCCGATAGCCGTGGCCTGGGCCGTGAGCCACAGCACCAGCATGCTCTTGCTGCCATAGCGCTCCGCCAGCAGGCCCGTGCCAATGCGTCCGGGAATGCTGGCCAGTCCAGCCAGTGCGAACACCGTCGCCGCGGCGAGTTTATCAATGCCGTGGTCAATCATATTGGACACCATGTGGAATAGCGGCCCCGAATGCGCCATGCAGCACAGCGTGTGCATCAGGGCAATCAGCCAGAACGCCGGGGTGGCCAACACCTGGGTGAGACTGGAGGACGCCTGCTGGCTTCCCGCCGGAGGCGTAGGTTCCGCACCACCGTAGGGCTCCAGGCCCATATCGCGCGGGTGATCACGCAGCAGCCAGGCCAGGGGTAGGAGCACGACCAGCACCACCACCGCGTACAGGAACAGCGTAGTACGCCAATCCATCACCAGCAGGAGGGCGCGCGTGCTATGGCCACAGGCCATACTGCCGAGACCAGCGCCGCTATTGACGATGGCCACGACCAGGCCTCGCGAACGGGTAAACCAGCGCGTCACCGCGGCGGTGAGCGGCACGAGAAAGGCGCCAATGCCGCCGCTCACCAGCAGACCGTGGAACAGGTAAAAGTGCCAGAGGCTCTGCATACGACTGAGCGCCAGGAGGCCGGCGGCAAACATCAGCCCACCAATCAGCACAATGCACCGCAGGCCCATGCGGTCTGACAATACCCCGAACAGCAGGGAACAGACGCCGTACATGATCCAGCCCACCAGGATGCCCTGCCCAATGGCACCGCGCCCCCAGCCAAAGGTCGTTTCAAAGGGCTCCATAAAGACCCCGAGGGCGAGCATGAGCCCCATGCCAATCCCGACAATGATGCACGCGGCGGTGACGATCACCCAGCCGTAAAAAAGGCGCGGCGACCCTGCTGCTGCCATACCCTGCTCCCCAAGAGTTTCGCATGATAGATGGAACCTCCCCCCGCTGGGGGGAGGAGTGGCAATCTCAGCCGCTAACGCGTGCAAAGGCCAGCGTCGGATCGGCGGCCCGTACGCGCGCCTCTGGCAGCCCGAGTTCGCGACGTACGATATTGGTGCCTTCCACAAGCGACACGCACTTGTAATAGGCAATGCGGCGGCTCAGCCCTTCACGGCCAAAACCGCAATCAGTGGTAATCACCAGGCGCTCGGGCGGAATGTACTCCAGGGCTTTGCGGATGAGTGCCGCTACGTGCTCTGGGGGTTCGACCACGGTGTTGCAGTGGTTCACCACGCCAATGCCGATCTTCTTCTCCGTGGGGTATTTGGCAAACAGCGGCAAATCCTTACCGTTACTGCTGGCGCATTCGAACGTAATCACGTCGGCGTGGAGCTGCAGCAGATAGGGTAGGGCGCGTTCGTAACTCGGCGGCTCCCAGTAGACGCGCTGCTGATTGGGATTACCCCAGCAGGTATGCACCCAGATCTCCGCCTCGACCCCGGCGAGCTGCCGGTTAAACGCCTCGGTGAGAAAGGCCAGCTCGGCGTCTGTGCAGTCAGGCCGAGTGGTGCGCCCATGGTGTGGCGGCTCTTCGATCTGGATGAGTGGACAGCCAGATGCAGCTAGCTCCCGCAGTTCGACGTTAAAGATGTCGCACAGGTCGTAGATCAGCGCCCGATCATCGTGATAGTGCTCGTCCCACAGCATGCTGGCCAGCGCCGGGGCACAGATGGTGCCAAATTTCATTGGACGGTCGGTGAGGCGTTGCGCCACCTGCCACAGGGCAGTGAATTCCAAGGCGCCGCGCGTCAGACGCTCAGTCACCACCGCGGGTTGATAGGCTTCCTGCACCTCCCACAGGATATGCCCCGGTCGCAAGTTGTGGCGCTGCATCCAGCCGCGTGACGTATCGCGATGTCCGGCAATACCCCCGAGGCGCTCGATAGGATAGAAAAACCACGACTTTCCGCCAACTGCCAGGTCAAAGCGGCTGTCGCCATCCGTGACAATATCGAGCCCCGCAGCCTCTTGGGCGTTGATCACACACGCCACCGCGTCCAGATATTGCTCACGGAACAAGGAATCACCCAGCGCAGCCTTAAACGACCGACCCCGTAGACTTTCAGTAAACCACAAGGGTCGGGGATACGACCCGGTAATAGCAGTCGGTAAGATGAGGTCCTGCGTCACACGTAGCATGCGTGCCTCCCCTCCTCAGCGCGGCTCTTGGCCGCGCCTTTACGGCGCCTGAGACGTTACTCTGGCCGTCCAGCGCACCCCCCACATACAGCCAATCGCCACACTCACCAGGGCCACGGCAATAAGAAAGGCGAGTTGGTAGCTCCCCTGACGGTCGTATAACATGCCGCCCACGAGCGGCCCGGCCATCATGCCTAGCCCGCGCCCCATCTGCACCAGCCCCATCACCTGCCCCAGGCGCGTGATGGGAAACAAGTCGCCTGCCTTAGCCCCGACGACCAGGCCCCCAATACCATCGCTAAGCCCAGACAGGCCGACAAAGAGCAGCAACGGCCACCAGCGCTGGCCATTGCCCACGGTCAGCACCAGCAGGATAGCGCTGATGTGCATGCCCAGCCCTACGGTATACATCACTTCCCGGCCCAGGACATCGGAAAGCGCCCCGCT
>Ga0233425_10007082_pt1 | contig 16010 bp, 19 predicted proteins | sample Watercolumn_Towu_2_FD_181712 | JGI IMG/M metagenome (GOLD analysis project Ga0233425, IMG submission 181712) | Freshwater microbial communities from Lake Towuti, South Sulawesi, Indonesia - Watercolumn_Towuti2014_140_MG | ecosystem: Environmental > Aquatic > Freshwater > Lake | place...
CTTTAGCCACGGTCCTCAACACGGCAAAATGCAATGGCGAGAATGCTTTTGAAAAATTGACACGCTTGATGGGCACGCCCGTTTTGCCTTTCTTATCTCAACCGGATTTTTCCGTGTAAGCAGTTACCATTCTTATAGTATTCAAAACGATGCTGTTTTGGATAGTTTTTGCCCAAATATGGTCGTACAATGCCAATTACATTATCAAATTTTGGGATTGGATAAAGACTGGATTGAAGTCAACTACTAATATAAACAGTGCTCTAATCCCTCTTACGGACAGTGGTTTTTGGATGACTCGATCGGCACGACCAAGACCTTGTCCACCCGATGCCCGTCCATGCGGGAGTCTATGGTTTGATCTTTCTACAATAAATTTCGTTATTCAGACCTTTGGTACAGGAGCGTCACTAACAAGTTGTGACGCTCCTGTTTGATATTGATCATCCTCCATGCAATTTTTGGAGGAACGGCAACAAGTCGAAATTGTTGACCAGGATGTGCATCGTTCCCATCAGGGCGAGAATTACCACAACCCAGATCACGATTTTTACTATCTTCTTTTTGCTATCAACTTTTTGTTCCATTTTGGATACTCCTTTTGATTTGAGAGACCCTAAAGGTTTTCAAAACCTTTAGGGTCTTTACTAAACATACGCCAACGTTTCTCTCACAGTCAGCTTTGATGCCTGTTGGGCGGGATAGGCGCTTGCGGCAATCGAGCCAATGACAAGCAGGGCTACCCACACCACCAATCCGACAGGTGAAATCACCAACGGCAGCGGCGAGCGGAAGGACATCATCCCCAGCAGGTAGCCGACCGCGTACGAAAGCGGAATGGACAACGGCAATGAGATCACCCAACTCATCAAGCCGATGAAGACACCCTCGCTGATGATGTTCCGCAGGATGGTCTTTGATTTTGCGCCGATGGCACGCATGACGCCAAACTCACGAGTCCGCTCGATGACGCTGGTGCCCATGCTGGAGGCGAGTCCCAGCGCGCCGACGACAGCCATGACGATTGAGATCATCAGCAGGGCAAAGATAAAGATGTATACGTGACCGCTGATGGCTTCACCCAGCAACGCTTCTGAAACTGTGACCTTGACGCTGACATTCCCAGCCGCCAAAGCCTGCTCTATGTCACGAGTGATCGCGGTCACCGACTCTTTGTCATGGTCACGCATCACAACGCGGACGGAGTTCGTCAATTCGATGGGTAAACCTGTTGCATTGGCAAAGGTTCCAGGCAGGACGTATGCCGCTGACGGAGAGAGAATTTGCTTGATCACGCCCACCACATGAAACGTTTTCGTCCGACCTTCGATCAGCAGTTGAATCTCGTCACCCATTTTCAGGTCGGGGAATAAAGCCCTGGCGTTTTGATTCAGCACAACGGCATCCGTATCTCCCGCCTGGAGGAAGCGACCTTCGAGCAGGGGCGTTGCAATCAAGTCACTGCCCAAAGGCATGGAGCGGAGCGTAAAACTGCCGTGTCCACCGTCGGGATAGGTTCGGACGATCTCCAGGTTGTCGGGGCGATACAAGGCGGCGGGCGTCAAACTCCATGTTTCGCTTTTCTCCACGCCAGGGATATCTGCAAGCAATGAGTCAATTTGATCGGCGGGCACAGGCGAATTGAGACGAACCTCCAAATCATAGTTGCGGTCTGCTGCGGCTTGATCGAGATATGCCTGCCATCCGCTCCGCACATTGATGCCCGTCATGAACATGGCGCCAGCGGCGGAGAGCAAACTCAAAGTGAGGATCAATCGTCCGCGGCGGCGGAAGGTGTTGCGCAGAGCAAGGATCAGGGTGTTGTCAAAAAACTTGATGCGGCGGAACCAGCCGTCCCGCAAGTTTGAGGCGGAAGCGTCCCGACTGATTCCATAATCATTGAGAGTCTCACGCACGGTAACGCGAGTCGTTTTGAGAATAGGGTCCAACGCAACGAGAAGCGGCACGAGGATGCCCATTGCAATCAGAATCTGATAAACCCAGGCGGGGATGGCAACGCTGTAAATTTTGAGATTGAGAAGTTGCGCAATGAAACTCGTGAAGCCGCGCCCCGCCGCAACGCCCAACGGCACACCGATGAGCGAAGCCGCAATGCCCAACGCAACGATCAAGGCAAGGTACAAACCTGTAATCTGCCGAGTGCGAGCGCCGATGGCTTTCATGATTCCGATCTGTCGAATCTGTTGCGCAAGCAAACCGTTGATCATCGTTGCGGTAAGAATGGCGCTCAAGATCAAAGCCATAAAACTGAACACAAGGAACAACGTCATCACGGTTGTCATCTGACTCTGATGCGGATGCCTGCCTGGCGGCGGGATGCGAATCTCATGCACTTCATAACCCTGCGCCTTCAACCACACCGCCAACTCACTCACCGTTGCGTCAATCGCGTCACGATTGTAACGATCATCGCTCACGACCACTTTGAGAATATGCAGTGTTTCACTTTCGCCAAGCGTCGCCAACGTATCGGGTGTGATGTATCCATACACCGTCCGCTCCTGCCACGCAGGCGCAAGCGCAGGGTCATGCACCGTTCCCGAAATTTTTATTTCCTGCTTCGTGCCGTTCGGCGTTTGGATCGTGATCGTATCGCCAATGGATTTATCCACCATCGGCAGGACTTCACGTTCGACAAGCAGAGTCTGACGCGGTGGCGGATACTCACCCGCTTCAGGAGCGACCGTGCTGACGTGTGATGATTCAAAATCGGGGATGACGAATAACAAGACAGGCATCCACTCATTGGGCCTCACCTCGGCTCTGCCTCCGACCCACGAAGTTGCTTCGGCTTCCGAAATGCCTTCTCTTTTGCTGACAGCTTTCACAAGTGCATCGTCCACTCGATCCAACTCGATGAATGCTGAAGCGGGATTCGTGCCGAGATAATTGCGTTTCATTTCACGGTTCGCAATGGTATAGGCGCTGAGGAACATACCGACGCTAAAGATGCTGACCGCAATGGCAACGACCATCATCGCCATCCGCCCACGGGTGGACTGCAAATCTCGAATTATTTTTTTCCAACGCGGACTGTTCATCTCGCTCCCCCATTGACGATGGCGCCGTCTGACAACATGATGGAACGGGTAAAGTATTGTGTGAGATCGCGTTCGTGTGTGACCATCAACACAGTCTTGCCCTCGGAGGCGAGGTCTGCAAATAACTGCATGACTGCTTCCGATGTATGCGAATCGAGATTACCTGTCGGCTCGTCTGCGACGATCAGCGGCGGGTCATTTGCCAGCGCGCGGGCAATGGCGGCGCGTTGTTGCTGTCCACCAGAGAGGTCGGAGGGAAGTTTGTCGGCTTGTTCGGCGATGCCAACTTTTTCCAGCAGAGAGATCGCACGTCCACGCCGTTCATTGACAGGGAACGTATTGCAAAAATCCATCGGCAGGACGATGTTCTCTGCCACGGTCAACGTGGGAAGCAGTTGAAAAAACTGAAACACGACGCCAACATTGTTTCCACGCCAGACTGCCAACTGCTCCTGATCCATTGCATGGACAGACGTCCCCGCGACGAACACTTCACCCGAAGTCGGCGTGTCAATGCCTGTGATCATGTTGATGAGCGTAGACTTCCCGCTCCCCGACTTGCCAACCACTGCCACGAACTCGCCCGCATCGGCACCCATATCTACTTCCTTGAGCGCCAGGAATTTCCCAGCGGCGACATCGTACGCCTTCGAAACCTTCCGCAATTCAATAAGAGGTCTCTCTGCGACAGGCATCGCTATCACCTGCTTTTTACTTGCCAAACTTGTTTCCATTTTTGATTTGCTCCTTTTCAACTAAAAGATATTGTTGTACACTGTATATGTTTCTGAACACTGTGTACGGTTATACAAAGAGAGTGAAAAGACGTCAACAACCAATGTGTTGAAATCCGTAAGTTATTGAACATAATGAAGTGATTTGTTCAGGAAATTGTCCAACTTGGTGGTTGAGTAGTGGCGCCGTGCTGAGCGAAGCGACAGCGAAGTCGAAGCACGTGCGCCACGTATCGAAACCACCAGTTACAAGAGAAATTTTTGTAACAGAATTACTTTGCTTACTTGTGGTTTCGATACGGCGGCTATCGCCGCCTACTCAACCACCGAGAATTGGAGTCAACCATGCCCAAAAAAGTTAAACCCGAAGACCGCCGTATCCAGCGGACACGCCAGCTACTGCAAAAAGCATTGAGCGAATTGATTGTGGAAAAGGGATATGAAAAGGTCACGGTGCAGGATGTAATCGACCGCGCCAACGTGGGACGTTCCACGTTCTACGCCCACTTCGAAAGCCTCGACCAACTCCTCCTCAGCGGATTTGAACCTTTGCGGGCGCAGTTCGAGGATTTCCTGGCGGGAACCGTGTACGACAACGAGAGTCCCTGGGCGCTGAGCCTTGCCATGTTCCAACAAGTGCAAAAGCAAAAGGGAGGCTACATCACACTGACCCACGTGCAGAAATATCTTTACGGCTACTTACTTGGTCATTTGAAATTGGCATTGCCAAAAAGAAACAAAAACATCCCACCTGAGCTTCTGGCGCATTACGTCGCCAGTTCGTTCATTGCCTTGGTGACTTGGTGGATCGACAACAACTACCCCTTCCCCGCCGAAAAGATAAATGAACTCTTCCGTCAACTGGTCGAGCCAGGGACGATGGCAATTATGCAATAGTTATGAAAGACGCATTGTTGTGTGTGTTATGAGACTTGAAAGACTCTGACATGCCTATATATTGGATGCTTATTTTTCCTCTGGCGGTTTTACAGAACGAAACTCGCGGAACAAGGTCAGGTCATAGAGGATCTTCAGGCTACCGCTCAAGACGAACGGGACACTCAATAGCGACGGGATACTGAAAAACAACCCTGTCAGCACAGGAGATATGGATGCGCCAACAGAACGGGCAATGGCAGTGACACCCGAAGCAGCGGATCGTTCGTCGGGATCAACAACAGCCATCGTGTAGGATTGACGCGTGGGCACATCCATTTGGGAAATACTGAATCGCAGGAGCAACAGTCCGATGGCGAGTGGCAGGGAAGGCATGAACGGCAGGAGGATCAACAGGATATTCGATGGGATATGAGTAAAGACCATCGTGTTGATCAAGCCGATCATCTTTGCGATCCGAATTGCGAGCAAAGCCGAGATACCTGCCAGAACATTCGCGCCAAAGAAGATACTTCCGAGTGTGCCAGCCTCCACGCCAAAACGTACATAAAACCAGTAGGCAAACATGCTTTGGACGATCAATCCGCCTGCGAACGCGTCGAGCGCAAATAATGAACTGAGCCTGAACACTACTTTGCGCGAACGATGCAAACCCAACATACGTTTCATATTATCGGGTTGAGGCGGAACCTCGATGACATTCGACAGATTGAAAAACAAAAACAGCAGGACAAAACCTCCAATGGCATATCCCATTAACACAACACGATACGAATCAAACAACGACCAGCCATTGTTTTGCAGGGATTGCGCCAACCACCCGCCTGTCAATGAGCCTGTGGCGGTGGCAAAGGAACCCGCCAGGTTGTACCAGGCAAAATATCCCGTTCGTTTTTCATTCGACACAAGTTGCGAGAGACTTGCCTGCTCGACGGATAAAAAAGGACCGATCTCATTCCCGCTGGGGCTGATGACCCCAATGATCGCCGCAATGACCAACAGGATATAGTTCCGCGTCAGGACGAAGCCCAAGCCTGCTCCTGCCATAAGGAGCGAACCAACGACCAAAGTCTTTTTCCGCCCAAACCTGTCTGCAGACGTGGTCAGCCACAACGTAATTCCCGCGTCGCCAATTAGCGTGAACGTGAACAACAACCCGACTTGCGCCTCGGTCAGCCCCGCTGAAACAAGATAGAGCGCAAGGATGACCGAGAGAAATCCGTAACAAAAGAGACGGATGATACGGGTGGTAAAAAGAATGGAGATGTCGTATTTGTAAGGGCGACTCATGAATCGCCCTTACCCTTTGCCACGTCCAACCGACACCACGCATACAAGGCATCGTACACTTCGAATTGGCGCTCAAGATTTTCAATGTCATCCGGGAAACGCAGACTATATCCTGAGGCAATAGCCTCCAGCCCGCGCGCGATGGGGTCGGTATCAATATCATCCGCCACATCTGCGGCATGGACGATCTTTGCCAGTCGCAATAAGCCTGGCTCTTTCAAGCCATATTTGAGAATGATGGATTCAAACGAACAACGCCCCTCATGGTGACCGAGTTCCACGCCCGGCGCATCGAAGGGAATTGCTTCCTCTTCCTTCGCCGCCTTTTCTATCTGGCTGGCAGGGACAAATAAAAACTCCGCTTCGCTGTCTATGAAGCGGGTAATAAGCCACGGACAGGCAACCCTGTCCACATGCACGTGCGAGCGGGTGATCCATTTCATGAGATTTCTCCTTTTGTGTGAATGGCTAATCGAATTTGACTTCGGGTATTTTCTTGTCGAAAAAAATGTTCTTTTGTTCCATCGCTCAACTCTTCAAATCAACAAAGACCATCGCGCGGCATGTCGCCGGTAGAAACGCATAGATTTTGTTGCGCGGCGCGTCGAAACCAATCGTATGTGCGCCTTTTTCGGTTGGCACGCTTTCCAACAGGCGCATGGAGGCAGTATCGAAAACGTCCACCACACCAGGGTCGCCGACGGCAACGTAAAGATGGTTGCATTCCGCGTTAAAGAAGATCACGTCGGGAACTCCGCTCAAATCGGCTGATAGCAGAATCTCCCCGGACGACGCGTCGAGCGCGAACAATCTGCCTGCGTCGCAAGCGCAGAAGAGTCGATTTGTCGCGGGATCAAAATCGAGTCCATGCGGACCTTTGGCGGGAATCGCCAGCGTCCGTGCGACGCGCGTCGGGTTGGCAGATTCGACGACCGCGATCTGGAACGGGTCGGCGATGTTGACGAAGAAACATTCGCTGATCGAATCGAAGATCGTCCAGCGCGTGCGCCCCGCGACGGGAATGCTTGCAATCATTTTACGCTGGGCAACGTCCACAACCGAGAGGGTGAACGAATCGGGAATCTCTGGATTGCCGACGTTAGCCGCCAGCAATAGTCCGCGCTTGGGGTCGAAGGCGAGTCCGTTCGGGCGAAGGCCTACCTCGACTTTCACAAGGCTCTTTTCATCACTTACAGAAAAAATGCCAACCGTGTCTTCTCCGCGATTGGAGGTAAAAATCAAGTCGCGTTCATCCGAAACCAACGCGCCTGCCACGCCTGTAAGATTGGAAATGGAACGCAGGTATTGGTCTGTTTGGCAATCAATCACATCTATCGAATCGTTGGCAGTGTGCGCCACATAAAGTTGCCCGCTGGTGCGGTGAATAGCGGCATGGTCAAAGCCGCCCACTTGGTTGTGAGCGGGCAAATCAATATAGCCGCTGTGCTTCAACATGATAGGCATCCTTTCATTCGAGACTTTGGTTTTCGGCGGTCAATTCGGCGTAGAGAGCGTCGTAGATCAACTCGGCGCGTTCCAGCGCGGTTCGGTCATCCGGACTTGTGCGCCGCAGGCCGCGACAGATCAGGTCGAGTCCGGGCGAGGCGGGTTCCAGGTTCGCCTCCTGAACAACATCGGCTTCGTCAATGATGCGCGCAATATGGTCGAGAGTGGCGTCCTTCAGTTGGTATTCACGAAGGAGGGCATGAAACGTGCAATGCCCGCGATGATGGGAGAATTTTGCGCCGGGGATATCGAACGGCTCGGCGTCGGACGGGAGGGATTTTTGGCCTGCGGCAACGAAAGCGAATTTCGCCTTCGGGTCAATAAAACGCCGGATCAGCCAGGCACAGCCCATCCGATCCACGCCCACGTTTTCCCAAGTTACCCATTTCATGATTTCTCATCCTCGCGCCTCGAGAATTGCCTGGCGGACGCGCTGGCCGAGTTCGGATCGGAAATAATCTTTCGCCAGCAATTGCTGGTATTGACGGGCAATGGATTCAAGATCGTCCGTTTGAGATTCGATCTGTTGCAGGAGATCCTGGTAACCCTTATTCACCGGCTTCTGGAGTTGACCGATGAGCGCTTCCTCGGTCATCCCCATGACAAGTTGCGCTTCCCAATACAGGGCTTGTCCGCCCATCTCCGCGATCTCAGCCGCGAGCCATTGGTACTGCTCGCGAGTGGCGGCCCTGGCGGGTAAAACCCAGAGCGCGTCCTGCAAAAGAAGCGCGCCCATCCGTTTCAGTTTGCGCCAGATTTTTACGCGCAAGGCGGAAGGTTCGGCGGGCAGGGTGTAGGTGAGCAGAAGCCAGGTAGACATAATGTAACAGCAGTTACATCGCAAGTTTACTCACTTCCACCGACTTGTCAAGGCAGAAAAAGACCCGCCTTATCTTTGACGACAGGCGGGTCGGGCAGCGAAAGAAATGCGCGTTCGGGATGACCTTCGCGCTAATCTGCGACGGGCATGTGATGGCGCTGGGTGGGATGATGGTTCATCTATCCGATAAAGCGATCCAGCGATAATTCCAGGTCCTTCATCGCATCATCAAACTCCCCGTCCTTCACTGCGCGTACCATGCAGCTGCGGAGGTGATCCTCCAGAATGATCTGCCCAACGTTGTTCAGCGCGGCGCGCACAGCCGCGATCTGCACAAGCACGTCGGGACATTCCGCGTCCTCCTCCAACATGCGCTTGATCCCGCGCACGTGACCTTCGATCCGCGCCAGGCGTTTCAGCACCTTGTCGCGGTTTTCGTGAGTATGAGGAGTGGCTTGATTGCTCATGGTATCTTCTGTCCTTTCCATTAAAGGTGTGATGTTCACCACACCCTACTTTACGCGCGGCGGTAATTGATCAGACGGGCGGAATTGCCCAGCACAGGCAGCGCGGAAAATTCGTGCATCAACGCGCCGAACACGGGACCGATGATTCCCAATCCGCCCAGTGCTACCGACAACACGTTCATGGACATCGAGAAAATGACGTTTTGTCCAATCACGCCCAATGACTTGCGCGAGAGATCAATGATCTGCGGCAGGCGTTGGATGTCATCCTCCATCAAGCCGACGGAAGCGGTTTCCATCGCCACATCGGTGCCAGCCATGCCCATCGCCACGCCGATCTCGGCGGCGGCAAGCGCGGGCGCGTCGTTGACTCCGTCGCCAGCAAACATCACTTTCTTGCCCTCCGCCTGTAGTTCGCGCACGATGCGCAGTTTATCCTGCGGCAACACCTCGGCAAAGACGCGGTCAATTCCCAGTTCAGAAGCGATGCGCTGCGCCGTGCGCTGGTTGTCGCCGGTGATCATGATGACTTCCTTCACGCCGAGCCGCTTCAAGTCCGCGATGGCGGTTTTCGCCTCAGGGCGGGCGGTGTCGGCAAGGGCGATCAAGCCAGCCACTCCGCCGTTGACCGCCATAGGGATGACGGTGTGTCCCTGCGATTCCAAATCCTGCAATTGCGAGGTCACTTCGCTTGACCAACTCACGCCATGTTCACTGAGCAGGGCGCGGTTGCCCAACACCAACTGATGTTCGCCGATTTTTGCGGTGACGCCGTAACCGGGCATGACTTTGAATTCCTGCGGCTCGCGCAAGGACAGTTGCCTGCCCTGCGCCGCTTGAACGATCGAACGTCCGATGGGATGCTCGCTGAACCGTTCCGCGCTGGCGGCGAGCGTGACCAATTCGTCTTCGCGCAGATGGTTCAAGCAAATGACGGTCTGCACCACTGGCTTGCCATGCGTGAGCGTACCGGTCTTGTCGAAGGCGACCACATTCACTTTGCCGACCTGCTCGATGACCGCGCCAGACTTGACGAGAATGCCATGCTTCGCAGCGTTGCCAATCGCGGCGACTACTGCGGTGGGAGTTGCCAACACCAACGCACACGGACACACCACCACCAGAACGGTGACCGCGCGCATGATGTCACCTGAGAGAAGGAACACTATGACGGCAATGCTGAATGTAACAGGGACGAGAACTTTGGCGTACTTATTCGCTAATCGTTGCACCGGCGCCTGTTGTGACTGCGCGTCCTTCACCATTTGCACGATCTGACCGAGAGTCGTATCGTTGCCGAGACGGGTCACTTTGATCTCGAACGCGCCCACTTCGTTGAGTGTCCCAGCAAAGACATCGTCGCCAATCTTTTTCTCGACGGGCATGGATTCGCCCGTGATGGCAGATTGATTGACCGACCCCGTTCCACTGATGATTTTTCCATCTACACCGATGCGCTCGCCGCTGCGGACCAGCACAATATCCTCCATGGTCACCTGCTCGATGGGGATGTTCACTTCACGCCCGTTGTGGCGCACAGTGACCATCGGCGGCACAAGTTTTGCAAGATCACGCAGAGCATTATTGGCGCGGGCAATGGTCAGATTCTCCAGCCAGTCGCCGATGGCGAACATGAACACCACCAACGCGGCGGCGCTGTATTCCCCGACGATGATCGCGGCGATGACTGCGACCGTTGCCATGAAGCCAGCCGTGATGTCGCGGTTGATGAAAACGGCTTTCGACGCCAGCATGAAGAGCGGGATTCCGCCCAGCACAGCCGAGCCGAAATACAGCCATTTGCTCACATCCGCCGCGCCAGCCAGCCAGGCGATGAATCCGCCCAACAGCAGGACGCCGTTGATGAGGGCAAAGATGGTTTCCTTCGAGAGCAGGAAATCGCGATAGCGGGTGAAAAAATCTCCGAAGACGTTCTGTTTGGTGGTGCGGCAATCGCCGTCTTCGCATTGGATGGGGTCGGTGGTTTCAACGTTCATGGGGGTAAATGGCAATCCTTTCAAGGGTCTGAAAATTATTCCGTATCCCCCCTGGAGGGATACGGAATAATTCTAGCCCAACACCTTTTTAATTGCCAGTGACAAACGTCATACCCCAAGAAGGACAGGCCGGATTATAGAATTACGCGGAGGGTTTCATCGCTCGCATGAATCCAATGGTCAAAAAACTTTCTTTCAGCAATTGAACATTCTCGAAGCCCGCCTCCTCCACCGTTTTTGGCAAGTCCTGAATCCCGAACCGCTCGACGCGCCCGCCGTGCAATGTCAGCGTGGCAAACAAGCGATCATGCAGGGATTTGCTCAAGCGAAGCATATCGGCGATAAAAACCCGCCCGCCAGGTTTGAGAACGCGGTAAATTTCCGCCAAACCTTTCACCTGCAACTCGTGCGGCAGGTGATGCATCATCAAACTGGACGTGACTACATCGAACGACGAATCAGCATACGGCAGAGACTCGATCACGCCGACGCGGAAATCAATCTCCAGCTCAGCGCGAGCCGCCTTCTTTCTGGCGACAGCGATCATTTCCGGCGCAGGATCGATGCCCGCGGCATGTCCCGTTTTCCCAATACGCTGTTTGGCGGGAATGGTCACGCCGCCCGTGCCGCAGCCGACATCCAGAACTTTTTCGCCGGGTTTGAGTTGGGCGAGATCCACGGTCATGGAACGCAACATGCCCATGTGACCGAGCGTGAGGATATTTGTAAACGCATCGTAGAACAATGCCCAACGGATCAAACGTCCGCTGGTTTGGGCGGCGGTTTCGTGTCTGTGAGAATGTGCGTGCATATTGTTTACCTTTTGTGTTATTGAGTGATTCAACCCTTCCGGGCGCTCCCGCGAACGAAAGCGAGAACAGAAAGCCCCAGTATTCGGAAATTTGCTGGGCCAAATTCTACACCTGAGAAACCGGATGCCTCCATCAAAGGAATTAGTTCCTTCAATTCATGTTGCAACATGCCGCCAAACAGCGTCTTGGCGATTGTTCTCTGCACGGGTAGGTCAGGTAAAGCAAGATCCAATACAAGCAAACTTCCCTGCGGTTTGAGGACACGATGGATTTCTGCAATTCCCTTGCGCCGGGTGTTTTCAGCCATATGAAAAATCATAAAACTGCACATCACAACATCGAATTGGTTCTCGGAAAAGGGAATATCGTCAATGCTTCCTAATTGAAAAGCAATACTCTCATTGGCTTGCGCAGCCTTCTGCTTACTGAGTTCTATCATCCCGGGTATAACGTCGATTCCAAACACCCTGCCCGATGGACCAGCCTGCCTCTTGGCTTCCAGAGTCAACGTGCCTGTGCCGCAGCCCACTTCGAGGATACAGTCTCCCGGCTTCACTTGCGCCAGGTTTACTGTTGTCTCGCGCAATATGCGCTCTCGTCCAAAAGTCATTTTTCTCATGTACGAGTCGTAGGAAGGTACCATCTTTTCCATTTGACTTTTCATTAACTTATCTTCATCAAGTTGCTCGTTCATTTTGATCTCCGATTCAAGAATTTTGGGAAACAGCCAACTCTTTTTGAGTAGATTTTATGGGAGGGAGGTACAAAAATCAATCCGCAATTCGAGTAGAATGTCCGTTAATGGACAAAATCGCAAAACTGTCCAACTGGAGACTCAATGAACGATAAGAATGACCGCCGCAGCCAGCGTACAAGACAGGTAATCGGCGATGCGTTTGTAGAACTATTGATGGAAAGAGGCTACGAAGGTTTTTCGATCAAGGACATCATTGAGCGTGCCAATGTGGGGCGTTCCACCTTTTACTCTCATTTCGCCGATAAGGATGAACTGTTCGCCAGCCAATTGCAGCGGTTGCTGGAGTTGCTCATTCAACATATCCCTGAAGAGTTTTCAACAGGAAATCCGTTCTTTCCCAGCCTGGGCCTGTTTCAACATATCAGGCAGCAACCGAAGCTGTATAAATTGTTCGCTTGGGGTACAAAGGTGGACGCCCATGCGAGGTTCCTGCAAAAAACTTTAAACGAAAAAATCGAGCAACGCCTTTTGGCAAGCGGACAGTCATACGAACTTCCCATTCCCGTCATAGCGAATTTTCTTTCAGGCAGTTTCCTGTCCCTTGTGACATGGTGGCTGGACAATAAATTTCCATACAGCCCCGAAGAGATGGACGAGATGTTCCGCAAACTGGCTTTGGCATGGGTTAGGCAACATAAAAATGTTTGACAACCACCCACCATCATTTCCTGAATTCATGTCAGAGCAGAAGACAATATATCGCCCCCTGAGAACTTCCTTCTCAGGGGGCGATACGGATTCAATAGTTTATGAAGAGCAGAATTATTGTTGCACTTACTATTTTCATTTATCAGGAGGTGCCATGCTTTTTGGCGTACTTCCCACCCAACCACACAAGGACGAGCATGACGACCAGGACTTCGGCGAAACCGAGTGAAGCCAAAAGCGGCAGTTTCAAGCCGTCCTTGATCAATGTGACCAATTGTCCCATTGGCTGGAAGACAGGATAGAGGATAAAGATGTTTTTCGTCAGGCGGAAGGCTACGGCAAACATGATGCCGATGAAAAACAGGAAGATCATTTCACTCATTTCCATGCCGTAACCAATGTGATAAAGGGCGTAGAGCAAAGAGCCCAGGAATATAGCTGGGATCAACCCAAAAGCCTCCTCTAAACGTAGTAATACCCAACCCCGCCAGAACACCGCTTCGAAGAAGCCAATTGTCAGTGAGAGCGCCAATAAGGGTACAAATTCCTCGAACGGAGGTAATGCGCCTTTTGCCAATGTGCCTGTATATTGAATAACGGAGAACACGATCTGCAGCGCCAGGCTCAGCCATAGCCAACGAGCAGTGATGCCCAATTCAGCCGGTGATCTTTTTCTCACGACGACCATCCAGTAAACAGGAATGCCAATCCCAAAAACTGCAGCTCCCAACACAGCATACAACAGGAAGTAACCTATTCCCCCCCACACCTCCTGACCTACAATATTTGTCGCAGTATATAGTGCGCCAACAACCAGAATCCATGAGACAAGAACAGCGGAAAGATCGTGTCCGGGATGCCATCGAAGGGTGAAAATCTTCTTTGCAGTGTCAGCAAACATAGTCAACTCCTTTTGATTTCAGTTTCGCTGCAAGTATATGAATAACTAATTCCAAACACAACAAACTATCGGATAGTGCATACTTGGTCTTAAGATTAGCTTTTTGCCTATCCAGGTGGACAGGTGAAAGAGAATGCGTCTCATGCAAAGTGAAATAAAATTTCATTATGAACTCTACTTTATTAACCTGTGAAATACCACCTTAGTATTGGAAGCGACTTCTATACTGGACTTTATCTGTAACAAGGTTTTTGGAACGAAAAAGGTTTGTTTTCAATGACATTTTGTCCGTCAAGTTTTTACTCCCGATAGGGCATGTTGAAAAAGAGGGCTGACTACATACGAATGGCGTGTGTTTTATTAGCAATATTTTGCAAGAGCAGTTTTGGAAAGTAGGAAATTGTCTAGAAGTCATTGAAATCGCCGAATTTAGAGGATGTTTCTAGAGGACAAAGGGATCTTCAAAAATATGTGGTGGCCGTCCGTAATGTTGTCAATTTGCCTCCGGAGAAGAAAATGCGGAACCAAGCTCAAATACCCAGCAATGTTTCCAACAACGCTTTCCAATCAATTTCCCTTGTCCCAAACCTGGATATTCCTCCACCATGCTATTTGGAGTTCCTCATGAAAACCATGACCTACAAGTTTGTGAATTTGAAGACCTTCTGTTGACATATATTTCTCGCTTGAGATAGGGACTCTTAAAAAGTGCGTATATGACGGAGAGAAATCACATTCAGAATTTTTATGCCCTTTCTGTTTTACATGTTTGTTGTCGTTCCAATATTTTTACCGGCACAATCCAGACACCCCATTCATGTTCAATTTAAAATTTCTTAGTCGAGCTGGATTGACAGCGCCCGACTTGTGAATACCAATATGATTTTAGAGTACCTCAATGGAACGAAACGTAAATAGGAGAAACTTTGGCAAATACTCAGATCTTGATAGGCATACTGGCCGTGATTGCGGCGCGAGTTGCCGCTAAAAACAATCAAAAGGAGAAACAAATTTGTTCGTGTAAAAAATGATGGACTTTTTGAATGTTAGAATGCTCTCCCTTGGAAGCCTGTTTAGGAATTTGTGATGACTGATATCGTACATAAGGAAAAGGAGCCAGTCGTATATAGTTTGCGCCGCAAGCGTAGCCTGCATCGCAAGCGCCTGATGGATGTCGATAAAGCTGCAAACCCTGATCAGTTGCCACCTGGTACGCCCATTGCAGTTTACTCCCGTGTTTCAAGTGAAGAACAAGTGCATGGATATTCTCTAGATGCGCAGGTCAACGCCTGCAAAGCTTTTGCAGCACAAAGAAAATGGAAGATTGTGAAGTTCTATTCCGATCCTGGTCGCTCTGCGAAAGATGATAACCGGCCGGATTTTGCCAGGATGATTGCACATGCTCAAGAGCAGCAGTTCAAGGCAATCATTTTCCATAAATTAGATCGTTTTTCCAGGAACATCGAAAATACATTGCGATATTTTCGCGACTTGAATTCTTACGATGTATTGATTGCATCTGTAACAGAGGACTTCGATTTTACGACCGCGCAGGGACGGTTGGTCTTCCGTATGATGGCTTTGTTTGCACAATGGTATCTTGAAAACCTTTCCGCTGAAGTAGTGAAAAGCAAGGTGGAAATGGCTCGTCGCGGCATTCAGAATGGCCCAGTTCCCTTTGGCTACATCAAGGATAATGAGAACAATAAAATCTTTATCGTTGAAGAGGAAGCGCAGCTGGTCAGGATGGCCTACGAATTGTATGCTTCGGGAAATCACACGGACCAGACGATCGCTGATTTCATGAACCAGACTGGTATCAAGACACGTAGGGGAAACAAATGGAGCAAGGACACCATCACCGACTTTCTCCAGAATGAGTTCTTCTACGGGAAGGTTGCCTATCGCGACCAGCTATGGCCAGGACGACACCAAGCGATTATCACCAAGGAATTGTTTGACCGTGTGAAAGAAGTGCGAGCGAGACATGCTGTTCGACCACGATCCCATCCCTCTGTGTCTATAATCGTGAGACAATTGCCGCCAATAATTTAGTGAGCAGGGCGTAGGAGCAACGAGATGATAGAGGAACAGAACAGCAAGTCGGAAGAACGTATAG
>Ga0233425_10007083_pt1 | contig 16010 bp, 18 predicted proteins | sample Watercolumn_Towu_2_FD_181712 | JGI IMG/M metagenome (GOLD analysis project Ga0233425, IMG submission 181712) | Freshwater microbial communities from Lake Towuti, South Sulawesi, Indonesia - Watercolumn_Towuti2014_140_MG | ecosystem: Environmental > Aquatic > Freshwater > Lake | place...
ATAGAAGATTCTGAACAGGAAGATTTAACCGATGCCGAGAAACGTAATAACGAAAGCCGCTAAAAGCAGACTGATAAACCAGTACAGAGGAATTAGAACTTTGCGGATCGGTACTGAATCCGTCCACCGCAATATCCAACAGGATAACCGGAAGCGAGGCGGAAATAGAAAGGCTTTTCGGCACACCAGATCAGTTTATGCAAAGATACAGAGCATTCCAACAGCTGTACATAAACAGGCTGAGGGATCCACAAAACCTTTCGTACAACGTCGATCCGGCAAGACTAGCGACCGCCATGAGACGGGGAATCGATAGACTTTAGTCTTTTGAATTATCAGGAGAGTGCGAGAATTAAAACATTTTACAACGAACAAGTCATGAGGTTACACGACATCCTGCAAATATACGGAATGCCGGGATTGACGCTTCCTAGCGCTAACCTGTATTCGGCGCACATGAAATACAGTGTTGACCTCAGCCGCCCGAATGTGCACCCAGCCTTGGCGCTGATGAACGCTAGACATTTCAACATAGATGCAACCAAAGATTTGATTTCGTCCGTGCTTCAAGAAGCTGCTTCTCCGTTAACCTACAATCAGTTACTTTCTGGAATGTCTCAAACGAGGTCTGATCGGAACATTTGACCCGATGGGAGTCAGACCGGCAGCGGGTTCGGTGAAAAGAATGCTGATGATAGACACTGAGACGACCGGATTGGGGGCGATGTCAAGAATAAGGTCTATTTCTTCCTCCGGAATCACGGTTGATGACACTGGCGGTATTACGATCGGCGATACCAGGAGCAGAATATTCTACAGGCAGCCGGGGATGGAAGGCGGGTTGATTAGAATTCCCGCCACCGGTGAAGTAGTTTCACTGGGTCAAGGTCTTCCAGGGCAAGAGATTCCCGCAGGCGCGGTGGCTGACGTCATAGATATCGTGTCCAATCCAGATGAGGCGAGACAACGATTGGCCCAAGAGCTCACCGATTATTTGTCTTATGATGCCATCGCATTCAAAAACGCAAGTTTCGACATAGATCAATTGATGACAACGGCAAGGTCAATGCCAGGTTTTGAAACTGATCAAAATTTGAAACAAGCGTTGACTGCATTTTCTGATAAAATTGCTAATGATCCCAATTTTGTTATTGACGTGGATTTTTCGAACAGATTGTACATGGAAAGAAAGTTGATCCAAAAAATTGAGAACTATTTTGGGCAGGCGCTGCTAAATTTCGGTGGTGAAGAAGCAAGGTTTCTTGAGTCTGGGGGAATCAGATTGTTCGACGAGCACCGGAGTGGCACTGTACACCGATTTTGCCTCAACGCCAGAAGATGTAAAATCTGCGGTTCAAGAACTGCTTTACAGCAAATCGGGTTTTGTTGTTTCCACCGAAATGTTTGACCAACTGGTGGTAGGTGGAAGATTCACCCCCCAATCCATGGACAACATGGCGGTAATGTCGAACGTATTTGAACTCATACATCAAGAGGCCACCGAAGGGGGTCCGAATCAAAATGCTGCGCGCAGGGTGATGGAATTGATCGGTCAAGGTTCTCACATTTCTGAAACTGACGCCTATTTGGCTGGCTTTCATTCAAAATATGTTCAAACTCGGACAACTTGATTATTCTCCGGGGGATCTCAGTCATCTTCCCGCCGACAGGAGAAGATTCATATCTTTCGCCAGAGACGCAATAGCACAATCAAGCGCTCCAACTTTGACGACTAACGTGTCGTTAAAGTACATAAGTCAAGCTGGTCTTGATTTTATTACGTCGGATACTGGGCTGGAAAGAACCCAGGTAAAAGCAGAACTTACCAGTGTTTATTCAAGGCCAGAAATAAGAACAATAGCTGAACAAATACTTCAAACACAAAGAAATCAAGACATAGCAGCCGGCGACATTTTTTGGGGTCCGATAACTCCACAAGAAATAACTGCGAAAGCAGACGAAATACAAAACTTGAGCGGAAAAATATCTTTTAATCCAGAAACAAGATCTTACGAGTTTCAATCAACGGACAGAGCATTCTTGCCGTCGGGTTCGGCTCCTCTTGAGATTTACAGAACAACGGTTCCCACTCCCGTTGCAAGGGATTATTTGAGGACGAATATCCAAGAGTCGGTGAATCCGGCAAACAATAGAAGAGTGAATTTTCGGAGCAGGAATATCAGGAACAGCCAACCCTTACATTTCTAGGCAGGTTTCGTCCGGTTTGACATACGGAGATTTATCGGTACTTGAACAATCTAGGTCGTTGACAAATTTTTCTTACGGTGGATCGGAATCCTTGGTTCTCAACGATATAGTTCAAGATACTTTTTCAAGCCAGTTGATAAAAGACACTTTATCCAACATCGATGACGCGTCATTGATTCAGACGATGACGTCTTTGACAAGAGAAATTCCAAGAGAGGCGTCTTTGAGACAAGAGTTGTCGAGGAGCCGTAGGCATTTACCGGATCATAATTACGGAGAACTTACGAGAAGGATGGCTGAATCGGGGGGTATAGAAAGACTTGCAAGAGTCGCCGCAGGCATAGGAAGTCCGTACGCTTCCCAGGATTTGGTGACGAAGGCGTTGAACACTCAAATATCCAGGGCTACTGCAAATCAAGGATTGAAAATCAACGCCAAAAGAATGTTGACAGCAGGTTCAGGTTTGGATAGATTTAGATTCTTGAAACATTCTACAATTCTTTCAGAATTAGGAATGAGTTATTTTCAACCAAATTCAAGCGCAAGATTCTTAAGTCACAGCATGTCCTCGACAGGATCCACCCTAAATCAGCGTAATATAACTACATCGAAAATTTTAATGACCAACACCATGTCGCAAAAAATGACCGTAAGGTACAGGGATGAAGCTGGTCTTTTGCAGCAAGCCAAGTTATTCGACCTTGCCAGAACGGATCCTGCAGCCAGATTGGTCAGAGAAGACGCAGTCGACCAAGCCGGAATTTTGATTCCCATAGGAGGGGCAGTCTCCGACGAAGTATTAACCAACGTTACTGCTGGTTCGTTAAACAGTGTTAGGTTGTCAAAAGTTTCTGGTCAAGATCAAATCATGTTCAACATATACATGGCAGGGCACGGGACCACAGATGAACAAGCGCAAATTTTAAGCGATTCGTTGGTGTCGGCAGCAAGATCAGAGTTGACCGAGCTCACACAAATCCTTGAGGGTGATGAACTAAGCAATATTGATTCGGAAGTACAGAGGCACATGGAAGAAAGTATCCCAGAGTTGACACAGTTTTTAGCCTCAATAGATTCATCGATTACAGACGAAGAAGAAAAGACCAGCAGACAACTTTTGGTTGAAGCGGTAAAAGGTCAGCGGAATTTCAATTGGAACAATAAGTGGCGAACCAGCACAAGGTATAGAGGATGTGGTAAGACAGGTTAGCGTAACCCCCGAGATTGATACGTTGCTCGGTCGCAGAACCGCAAGGGTGATAGATATAAGCGAACATGGAGCAATATTGTCACCTTTTGAAAGGACAGATTTGGCGACTGACGCCACTGGGGCAGCGAGGGATGCGTCGGAGGTGATCGTAGAAAATGCGGCGAGAGATTCTCAAGCCGTAACTGTTGCAAACGCTTTGAGCGACGTTATAGACGAAAGAGGAATCGCCCAAGATGTGAGCCAGGAAATGAATAATTTAAGAATTGGAAGAAATTTTAGCGACAGATTTGGTTCCACCACGAGATTGTATCAACGATACAAAAAACCAATCGGAATCGGATTAGCGGCTATAACTGCGCTTGGAATTGGTTACTATGGTTACCGTAAAATAAAAAAAAGACAACAGTATGACGAGACAATGGAAGAACAACCTTCCATGCCGGAGATGGCCCCAAGGCAAGATCTGATGATGGAAGAATCTTCGATATCGCCGTATTCAAGAATACAAGATCCCCTTTCGACTGCTGGAGTAGTCGGAAATTTGGACAGAAGAAAAATAAATCACACTGCCATGGGTCCCAATAAGTATGATTATTTGTTCAGTTAATTCACGGAGGTACAACATGCCGATAAGAGGAGCTCTTGGTAGAGGCTTGTTGAGGGCGGGGAGGGCAGTATCTCGTAATCCTGCAGCCAGAAAAACTGGTATGGGATTGCTTTTGGGTGGTGCAGCGATGGCGGGAATAATTGCTGGTTCAAAATCTATCATTGATTCTGCACAAGACGTGGCTTTTGATGATCCAGAAGCAGACCGAAAATTCACCGGGCATGATTTTGGTCCAGGTTTTTATGCTTCGCAGGCAGTTGGTGGACCAGTCGCAGCATTTGGTAGGGCTGTTTCACCGTTGGGAGCTGGAGCTAGAGTAAAATCAGCTTTCATGACCCGGGATTGGGGGTATAGCCGCAACTGCAGCTGGTATTTCCGCTTTGGCGGGAGGATTTGGCGCTATACGGAGTGGGCAAAGGTATTGGTATGTTCAGGGAAAAAGTAATTGGTAAACCAATGAAAACGGGGGCAGAAAAATTGATAACTGCTCTTGGTACAAAAACCGGAAAATTTGGCGGAGCACTGAGTTTGGTTGGCGCTGGTGTTGCAGCAGGCGGAATGTACGGCGCCAAAAAAGTTTTTGATAAAACTTCAAAAAAAATGCAAGAAAATCCATACGTAGATCGCAGAAAACTAATTCAAGGCCGAAACATAAATGACACTCCCTCGATAAAGAGAAAGTACAATGCTTCCGGCGATATAGTTTTACGGAATGCAGAACTCTAGAAAAGGATATTAAAAATGGCTGACCAAATGTACGGCACCGCCTCAGAGGTGGAAGAAGGCGTGTCGCCTTTTGGTGTATACGGCGAATTTACTGCCCCGACTTCGATTCAAGCTTTCATGGGCTTCAACGCGATGAGGGGTGCCAACACAATAATGAAAGGTGGCTTTTTAGACACCAACAGAACAACTGGGCTTTTCAGAAGAAATAACACGTTAAGAAGATTTGCCGGATCCGGTGCATCAAGAAGGCTTACCGGAACAAGTTACGCGGACATGGTCGGATCAAGACTCAGGCCAGGGTCTTCTGTTTTCGGCGGATTCTTTGGAAGAAGAAGAAAATTGGCGGATTTGTCGGTTAGCCCTGTCAGTGGCGCTGCTTTTGGTCACCTTGACGACGCAGACGACATAATGAGAGGTTTGAAAGCATCACCAAGCGCAAAAGGAATACCCACCCCAAAACATAGACCAAGGCTAATCAACCACCTAGACCCAAGGTCGATGTTCAGGTATCATTCTACATCTGCGCTTACCCAAGCTCCTGGTATGTATTCTCCTGTTGGAGGGTTGGCAAAAGCTTTTGGTGGAGTAATGCAACACACCAATATAGGTAAATCTGTGATGCAAGAAGCCGCCGCCTACCGCACAGCAATGTCCGGTTACCAAGGTTCTGTGGCAAAAGGATTGTTGGCGGAAGGGAGGGAAGCAGGCAAAGTAAGAGAAATAATGGATTACAGGAGAGCTGGTTCTGATCTTGAATTGACAAGCGGTGGATTCTTGGCGTACACCAGAGCGGGCGACCAGATTACGGGGTTGGAGAGAAAAATAGCTGCAAGGCAAGCTGCAGGCAAAGATACTACGAGGTTGACCAGAAGACTTTCGACCGCACAACAAAGCATCAAGGATGTCGCCCGCTACAGCAATCCGGGAACAGATCCTTTCAACACTAGACAAATTACCTTGAGGCAACTACAAGAAGCCCAAGTCAATGCCAGGACTACGGCAGGTAAAAAAGCAAGACTTTCTAGTTCCGGAATGTCCAGACAAACTTATTTCATGGAGGGAACAGAGAACGCCTCTAACAGGGTGCTGACCTTGACGAAGAAGGCGCCGACTACTCCCGGTGGAGCCGCAACATTTGAGGCAATTGATGAACTTAGCGGAAGAACAATCCAGGTAAACAACGCTATTGGGTCAAGTTTGTACGGAGCCGAAAGTACTCCGGGTAGAACCGCAAACATTCTTGCATCACAACACAGGGGACAATTGATGCAAAGAATGCACGGGTACATGCAGGGAGCAAAGGGTTATGGGAGGGCCGGAGGATTGACTGGCCAAGCTTTGGCTGGAGCTCAATCAGCGGCTAGAGACATGCAAATATTGATGGAAGCCATGGAAGGCAAAGGGGTTACCACCAGGGCAGGATTCACTACACGAGCTGCAAGACTGGGTGAAATGCAGACTGCCGGCAGGTCGTTCCAATTGACGGGCAGAGAACTTGTCGACGATATAACGAACCTTGGACGAACCAATGTAGCCAGTGTGCGGATCGTTCGCCAGAAGAGGTGCTGTTCTTCCTGAAGAGCAAATTTTGAGGTCTTTTGACCCGTCAAGAAGAACTCTTCGCAGGATGGGAATAGACACCGCCGACGAAGCTTCAATGAGAGCTTTTGCAAGAACTACCGCCGACGACGTGTTTACCATGACCCTCAATGCGGGTGGGGGGGGAGTTGTTACGAATAGCAGACTAGCCAGCGGTAGCGGTGCTATGAGACCGGTCACGTCTGAGATTGTAGAAAAGACTGCTGGAAAAGTCGCCGCAAAAGAAGTGGCTGAAGAAGCCCTGGAAAAAGGTCGGAACAAACTTTTTCAAGATGTATGGGGTGAGGGGTGGTGGTGGGCTTAAGGCTCTTGCAACAAAAGAGGGAGCAAAACTTGCCTTGGCAAGGTATTTTACGCCCGCAATGAGTGTGGCAAACCCAATACTCACCGCCCAAGCAGTATACGACATATCGAAGTTGGTTGCCACAAAAGTAATAGGTGGAGGAGCGAAACTTGCAAGAGATGCGATGAAATCCATGCAAGGAACAATAAACAAGCCAGCATTTGGAATGGGTTACGTGGACAACGAAGTGGCAGCAACATCCAGGGCAAGGGGAGTGATGGCGATACAAAACTCAAGATTGAACGCAAGAAGCACACTGGGATCAGAGGGCGGAATGCTCGCCGCTCATTTCGGTTAAAAATATGACTAGTTTAAAACAAAAAACAAAAAAATTCAGGGAAAAACTAGAAACTCTCCCCAAAGAAGATTTGATAGAAATACTAAAATCCCAGGATCTTGATACGATCAAACAAATAAACAGGATAGAATGGGTTTTTCAAAACAAGTTGTCGCATCTAACTTGGGCCGACGGAACACAGGTTTTGTCCAGGCCGTTGACCAACAAAGAGCTTTCTCTTTTGATCGACGAACCTTTTGAGGTTGATTCCAACTTGTTGAGCGCAGGTTTGTCAGCCGAGCAACAAAAACAAATTCATATAGCCAAAGATCCTTGCTTGTGGGCAAGGCATTTTTTGAGCGTAGAAACCAGGGTTTATCAAACGCTGATGCTCAGAGATCCTTCTTTGAGAAAAGTGCTCAGAGCAGGACGACGTCTTGGGAAAACTTTTACCATGGCCGTCTACTTGTTGCACTACAGTTACACCAACAAAGACGGACGATGTCTCGTGGTGGCTCCGATGAAATCGCACGTGGAATTGATATACCAAGAAATAGTGAGGCTGGCTTCCAAAAGCGACATAGTTTTTTCCTCCATAACAAGAAAGGTGACCAGCCCTCAGTTCATGATACAATTCTCAAACGGTTCAACAATAAGATTTTTTACTTCTGGAATGAGATCGGGAGGAAAATCTGATGTTGCCCGCGGTCAAGAAGCCCACGTCATCGTTCTTGACGAAATGGACTACATGCACAACGACGACCTCGACGCCCTGTACGCAATGCTTCAAAAAACGGCGGAAGATCAACCCGACAAAGTCTTGATCGGAGCATCTACCCCTACTGGCAGGAGAGAAAAATTTTGGGAATGGTGCAGAAACGCAAGGTTCAAAGAATTCTGGTTTCCTTCCTACGCCAATCCGTTTTTTTCCAAAGAGCAAGAAGATGAATTCAGAGAACAATACTCAACGATGGGATACAGGCACGAAATAGAAGCAGATTGGGGAGAAGATTCGGAGGGGGTTTATCCGAGAAAATTCGTCGACAACGCTTTCGCAAACGACGGGTGGGCTTACATCTCTGAGATAACTTCTGCGAGAAGTTTCCATGTCATGGGAATAGACTGGGACAAATACGGCGCCGGAACCAACATAGTCGTACTTGAAGTTTGTTCGAGCAGTTACGAGCAGGACGAATTCAAAGACAAGATAAAAATAAGTCACAGGGAAGAAATAGAAAAATCAGAGTATACCTTGACCAAAGCAGTAGAAAGAATAATAGAATTGAACGGTATTTTAAATCCCAAGCATATTTACGTGGACAGAGGTTTCGGGGAAGTACAAGTCGAGTTGTTGCACAAGCACGGAATCGAAAATCCGCATACAAGACTGAGGGAAAAAGTCAAAGGATTGAGTTTTGCGGAAACAATCGATGTCAGGGATCCCTACACGAAATTGATGATCAAAAAAGAACTGAAACCGTACATGGTGGACAATCTCAGGCAGTACTTGGAGAGGGGTCAACTTTGCATTCCGTCCACGGATGACGAAATGTACATGCAGTTGATTTCATATGTCGTGGTCAGGACCACCCAAACTGGAAGACCGGTTTTTGAAGCTTCGGGTTCTGCAGTGGATCACGCCCACGATGCCTTGCTGCTGGCTCTTTTGGCTGTTGCAGAAAACTATGGAGAATTCAGCAAACCCCGTCCTGCCACGAATATAGAAAGTATATCCAACAGTTTTTTTATTCCCCAACAACAGTTTGTCAATTCGGACAAAGAACCCGACGGTAAAAATTCCACAAGTAGAGTCGATAAATTAAAATATGATAGAATGAAAGTCCGGATTTAGAAAAAAATCTAAAAAAACCGTTAAAAGAAACATGTTTTAAAGGAATCAAAAATGTCTGTCAATACTCCAAACATACCAGGTTCTTCTAATCTTTACAATTATGACGTCAAGCCTGAAGTTGATTCTTTGATAGAAGAAAACATCATAAAAGACGGGACAGAAGAATTCGTCAACTTGATGTCTTCCAAGGAAATTTCGCCGGTTGGTTTCAGCAAGATTCCGGTATCTTCGGTTAAGTCAGAGCTCTTGTCAGCCTACAACATGCTTCAAAAATTCATGATGGAACTTGAAGATTTTTTTTCGATCACGAACGTCAAAGCGAGCTTGACTCCTTCTTTGCAGGAAGCGCACTACCAGGTTTGCGATCAAGCCATGGGTGCCAAGACGACGGCTAGTCCCGATCACGTCAGTTACGAAGAATACAAGTATTGCCTCAAGAGCAAGACACGAGCGTGCAGGCTGTTGCTGAACGAGTACGACATTTTGGTAAGTAAAACGGCGATTGGCTACAACTACGACATAATGGCAATATACGAGTGCATCACCGAAGAATTAATACAATTGATGAATTTTATGGACAAAACAATAGGGGAGGAATACGATGACGAAGTCGAGCAAAGCTTGTCAAAAGAAATTTTTTACTGGGCAAAATCATACAAAGAATATACGCAGCTCTTTGCCAAAGAAATCTTGTCAATTTCACCAGAAATTCCACAAGCCGAAATGGATTCTATCAACAAAGTCCAAGCAGCACAGTTCAAAGCATTTTTTTCGATCAAGGTAAACTCGTACAATTCGGAGACAAAAAAATTGATGCGGACTACTGAAGAGAGAACTGGTCGACACATGCGAAATGTATTACGTGAATTTTTTGAGTCCAGCAGTAAAGTCGAGGAGTTTGATGGCCTATCCTTTGGAGTTGACGCTTTTGTCCACCGGAATGAAAGCAAACGCCCCGATTCTTTCCGAGGAAGTAGTCGCGGCTTCTTCCGTCATAAACGGGAATTTGGCGTCTTTGTTGGCTGATTTCAAGCAGAGGAAGATAAACACCGAAAACAGGTTGATGGGTTTGCTGGCGGTTGTCAGGGAGAAAAAAAAGTACGTTTCGTACATGATGCAGATGGAGGAAAAGTGCGGCAGGCAAAAAACGATGGTTTTTGTCGATCCCAGCGACGTTTCTTTTGATGCAGTTTTTCTCGGAGCAGGGGCCTACGACGAAAAAAGAGAAACCTTGAATTCGAGCCACAAACATTTATCTGACCTCGAAGAGGACCACCATCCCCAGTATCTTTTGAAATCGGGAGGAGAAATATTCGGAGACATCATCATGGCTCCGGACGCCACGATAGCCGGCGTGAACATACCCCAACATTCCCACAGTGGTTCAGACGGAACCGCCAGGATGAGAGCCAGTTACATAGACTATTCGCAAGACAGAAGCTCTCTCAAAGAAATCGACCCTGAAAAAATACTCATAGAAGTAGACAGTTTTTTTCCAAAAATAACCCTTGTCGGTGAGCCGAAGGTGGATGCAACCGTGAGCGTCAAATTTGACGGAGAAGAATTAGAACAAAACAGGTACGAGATAAGGATAACGTACACGGAAATAGGAAAAGAAGAAACGATATAAACATATGCCCGTTGACATCACCAATTATCCGATAATAATACCTATCAAACCAAAGGATATTCAGCGGTTATGATATACGGTGGCAGGCTCGACGAAATTTTGTTGGTCACAGTCACCGACGGAGCAAAACTTCATTGGTTGGCTGCAGCGGCGTGGAAGGCAATGCGTCAAGCAGCGTTAGCTTCCGGGGTCGACCTGAGACCTTCGAGCGCGGGCGACGGATACAGAACTTTTGATTCCCAGCTTAGAAACTTTTTGAAAAGATACCAGCTTGAGCCGAACGGGAACCCAACTAGAATATATGACGGAAAAACTTGGTACTTAAAAAAGACAGATCCCGACACGGGAACAACACCCGCCCAACTTGGGTCTCCACGGTTCAAGTTGGCACAATTTTGGTTTGGCCATAGATGTCAACATAGGAATTCCTGGGGCACGTCAATGGTTGATAGAAAACTCGCTCGATTACGGATTCGCATGGGAACTTGTTCCTTCTGAGTTGTGGCACATAAGGTATTTTGCCGGTGACAAACCGCCAAAACTCGTAAAGGATTACATCAACGCAAACAACATAGTATCCCCAATCAGTATAGATCCGTCTTCTACTGTCAGTGCCGCACAAAAAAAACCGATGGCGAATTGGTTCAGGTACGTTCCTTACGATAAATTGAATACTGTCGGTAACGACAAGTATCTGGTTCCCCCGGCAAGGTTTGAGATAACCGTTTCTTCTCCGTTCAGGGATCTCCCAGCAGATTCGTTGATGTTTTTGTCAAGTTCACAAACCTCCTTGGTTAAATCGGTGATAAAAAGCACTCAGGGGATGATACCGGCGAAAATTGAAGACGATCATTCTTATGTTGTAGTTTACAACAAAAAACTTCCAGACGGCACCTATTTTTTCAAAGTGTTGAAAACGGCTTTCAAAGAAAACATATTGTATTTTTTGAGCGCCGAGGATCATCCAGCAGGCCAACCAGTGACCGGAAGGTACCATCTGTATTTTGGTAACTCAAATTTAAAATACGTTAGCTTTATTGACTCAGGGCCGAACATATCCAAATATAGTCAAGCGTCGGAATCAAAAATGCAAATCGTATTGTCCATTATCGAATCAAATTCAGATAACAATGTACTGTACAATTTCAACACTAGAACCATCAAAAATTATTTTACTACTGTGCTTGCGCAAGATCAAGAATTTGACGATTATGGCGCATTTGTTTATTATAATTATGAAAATGATTGGCCAGGTTATTCGTCTTCAGTGGTGGGAGCGAAAGTAGCTGGATATTTCACCGGACCAGCAATAGTGATAAAAGCATCAAAAAATTTTAATGCTGGAAAGATACTGTTAAGAATATTCAGCACCTCAAAACAGGTGTCAAAAGATTCGTATCGGAGGATATCGGACAAGATACGGAAATCACCATAGTTGAAAGGGAACTGCACGAAGAAAGCCAGTTGATAGATTTGTATTCACCAATCAGTGTCGATGAGGTCATTTATGAAAATTATTTTTTGAGCGATTCAGGAACTTACTATTTTTTGATTGAAATAGTTCCACAAGACAATCCCAATTCCAGGAATTCTAACGTAAAATTGGTAGATTTTCAATATTTGAAATCTTATTTTTTGAAATCTGGTGTACTTGAGTTGAACAGATCATCGGTGTTCGGGTGAGGAGAAAAAAATGACCGAGTTGAGGCAGATAATAGCTGATTTAGAAACATCAAAAAAATACATGTTAAAGGCACAGGTGATAGACAAAAATTTGGGTGTATTGGTTGGTGAGTCCGTCGCCATATTAGAGACGCCCGCAGACGTCTCAATACCCGGTGGCATACCCGCTGGGTTTTTGTTGTTCAGCAACGCGAAATCAGTCATGTTCAGTTTTGATGCTCCGTTGGACCCCGACATATCCGGATACGATTTCGAGGTGTACGAAACCAACGATTTGAACGGCACACTGCTTAGTAGCCGGCGTATCTTATCAGACTGTTTTCACCGTGATAGTGGATCCTTCACCAGTTGAACCCCAAGATTTGGAAACCCCCAAATATTATTATGGGAGAGTCAGGGCTTTCGATACTACCGGCAACAGAGGTCCCTGGACTTCGCTGGTAAAGTCGCAACCTACTTTGATCGATTCGGCAGAAATAAAAAATTTGACTGCTTCTAAGATAAAAGCAGGAACCATAACTTCGAGCATCATAGAACTTGACGGAGCAGCTTCTATCATCCAGTCCACGAATTTTGTTTCCGGGACCTCAGGTTGGAGGATACAAGGAGACGGAACGGCAGAATTTTCTGCGGGAGTCATCAGGGGAACCGTCAAGGCAGGATCAGTTTTCATCGACGCCAACAACAGATGGAAATCCGATGCTTCGGGGGCGACCATCGCTGTGCCGGAATTCAACGTTGGTTCCAGCACAAATTACATCAATTGGGACGGGTCGAAACTGAAGATAGTAGCGGCCAGCACAAACAATTACCTCGCATGGGACGGTAATACTTTGACGATAAAAGGAAGCATAAGACTTCCTGACGATAGCGTACCTGTAAATGAAGATGGCGCCGCCGAAGCCGCCAATACGCTCATAAAAACTGATGGTTTCGTCGGCGGTTTGACGTTAACCAATAAAAAATTGTTCTTTGGTCAGGGACTTTACGATAATGAAAACACCGCATTTTTTGTTGGCAAGAATGATACTACTAATCAAGCAGATTTTTCTCTTGGGAACAAACTGACCTGGAACGGTAGTACTCTTACGGTTAGGGGTAATCTGCAATTGGAGGACGGATCTTCTGCCATAAATGAAGATGACGCAGACGAAGCTGCAGAAGAAGCCGCAGAAGAAGCAGTAGAGGGGCTTAAAGATGAGATATATGAAGATGGTTTTATTGGTGGACTGAGAATTAATGCAACCAAGATGTACTACGGTCAGGGAACTTTCAATAATCAAAACACCGCATTTTATGTTGGCAAGAACGCTAATGGTCAAGCAGATTTTTCTCTTGGGGATAAACTTACTTGGAACGGTGATACTTTGAGTATAACTGGAAACGTGGTCATTACCGGAGGTTCAACATTTGTCTCAATCAACGATGCACAGAACACCGCCAATACTGCAAACACTAATGCAACTCTCGCTCAACAAGCCGCAAATAATGCCATACCAAAGGGGTTTGCCGCTGAAGACATAAACACTTATTCAACTTTGATTGATGGCAACAAAATTATCACTGGCTCAATTCAGGCAAACAGAATAGCGGCGGGTTCGATAACTGCAGATCGAATGGCCGCAAACTATGTTTATGGGGGAACTATTAGCGCAGATCAAATTATTGGGGGAGATATAACTGGTACATCTTTTCGCACTCATAATGACAGAACTCATTTTGATTCTAATAGTTATATAGGAAAAATTGGAGTCGAATCAAGTGAAGGAGCAACTCAATGTGAATTGTATGCCGGCTCTAATCAAGGGTTTAGAGTTCAGACCAGTTACAACGGCGAAATTTGGTTAGCCGGTTCATCAATATATGTAAACCTCGTACAATTTACTTCTGGGCGAAGCATAATCGGGTTGAGCACTAGTCAAGGCTCAGGCAGTGGACTCGTGGTCAGCGACGGGCAAGTGTATAGAACAAGTTCTAAACGCGAATTAAAGGAAAACATCGAAGACTTTAATAATATTGCGCTGATTGATGGACTTAGGCCTCGAACATTTACCTGGAAGGTTTTTCCAGGTCAGTTTAAGGAAGAAACAGAAGAACAAAAATTGCGCAGAGAGTCTTCGGTCAATGTGGGGTTCATTGCAGAAGAAGTAGAAGAAGTAGGCAATGGATTATTGTCTATTTACAACTATGAAGAAGGCGGAAATGTTGAAGTGGAAATGTATAAACATTTAGATATATTGGCTCTAGCAGTTGCAAGTATTCAAGACCTCCGCAAAAGAGTCGCAGAACTTGAATCTAATTGATAGAGTTGCAAAACATGAAAAGAAAATGGTATAATTGGAGGATGTCCAAAATAAATCAAAAACCGAATTGGCAAACTAAAAATGACGATGACTCGTATCATCGCAATGATGATGATTTTGAATACGTAGAGGAACAGATGAACGAAAAAAATACGATTGACAAAGAAACAACTAAGCAAACAAAAGATTCAAATCAAACTCAAATTGGATTGGACACGAATCTTATTATCTCTTGTTTTCAAGAAAAATTGTCTCAATTGACCACCGAACTGGTGGTCAAAGAAGCTACAATAAAACAATTAACAATTATAATTAATTCAATGAAAGGTAATCAGTTATTATGACAGATATCAAAAATGAAGACAAGATGAGCAACGACCCAAAAACTCAATTTAAAGTTGAGATTATTATTGGTGACAAGAACCTTTCCTACAGAAGTGATTTTACTGAATCTGAAACCATTTTTTGGCTTGAAGCAGTAAAAAAGTTAATAATTGAAAAAACTTTTGAAGCCGCTGGTTTGTCTGAAAATAAAGCATAATTTCAAACAGTAAATTACTATAATCGTAATGTTTGACAGGTGGTGTTAAATGAAACCTAGAGCATATTTGCCTTTTGGCGGGCTATTATCAGATCAAAACGTCGCTGAAAAACTTTTGAAACCAGACGAGATCAGAAGCATAGGAAAAAGTTTGAAAGTGGCTGCATTGGCCTTGGGATTCAGGGGTACAACCTATTATTATGGGAATAGGGCTGCGTTCGAACCCTCCCCTTACGACTTCAATAGGATCACTCAAGCCTGTGACACAGACGGTTATGTAAAACAAGCAATTACAAAATATAAAGATTTGTTTTGGAAAGAAGGATGGGAAATAGTAGGGGAAAATTCTGATGCAGTTTCGTATCTTTACAGAAGAATAGACCTGTTTGAAATGACGATGAAAAGGCCTTTTTCCGAGTTTTTGATGGAGGTTTCTGATCAGTTGATTAAATACGCCAATGTTTTTGTCGTAAAAGCAAGGGCAAATATTTCTGATTACATAAAAGACAAATTGAATCCGATATCAGGAACTGATCCAGTTGCAGGTTTTTATTTGATACCGACAGAGCAGGTTTACATTCTGCGAGACAAGCACAACAGACCAAAGGCATACCAGCAGGCAACCGATCCTCTGACATATTCTCCGAACGACAAGGATCCGGTTTGGTCTGCCGACAGAGTCATACACATGGCGTTCGACAAAAAACCCGGCAGAGCATTCGGAACTCCGTTTTTGACGTCGGTGCTCGACGATGTCATTGCCCTGAGACAAATGGAAGAAGACATACAAAACCTTGTTCATAGAGAACTTTTTCCTCTTTACAAATACATAATAGGAACCGCAGAGCAGCCAGCGGAACCCGAGGAAATCTCTAGAGCAGCAGAGGAAATAGAAAACTTGAGAGCAGAAGGAGGGCTCATTCTTCCCTACAGGCACGATGTTGACGTGATAGGCGCCAACAACCAAGCGCTTGAAGCTTCGTCGTATTTGAACCACTTCAAAGAAAGAGTGGCTGTTGGTTTGGGTGTGG
>Ga0233425_10007084_pt1 | contig 16007 bp, 12 predicted proteins | sample Watercolumn_Towu_2_FD_181712 | JGI IMG/M metagenome (GOLD analysis project Ga0233425, IMG submission 181712) | Freshwater microbial communities from Lake Towuti, South Sulawesi, Indonesia - Watercolumn_Towuti2014_140_MG | ecosystem: Environmental > Aquatic > Freshwater > Lake | place...
TTCAATTGAATGGCTCATAGAGAGCGTTACGAGGGGTTGCTCCATCCGGGAACGTAGCTCTTTTATTATAATTCCCAAGAATTTTGAAGCTGCTAACTGAGCAGAGCGAAGATTTTCTACAGAGCCTAAATCCCGCATCCGCCTAAACAAAGATACACATACAAATTCTTTCCGCTTAAACCCAAAGGCAGAATAAATGGCGTTGTTTCTCCACCCATTGATGCAGAAATGTCTCCAGAAGTATAATGAATAATATTCTGGTTTGGCGGTGCAACAGCAATGAATTCATATGTAAACAAACCCCATTGCTGAATGCTGTTTTCCAGAATATATCCGATTGTTTCATTGGCGTATTGGCAGGATTTTTGTCCATTGCTGCACGTAATAGTGCCGTCAGAGAAAGGATTTTTAGCGCAGTCAATAAGCAAATCCTTGATTGTTGTATCCTCTGTGCATCCAGAAGATGTCTGGAACAAAGTGTTCACAAACGATTCAACAATTTTGCTTTCTTCGTAACTTTGTGTCGTATCTGTGCTTTTGTTTGTAAATACAGTCTTCAAGACAAATAATATTACTAGTGAAAGAATAATAACAATGATGAGAAGACCAATAACTTCAGTCTGGCCTTTTTTCATGAATACACCTCAATAGTAATATATCCAAAATTGTACACGTCATCAACAGGATCATACAGTGTAACAGGGGTTCTAAACGGTTGGCTTGCCATGCCTTCCTCGCTTTCATACAAAACTATTTCTTCTTGTTGCGGATATAATGAAGTAATAGTCACTTTTGCATTTGTAAATATAATATTGCCATAATACAATGCATGATTGGGAATTGTTTCCTGAAGGGCTCGTATTTTTGACAAATCATAGCAGTCAAATACGACAACAGCATCTCGAGTGCATGCAAATTCTGAGAGTGATCGTATGCGTTGTTCAATTGCAATAGCTCGAAGCTCTTGTGTTTCTTGTTTTTGCTGTTTTGCAGTATATGAACTAATGCGTGCGTAGAAAACCATTCCTCCAGCTAATAAAATAAAGAAAATAATCAAAACAATAATTGTTTCTCCTGTTTTAAGTTGTGCTTTTAATACAATCGCGGACACCCTTTGATAATTGCATAATCATTTGCTTCTTCAAGTGTTTCAATCTCAGATGAAATATCTGTATTGTCTTCAAGTCCTTCAGGAATGCCTGTTATTGCATCTTGAATAGTTTCGTCAAAATAATATGTGCAGTATTCTTTTTCTGTTCCAAATGATTCATAAAGTGCTTTGGTGCGTGCAGCATATACCTCGCTTACCATCTTTCCTTGAAGCAGTGCTTTTTGGACATTGCAGGAGTAAAATTCCTTGTTTGCAGAGAACAATGCACCGATGAGCAAGGGCATGCCGTAATAGTCAGCCTCTCCGTCATCAAAAGTAACAGTGCCTTTTTCATCATTGCCTTCAACAATAATAACATCTATAGAATCATCAATATCAGTAAATGCAGATGAAGGCAGCTCTCCAATAAAAGAAATAACGCGGACATGCATGTCATTTTTATCTGTTAAAACAAGTGATGTAATCTCGTCTACTTTTATTGTCTCTTTTGTTAAATAACTATTTTCAGCAAGAAGCGAGTTGACAGCAAGAGCCAGTGAGCTGGAACTCTCATCATACACTAAAATATACCTAATGTGATCTGTTGTGACATACAAAAAGTTTGCAATTTTGTACGGAAGGTTCCATTCCAGTGCCCAAGTAATGAGTTGTGTTCCTTGAATAGCATCTAATGCAAATACAATCTCAGTTTCAGTTGTTCTCGAGATTCCTCCACCTGAAAAATCAGATGCGCAGCCATAATCAGAACATTCTAAACTGCAGGTAAATGCAAGGCTCACGTCAGGAATTGTTGTTGTTTGTGCAGTTTTGGGGTTTTCTTTTGCAGTTTTAAGAATTGATTCAATGTTGACAACAATATTTGCAGTTATTTTTTGTTCTTGGGTATTTTTATACCATACTGCAGCGCCGACAAAAAAAGAGAGAATTACTGTGCCTGCAATAAGAATAAACACCCAATTGTATTGGACATCAAGTTGTGCTTTTACCATTCTTCTATCAGCACCTTATCGCCTTTTCCAGTCATTTTTATTTTTAAAATTCCGCTTGAAGTATCCATGCAGAAATAATATGTGCTGGAATCGTCGACATCAATAGCACCAAGATTAATGCCTATATCCAATTCATCAAAGGGATCAGTGTAGACATTTCGTGTTGTGTCTTCTTGCCATGCATTGCACATGAGAAAGTTATAATCAGGATTGTCTTTGAGGCATAATCCTTGTTGTTGAATGTAGAGGGGACTTGCAGTGAATGTGTTATGCTGAACAAAGCAAAGAGTATCAATTCCTGCCGGAACTTTAATCTCCAACTTTTCCCACTTTCCGTATGAAGGCCGGATATCATTTGCATATCCTTCAAGTTCAGTTTTAAACTGTATCATGTCTACTTGGTTCATTTTACTTCCAAGTTGAATGATGTATCTGACTCCAAATAATAAGAGCAGCCCTACTATGACAATAGCAAGAATATAAAAAAAAATTTCAGAACTTTGTGCTTTTTTCATGCTATTTTTTTTCCTTAATAAGTTTTTCAAGAGCTTGGAAAGTCTTTGATGCCTCTTTCTTCGCAGGCTTTACAGGTGTTTCTGCAAGCTTTGGTTTTTTCTTTACAAGAGGTTTTGTTGCGTCAGTCTTTTTCTCTGCAGTTTTTTCTGGAACTTTTGTTGCTTCTGTTTTAGGAGTTTCTTCGAACACTTTAAAGACACGTTGCCGCATTTCCTGTTTCTGCTGTTGTGCTTTTTGCATGCCTAGTTTTGGCATCTGTATTTTTTGCGGGAATTTTGCAAGTTTGTTGAAAGACGGCAGCTGTTTTCCTAATCCTAGTCCGCCTAAGCTAGGGAATGACACAATCTTGCCTTTTTTCTTCATGTAATAAACATATCCGTAATATCCTCCAACCCCTGCACTGATAAAGAGTAAGAAGAGTAATGTCCATACCCACCATGCCATGCCTTCTTCACTGACATCCTCTTTATTTTTAGGAGGTTGTGGTTGGTATATAACTGCTGTACAGTCTTCGCAGCTTCCTCCGCAGTCAACATCAGTTTCATCGCCGTTTTGTACGCCGTCATCGCAAGATGCAGCTGCGCAGAATTTAGATTCACAGTATCCAGATGCGCAGTCTCTATTGTAAACACATGCCATGCCTTCTTCGCATGTATCGCAGTAATTGCCACCGCAGTCAATGTCGCTTTCTCCTTGGTTTTTAATGCCATCATCGCATGTTGATTCTTGGCAGATGTTGTTCATGCAGCTAATGCTTGTGCAGTCGTCATCAATTAAACAGCTGTCTCCTGCTTTGCATGCATCGCAGCTTCCTCCGCAGTCAACATCAGTTTCATCATCATCTTTTACACTGTTAGAGCAAGGGCTGTAATCAATTTCGCCAACAGTTTCACAATGATCACATGATGTTCCAGCAGTTCCGCCTGTATTAATCAACACCCCATCGCTGGATGAAACACTGCTCCATAATCCAACCTCGTTCATTGCCTTGACGTTCCAATAATATGTTGATTGATTGACGAGAGAAAGTCCCTCTGCAATTGCTTCTTTATCTGTGGTGTTTGTCCACGTAAAAGTCGTGTTGTATCCAGGCCGTTCTCCTATAGAGTAAGAATAAAGTACAACATCAGTCAAGCTGTCGCTTGCACTCCATGCTGCAGAAAGAGTTCTGTTTGAATAACTGACATTGCCGTCATTAATGTAATCAATCACAGGCGCTGTTGTATCAACAGGAATCATGAAATAGTTTGTCATTTGGCCGTCTGCAAACCAGCAGCTGAAGTAATAGGTATAATTGCCGTCAGTGCTGACAGTATTATTCGCAGTTTTGTATTGTTTGTCTGTCACAGCAGTCATTGTTTTTGTTATTGCATCGCTTGTTGTGCCGTAACTGCAGCTTGTTGCTGTTCGTGTTGTTCCGATAGTAATTGCAAATGATCTGCTTCCGCTTATTTCTGGTGAGATTAAATAAATGTCAGAAGCAGCGCTGGTGTTGACAGTAAACCGTAATGATGCTATATCGCTTGTTAAGTAACCGCCATTTTGGCATGCAACATACAATGTATACAAAGTATTATCTGTCAAAGATTTTATGCTGTCATTGTTGAGAGTGCTGTATTCAGCATCATCATAATCAGTAAATTTAGTCATGCCTGTGTTAAAAGTATCTGACGAGCTGAAGCTGTATTTGCATTTTGTTCTGTCATCTGTTGTAACACTGATGTCTGCTTGCAGTGGGGCTTCAACAATGTTTGCGGGATTTTTTCCATCGCTATTTGTCAATTCCAATTCTTCAATAATTGGTTTTGTGGTATCGTATTCAATAATAAATTGCGTGCCATATTCTACGCCATTCTCAAGCAGGCATTTAATATAGACATATTCTCCAATACCGTCTTTTGATGCATCTATAGTATATGAAGCGCTGTAGTGATATTCTGAGCTGTCGCTGCTGTCTGCATATAATTGCAGTGATTTCTCAAGAGAAATATTATTTTTGCTGTATCCGCATTTCTCAGCCTCAAGATATGTGCCAACAGTAAGTTCAAATGATGATTCTGTTGAAACACCATTTCTCGGCGACACAAGCCAAATTGCATCATCGCCTAATTCTGTCGTATATCGGACGTGTATAGTTTGTGGCGCAGTTTGTGCTCCAGATCTATCTGTTCCATACACAGTAATAGTATTATATGTGCTTTGGTTATTTTCAAGTGTTAATGGAACAGTGATGCTGAATCCGTTTGTTGCACTAATTGTGTATGATGTTTCTGTTCCGTTGGTATTCTTTACAGTGATAGTTGCAGTGTTGATTGCGCTTGTTGTAGTGTCAGGATCAGTAACATTGCCTGTAACTGTAACATAAGGCACATACACAGCGCTTCTATCTGCTGGACTGGTTATTTTTAATGTTGGCGTGTATGCATCAATATTGATTTCAGTGCAGTGGATAGTTTCACTGAGTCCGCCAACTCCTGCAGCAGTATTTTCTTTGCTGTAATAACAGAAATAATTGCTTGTGCCGTCATAAGGAATTGCAGTGGCAGTTTCATAAACAGTTGTTGGTGTGCAGATTGTTGCATCTAAACAATAGTATGTTGCACTGCATCCAAGACCATACTGTGGAGCATCAGTGCATTGTAAGTACATATCTAATTCTTCTCCTTGATAAAATGCGCTAAAGTCAAATGCCTCACCATAGCTGTCGACAACAGCAGTTGTTGGTGCAGTAGTATCATAGACAAAAGTAATTTCATCATCGTGGATGCTGTTATCCTGAAGCCTGCATTTAATGTCATAATAATAAAGTCCATTGTTTGTAAGTGTCCAGTCTCTGGAGAATTGGTAATATCCAGTTTCAGCGCTTTTTTCAAATCCTTCATCCATGTCTTCAAAAGAATTTTCTTCTGTATTTTCACTGAATCCGCATTCTGCATCCTCAAGGGTTTTAATTTCTAAACTGACGCTGCTGCTGTCAACATATCCGAATGGACTGCTGTCAAAGATTGCATTGTCAGCATCAATCTGTGCAATGACAAATGCTGTTCCTTCATTGCCGAGAAGATCTGTGCAGTTCACGCTGTACACATAATAGCCATCTGTTAATCCAGTGTATTTTGTGACAAAGTGATCATTGAATATTTCCTCTATTTGTGCATCAATGTTTTCAAAATTATCAGTGCAGTATGCCTCTTCATCAAGTATAATTTCAAAAGTTAGTGCAGAATCATCATATGGACTGCTGGTGTCAGGAGAGACATAATAAGAAATTCCAATAACAGGTGCTTTTTTATCAACATCAAAGCTGTAGTGCTGTACAATCTCAAGATTGTCTGCATAATCAACAGAAAAGTAATACAAATCATAGGTTCCGCTGCCATCTCCTGCTTCTATAGTGCCAACCCCTTCGCTGTTTAAAGAAACAATGGTGTCAGGATAGCATGATGTCCCATCGTTTGTGATGCAGTAATATGTTTCTTTTACACCATCGCCTTCACTTCCGTCTTGGTTTAAATCTCGTGCAAGCAGTGTAATGTTGATTGAAATCATTTTTTCAGAAGAAAGAATGATTGTTGTTGGAGGAGTCATGTCTTCTTGTCCAGCATCCTGTAAGCCATCACCATTTGCATCTTTGTAGCACTTTACACCATTCCAGTAGCATAATCCAATGTTTAATGCATCTTCGCTGGGAGTAATAATCTCATTTGTTTCTTCACTAACATCTACGTCATGGTCGCCGCTACAGCTAGTAGAATCATCATATGCAGTGCAAGTGAATTGGCTGATGTCTGTGCACATGTTTGTTAATGTGCTGAGATAACACGTTGCATCATCAACACCAAATTCTTGGCATCGTGCTTCAGTGCATGCATCAAAAATTCCGTTATGTACAGCGCTGTTGCATGCATCGCATCTGCTGTACTCAGAATTTAATTCTTTGCAGATTCCGTTTGATATGCTGTCAGAGCTGAATTCAATCCATTGACAGTTTCGGAAAAGGCATTTATTATTAATGCCGTTTGTGTTATACTGTTCTTCGCAGGCGCTTTGGCTTGCATAATCATAACAGCTGCTCACGTCTGCGCATTCTTGATATGTGTCAACAGTTGTTAATGTGTAATCATAATAACATGTAGGGATTTGGTAGCAGAGTGTTTCAGTGTAGAGGTCTAAGTAATATGCTAATCCTGAACTCAGTGTTGCATATAATCCTAATGGATCTCCGCATGTGGCGCAGTTGCTTTGATAACTGCATGCAGTTGTTCCTGTGCTATCTGGGCCAGTGCAGATGTAATTTGCATCATAATCTGCAGTGCAGTCTGCAATGTAACTTACTTGATTATCATCAGTGCATCCTGCTCTGTATGTTAATCGTTCATCCATGCCGTTGTAATCATCAAGGCAGAATTCATTGCTGTTTATCTGTTGGCACCAGTAATCCCCGCTGTCATCAACGCACATTGGTGCAGAGTACATGTTTGTGCTGTCAGGATATATTGCTTGGACAACATAGCAGTATCGTTCATTAACTCCAATAGTTGTATCAACATAACTCCATGCATCTTCAATGTTTGCTCCAACTATTTCCGGAAATGCGCTCTGGATGTCTGTTTCACTCATGCTCGTGGTATCTTCAGTGCAGGAATCTCCAGTGCATCGCAGTACATTAAATTCAACAGGGCATTCTAATTCCCATATAACAGTAAGTTCTGCACTTCCGCGCGTAAATGTAATATCTTCAATAACTGGGTTGCTGGGTTCAGTAGTGCAGTAACAGCTTCCGCATGTTTCGTATGTCCCGTCATTATTGCAGTCATTAACATTATTCGTGCTGCAGCATACATATGCGCCGCCGTAATAAAATCCCTTATCCCTGCATGCGCTGGTGTCAGTTGTTGTGCCGCATTGCGTTTCATAGCAGTCAAGATCATCGCAGTCTACGAGTGCATCATCATCATTATCTATTTTATCAGTGCATACTTCTGGTTCTAAACCGCAGATGCTTGATACCTCGCAGCTTCCCCATGCTCCGTCTGCTTGGCAGTATTGGTATGAATGGCATCCTGATGTTGTATCATAACCGCAGTATTGTCGTTCTCCTTCGACACAAACCCCGCAGCTGCTTTGGCAAAGCCCGTCACAGCAGTAATTTCCTGCTTCACATATTGCGCCGTCTTCTTGAGCAATGCCTTCTGCATCAGAGTAACAGTTGCATGCAGTTGAGATTTCCCCAGTTCCGCATGCAGCAAGTTCGCATAATTCTTCTGAAACAGTATCAGTATTGCCGCAGCATCCTGCATCAGCAGTGTCAACATATCCATCTCCGTCATTATCAAAACCATCAGCGCAAGCGCTTATTGTGCTGGATTCACTTGCATCAGTTGCGCTGATGCAGTCTATATCAAGAGGATAATCAGTATATCCATCTCCATCATTATCAGTGCCATCATTACATTCAATATCCGCAGCAGTGTATTCTGCAGTTAATGCAGAGCAAGATGATGCAGAGGTTACAGCGCTGTTAAAAACCCCTCCAACACCTTGACTGCAGTATCCTTGTGAACTGATAACTGAATCAAAAATGTCTCCTGTGCCTGTGTAATAAATGCAGCATCCTTCTGTGCAGAGAGAAACAGCACTACAGCTTGCAGTGTTCCATGCTCCTTGGTCATAATTGCAGATATCTTCTAAACTGTTGGTGTCGCAGCTAATATCGCTGCTGATATAGCAGCATCCGTAATCAGAACATTTTCCGCTGACAGAAGAATCAGAGTATGAGTAAAAATTTGTCTGGCAGTCACTTTTGCTGGTTGGTGCGCCAGGTTCTCCATAATAGCTTGCTGAGTCAGGACAGCAGTCTGTCATGTCAACATCGCCGATGCAGTAATAACTGCTTTCAGCAGGATTTGCACATCCGCTGGCATAAGTATATGCAAGTGTTGCAAGAAATACCAACAATACAATCAACAATCCTCTTTTTTTTCCCACGACCATCCCCTTTTGAATTTCTATGCTGTTTTTTGTAATGAAAGTATATATATGTTTCGGAATGTTTGTTTCTGAAGAAACAGACAAAATAACCATTCTTCAATAGTGCAAAAACTTTTAATACTGTAATGTGTCTAATTTTCGCAAAAGGGGGTACAGATGGGAATATTTGATTCTTTCAAAAACAAGAAAGCGCCATTGCCTGAGTTAGAAATGCCACCTTCTCCTGAAGTTCATAATCAAGAGCAAAAACCATTTGAACCAATGTCAGGGCAATTTGAACATCCTCCAGAAATGCCTTCTTTTGAAGAAGCGCCTGCACCTCCTGAAGAAATGCGCGCGCTAGAACCACACATGTCTGCTGTATCACAGCCATTGCCAATGCCGCAAGCACCGTCTATTCCTCAGATCTCAATGCCAGAGCATATATCAATTCCAGAGCACCATGAAGAGCTCTCATTATTCCAGCAGCCAAAAGAACCAACGTTTAAAATGTATTATGCGCCGCAAGAGCATGAAGAAAGTGTTCCGCAAATTCCTGTTGATGTCACGCAAGAGCTCTTATCTTTGCCAAAATCAGAGCCAAAAATAGTGGCTGTCAAGGCGCAAGTTCCTCGTCAGTATCTCACCATGTCAGCAGTAGTGGATATTCAGGGCCAGATAACAAATCTGTATGATGACATTGCGTTGGGAAAAGACACAGCCTATCGTTTAGTGGATTTAAATGAGCAGGAGATTGAAAAAATGGCAAAGTGGCATGCGTTGCATGAAGCAATGGAGTTGCGCATGGCGCAGATTGATAAAATACTATTCAAAGCATGAGGGGAAAACTATGGCGCAGAAACCAGTGTATGTAAAACTCGATGATTATAAGACAATTTTAACTCTTGTTGATACAGTCAAGCAGCAAGTCCATGCTGCACAGCAGACTCTTGATGAAATTAAAAAATTAAAGCAAGAGGAAGATGTCGAGCTTGAGATTTGGCAGACTGTAGTCGCAGAAATTGAAAATAGAATTGCATATATTGACAATACCATTACTGAACCAGAGATGTAAAATGCCGAAACAAAAAGAAGAATTGTTTATTAATGTTGCAGATCCCTCGTTAGTGAGGAGAAATATTCTTGAATCCTCGCAGCAGATAGTTGAAGCAATGAAAAGTTATGAGAAGTACAAAAAAATCAAAGCAGAAAAACTCAAAAAAATAGAAGAGTTAAAGACAATTCTTGCGAATGTTCGAGAGAATGCAGCGCAGTTGCGCAAGTGCCTGCCAGGCACAAAAGCAATCAAAGAGCAGAAAGAAGAACGAGTGCCTAACATTACTGTGTTGGAGCTTGAACAGCTGAATGCAGAAATACGAAAACTCGAAGCAGAATTAAATGTGAAATAATTTTTTTAGAAATTCATATTCTCTATTTTTGTTGTGAATATTCTCATAAAATTTTTCAATACATGTGTTTTGCCATGACGTTGTTGGGCAACAATAACATGGAACATGGTAAGGGTGAAGTATGTTTGTGCATGTATTCATGAATAATATAGGTATAAAAAATCAACTATAGTAAATGACATAAATAATTGAACAAACAAATGTCGTTTACTATTCCGCTGAAGACATCATTTGTCTAATTATTTATGTCTTCAGCTATATAAAGAAAAAAACTGCGGACGACAGGATTCGAACCTGCGTAGGCACTAAGCCAACAGATCTTGAGTCTGCCCCGTTTGGCCACTCCGGCACATCCGCGACATATAGGAGAAAAAATTACTAATTTATAAAAGTATAGATTTATTTTTTGGAGTCCATTCTCTTCATCACATCAACAACAATTTCTTCTGTTTTCATGACATCAGTATCATAAACAACATCTGCATGTTTGATGCATTCTTCAGTATCTAAATATTTATTTGTCTCGAGAACCATTCTTTCAATATTTTCCTGTGAATCCATTTTTTTTACGTCATGCATTCTTCGTTGCACTTGTGTAAAAAATTTGCATGTAAACCCAATAACAAAAAATCCTTTATTTCTCAAAAAGAGCAAGCTTGGAACTCCTGCAAGTCCATCCAATATTGTCGATTCTTTATCACAAAAGGAATATCCGGCTTCACCCATAATTTGCGGCCCATATCTTTCAATCAATGTTTTTCCAAACGTGCTGATTTCTGTCCTTGTATGATGTACTATTTCTGTCTTTTTATGTTCTTCAATCGTTTTCAAATATTCTTCTTTTGAAAGTTCAAGCAAATGAGGATGTGTTGTTTTGACTAATGTCATAGGAATTCTGACTGCAGGAAAAGACATGTATTGGTACCTGTATGCAGGTATTTTTTCAACAAACAATTTTGCAAATGTTGTTTTTCCACAACCAGGTCCACCACATAAGACGATGTTTTGCATACAAGATGGGAAAGCGTTCACTCATTTAATTCTTGCTATTTTAATCAGCTTTCCTCTTATATGTATTTTTTTATCAATAGATGCATTTCGCGTTGAGCAGCTGGACAACAATACTGTAGGACTTGAGAAGAGTGAAGTACGCTTGTGCATGTCTTGATAAGGAATAGATAAAATAAGTAAATCAAGCTAAAATATTATAAACCAAACCGCAATTCATTATCCTATGATAAAAATCCACACCCTCGGCGGCTATAATGAAACAGGAAAGAATATGACTGCTATTGAAGTAGATGATGAATTCATTGTATGTGACATGGGTCTGCATCTTGAACCGTATGCAAAATATCAGGATGAGCATGGCATGAAAAATCTGACAAAAGAAGTTATGTTGAAAATTGGTGCAATTCCAGATGACGCAAAAATACCAAAAGAAAAAGTTGTTGCAATTATTCCTTCGCATGCCCATCTCGACCATATTGGCGCAATTCCATTTTTAGAGTTTGACTACAAAGCGCCAATTCTCTGCACGCCGTTTGCAAAAGAAGTTTTGACAACATTGGCGCAGGATGTCCATGTTCAAATTTCAAATCCAGTTATTGCATTAAAGAATAACAAGCAGTATAAAACAAAAAATGCAACAATTGAATTCATCCATGTCACGCATTCAGTTATCCAGACTATTATCATAGCAATCACAACAAAATATGGTACTATTTTGTATGCAAATGATTTTAAAATAGACAAAACCCCTACCTTGGGAGAAAAAACAGACCTTGAAAAATTAAAAAAATACAATGTTCTTGCATTGATATGTGATTGTATAAAAGCAGAAACAGAAGAACAAACCCCGTCAGAAGCAGTTGCAAAGCAGATGCTAGAAGATCTCTTTGACAAGCATGATTTTTCCAACAAGACAATTATCATTTCAACATTTTCTTCTCATATTGCGAGGCTTAAATCCATTTTGCAGTGTGCAAAAAAAATCAACAGAAAAATCCTGTTTCTTGGCCGTTCGTTGGCAAAATATGCAGAGGCAGCAGCAGCAGAGGGCATTGAGTTTAAGGAAGTGGAATTTCTTAAATATGGGGATCAAATCAGAAAGCAGTTAAAAAAAATTCTTGACAAGCGCCATGAATATCTTATTGTTGCTACAGGTCATCAAGGTGAGCCAAGTGCAGTGCTTGCAAAAGTAGTTACAGGCAAGCTTCCGTTAAAATTAGAAAAAGGTGATGTCGTCATTTTTTCCTCAACAGTCATTCCCAATGAGGAAAATATCAAAAATAGAAACACTCTCGACGAACAGCTCGAGAAAAAAGGTGTTGTCATTTTTAAGGATGTTCATGTTTCAGGCCATGCAGCTCGCCATGACTTGAAAGAATTCTTAAAGCTCGTGCATCCAACACATATCATTCCTGCGCAAGCACCAGAGTTTGTGCAAAAGCATCTTATCACTCTTGCAAAAGAAATAGGCTATCCAGAGGAGTGTCTGCATCTGTCATATAATGGTAATTCTATTGTTTTATCATCAGTCAAACAAAAATCTTTATAAACCTGCGGGGATTCACTTTTTGCATGAAATTAACACTTGCAGAACCAAAGTATTTGAAAGACAGCATTTCTATTATCAGCGAACTTGTGACAGAAGCGCGGTTTAAGATAACAAAGCAGGGCATTGAGCTAGTTGCAATGGATCCTGCAAATGTCGCCATGGTTATTTTCAAGCTTCTTGCAAGTAATTTTGCAGAATATGAAGTTGAAACTGACGTGCGATTATCAATCAATTTGAATAATCTCAGACAAGTGTTGAAGCGTGCAAAGCCTAATGATATGATTACATTGGAAGTTGCTGACAGCAAATTAAATGTTACGCTTAAAAGTAAAACAAAGAGAACATTTTCCTTGCCAATTATTGACGGTGATGAGCGGGAGCAAAAAGTTCCTGAGCTGAATTTCCCAATTACTATTGCAACTGATGCAGAGCAGTTGAATGAAGCAATTGAAGACGTTGACATTGTGGGAGAAAGTGTAACATTTATGTGTGAAAGTAATGTTTTCATCATTTCTGCAGAAGGAGATATGTCAAAAGCGCATATTGAAATTCCTGCAGATGAAACAACAACAATTAAGACAACAAAAGCAGAAAAAGTCAAGGCAAAATACTCTGTGGAATATTTAAAAAAAATGATTGCAGCAGGAAAGCTTGTCCCAACAGTTTCTGTTCAATTTAACAAAGATTATCCTTTGAGGCTTGAATATAAAGCTGTTGATAAAGTCATGCTGAGTTTCATTCTAGCACCGCGTGTAGAAAATGATTAAAAAGAGTTTCTTTTTTGGTTTCGTGTGTTTTTTGTTTGTTTGTTCAGTGTATGAAATTTTTGCGCAGGAAAATGAAACTATTAATATCACTGCAATTAATGTCACTGAAGAATTTAATGAAAGTATTGAGTTAAATCAGACAGGCTTCAATGAGACAGATTTCAACAAAACAAATACAACAGAAACAAATACAACAGAAACAAACCAAACAGCAATTCTCGTTTGTTCTCCTGAACAATGTGATAGTGGTTGTGTAGTCTGCAGTGACAGCAGTTGTTATGCCCCTGAAATTGGGTGCATTGAGCAGATAGGTATTGACAAAATTACTCCTGCAGCAATAAATAAAGGAGACCAGCAGTTGAATATTCTTATTAAAAATACAGGAAATGTTGCATTGCCGAATATTGAAGCAGAGATTGTCGGCTTTGGCATAACAACAGTGGAAAAAATTCCTATTGAGTTGTTAAGTGCAGCAGATAAAGATTATACATTTACAAAAATCAGTGCAACAGAATCAGGAGCTGTTGATATTATTGTGAAGCTGTATGTTAATCAAACAATGATATCTCAAGAAATTTTTCAGATAACAGTTGCAGAAGATATTGTAGAAGAAACAACATCAGAAGCAGTATTTAATGTCTCTGCTGCAACAGAGCAACTTGAAGCAGCAAAAACAGTGTATAATGAATTAGAAAAATCATATTATGAAAAAGAAAAACAAGACTATCTTTTGTATGGTACTAAAGAAGATCTTGATGATATTCAAGAATCCTTGAGACTAGCGCAGGTTGCAATTATTGAAGAATCGCAGAAAGAATTTGACAAACAGATGGCGTATGCCACAGCAAACCTTCAGTCAGTTGCACAACAAATAAATTCAGCAGAACAAGAACAAAAATCACTGTGGCAACTATTGTATGAAAACTTGGCAGTCATAGGAACATTGTTAGGGGTTCTTATTAGCGTCATTACTGTCTGGTCTATGACAAAAGTGCATTTGAAAAAAGCTCGAATTGTCAATGTGATTAAAGGCAAGCAAATATTGAATGTTGGCAAAAGAGAAGATATTCAAAACATAGTCGATAACAAATCTGATTCTAAAAAGTAAGATTTATAAATATCATTGCCTAAAAATTTCTTAAAAGAGGGGGAAAATGGGAAATCGTGTGTTTTTAGGAATAATCACAATTATTTGCATTCTCAGTATTGCTTCTGTTTTTGCTGCAGAAGAACATCTTTTGCCATTGCAGGGAACTGCAAAATTAAATGGCGCAACCCTTGCATCAGGAAATATTATTGTTGAAATTTATGATGCGCCGACAGGCGGAAACCTCATATACAACTCTTCAACAGATTTTAATAATGTCATTAGTGGTGGCAAGTATGATATTATTCTTGGCAATGGAACACAGCCCTTATCTTTGAATTTCGGTCAAAAATATTATATGGATATGTATATCCAGGGCGTAGATATGGATTTTAATGGCAGTGAGCGGCAAGTATTTATGAGCACTGTTGGAAATCTTTCATCCTCAAATCCAGTGAAAATTACAAGCAACGATGCAGATGATGCGTTGAATGTCAGTGCAGGTGGTTCTTATTTCAAAGGCAATGTTTCTGTGAATGGTACAGTGGTATTGTCAGAATCTGGCAATGTAACCATAACAAAACAATTGAAGGTGCAGAGTGGAGATTGGGATGATACCATAAATGTTACAGGAGGCATTTATGTGTTAGGTCAAATCAAGACAAATAGTGATATTATAGGTACAAATTCCGCTAAAATAATGGATTTGTGGAATACAGTTATTTTGCGAAATACAGATGCAGATGATGCGTTGAATGTCAGTGCCGGCGGTTCTTATTTTAAGGGTGCAGTTGTTATAGCAAACAATTCTTCTGAAGCTGCCTTAAACCTCACTGCAGGGGGTCTATTTGTTGAAAAAGACATTATTACAGATGGGAATTTAAATGTTACAGGTGATGAATCTGTTAGAGGAATTTTTACAGTAATGAGTTCATTAAATGCAAACAGCGAGATAATTGTTAGCGGAAAATTAAGAGCAAACGGCCAAATAGAAGCATATACAGGCGATATTGACGATACGTTGAATGTTACAGGAGGGTCTTTCTTTTTGGGCAATGTTTCAGTGAATAATTCAATAATCTTATCACAATCAGGAAACATTACATCCTCAGGTGAAGCAAGAATAACGTCTACAGAAGACGGAGCACTAAACCTTACAGCAGGCGGAGCAAGCATTTATAGTGGCTTAATAGTTGGAAATGGTGCATTTATAATTAATGGAGCAGGTCAGGTAGCAACAGATACAACATTTACGCAAGGTATAGCTGGAACAAATGCAGGAAAGTTAATAGATTGGGCAGGAGATGCTGAAATTAATCGAAACCTTACTGTTCAAAATCAAGTAATAATTAATTCATCTGAAAATGACGACGCATTAAATGTTACAGGCACTGCCTTTTTAGGAGGCTTAATAGTAGGAAGTACATTAATCGGAACAAATGCAAATAAAGCACTAACATGGCCAGGCCAAGCAATCTTTACAAGTACAGATGCAGACGATGCGTTGAATGTCAGTGCAGGTGGAGTGAATATATATAGTGGAATTTCAGTGGGGAATAATGGGTTTAGGACAGATGGAAATGGTCAAATTACGAGTG
>Ga0233425_10007085_pt1 | contig 16005 bp, 13 predicted proteins | sample Watercolumn_Towu_2_FD_181712 | JGI IMG/M metagenome (GOLD analysis project Ga0233425, IMG submission 181712) | Freshwater microbial communities from Lake Towuti, South Sulawesi, Indonesia - Watercolumn_Towuti2014_140_MG | ecosystem: Environmental > Aquatic > Freshwater > Lake | place...
GGATCTCACCACACAGGATGCGGCGGGCGATGTCGTGCATCGCGGCACCGCCCGAGGCGCAGTTCTCGTGGACGGTGGTGCCCGGGGAGGACCAGGGCACACCGGCCCGCTCGGCGGCGATCTTGGCCATGTTGGTGGCGCGCGGGTCCTGGGCCACCCACCCGAGCGTGGTGTACTCCACCGCCGCCGGGTCGAGCCCGGTCTGCTGGAACAGGCCCTTGAGGGCGCGTTCGGCCAGGTCCACGGCCTGCAGCGAGGCCAGCCCACCGCCGATGGCACCGATGGGAGTGCGGACGGCGCCGGCGATCACGACGCGGCGGTCTTCGTGGAGGGTCATGGAAGCTCCTTGGGGCCGGCGGCCCGGGCGGGGGCGGGTGAGGTTCGTCTGGAGGCGCCCGCGGCGACCCGCTCGGCCAACTCGAGGGCCAGCAGGCCATCCTCGGCGGTGAGTGGGAAGGGCTGCTCGCCGCGGACGTGGGCCAGCAGGGCCTCGTGCTCGGCGTCCAGCGGATCGAAGGTGGGGACGGGGATGGGGGCGCCCTCCAGCTCGCCGCTGGACCAGCGCACGCGCTCGGCGCGCCGCTCGCCCAGATCGAGGCTCCAGTAGTCCTCGTCGGTGAACAGGCGCAGGCGGCGCACGCTGCGGCGCGAGACGCGGCTCGCGGTGAGCGTCGCCACCCCGCCGGCGGCCGTCTCCAGCCGGGCGTTGGCGATGTCCACGGCACCCGGCTCTCCGCCCGGCCAGCCCGGCAGGGACAGCCCCACGGTGCGCAGATCCGTGATGGCGCCGCCCAGCAGCCAGAGGACGAGGTCGAGGTCGTGGATCATGAGGTCACGGACGACGTCCACATCACGGTCACGCCCGGTGGGCGGGGCCATGCGCTCCGCCTCGAGGTAGCGCACCGGGACCTCGCCGATCACCTTGAACACCGGGTTGAAGCGCTCGATGTGGCCGGGCAGGCAGTGCGGGAAGCCCACGAGGTGGCTGGCCTGCTCGACCGTAGCCGCCAGCGGCTTCTCCACCAGGCAGGGGATGCCCGCCTCCAGCAACGGCAGGGCCACCTCCAGGTGGGCCGTGGTGGGCACCGCCACGACTGCGAAGTCGGGGCGCCCGACCGGGCTCACCAGGCCCTTCGGCGGATCCACCGCGCGGACCCGCACGTCAGGGCGCGCGGCCAGCCGGCGCAGGTGGTGGGCGCCCATGTGCCCAAGGCCCAGCACCACGCCGCTCAAGGTCGCCTTGCTCATGGTTCGTCTCCCTCGCACGCCACTCCGGCACCCCGTGCCCGGCAGATCCCGCGCCGACTGCCGGCCAGGAAGCGGGCTATCTCCCCGATCTCGGGGACCTCGATCCCCAGCTCCTCCAGCCGGGCGATCCGCACGTCCCGCAGCAGGGACCGCTCGACCAGGATGGTGAAAGCGTGCTTGAGGGCGAGGATCGTCTCGGCGCCGAACCCGGCCCGGCGCAGGCCCACCACGTTGAGCCCCACCAGACGGGCGCGATCGCCCTGGGCGATGCAGAACGGCGGAACGTCCTGGGACACCATGGCGCCCGCTCCCACCATCGCCAGCCTTCCGACGCGCGCGCGCTGGTGGATGCCGGCGAGCCCCCCGAGGGTGACGCCGGCCCCGATCTCGCAGAGCCCCGCCACGGCCACGGAGTTGGCCAGCACGCAGCCGCTGCCGAACACCACGTCATGGGCCACGTGGCTCTGGGCCATGAGGAGGTTGTCGTCGCCGAGCACGGTGACGCCGCGCCCGCCCTTCTGTGGCGCGGTGCCGCGATGCACCGTGCAGCCTTCGCGGAAGACGTTGCGCCGCCCGACCTCGAGGCAGGTCGGCTCGCCAGAGTAGCGGAGATCCTGGGGCTCGCCCCCCACCACGGCGCCTGGAAACACCCGGCAGCCGGCCCCGAGCGTGGTGCGGCCGAGCACGGCCCCGTGGGGTAGCACCTCGCACCCCTCCCCCAGCGTGACCTGTGCGCCGATCACCGCGAAGGGGCCGATCTCGACCCCTTCGCCGAGCACGGCGGTCGGAGCGACGCTGGCGAGCGGGTGGACGGCCACAGAGACCTCACGGGGACCGGAAGGGTAGCGCCGGACCCGAGCCCGGGCAAGCGTCCGGGCTTGCCAGCCCGCTCCGTCCGCATAGGTGTCCGCACCCTGCCGGAGCCCTCCATCATGCGCCGCTTCTCCCTCCTGCGTGGCGAGCGCGCCACCGAGCACTCCGTCTACGTGGAGCAGGTCACCGGGCACGACCCGACGCTCATCGCGGCCTTGCTGGAGATCGACCTCGGCACGTTCAGCGAGCCGACCCTCTCCCGCGCCACCGCCGTCGCCCTGCTGCGGCACGGCCAGGCCTTTCTCCTGCGCGCCGACGGCCACCTGGTCGGGGCCTGCCTCTGCATCCGGACCTGGGAGAACCCGGACGAAGCCGCCCTGGTGCACCAGGCCATCCGCACCGGTTGGCGTGGCTTTGGCCTCGGGAGTTGGTTTCTGGAGCAGGTCCTGCAGACCCTGGCGCACCAGGGCCTCTCCTCCATCGTGCTGCACGTGGCCTGCGAGAACGTCACCGCCCGCCACCTGTACGAGGACAAGTTCGACTTCATCCCCGTGACGGACTGTGAGCTCGACTACGAGCCCGGCCAGGGGCGGGTGATGATGCGCAAGACGCTGGTGCCGGCGGAGTAGGGCTCAGCCCGCCGAGCCACACCGGAGCCTGGCCTGCCCCCAGCATGCCGCGCGGCAGACAGCCCCGGCCATGTCTACATCCAATTGGACCTCCAACGGGTCCTCCTCCGGCTGCCCGCAGATCTCCTCACGCACCCTCTCCCCCGTCTTCCACGCCCGCCCGTCCAGGGTGAAGCCCTCGGAGATGGCGCAGTCCCCACCCGGTAGCTCCAGGCTGCAGTAGCGCACTGTGCGCAGCAGGGGCTCGGGGAAGCAGGTGACCTTGGCCGCAGGCGAGGCGATGCTGGCGCAGTCCACGCTCTCGGCGACGAACAGCTCGCGGGCGCCCGGGGGCAGGGTCGCGGCCTTGGCCACGCGGGCGGCCGCGATCGCCATGGCCAGGTTGCGTCGGGCTTGCCGCTCGGCGCCGCGCTCGGAGGATCCAAGCCCCTCCGTGCTCACGGGGTCGCGCAGCCCGCAGCCCTCCACCGGCCCTTCCCAGCGCGCGATGCAGCGGCTCGGCACATCGCCGGCCTCGCCCGGCGCGGCTGGCAGCGCCACAAGGCCCGCGATCACGGCTGGCGGCAGGTGGCGGCCCCCTTTCACGCGGCCTCCCCGGTCGCGGCCCAGGCCCGCAGGCATCGGCTGACCTCCTCGGGCCCCGCGTTGTCCGACAGGTAGTAGAGCGGCGGGTAACGCTGCTCCAGGTTGGCCCAGCGCCGGGGTTCGCCCGAGAAGTCGTGGCTGAAGACCACCGGCAGTCCGCAGCCCGCCTCGCGAAGGGCGGCCAGCACGTAGGCACCCTGGTTGTCTTCCAGGAAGCGCCGTGCCCGTTCCAGGTCGCCGTTGAAGCGGTCCGCCGTCGCCGCCAGGTCGCCGAGCAGGGCTTCGGCGGGCGTACGGTCGAAGCGCATGTCCAGGAAGATCACATGGAACGTGGAGGTGGCCAGGGCGGCGAGGGCCTCGGCGCCAGAACCCGCCCTGGCCAGCGTCAGACCGCCGGGCAGGAAACGAGCCAGGTTGGCGCTGTACTCCTCGCCGTCCTCGACCACCAGCACCCGCAACGGGCGAGAGGACGGCGGGCCCGCGGTGGGGGGACAGGGATCGGTCATGGGCGCTCCTCCTCGGTGGGCTCGGCTCGCGGCAGCCGGACCACCACGGCCTTGGTCCAGCCGGCGCAGCGTTCGTCGTCGCGTGTCTCGACGCTCATCACCCCCTGGTGACGCGCCAGCAGGTCCGCCGCCAGCCCCAGGCCGCGTTCGATGCTGCGGCCTCGCAGGATCGCGTCGGTCAGGGGCCGTGGAGCGTTGTCCCGGAAGCGCACGGCGAGGGTCTCCAGGCCGGTCACGGGATCGAGCTCCTCCTCGATGGCGACGCCGACCCGCCGTTCAGCCCGTGGCAGCTCCTCGGCCAGCGCCACCAGCGCGTTGCGCAGCAGGTTGGTGGCCACGTCTTCCAGGTCCTGCCGGAACACGCGTACCGGGATCTCCTCCTCCCCGGCGTCCACCTCCAGCGCCCCGGGGGTCTCACCCATCAGGGCCGGCTCGGCCGCCACGCGCTCGTAGACCACCGAAAAGAACGCTCCGGAGACCGGCTGGAGACTGACGTCCCGGATGACGCGGCCGAGCGCCCGGAAGCCAACCTCGTTGAGCTGCACCGAAAGCGACCTGAGCTCGGCCGCCAGGCGCAGGCGACGAACGCGGTGGGGACGCCTGAGGGCGGGCTCGAGGCGCTGCAGCCGCCGCATGGCGCGGTGCATGGGAGCCAGGACCGGATCGCGCGCCCGCAGGTTGAGCCGGACCCCGTGGCGTCGTCCGAGGTCCTCGAGTTCCGAGAGATATGCTTCGAAACGGGCGATGACCCCTTGCTCCCCCGGAGCGCCGAACAGCCGCTCCGCCGCGTAGAGGGCGGCGTGCTCCTCGCCGGCTTCCAGGCGCTCGGCGACGGTGCCCAGCAGGGTGGTGTTGTGCTTGAGCACCTCGTGCCGGATGGCCGAGAGCAGCCGCGCGACCTCGTGGTAGGAGGAGGGCTCGCGCGCCAGCAGGGTGCCGAGCGCGGCGCCCGTCCGCCGCCAAAGGACCAGCCCCCCGAGGAGCAGGCCGACGCCCGCCAGGGTTCCGCCCACCAGGCCACGCACGAGCCACAGGCGCTGGCGCAGACGAGCCTCCAGCGCGCGGGCCGGCTCCAGGGCCAGGCCACCGGTGCTCTCGGCGAAGTAGGCCTGCAGGTAGCGACGTGCCTCCGAGGACCGACCCGCTTCGTCCGCCATGTCCGCCAGCAGGTACCAGGCCTCCGGGGCGCCCGCCTTCGCCGCGCCCAGAAACCGCTCGCGGGCAGCGTCCTGATGCCCGGCCGCGCGTTCCAGCTCACCGAGGTTGAGCAGCAGGCGCGGGTCGTCCGGCGCCACCTCCAGGCAACGGGCATAGGAGGCGCGGGCGCCGTCCTGGTCGCCCTGACCCAACTGGATGGCGGCCAACAGCAGCAGGGCCTCGAGGTAGTCGGGGGCCAGGGTGAGGGCCGCGTCCACCTCGCGGCGTGCCGCCGAGAGATCGCCACGCTGGCGATACACGCGGGCCACTCGGCAGGCCTGGCGGGCGGGATCGGGCACGGACGCCGTCGGCGCCGCGCGCCAGGGCTCGGCCTCGGCGGCGGGCTGTCGGCGCGTGAGATCCTCGCGCGTCTGGCGAGCTGCGGCGGCGTGGGGCCCGTCCGGTTCCAGGGCCAGGTAGGCGGCGAGGGCTTCGTCGGCGGCCTCGAACCGACCGGCCTCCCGCAGCAGTTGGGCCTGCCGGAAGGTGAGATCGGCCCAGGTCGGACGCAGGGCGAGCGCGGCGGAGAGCTCGGCGATGGCCTCCCGGTGGCGCCTTCCGGCGTAGCGCTCGGCCAGCAGGGTGCCCAACCGCGCATGGTAGGCGGCCTCGTCGGGCGCGAGCGTGGTTGCCGCCACATAGGCCCGCTCCGCCTCGGCCACGGTGCCGCGGGCCAGGTGAACGTCTCCGAGCGCCGCCCAGACCTCAGGGGCATGGGGCGCCTGGCCGGCCAGCTCCCGCAGCGCCGCCAGGGCCTGGTCGGATTCGCCAGCGATGTAGCGCGCGCGGGCTGCCTGCAACGCCAGCTCCTCGGCCGCGCTCAGGGGCACCAGGCCGCCCGCCCCGAGGCGCAGGGCCTCGCGCTCGACCCCGATGCGATCCCCGAGCGCGAGCAACTCGGTGGGCACCTCGTCGGCCGGCCAGGCGGCGTGCGCGCGCTCCAGCAGGCCCTGAGCCTCGTCCAGCTCTCCCGCCTCCTTCAAGCCGAGGGCCACCGCGACCACCACGTCCGCCGCCGGAGGAGTGCCTTCCAGGTCCCACCAGGTGCCCAGGGCCACCATTGCGGCGGTCGGGTCGCGGCTGGCCAGCAGCGAGGCCTGGTGCAGATAGGGGTCGGCGCTGCCCATGGCGAGGGTCTCGAGGCGCCGGTACAAGGCCAGGGCCTCCTCGGGATTCCGCTCCTCCAACAGCCGGGCGCGCGCCTGCACCACCTCGACTTCGTGGGGCATGCGCGCCAGCACCTTGTCCGCCCCGTCCGGATCTCCCTGCGCCTGCAGCACCCGACTCAGCCCGAGGACGGCCGGGACCACCGTGGGATCCCGCCCGAGCACCAGCCGGTAGCGGGCAGCCGCCCGATCCAGCTCCCCACGCGTCTCCGCGCCGGCGGCCTCCTCCAGTACGCTGCGGACCCCGGGAGGAAGGGCGGCCAGATCGAGGTCCGGGAGCTCGACCATCTCGGCGCCGGGCACCTGGGCCAACACGGCGGGCATCGCGCCCGCTGCCAGGAGCAGCGCGATCAAGGCGTATCCGCCATGAGACAGTGTCAAAGGCCCTCTTCCTTCATGTCGCGCACGCGCAGGCCGAGCTGGTTGAAGCGAAGCTGGACCTTGCGCGCGCTGCCCGGATCCCCCATCAGGATGCGCGCCATGGCCGAGAAGTCGCCGTCCTCCTGGAGGTAGAGAGCTCTGAAGTACTGGCGCTCGACGGACTGGGAGATGTGGTTGAGGCTCTCGTTCGGACGGATGGCGACCTGCACGCGCCAGCCCCCCTCTTCCGTAGGCACCTCGACCCGCACCGCCCTGAGCAGGTCGCGCACCAGCTTGGGGCGCACCTGGATGACGTCGGCCCGCGCCCCCGGCTCCACCGCCGCCAGCTCGGCCAGGGTGAAGGTCAGCGCGTTCTCCACGGTCATGGCGAACTCGCGCAGGTTGCCGGGCCAGGTGTGCCGCTTGAGCAGCCGGATGGCTTGCTCCGAGAACAGGACATGGATCACCCCCGCCTGCACCGGTGGCACCTCCCCACCCACCAGCACCCGCGCCTCGGCGCCCACCAGCCCCGCGCGGGCCTGGTAGTCGGCCATCAGCTCCGCCGGGTACGAGCCCTTGAGCGCCCGCTCCAGGCAGAAGGACAGGAGCCCGTCCAGGTCCTCCAGGCGCTCGCGCAGGGGCGGCAGACGGACCGTGCAGGCCGGGTTCAGGCGCATGTAGAGATCGGCCCGGAAGCGCCCCTGCCGCACCATCTCGCCGAGATCCTCGTTGGAGGCCACCACCAGCTTGACGTCCACCCTGCGCTCCCGCGTGTCCCCGAGCCTGGTCACCACCCCCTCCTGCAGGACCGTCAGCAACATGCGCTGGGCTTCTTCCGGGAGGTTGCCGACCTCGTCCAGGAACAGGGTGCCACCGTCGGCCGCCTCGAAGGCGCCCTTGCGGTCGGCCACCGAGCCCGTGTAGGCCCCGCGCACTGAGCCGAAGAGCTGGGCCGCCATCAGGTCGCGCGGCAGGGTGGCCAGATCGACGGTCACCAGCTCACCCCGCCGCCCGGAGTTCGCATGGACGAAGTGGCGTACCACCAGCGACTTGCCCGTGCCGGTGGCCCCCAGCAGGATGATGGGCAGGCGCCCCCGGGAGAGGGTCTGGAGCCGCTGGCGGATGCCCCGCAGCGCCAGGCTGCGCCCCCAGAACACGGGGCCGTCGGCGTCCGCGCCGCGGCGCGCGCGCAGGATGCCGAGGATCTGAGCGCGCAGCGCATGCGCGTCCACCCACTCATCATCCAGGAAGTAGGTGTACTCCTGGGCGCCCAGCGCCTCCGCCTCCTGCTCCAGGGGCAGATCGTCCCGGCTGGTCATCAGGATCACCGGGAGATCGGGGTGCCGCTTGCGCAGCCGCGCCAGGATCTCGATGCCCTGGCGCCGCCGGACCCGCTCCAGCGCGCGCGCGTCCGCACCCTCGGGCAAGGCGATGAGATCCTCGGGCGGGATGTCGAAGTGCACGTCGAGCAGCACCAGGTCCACCCGCGGGTCGCTGCCCGTGAGGAAGACGTCCGCCTGGGACCAGGAGCGCGCGGGCCCCAGGTACTCGTGCTCTGCGAGCGCGCGGCGGCAGAGCTCGATGGTGCGGTCCAGATCGTCGATCACCAGGATGTTGGCCATGCTCGTGGCTCCTCAGACGCGCTCGGCGGCGCGGGCGCGGGTGGTGAGCCGCTGCAGCGCAGCCGCAATGCCGAGGGCAGCGGTACGGGCCCCCTCCAGCACCGCCGGCGGCGCGGAGGGCAGCGCGGGCAGGACCTCCCGGACGACGGCGATGCCCGCCTCCACGTCCAGGAAGTCCGCATCGTTCGAGAGATCGACCCGGCTTCCGTCCTCCAGGGCGACCGCCCCCACCAGCGCCGGACGGAGGCGTTCCCAGATCTCAGGCGCCGACTCCACCCGGCCCGCACAGGAGCGGGTCCTGGCCAGGTCGGCCGACAGCGCGCCGCGCAGCTCCTCGATCCCAGCCCCCCCGGGCAGCCACCGGGCCTGGAACGCGACGTACTTGCCGAGATCGTGGCGCACACGCGCGAGGTGTTCCCGCAGGGCGGCCAGGCTGGCGGCCGGGAGCTGTTCCATCGAGGTGAAAGGGGGGGAAACGTCCATGTGGCCTCGATTCGCGCAGGCTGGCAAAAGTCCGCTCCGCGGAAGAACAGCAATCGTCATGCCAGCGTAGCGCACGAAATCGGGCCTCTCAAGGAGCCCGGCGAGGCCACCCTCTACGATCCGCAGCGCAGGACACCACGCCGATAGATCGACACGCGAGGGTGGTGGGGATCTGTGGCCCCCCGAGCCAACGCGCTACGTTCTGCTTGCCCCGCAACCCCGGTGATCCAGCCCGTGTCCCGCGATCTCAAAGACCGGTTCCTGCAGGTGCTCTCGGAAACCCACCTCACGCCCGGCCAGCGCAGCTCCCTGGAGTTCCTCTTCCACGAGGCGTTGCAGCACAATCCCCTGGCCACCCTGGCCAGCCTGACGGCCGAAGGGTCCATCTCGGTGTCGGACACCGAGCCCGTGCTCGGCAAACCCGGTGAGGAGTACGCACCCAGCGCCGACCTCCGCCCCCTGGATCTGCCCGAGCGGTACTGGAGCCTCGGGCTGATCGGGGCTGGGAGCATGGGCGAGGTGTTCCGCATCTACGACCGCGCCCTGCGCCGTGTCCTGGCCATGAAGGTGCTCAAATCCGACCTCAAGCACCCCGAGCTGGCGATCATCCGCTTCGTCGAAGAGGCCCAGATCACGGCGCAGCTCGAGCACCCGGGCATCGTCCCGGTCCATGACATCGGGCAATTGCCGGACGGGCGCTGGTTCTTCACCTCCAAGGAGGCCAAGGGGCGCACGCTCACCGAGATGATCCGCGAGGTGCATGCACTGCGCCTGGAGAAGGGCACCTTCGGCGTCACCCCCTCGGGCTGGAGCTTCCGGCGCCTGACCGACGCCTTCCACCAGGTCTGTGTGGCGGTCGGTTACGCCCACGCCCGCGGCGTCATCCACCGCGATCTCAAACCCGACAACATCCTGGCGGGCAACTACGGTGAGGTCCTGGTGCTCGACTGGGGCCTGGCCCGTCCCATCGGGGTGCCAGCGCGCCAGGGCGGCGAGCAGGAACGCGTCGGCACCTACCGCGCCAAAGACCCGGCCCTCGCCACCCGCGAGGGTCTGGTGGCCGGTACCCCCGCCTTCATGTCCTCCGAGCAGGCCCGCGGCGAGACCGACCTCACCCCGGCCTGCGATGTGTACGCCCTGGGCGGCGTGCTCTACATGGTGATCTTCGGGCACCATCCCTACGAGGAGAAGGGCGCACGCGAGGTCCTGAAGCTCGTGCGCGAGGGACCGCCGCCCTTCCCCCCGGCCCCGTGGGCTCCCCTGCACCTCATCACCATCTGCCGCAAGGCCCTCTCCAAGAACGCCGAGGACCGCTACCAGGATGCCTCCACCCTGGCGGCCGAGATCGACGCCTGGATCGAGGGTGCCCGCAACCGCGAGCGGTCCCAGTCGATGGTGCAGGCCGTCAGTGGCCGCGTGGACGATCTGACCCGGGCCTACCTGGCGGCCACCCGCAAGCGGGAGCGCGTGCGGCGCACCATCGCGCTGCTGCCGCCAACCGCCGCCCTCGACGAGAAAGAGGTGGCCTGGGCGGAGGAAGACGAGAGCGAACGTCAGCTCGACGACGTGGAGGACGCCTTCCAGGACGTCGTGCAGCAGCTCCGCGCGGCGCTGCTGCAGTGCCCGGATCTGCTGGAGGGCCGCGCCGCGCTCGCCGACCTGTACCGCTCCCGGTACGAGACGGCGTCGGCACTGGGCCTGCATGGGCGCGCCCGCGGGTTCGAGCGCCTGGTCCAGGAGTACGACATCGGGCACCACGCAGCCTTCCTCCAGCGCCGCGGCCGGTTCACGCTGCACACCGCCCCCCCTGACGCCATGGTCGAGATCTACCGCCACGAATCCAGGGGCCGACGCCTCGTGCGCGAGCCGGTGGAGGTCCTGGGCCCGACCCCGCTCGAGGCGGTCGTCCTCTCGGCGGGCAGCTATCTGCTGGTCCTGCGCGCCCCGGGTCGCCACCTGGTCGACTACCCCCTCGAGATCGAACGGGAAGGCCACTGGACCGGTGCCCCCCCCGGGACCAAGGCCACTCGCCCGGTCCCCCTGCCCAAGGAGGGCCAGGTGCCGTCGAGCCTGGCCTACATCCCCGAAGGCTGGGCCGTCTTCGGCGGCGATCCCCACGCACCGGGCAGCCCGCCGCGCCAGCGGCTCTGGCACTACGGTTTCTTCATCGGCCGCCGCCCCGTGACCCACGGCGAGTACCTGCGCTTCCTCAACGCCCTGCTGGCGGAGGGTCGCGAGCAGGAAGCCTTCGCGCGGGTGCCCAGCCTGCGGCTTGGGCGCAACGTCGAGCCCACAGCGCTGTACCAGCGCGACGCCTCGGGCCACCTCGCCCCCGTCGCCGACAGCCCAGTCGGACCTCCGCGGCTCGACGCCCCGGTCTCCCTGGTGACCTGGCACGACGCCGTGGCGTACTGCTTCTGGCTCGCCCAGCAGGCGGGGCTGCCCTACCGCCTGCCCACCGAGCTCGAGCGCGAGAAGGCAGGCCGCGGCGTCGACGGCCGCTGTTTCCCCTGGGGCAACTACGCCGACGCGGCCTTCCACTGCGCCGAGGGCAGCCACCTGGACCACCCCGCGCCCGCGCCGGTCGAGGACTTCCCCATCGACACCAGCCCCTACGGCGTCCGGAGCCTCGCAGGCAGCGTCGCCGACTGGTGCACGGACCTCTTCAAGCCTCGGGGTCCCCAGACCCGCGGCGCGGTGGTCGATGCTCCGGAGCCGCTCGATCCCAGCCACTGCGAGCCTCCCGAACGCGCCGAGCGCCGCGCGGTCCGTGGCGGCTCCTTCGACGCCCCGGCCCAGAACGGGCGCTGCGCCGCCCGCGCCGGCCTCTCCACGGATCAGCGCAAGGTCGGCGTGGGGTTCCGGCTCGCGTTCTCCCTGGACGAGCTGAACGCGACCGGGCGCTAGGGCTCCCAGCTCAGCACGCCACCACGCAGCGCGGCCCGCGCGCCCCAGCAGAATGCGTGGTTCGTCGGCCCGTGCCCCACGGGGAGCCCGGTGACCACCGGGACGCCCAGCCCGTCGAGCAGCTCGAGCGCGATCTGCTCGGCGTCCCAGCCGGGCTCGTCGGCCTCCGCGCAGCCCACGAAGCCGCCCAGCACCACCGCGGCCACCCCCTCGAAGGTCCCGGCGCCCAGGAGCTGCGTGAGGAGGCGGTCGATCCGGTAGGGCCGCTCGCCCACCTCCTCCAGCACGAGGATCGAGCCCTCGGCCTTGAGCGCGTCCGCGGTACCCGCGAGGCTGGCCAGCGTGCAGAGGTTGCCACCCACGAGCCGCCCGAAGGCGTCCCCCGGGACGACCTCGTGGCACGGCCAGGACCAGCCGCGCCCCTCGCACAGCAAGGCCCGCAGGACCTCCTGGGAGGCCGCATCGGCGTGGTCGGTCAGGGACTGCAGCACCGGTCCGTGCACCAGCGGCCCAGCACCCCGACGCCACAGCGCGGCAAAGAGCGCGCTGGCATCGGAAAACCCGATCACCGGTCGCTGGGGGTAGCCGCGCTCCGGCAGGCCGGGCAGCAGCCGCGTCAGGCCATAGCCTCCACGTGCCAGCCAGGCGGCCTCCAGCCCCTCGCCGCGCAGCGCCCACAGCAGGTCGGCGCGGCGCTCGGCATCCGTCCCCGCCAGGTAGCGATGGCGCCGGCCGAGATGCGGGGCGAGCACGGGCGTAAACCCCCAGGCCCGCAGGCGCGCGAGGCCGGTCTCGAGCCGAGCCGGATCGAAGACCCCCGCGGGGGCGAAGACCCCCACGCGGGCACCAGGGGACAGCAGCGGACGCTCCATGCGCCCGATGATACCCTCCCGGCAGTCCCCTGTCCGCCCATGCCCCTGCTCACCGTCCACCTCCGCCCACCCGCCGCGTTGCTGCTCGCGCTCGGCTGTTCCCCGCCATCGGGTTCGAGCCCGCCCGGAACCAGCGGCCCACGCGGGGCCGAACCATCTCCCGCGCCCGACGCGCACACCCTCGACCTGACCGCGCTGCCCCTGCCCGAGCCCCTGCCGGCGCAGGTCTGGACACGCTTGGCGCCGGTGAGCCTGGTGGACGAGCACGGGTCCCCGCGCGCGGTGCTCTCAGGCCATCACACCCGCCTGACCCTGCTGCACACCTGGGCCGATCGCGCCGAAGTCCGCTGCGAGGTCTGCCCGACCGCGCAGGAGGGCTGGGTCCAGACCCGCGTGCTCCTGCCCGCCGGCCATGAGCCCTCCCCGGCCGAGCGCGCGGATCCCCGCCTGGCTCTCGCCCTGGTCGCCGCGGACCTGCGCCGCTCGGCCGAGGACGGCGAGCCCGTGGCCGGTCGGGACCTCGACGCGGCCGAGCGTCGGCTCCTCGTGAGCCTCCTGGACCAGGGGCTCGCCGAGCACGAGGGCGAAGCCCTGGCCCCCTCCTTCGGTGAGGTCTACGCCCGCGGCGTGGGCTCGGTGGAGTTTCGCCTGCGGCCGGCCGGATGGGAGGTCACCGCGATGGATCTGCCGGTGGGTGACTGACTTTTTTCCTCTGCACTCCGGGGGCCGCATCGGCCCGCTCCGTGGTACACTGGCGAAGCCCGGAGGTTCCATGCCCCACGCTCCCCGAACCCGCCTCTTCTCCTTGCTGGTCGTACCACTTCTCGCCGTCATGTACCTGGCGGGAATGTCGAGTGCCTTCGCGGGCACGCCCAGCAAGAGCACGACCTACTACCCGAGCGGGCGGGTCAGCACCTCCGAGCACTCCCACGGCGGGCGGGTCGACACCGGGGATCTCGATCAGGGCGAGTTCGCCCGCAGCGATCCGTCGAGTTGGTCGAAGTCCACGGAGAAGGTCTACTTCCAGAAGCAGGACGGCACGGGCGCGGCCGCAGCCAAGCAGGAGGGGCAGCCCCCCGGGGTCCCGGTCGGCGTGACCCTCTACAAGCAGGAAGGCGAGGTCAACGTCTGGAAGAGCGGGGTAGAAGGCTGGGCTGGCAAGGCCGATCTCGCGGTGTTGGGCGCGGAGGGCTCCCTCGAGGGCGGCGTGGGCAAGGAGGGCGGCGACTACTACGCTCGCGGTGAGCTCTCGGGGAAGGCCTACCTGCTCAAGGCCACCGTCGAGAGCGCCAAGCTCGGCTTGGGCAACGAGAACCTCGGGCTGCACCTCTCCGCCGAGGGTGAGGGCTTCGTGGGGGTCGAGGGCAGCCTGCAGGGCACGGCCAAGGTCGGCACGAGCGGCCTGACCCTCGAGGCGAAAGCCGAGGTCTTCGCGGGCGCCAAGGCCAACGGGCAGATCCCCCTCACCCTCAGCCTCTGCAAGATGCAGGCGACGGGCAAGCTCAAAGGCGAGGTCTCCGCGGGCGCGGGGGCCAAGGCCACCGGCGCCATCGTCGTGGACTGGGCCAAGGGCACCGCCAAGCTCTCCGGCGAGCTGGCTGCCACCCTCGGGGTGGGTGCCGGCGCCGGCGCCGAGGTGGAGATCGATCTCTCGGCCCTCGTCAGCGATCCGGGCGCCGTGGCGGACTGCCTGCTCGACGGGGTCAAGGAGCTGGCCGAGAGCGCCGTGGCGTTGGGCGGTGATCTGGTCGACGCCGCGGGCCAGGCCCTCGCGGAGGCGGGCAGCGCCATCGCGGACGCGGCCGACGCCGTGGGCACAGCCCTGGCAGACGGTGTCTCGCGCGCGACCGACGCCGTGGGCAGCGCCATCGCCGACGCCGGTGGCGCCATCGCCGATTTCTTCGGGTTCGGCAGCGATCCAGCCCCCCCGGTGCCCCCCGTGCGGCCCGGCAACAACGTCCCCCTGCGGGCCCTGACCCGCACGGTGACCGTAGTGATCGTGCCCGCGGCGAGCAGCCCGGGGCAGGTCTCGGCGGTCCCCTCCCTGCGCGCCATGAAGCAGGCCTACCCACACTGATTCCTCCAGAATGTGCACCGCGGGCCGCGTGATCGCCCTTTTCTCGGGGGGCCGAGCCCCCCACGTGCCCTGCGGGCGCCGGGGGGTGGAACCCCCCGCTTGGCGGGCGGCCGCAGCCGCGACCGCCGGTGCACGCGCTGGCAGGTTCAGCGGTAGATAGAAACTGACAGGCGCGTGCACCAGCACGCGGCCCTTCTCGTCGGGAGCCTCCCCATGCTCGTCCGTTCCCTGCTCTTCGGCTTCGCCCTGCTGCTGGCCGGCCCGGTCCGGGCCCAGGAGGCCGGCTACCCCGACCCGGCCTTCAAGGAGGCCGAGGAGAGCATCGCCGCCGGGGACTACGCCGGCGCCAAGCTGGCGCTGGAGCGCGGCCTCAAGCGCGTCCCCGACAACGCCAACGGCTGGGTCAACTACGGCAACGTCCTGCTCCTGGAAAAGGACTGGGCCGGCGCCGAGAGCTCCTACCGCAAGGCCCTGGCCCTGGACCCGCCCAACTACCTCGCGCTCAACGGGCTGGGTGCCGCCCTGCTCGGGGAGCGGCGCTACGACGAGGCCATCGAGCAGTTCCTCCGCGCGGTGGAGGCCAGGCCCGGCTACGTCACCCCGCTGATCAACCTGGCCGAAATCGCGGTGCAGCGAAACCAGGCCGCGGTCGCCATCAAGTACTACGCCCTCGCGCTGGAGGCCGATCCGGACGCCCGCAAGCCCGCCCTGGCCCTGGCCGAGCTCCACATCATCGGCGGCCTGTACGATCAGTCCTTCAAGTACATCGACCCGTTGCTGGCTCGGAATCCGGCCGACGCCGACGCGCTGGAGCTCGCCGGCCGCGCGCTGCTGGGAAAGGGCCTCCCCCTGCGGGCGCTGGAGCCGCTGCTGGCGGCCCAGGCCGCCGCCCCCACCAGCGTGAGCACCCGCCGCCTCGTGGGCATCGCCTGCCTGCAGACCGAGCAGTACGGTTGCGCCGAGGACGCCCTGCGCTCGGCCATCCTCCTGTCCCCCGGTGAAGCCGATCTGCACCTGGAGCTCGGCCAGATCTACCGGACCGCCGGCGAGGAGACCTGGGATCGAGCGGAGTGGCACTTCCAGAAGGCCGAAGACCTCGATCCCTCGCGGGTCGAGCCGAACTTCGAGCTGGGGTCGCTGGAGGAGGACCTCGGTCGGCAGGAGCTGGCCGTCGCCTACTACGAGCGGGCCATCGCCCTGCAACCCGACCACTGCCCCTCCCTCTCCAACCTGGCCCGGCTGGCCAAGCTCGGCGGGGATCCGGCCGCGGCGGAGGCCCTGCTGGATCGCTGCCTCGCGGCGGACCCGGGCTTCGTGCTGGCCATCCTGAACCGCGGCTGGATCCGCGCGGACGCGGGCATGTGCGCCGAGGCCAGGCAAGACCTGGAGCCCCTGGCGAAACGGCAGGATCCATGGGGGGCGCAGGCGAAGGAGGTGCTGAAGAAGTGTCCTTGAGGCCCCCTGCGCGTCGCACACGAGACTGGGTTTGACCAGCGAGGAATGCTATCATTGCTATCGGAGGTGTTCCGTGAGCCAGCTC
>Ga0233425_10007086_pt1 | contig 16002 bp, 10 predicted proteins | sample Watercolumn_Towu_2_FD_181712 | JGI IMG/M metagenome (GOLD analysis project Ga0233425, IMG submission 181712) | Freshwater microbial communities from Lake Towuti, South Sulawesi, Indonesia - Watercolumn_Towuti2014_140_MG | ecosystem: Environmental > Aquatic > Freshwater > Lake | place...
GGTGGGGCTTTTGCAGATTTCCCAACTCCCGTTTTTCGGCCTTCAGGATGGTCAGGGAAGTTGTTCCCCTCTTGATCGATAATTCAATGGCCACCTGGGCAATCTGGTTGATCTGGGCCCGGAAACGCTGGGTATGGGCCTTTTTTTCCAAAATCCAATAAGCCACGGTGTTTAATTCATAGAGCCGGGGACAGGAATGGGAATAAAACTGGACCACCTGTTCTTCACCGCCCCAGAGATCTGCCATGCCGGTCAGACTTTCAAAGACCAAACGGACATCATCTTTCATCGGGGCATGGATATTATAAAGGCTTTCGACCACCCGATCCATTTTCCTTGGATCATCCACCATGATGACCTGGCAGGATTTTTGAGATTCCTCATCTTCATAAAACTTCAAGAAGACGGATGATCCGGCCCCTTTCCCGAAGGTAAAGCAATCCAAAATGGTCAAAGAGGGATACTCGGATAGATGGCCCAGTTTTTCGATCAGATTGCGAGGGGAGCGGTCAAAGGTCACATAAATCAGCGGTTTATTCTGGATTTGAGAGGTTTGCAGAAAGTTCAGACAAAACATGGAGGCTAAACTTCCGGCATCGTCATGCCAGACCACATTATCGCCAATAAAAAGGCCTTCCAATAAATGGTCCAGTTGGGGAACGCCAGAAGAAATTTGAATTTTATTGACCATCTGCCTTTCCTTTTTTGAGGGCTGGTCTCAAAGGACTATCCCTGATGACCGCTGCTCTCTTTGACGATCTGTCTTCTTTGACGAAGGTATTCGATGATTCCCGGCAGGATGGAAATAAAGATGATCGCCACGATGACCAGGGTGAAATTTTTCTTAACCAACGGCAAGTTGCCGAAGAAATAGCCTCCATAAATAAAACCGGCGATCCAGGTCAGGCCTCCGATGACATTATAAGAAATAAATCGGAGGTAGGTCATTTGCCCGATGCCGGCGACAAAGGGGGCAAAGGTTCGAATAATGGGAATGAAACGGGCGATGATGATGGTTTTTCCGCCGTGGCGTTCATAAAAATCATGGGTCCGATGCAGATATTCTTTTTTCAGGAAACGGACGTCTTCCTGATGGAATATTTTCGGCCCCACCCAGTTCCCGATCCAGTAGTTGACCGTATCCCCCACAATGGCCGCTATGCTTAAAAGAATAAATAACCATTGGGGATTCAATACCCCGGTGGCGGCAAAGGCCCCGGCGGCAAATAAAAGAGAGTCTCCCGGAAGTAAAGGGGTTATCACCAGACCGGTTTCGCAAAAAATAATTATGAAAAGGATTAAATAGGTCCAGATCCCGAAATTGCCGATGACTTCACCGAGATGTTTGTCCAGGTGTAGAAAAAGATCAATTAAATAGGTTATCCATTCCACGATTTTTTTCACTCTTCCTTTAAATACTCTACTGACTTGTTGCCATTCATAACATAACCAAAGCAATTTTGGCAAGGATAGTTAGGCTGTTATCCACTTTTGGCCCTTTTGTGGATTAGTCAAGCTAAAAAAATATATTTTTTTAGCTTGACACTAAATTTCTCCCTTCCTATACTTCCTAGGATTTTGTTTTAACTTTTTTAATAAATTCTTTTGGTTGAACAATATAAGGAAAAAGGAGCCCCGAACATGCCCAGAAGAGAAGACATAAAAAAGGTTTTGATCATCGGGTCAGGTCCGATTGTCATCGGACAGGCCTGTGAATTCGATTATTCCGGAACCCAAGCCTGTAAGGCCCTAAGAGAGCTTGGATATGAGATCGTCTTGGTTAACTCCAACCCGGCCACGATTATGACCGATCCCGGGATGGCGGATGTGACCTATATCGAGCCCCTGAACATCCCGACGATGAAGGAGATTATTGCCAAGGAACGACCCGATGCCCTGTTGCCGAACTTGGGCGGTCAGACAGGGTTGAATCTCTCTTCCGAACTGGCCCGAACAGGGGTCTTGAAGGAATACGGGGTGAAGATTATCGGGGTCGATGTGGCGGCCATTGAACGGGGTGAGGATCGGATCGCCTTTAAAAATACCATGAACCGGTTGGGGATCGAGATGCCTCAAAGCGAACCGGCCTACACTGTGGAAGAGGCTGAGAAGATTGCCACCTCTCTGGGTTATCCCGTTGTTATCCGTCCTGCTTATACCATGGGCGGGACCGGAGGCGGGTTGGTTTATAATGTGGAGGAACTACGGGTCGTGGCCAGCCGGGGAATTTCGGCCAGTCTGGTAGGGCAGATTCTGGTGGAAGAGTCGGTCCTGGGCTGGGAAGAATTGGAACTGGAGGTGGTCCGGGATGCCAAGAATCAGATGATCACGGTCTGTTTTATTGAAAACGTTGATGCCATGGGCGTCCACACCGGCGATTCTTATTGTACGGCTCCAATGTTGACCATCGATCCGGGGCTGCAGAAAAAACTTCAGAAATATTCCTATGATATTGTCGAGGCCATACAGGTCATCGGGGGCACCAATATCCAATTCGCCCATAATCCCAAAACCGGCCGGGTGGTTGTGATCGAAATCAATCCCCGGACCTCCAGATCCTCGGCCCTGGCTTCCAAGGCAACGGGATTTCCCATCGCCTTGATTTCGTCAAAATTGGCCGCCGGTCTCACCCTGGACGAGATCCCCTATTGGCGGGAAGGGACCCTGGAAAAATATACCCCTTCGGGAGAGTATGTGGTGGTCAAGTTTGCCCGCTGGGCCTTTGAAAAATTCAAGGACTCCCAGGACAAACTTGGCACCCAGATGAGGGCTGTGGGTGAAGTGATGAGTATCGGAAAGAACTATAAAGAGGCCTTTCAAAAATCGATTCGATCGTTGGAATCGGGACGGTATGGTTTGGGCTTTGCCAAGGACTTTAATCAAAAATCCTTGGATGAACTGATGGATTTACTCACCGAACCCAGCAGTGAACGCCAATTTATCCTTTATGAGGCCTTACGCAAAGGGGCTTCGGTGGATAGCCTGTATAACAAAACCTACATTAAGCCCTGGTTTTTGGAACAAATGAAAGAACTGGTCCAATTGGAGGAGGAACTCCTGCTTCATAAAGGCCGGATGCTGCCTGATTCACTTTTATTGAGAGCTAAAAAAGACGGCTTTGCCGACCGTTACTTGAGCCGGCTCCTGGGAGTCCCCGAAGAGAAAATCCGGGAACAAAGGTTGGCCTTGGGACTGGCCCAGGCTTGGGAACCGGTCCCGGTGAGCGGAGTAAATAATGCCGCTTACTTTTTTTCCACTTATAATGCCCCAGACCAAGTAGACACCAGTCCTAACCGAAAGATCATGGTCCTGGGGGGGGGACCCAACCGGATCGGACAGGGGATCGAATTTGATTATTGTTGTGTCCATGCCGCCTTTACCCTTAGGGATGAAGGCTTTGAATCGATCATGGTCAACTGCAATCCGGAAACGGTCTCAACGGACTATGATACCTCGAACAAGTTATATTTTGAGCCTTTAACGGTTGAAGACGTCTTGAGCATCTATCAAAAAGAAAAACCCGAAGGGGTGATTGTCCAATTCGGCGGGCAGACGCCCTTGAATATTGCCAATGAGCTGGCCCGGGCGGGGGTGAAAATCCTGGGGACCTCTCCGGAAACGATCGACCTGGCTGAAGACCGGGATCGATTTCGACAGACCATGTCTCGCCTCGGGATCCCCATGCCCGAATCGGGAATGGCCATAAACCTGGAAGAGGCCCTGGCCGTGGCTGAGAAGATCGGTTTTCCTTTAATGGTCCGGCCTTCCTATGTCCTGGGCGGAAGAGGGATGGAAGTGATCTATGATCGGGATATGCTGGCCCATTATGTGACCGCTGCCGTAGGCGTGACGCCCGAACGGCCGATCCTGATCGATAAATTTTTAGAAAAGGCCATTGAGGCCGAGGCTGATGCCATCTCCGACGGAATTGACGCCTATGTCCCGGCGGTCATGGAACATATCGAACTGGCGGGGATTCATTCCGGAGATTCGGCCTGTGTCATCCCGCCGATTAGCATCCCCCCCAAACATTTGGAAACCATTACCGACTATACTCGTAAAATCGCCATAGAGCTCAACGTGGTTGGTTTGATGAATATCCAATATGCCATTGCCAATGAACGGGTCTATGTGCTGGAAGCCAATCCCCGGGCCTCCAGGACGGTACCATTGGTCTCCAAGGTCTGCAATATCTCTATGGCCCGCCTGGCCACTCAAGTCATCCTGGGTCGAAAGATCGCCGATCTGAATTTAAAAACAAAACGGTTTAAACATTTTGGCGTTAAAGAAGCCGTGTTTCCTTTTAACATGTATCCCGAAGTCGACCCGATCCTGGGTCCGGAAATGCGTTCCACCGGGGAAGTCCTGGGTTTGGCCGATTCCTTCGGCCTGGCTTTTTACAAGGCGGAAGAAGGGGCCCAGCAGGTGCTTCCGGCTCAGGGGACCGTCCTGATTACCGTCTCCGAAAGGGACCGCTGGGGCGTCATAGAGGTGGCCAAAGGATTCTCCGATCTGGGATTCAAAATCAGGACCACCGAAGGAACCCACAAGTTCCTGACATCCCAGGGGATCGAAAGTGAGCCGATCTTTAAACTGCATGAAGGCCGCCCCAACATCGTTGACGGGATCAAAAATGGAGAAATCAACCTGGTGGTCAATACCCCCAGCGGAAAGCTGAGCCAGTATGATGATTCCTATATCCGGAAGGCCGCCATTCAATACAAGATTCCATATATTACGACCCTTGCGGCGGCCATCGCCGCTGTCCGGGGAATCACCGCCGTCCGTCAGGGGCATGGGACGGTCCGCTCTTTACAGAGTTATCACAGCACTATAGATTAAGGTTAGCCTCCCCATCCCGATTCTTTGAGGTTTTTCCTCAAAGAATCGGGGGTTCTTTTCTACTTTGCCAAATATCAACCACCCGTCGAGGATTATTCTTTTCAGAGAATAACCCTCAGAAAGAGTTCTTTCCCTTTTATCGGTCAGATCAGCAGCCTCGACCGGCCGGCTTTTTTCTGCTGTCGAAAATTCAACAGGGAAGAGATCCCCGGGAAAATCCCCAGGGATCAACAAGGGATTAATTTTAGAAGAAAAATTAAGTTCTGTTCCTGCCTGTTTCTTTGAAGTTACTATGGCATGAATTCTGCAAGTTAATCCAGAAGGGGGTCTTTCCCCCAGATGTTCGACTCTTGTTTTGGCCGAACAATCCATTTATTTGCTAACAATATGATTATATTTAAAAAATATTCGATGACCTTTTCCCTCCCTCAGGAGACGGAGATTTCAAAAAAAGCTTAAGTTCGTCTTGAAAAATGCCGATTGAATGAAAAGACCCTGTCGATTTAAAGACACCCGGTAGTTGTTTTAGCGTGGAACCAAAGGAGTTTTGGCCTGCCGACGTTTCCGACGGATTCCCCAATGTGAAAATATTCAGGTAAGAGAGGGCGTTACATGGCTGTAGATAAAGAAATGAAGATCATGGTGGTTGAAGATTCCGGGATCACCCGCAAAATGGAGATTAAGATTTTGAAGGAACTGGGCTTTAACCAGATCGTCGAAGCAATTGATGGTTTGGATGCCATGCGCAAGTTTGAAGCCGGAGAAAAAGAGGTCCGGCTGATCATCAGCGACTGGAATATGCCCAACAAATCGGGGTATGACCTTCTGGTCTGGGTCCGGGAGAATAAGGAAACCAGCCATATCCCCTTTATCATGGCAACAGCTCAAGGCGAAAAAAAGATTACGGCCAAGGCCGAAGAGGCCGGGGTGACCAATTTCATCACCAAACCTTTTTCTCCGCCGGAATTGCAAAAGGTGATTGAGGAGACCTTTTCCGGAAAAAAAGAGGAGGAGAAACCAAAAGAAATACGTCCTCGGGAAACCGTTTCCGGAAAACCTCGTCTGACCGTGGCGCATATCCAAATCACCGATCATTTGACCCTCGGGGTCTTAAAAAACCACATTGAAATCAATAAAGTTACCCCTCAACACTTCGCCCTGGAGACCAAATGCATGCCCAGCTGGAATCCTGTCCAACAGGCCTTGGAAAAAGGAGAGGTGGATGCTGCCTTTATCCTGGCCCCCATCGCCATGGATCTGTTCAGTTATCAGGTGCCGATTAAACTGGTTCTCTTTGCCCATAAGAACGGCAGTATTGCCGTTCGTGACAAAAAAGAAGGAACCAGTCTGTCCATTCAGGATTCCTTTCGAGGAAAGACTTTTTACATCCCCCATATCCTTTCTATCCATCATATGCTCATGAGTATGTTCCTCCGGGAGATCGGCTTGAATCCCGGATTGGCCGGCCATGAGGGAGTGGATGTCTTTTTTGAAGTCGTTCCACCGGTCCGGATGCCGGAATTCCTGGCCAACAACCCGGAGGCCTGCGGTTTCACCGTGGCCGAACCCATGGGGACCAAATCCATTGCCGCCGGAACCGGAAAACTCCTCTACCTCTCGGGCGAGATGTGGGAATACCATCCCTGCTGCGTGGTGGTCTTCCGGGAGGAGTTCATCAACTCTTTTCCCGATGCCGTTCAGGAATTTACCAATCTATTGGTCCAGTCCGGGCAGTTTATCTATAAGTTTCCGGAGAAGGCTGCGGAGATCGGGGTCGGATTCCTCGATCCTGAAAAAAAGCTGGGTCTGAATGTGCCGGTCTTGCGAAACGTCCTCAAGGAACCCAAGGGGATAAAAACCGATGACCTCTTTCCGGTGGTCAAAGATTTGGAACGGATCCAAAAGTATATGAATCAGCAAATGGGGATCGGAACGATGATCGATCTGGAACGGTTTGTGGAACCCCGGTTTGCCCAAGTGGCCTGCAAAGGATTGGCTATCGGCCGGCGGTCTTCAGTGGTCCATGATGTCTCCAAGATGATTTCCAAAATCGTTGAGCGGCAGGAAAATGAGGATTCATTCAAGACGAAACTCGATAAAGAGGGCAAATATCTGATCTTCTCCTTGGGGCATGAGGATTATGGGATCGGGATCAGCATGGTCAAAGAGATCATCGGGATGATGCCTATTAATTCCATCCCCAAGGCCCCGCCTTTCGTCAAAGGAGTCATTAATCTAAGGGGCAAGGTCATTCCTGTCTTTGATTTGCGCATGAAGTTAAATATGACGGAGCTGGCTTATCATGACCGGACTTGTATCGTTATCCTGGATCTGGGAGGGATGACGAACAGCTTCCTGCTGGGGGTCATTGTGGATACCGTTTCGGAAGTCTTGAATATCCAGACTCAGGATATTGAAGATACGCCATCCTTTGGCAAATCGATTGACACCGGGTATATCCTGGCCATGGCCAAGATTAAAGAGCAGGTTAAGATCCTTCTGAATACGGGACAATTGTTTAAAAAGGAGGAAGCCCAGGCGATCGGTCTGATACATTGATCATCAGAAGGGGAAGAGTATGGCTTCAAGAATCAAAAGGATATATGAACAGATCCTCAAGGCTTTAGGGGTGGAGGGTTTGGGAATCCCTCTGACGGCCGTCAAGATTTTTAAGAACGGGGACACTGTTCCAAAATCAGTGGAGGCGTTTCGATTAAGCGATTTGACCCTGACGGCCTGCCAAGCCAGCCGGCAGGCCGCCCTGGGTGATCCGGTCTGTCTGTCTCTGGAAAACATCGGCTGTGTAGCGGCGGCGATCAGTTTAGGGTTTGTTGCCGCCAATGAGCCGAATCCATTAGGCGGGCCCCGGGTCTATACCGAAATCATGCGCCAGCAGGCAGACGGGAAAAAAGCTTTTGTACCCCCGTCTCCGAAGGATTTCACGGACGGGATCGTCTACGCCTGCAAGGCCTCCGGTCGATCCGATTTCAGCCTTTTCGGCCGGGAAGACAGTGGACGTTACCGGGATGTCCAAACGGCCAGGAGGGCGGTTAAGGCCATGACGGCCATAACACCGCCGAAGACCAAAGCCGTCTTTCTCTACCCTGTTGACTTTGAGGATCTGAGCCTGCAGCCGGATGTGGTTATCTTAAGCGTCCGGCCCGTTGAGCTGATCCGTCTGATCCAGGCCCATCAATATCTGACCGGTGAGCCTACCGAGGCCGTTATGGGGGCCCTGCGGGTGGTCTGCTCGGACCTGATAGCCCGCCCCTATGTCACCCAGCGGATCAATGTGGCCTCCTTCTGTTTAGGTGCCCGATTGATCGCCAAATTTGAGGCAGAGCGGATGGGTTTGGGACTCCCCTTCCGAATCTTCGAAGAGATTGCCGAGGGGATGAAGCGGTCCAAAACCGGTTATCCCTTTCATCTCTACCCCGGGGTTTAGGGATGAATAATTACACCAAGGCTATGATTCTGCGGATGGCCCGTTTGAGCGGGGTTACGGTCTCGGATGACCATCTGCGTATCCTTAAGTTTGCTTATGATTATTATGGCAAACATCAAATCGGGCCCCTCTACCGCAATTTTGAAAAACAGATCGGTGTAGATAAACAGCGTCTGGACAGCCTTTTCCCTCATGGTCTGCAGTCGATTTACACCTGGATTGGGATACCCATCCAATCACCGGACAGCCCCTGTAAGCCCATCCCGGAGATCTCGGTGAAAGAATATCGGGAGGTCTACCTGGATCATCAGGCCACGACCTATCTCCGTAAAGAGGTGGTTGACCTGCTTAACCGGTTCAATAAGGGTGCCTTAGGTTTCGGCAATCCCAGCAGCAGCACCTTGCTGGGGAAACAGGCCCATGATCTGATCCAGGCGGCCAGGGCTCAGGTGGCCCGGGGATTAAACGTCAATCCTGAACGTTTGATCTTTGTCAGCGGCGGCTCAGAGGCCAATAATCTGGCCATCAAGGGTCTGGCCTTCAAGCATTTGAAGAAAAAAGGCCGGATCATCACCAGTCAGGTGGAACATCCCTCTGTCCTGGAAAGCGTCCGTTTCCTTGAAGGCCTCGGTTTTAAAGCCGATTATCTGGGGGTGGATCGGGAAGGACGGGTTTCCCCCAGGGACTTAAAAAAGCATCTTCAGGCCGATACCTTTTTGGTGGCCATTATGGCGGCCAACCACGAGATCGGAACGGTCAATCCCCTTGAAGAAATTGGGGAGATATGCCGGAAAGCCCGAGTCCCCTTTATGACCGATGCCGTCCAAGCTTTCGGCCGAATTGATCTGAGACCAAAGGAGATGGGAATCTCTCTCCTTTCCCTTTCAGGACATAAGATTTATGCCCCCAAAGGTGTGGGGGTCCTTTATCTGGATGAAGACATTTCTTTAGGACCCTTGATTCATGGAGGAGGGCAAGAAAACGGGCTTCGTTCCGGAACGGAAAATGTCGGCTCCATTTGTGCGTTAGGGAAGGCGGCCGAAATGATCGTCAGGGATATGACCAAAGAAAATAAACGGCTCCGAGCCCTTAAAGACTATTTTTTAGAAGGATTGCGGCGAATCGGGCCCGATAATTTAATTAATGGTTCTCTGACTCATCGTTTGCCCCATAATCTGAGCATCGGGTTCCCCGGTGTTGATGGAGGGGCTTTACTCCTAGCGCTTAACCAAATCGGGGTCTTTGTCTCTTCAGGAGCGGCCTGCAGTGCCGGAAACCAGGGAGGATCACATGTCCTGAGGGCCATAGGGATCAATTCCGAAAAGGTGGGGGTGATCCGTTTTAGTTTTGGTTTAAGGACCACTCAGGAAGACCTGGATTATGTCCTGGAACATCTGCCCGTCATTCTGGAAAAACTAAAATAACGCCTCTCGTAACAGTTTTGCTTTTCCCTTTATTTTATTGGCCTCGTTTCGGCTGACTCCCCAAAATCCCGAACCCCAAAAGGAAGAGACCGGCGAAGTAGACCGGTAAGGAAAGGGACGTAGAAGGCTGTCCGGGAGAAACGAATTTGGCCCAAGCGATCATGGCATCGGAAAGCATAAAAATGACCGCCCCCAAGGCGGCCATGGCTCGAACGTCTGAGAAAATAGCCAGGGCCGTCATCAGGGTGATCACCACCAGATAGGCCAGGACGGGAATCAGAAGCGATCCGAGTCTGGGGAGCATGATAACCGCCATAATGAGGGAAAACAGCAGCACCGGGATGATCCAGATTCGACGGGGGTTGGCCGGAACCCGACGCAACCCAAAAAAGGTCAGGAAGCCAATGTGGGCCACAAGAAAGGCGGCCAGACCCGGAACGAAAAGCCGAACCCGGTCGATATCCAGCAGCACATCACCGACCGCACAAAAAAAAGTTCCCACCAAGACTCCCAGCCGCTCGGAAAAATTCAGATGGGTGGTCATATAGGCAGCCAGGGTCAGGCTGAGGGCCGGAACGGCCTTTACGGCAAAGGAACCTTGAAATTGAGGCATGAGTATCTTGAGGGCTAGAAAAAGCCCGGCCCCTGCCAGAAAGACGAGCATCAAGAGACCGGAAGGAATGGGATTGTTTCCTTTCATGCCTTTATTCATAAAACCGGTGGAGTGGAATTGCAAGTAAATAATGATCGGAACCCCGTCTTTCTTTATGGAAACAGGCCGGTCCGGATAATCCATCCACTCTCATGTGACCGTTCAGAAACCTTCTCCTCTCGCCCGACATTAGGACTATCATCCCTTGGAGGTATTTCATTTTTCGCCGGTTAAAAGGGATCTGGAAATCATTTTTTTCCACTTGACACCTCTGCTCCGACAAGATTAATATGATACAAAACTAGTTGGATAAACTGCAACTTCTTTGCAGCCCCCATTGATCAACCAAATAAAAAATGAGGAGGACAACAGGCTGATGAAAAAAATTCTATTCATTATGGCATCAATCCTTATTCTATGCGGTGCCCAGTCCGGTATGGCCAAAGAATATCCGGACAAGGTTATCACTATTGTTGTGCCTTTTGCCGCCGGCGGTCCGACCGATACAGTGGCCCGTATCCTGGCCGTTCCCATGGGAAAAAACCTGAATCAGCAATTAATCGTCGAAAATGTCGGCGGAGCAGGCGGGACCCTGGGGGCCAATCGGGTGGCCAAATCACCTCCCGACGGGTATACAATTTTCCTCCATCACATTGGTCAATCAACGGCCCCGGCCCTTTACCGCAAACTGCCCTATGATCCGATCAAAGACTTTGAACCCATAGGGCTGATCAACGAAGTGCCCATGACCATGGTGGCCAAGAAAGACTTTCCTCCTAAAGACCTCAAAGAAATGATTGCCTACGTCAAAGCCAACAAGACCAAAGTGAACCTGGCCAATGCCGGCCTGGGGGCGGCCTCTCATCTTTGTGGGACCCTTTTTCAGAGCAGCATCGAGACAGACCTGACGACTATTCCCTATAGCGGCACCGGTCCGGCCATGAATGATTTGCTGGGTGGACAGGTGGACATCATGTGCGACCAGACAACCAACACCACCAGTCAGATCAAGGCCGGCAAGATTAAGGTGTATGGAGTGACCACTAAAAAAAGGGTCCCTTCGCTGCCCAACATCCCGACCATGGATGAGGCGGGTCTGAAAGGGTTTGAGGTTTCCATCTGGCATGCCCTTTATGCCCCCAAAGGGACGCCGAAGCCGATCATCGACAAGCTGACCAAGGCCTTGCAGTTCGCCTTACACGACAACATGGTCAAGCAACGGTTTGCCGACTTGGGAACCGCTCCGGTCAGTGATGATCGGGCAAACCCCGAGGCCCTGCGCAAGCACCTGAAGGCCGAAATCGACAAATGGGGGCCGATCCTGAAAAAAGCCGGAGCCTATGCCGATTAATACGTAAATAGGGTTCAAAGCCGTACTCACCCTGTTTTCATGCTTCGTGGTGCCATGCCCCAAAGGGCGGGGCATGGGAATTAATCCGAAAATAGGCTTCGGAGCCTTCTGTGCCTATTTTCATCTTTGGTGGTGTCACGCCCCCAAAGGCGGGGCATGGGAATTAGTAACTTAAGAATAAATTTCTACGCAAAATGGATAGAATTTATTTGAGAACAAGTCCTTTACCCGGACCAGCGATAACAGTGGTCAGGTTAATCCACTTTTGGTTCCGGCTGGTCCGGGTTGGCCAGTATCGATAAGGGAATACCATTCGTCCTTGAGCATTCAGCGTTCGAGGGACTAATGGCTGCCTTCACTTAACCGTCCCCCATCCTCTTTTGACACGGAGAGGATGGGGGTTTTACTGTATGCCCCCTGGGGGGAAAAAAATCAATTGGAACCCCCATCCCTCTGCCTTTTGTTATCATCGATTCCGTCCTGAAAGGGGCATCCCCTTCGCTAATTTGTTTTTTGTTGACCCGAATTTATTTTTTTTGATATGGTGCCTCCGGCTTTCTCTAGGGTTTGTAGTCGCACCCCTATCTGAAATAATCCTGGCGGGCCATAGGATGGACGATAAAGGAGTTAAGGTATTTGATGAAAGGTCCCATAAGGCTGGTCAGATCAGAGGAAATCCAGCATTATAAAAATCTTGAATCCTACTTTGAATGGGTGGACCCTCAGACCTATCTCATTATTGACCGGGTCAGCTACCGAGAAAAAGAGGGGGCCCTATTGGTCTATAACAATCCCCCGGTCCATCAGGTGGCTACTCCGGGGCTTCATGCACTTCTGGACGGGATGGATGAGGTCATCCGCCATTCGGCGAATCTGGAATTTCTGATTCTTTATGATTCCAATGATCCGCTTCATGCCGGAGGGGATCTCAAGGAAAGCCTCCGGAATCTGGAAATAACCCTGGAAAAGAGAAAATTAAAAAAGGCCGTGGGGGCCTCGCCCCAGGAGATTGATGCCCTATTTTCCTGGGGCGAGGAGCGTCTGCGGAAAGGGGTCGCCCTATACAAAAAAATCAGGGGACTGGCAAAAAAGTTGCGGGTCCTGGCCGTTTGTGGCGGAGGAATGCGTTTCGGCGGATCGGCGGAAATTCCCCTGATGGCTGATTATCTGATCGGGGATTCCCGGGGAGGCATGTGTTTCAGCGAAGCCCAGATCGGGATTATTCCCGGATGGGGAGGTCTCACCCGGATATTGATTAAGGCCGGTCTGACCAATTGTGCCTATATGGGCAAGACGGCCAGGGAGATATCCGCTGATGAGTTGCGGTCCATCGGAGTCTATAACGAAGTGGTTCCGGTCCCTTTTCCTTTTCCGAAGCGGGGAAAGACCACCAACCCCCAAAAGGATCTGAAGGATTTTCTCGAAAATCTGGAGGAGGCCAACCATAAAACCGGTCAACTCCTGCTCCCCCGGGCCTTGGAGATGGCCGTTTGTCCCTTGGAGGAGATCCCTGTTTTAGCTGAGGATCAAAGGCGCAATCTGGCTGTCATGAGAGAGATAACCGAAGAAGTGGAACGCCGGGTGGACCCCCTTAATTACTCCCATCTTTGGAACCGGCCTTTAAAGGACGTAGGGGAAGAAATCGCCAGGATCGGCCGGCCTCTGGCCGCCCAGTCCATTAAGGCCCTGGAAGGACTTCTGGCCGAATATGATCCCCGCACCTTCGTTGAGCTGGAATATGTGGATAAAGAATTGGTGGCCGATGCCGCTTTATACCGCCATCCGAATTTTCTGGAAGGGTTAAGGGCCACTCTGGAACAGCGGGTCCCTGATTATAGAAGTCCCGAGACCCGTTTGAAAGATGAGCTAGAAACGACCACTGAACGACGGTACAAGATAGGAGAACGGAAATATTAATTGTCTCAAAATTATATTGACATGGTGCAGATGACCTCCCGATCCTCTTTTGTCCATCTTATTTTGAGACTGTTACTAATTTACTACGAAAATAAAAAATTCGTATCATTTTAGCTTTTTGAAAAATGAGGCCAGGATCACAGACTATTAACAAAGAATGAATGCCTTGGAGAGCGAGGGTTTTGTTTTTTGTGCCGGTCGACTATGTCGACCGGCACAAAAAACAAAACCCCCTGACTCCTGATAAAATGTAAGGGATAAATCCTTAGATGTACTTTGTAAGAATCTAAACTTTATTTCTTTCAGGTCTTATTGAGACACCTCTGGGCTTTTTTGTCCAGGTTGGCCAAAACGAGTTCGGTGCGGAGACCTCGACCGGCCACCTCACCCGGGGCGAAATGACGCATAAAATCGATTTCTTCTTCGGTCGGAGGTTCGGTCTCAGTCAGATCCGGAGAGACTTTTAGATCCCAGGGGACATCTTTCTGCACCATTTCAACCGAAACTCCAGGATGGATCTGGGCCAGATAAAGTTCCTTGGTCTCCGGGTGAAATTTAAAAACCCCCCTGGTGGTCAAGAGCATGCAAGGGCCTGAGCCCGGCGGGAAAAGGCCCGATCGATCCCGGCTGTCCCCACCTTCCAAATAACCCGGAGAGGTCAGATAATCGAGGGTATTGACGAACTGCCCTCCCCTCATAGTCAGAATAGTTCGTTTGGCATAAGAGATAAAATCAGCAGCCCCTCCCGATCCGGTCAAACGCATTTTTGGATTAAAGTAATCTCCGATAACCGTGGTGTTGATATTTCCGAATTTATCCACTTGGGCCACCCCTAAAAAGCAGACATCCACAAATCCCCGGTAAGTCATGGTAAAGGTGGAGAAGAGGTCCGTGGCGTAAGAAAATCCCCGGCAGGCATGAGCGTCGGCAATGTGATTCAAGGGAAGCAAAGGGTCAAAATCAATGATGCCGGATTCCATCATCAGCACGGCGTGAGGAGCGTACAAAGCCTTGGCCAGTGCGCCGGCGGTTGTCGGAAGACCCTGGCCGAGAATAATATGTTCGTAATCGTGGATCTCCCGGGCGACGATGATGATCAGCAGTTCGTTGAGGGTATAGGGCTTACTCATGGAATAATCCTTTCTCCTGAATGATGTCTTCCAGTTCTTCAAGGGTTAGACCCATGTCACGCTCCTCTCCCTTGGCGTTCCAGACCGAGGTAAAGGCCGAGCCGTAATTGGCCGGGGCGGAATAATAGGGTTTGGCCTTGAGGCTGTTGAGAATGTCCATCCCGAACCTTTGGAAGTATCGAGTCAGATAGGCTTCCCGGTCCGGGCATTCGTAGACCCATTCCTCCATCCATTCTCTCATCCCCTCTCTGGTGGCTGCGGCCACCATGAATAACCCGTACATCAATCGGTCCATATTGTAGTAACCCAGGACCTCCGTGGGGTGGGCCCCCCAGGGTACCTCGACTACGGCATTCACCCGAAAAGAGGGTATGATGGTCAGATGGGGGCTGGAGCGGATGATTTCATGTTCGACGATCTCTTCGCAAGAGACGATGATCCGTTTACTGCTTAAGACTGCCGCCGGGACACTGCCGATCGCCCCCCAATATTGACTATTCCCGAATCGATCGGCCCTCTGCACATGAACGATGCAGACATCCGGGTTGGCTGCCGGGACGGTCAGAATTTTTTTGCCCGTATAGGGACATTCGATGACCCGGTATTTGTCCTCCCCCATGAAGCCGCGTATCTTAAAAAGGTCCGTGGCCATAACCCCTTCTAAAACAGGCATAAAAGTGAAACCGTGCTTGCCTGCCTCCAGCCGGGCGTTGTAATTGAAGTTGGTGTAATCCTCTATTTCCAGGCTTCCGGCCTTGAGTGCCCGCTCCACAGCCGAACCCCCGAACTTTCCGCCGGAACGGAGCACATAGGTGGTCACCAGGCGGTCCACACAGCCGCCGGCCACCAGGACCTCCACATCCAGGATTCCCGATTGCGAGTAGAGAAGAAGATTTTTCTTTTGCTGCCGGATGACTTCAAAGACGAGCTCGGCACAGGTGCTGACCGTATAGTTGCCGATGATCAACTGATCGCCGTCATGAACAAAAGCTTCGATGGCCTCCCGGGCGGACATGATTTTGTTGGTCGGTTCTTTCATGAGGTTTCCCTTGTCATTTGCAGGTTGTTGAAAAAGGGCCATCTACTGTGTTGCCTTCATCCTTCGTCATTGCAACGTATTTCTGTATACGCCTCATTCCTCAGGATTTCAGGCGTCTTGAATCTAGACCTTTTTGAGCAATCTGTGAGATAACTGTTAAGGTGCTAATCCGCCATGCCCCGCCTTTTGGGGCGTGGCACCA
>Ga0233425_10007087_pt1 | contig 16001 bp, 20 predicted proteins | sample Watercolumn_Towu_2_FD_181712 | JGI IMG/M metagenome (GOLD analysis project Ga0233425, IMG submission 181712) | Freshwater microbial communities from Lake Towuti, South Sulawesi, Indonesia - Watercolumn_Towuti2014_140_MG | ecosystem: Environmental > Aquatic > Freshwater > Lake | place...
GCTCGCCGGAAAATCCCACCCATGCCCGGGAGCCTCGGGAAGGCATCGTCATCAACCTTGCCGGGGATGGCCGCGTTGTGGGCATCGAGATCGAACGGGCCAGCCAGCGGGCGGACCTCTCCCTCTTACGGGTTGGAGACTTCCCGGGCGAGGTGCGCGCACTGGCTGGCGCGGCACATTGAGGCAATTTGGTGGTGCATCATCGCATGGCTCGTGAAGAGGACTCCACCAATCTGGCCGGGCATATCCTGCCCGTGTCTGCGACGATGGTTGGTGTTTGCATGACCGTTATCAGTCTTGTGCAGATCATTCCCAAGAACGCTGTGAGTAAATGGGTGGATGGGCTGCTGGCCATGGACAACCTGCTATTCCTCGCCAGTGCGGCGCTGTCCTATGTCGCTATCCGGCGTCCGGAAGTCGCGCTCCGGATGGAGCGGCGGGCCGATACCTTCTTCATGATCGCCTTGCTCGTCATGGTCTGCGCTGGTTTCATGGTTGCCTTCGACCTCTTCATCGAATAAGTACTTTTTGGAAAGCACGCATCATGAGTGACATCAAAAAAGTCGTACTCGCCTATTCCGGCGGGCTGGATACCTCGGTGATCCTGAAATGGCTGCAAGATACCTATCAATGTGAAGTGGTGACCTTCACCGCTGACCTCGGCCAGGGCGAGGAACTGGAACCGGCCCGCGCCAAGGCCCTGCAATTCGGCATCAAGCCCGAGAATATCTTCATCGATGACCTGCGCGAGGAGTTCGTACGCGACTTCGTCTTCCCCATGTTCCGCGCCAACACGGTCTACGAGGGTGAATACCTGCTGGGAACCTCCATCGCCCGGCCGCTGATTGCCAAGCGCCTCATCGAGATCGTCAACATGACCGGTGCCGACGCCATCTGCCATGGCGCCACCGGCAAGGGCAACGACCAAGTCCGCTTCGAGCTGGGCGCCTATGCCCTGAAGCCCGATATCAAGGTCATCGCCCCCTGGCGGGAGTGGGACCTGCTCTCCCGCGAGAAACTGATCGCCTACGCCGAGACCCATGGCATTCCCATCGACATGAAGCACCGCCAAGGCGGTAGTCCCTATTCCATGGATGCCAACCTGCTTCACATTTCTTACGAGGGTCGTCACCTGGAAGACCCCAACGCCGAGGCGGAAGAGGAGATGTGGCGCTGGACCGTGTCACCCGAGCGCGCTCCGGATCAGGCCGAGTACATCGCCCTGGACTACGCCAAGGGCGACGTGGTGGCCATCAACGGCCAGGCCATGAAGGCTCACGAAGTCCTGGCGAAGCTGAACGGACTTGCCGGCAAGCACGGCATCGGCCGCCTGGACCTGGTCGAGAACCGCTACGTTGGCATGAAGTCGCGCGGCTGCTACGAAACCCCTGGCGGCACTATCCTCTTGAAGGCCCACCGCGCTATCGAATCCGTGTGCCTGGACCGGGAAGTCGCCCACCTCAAGGACGACCTCATGCCGCGCTACGCCAGCCTGATCTACAACGGCTACTGGTGGTCGCCCGAACGCCGCGCCCTGCAGGCGCTCATCGACCACACCCAGGAAAACGTCAATGGCTTCGTGCGCCTCAAGTTGTACAAGGGCAACGTCATTGTCGTCGGTCGTGATTCGAAGAGCGATTCGCTATTCGACCCCACCATCGCCACCTTCGAGGACGATGCCGGCGCCTATGACCAGAAGGACGCGGGCGGTTTCATCAAGCTCAATGCCCTGCGCATGCGCATCGCCGCAAAACTTGCCCAGAAGAGGAAATAAGCATGTCCCAGTTCGACAACGTCGCCGTCGTCAAGAAGGCCAACGTCTACTTCGACGGCAAGTGCGTCTCGCACACCGTGCAGTTCGCCGACGGTACCAGGAAGTCCGTGGGTGTGATCCTGCCCGCGACCCTCACCTTCAACACCGGCGCGCCGGAAATCATGGAATGCGTGGCTGGCGCCTGCCGCTACCGGCTCAAGGGTGAGGACTGGAAGGCCAGCGCCGCCGGCGAGTCCTTCAACATCCCGGGTAACTCCAGCTTCGATATCGAAGTCACCGGGGAGCCTTACCACTACGTCTGCCACTTCGGCTGAAGCCGGGCGCGGGGCGCCCGCCAGCGTTCCGCGCGGAATAGACCACCAGGGGTTCCTCAGGCCAACAGGCTTTCCAGCAGCCCGCCCAGGCGGCGCGACTGGACATCCATGTGCAGTCGCCCGGCACGGGTGATGGCCTGCAGGTCCGCCAGGGCCTCCCCGAACTTGTCGTTCACCACCAGGTAGTCGAACGCCAGTGCGTGGGAAATGTCTTCCCGCGCCGCGGCCATGCGCCGGGTGATCACCTCGGCGCTGTCGGTGCCTCGGCCTTCCAGGCGCCGGTGCAACTCCTCGATGGACGGCGGTAGGATGAAGATGGAACGCGCCCTGGGCATCAGCTTGCGTACCTGGGCGGCACCCTGCCAGTCGATCTCCAGCAGGATGTCCCTGCCCCCCGCCATTTCCGTCTCGATCCAGGGCTGGGAGGTGCCGTAGTAATTGCCATACACCTCGGCGCTTTCCAGGAACTCCCCCTTGCCTAGCCTCACCTGGAACGCCTCCTTGTCGACGAAGTGGTAGTGCTCCCCGTCCACTTCACCGGGACGCGGCGCCCGGGTGGTATAGGAGACTGACAGGCGGATGGCCGGATCCTTCTCCAGCAGGGCCTTCACCAAACTGGATTTTCCGGCCCCGGACGGGGCGGTGACGATGAACAACTGACCTGGCATGGGAACCTCCGCCTATTCGATGTTCTGGATCTGCTCGCGCATCTGCTCGATCAACACCTTGAGTTCCACCGAGGTCTGCGTCAGTTCCAGGGAAACGGATTTTGAGCCCAGGGTGTTGGCCTCCCGGTTGAGCTCCTGCATCAGGAAATCCAGGCGCTTGCCGGCGGCACCGCCGGCGTTCAATACCCTTACGACCTCGTCCGTATGGGTAAGCAGGCGGTCCAGTTCCTCGTCCACGTCGATCTTCTGGGCGAACAGGGCCACCTCTTGGTGGATGCGGTCGTGGTCCGGTGTGGGCAACAGTTCCTCAAGGCGCTTGCCGAGCTTTTCCCGATAGGCGGCGACGATCTCCGGTGTGCGTGGCCGGATGCGGGCCACGTGCTCGCGGATGGCCGCCACCCGGTCCAGGATCACGGCTTTCAGCTTGTCGCCCTCCCGCGCCCGGCTGGCGTTGAACTGGGCCAGGGCCGCCTCCGCAAGCCTGAGGGCGGCGCTATGCAACGCCTCCGGGTCGGGTCCGCTGTCGCCCAGCATACCTGGCCAGCGCAGGATTTCTGCCACCGCCAGGGAACGGGCCTGGGGGAAGGCGGCCAGGGCTTCCGCGGACAAGGCCTTGAGCTGTTCGATCAGCGCGCCGTTGAGATTGCCGGGCAAGGCCGAGTCCTCGCGCGGCGCATAGTTGACGCGGCATTCCAGCTTGCCGCGCTTGATCTTCTCGCCGATGCGCTCCCGCAGCGCGGGCTCCAGCGCGCGGAAGTCCTCACCCATGCGGAACGACAGATCGAGAAAACGCGAGTTGACCGCGCGCAGTTCCAGGGAGAGCTGGCCGGTGGGGAGGTCAGCCGTTTCCACGGCATAGCCGGTCATGCTGCGCAGATTTTCGTTTCTTGATTCCTTCATGGCCGCCACGATCTTGGTTATCCTTCAACGCTCCGATATCGCGTCGCATCTTAACCCGCCGATACATGGCTGCCCAATTGAGCGAACCCCTGGCCCACGGTTACCACCTGGCCGACTACGTCATCGATCGACGCATCGGTGGCGGCGGGTTTTCGCTGGTCTATCTGGCCTTCGACATGGACGGCCAGCCGGTGGCGATCAAGGAATACCTGCCCGGCGGCATCGTCAAGCGTGGCGAGCTGGGGACGGTACTGCCCATCTCCAACGACAAGGAAGCCTCCTTCCGCTACGGCATGAAGTGCTTCTTCGACGAGGGCCGCTCCCTGGCAAACATCCGTCACCCCAACGTGGTGAAGGTGGTGAATTTCTTCCGCGCCAACGACACGGTCTACATGGTGATGAAGTACGAGCAGGGCAAGACCCTGCAAAGGCACATCACCGGGCTTGAGGAGCCCATGCGCGAAACTTTCCTGCGCAGCGTTTTCATCCAGCTGCTCAACGGGCTGCGCGAGGTCCACGCCCACAAGATCCTGCACCTGGACATCAAGCCCTCCAACATCTATATCCGCGCCGACGGTTCCCCGGTTCTCATCGATTTCGGCGCCGCCCGCCAGGCCCTGAGCGAGGACATGCTGACCACGTCGCCCATGTACACGCCGGGCTTTGCGGCCCCCGAGCAATATACCCAGCGCGACCGGCTGGGCCCGTGGACGGACATCTACAGCGTCGGTGCCACCATGTATGCCTGCATCGCCAAGGTGGCGCCGCCTCCGGCCAACGAGCGCGTCGACAAGGACAAGCTGACCCCCCTGACCAAATCCCATGCCGGCCTGTATTCGAAAGGCCTGTTGGAACTGATCGATTCCATGCTCAGACTCAACTACACCGAGCGCCCTCAGAGCGTGTTCACCGTGCAGAAGCGCCTCATCGCCATGGCCCAGGCCGCCAGGAGCCAGAAGCCGACGCTGTTCGCTCTGATCAAGGAAAGGCTGACGCGGGAGCTATGAAATACGTCGTCTATCAAGCCAGCCGACGCGGCGGCCGCCCCTACAACGAGGACCGCGTGGCCTATGCCTACACCTCCGATGCCCTGGTCATGGTGCTGGCGGATGGCATGGGCGGCCACAGCCAGGGCGAGGTGGCCTCCCAGCTGACCGTCCAGGTCATCACCGGCCTGTTCCAGTCCCGCGCCAAGCCAGTGTTGCCGGACATGACCGCCTTCCTGCTGGACGGCATCTATGCCGCCCACGACGCCATCAACGAATACGCCCTGCGCAAGCGACTCACCGACCCGCCGCGCACCACCTGCGTGGTATGCGTGGTGCAGAAAGGCATGGCCTGCTGGGCCCACGTCGGAGACTCCCGCCTCTACCAGTTCAGCCGGCGCGCCATGCTCTACCGCACCCGCGACCACTCCGCCGTGCAGCAGCTGGTGGACGAGGGGCTGCTGGGCGAGACCGAGATGGGCGTGCATCCTGACCGTAACAAGCTCTACAACTCGGTGGGCGGCTACATGCTGCCGGACATCGAAGTGGAGCAACCGGTCAAACTCCAGGACGGCGATGTGCTGTTCCTGTGTACGGATGGCGTATGGCCGGAGTTGACGCCGGAGGAGATGCTCTCCACGTTGCGCGCCTACCCGTTGGAGCGTGCGGTGAAACACATGATGGACCACGCCGAGTTCCGTGCCGGCCAGTACGGCGACAACCTGTCGGTGGTGGCCATGCGTTATGGCGAGGAGCGCTTCAAGGCCGGGGAACTGGTGCTGGGCGACGATCTCGGACTGGAGGGCTTCACCACGCAGCTGCAGCGCCTGGACGGCAAGCAACCGGCACCCCCCGCCAGCACCGACAGCGAGCTCGACCGCGCCATGGCGGAAATCAAGGCGGCCCTGGTCCGCTATCCCGGCAAGAACTGACCGCGAACCTCAACTCCTGGAAGAACATGAGCAAAGAACCCCGCCCCTCCGGGCGCGCCCCGGACCAGCTGCGCACGGTCCGCCTCACCCGCAAGTACACCAAGCACGCCGAAGGCAGCGTGCTGGTGGAATGCGGCGACACCAAGGTGCTGTGTACCGCCAGCGTGCTGGAAAAAGTGCCACCCCACGTCAAGGGTACGGGTGCCGGTTGGCTCACTGCCGAATACGGCATGCTGCCGCGCGCCACCCACACCCGCGGCGACCGGGAAGCGGCGCGCGGCAAGCAATCCGGCCGCACCCAGGAAATCCAGCGCCTCATCGGCCGTTCCCTGCGCGCCGCCGTGGACCTGGACAAGCTTGGCGAACGCACCGTCCACGTGGATTGTGACGTGCTCCAGGCTGACGGCGGCACCCGCACCGCCAGCATCACCGGCGCCTGGGTCGCCGTGCATGACGCCATCGAATGGCTGGTGAAGGAAGGCAGGCTGCCCGCCAGCGTCCTCCGCGACCAGGTGGCTGCCATCTCCGTCGGCGTGTGGAACGGCATGCCTGTGCTGGACCTGGACTATGCCGAGGATGTGGCCTGCGACACCGACATGAACGTGGTCATGCTGGCCGGCAACCTTATCGAGGTGCAGGGCACCGCCGAAGGCGCCGCCTTCAGCCGCGCCGAACTCAACGCTCTGCTGGACCTGGCCGAGAAGGGCATCCGCGAACTCATGGCCGCCCAGAAAGCCGCCATCAGCGCCTGAGGAAAGCCGCCATGAAGAAGATCGTCATCGCCTCCAATAACGCCGGCAAGCTGCGCGAGATCGCTCGCATCCTGGAGCCCCTGGACATCGAGGCCATGCCCCAGGGCGCCTTCGGCGTGCCGGAATGCCCCGAACCCCACGTCACCTTCGTCGAGAACTGCATCGCCAAGGCCCGCCACGCCTCCGCCCACACCGGCCTGCCGGCCCTGGCGGACGATTCCGGCATCTGCGTCGACGCCCTCAACGGCGCCCCCGGCGTCTATTCCGCCCGCTTCGCCGGCGAACCGAAATCCGACGCGCGCAACAACCAGAAGCTGATCGAATCCCTGCAAGGCCAGGCCAACCGCCGCGCCCACTACTACTGCGTCATGGTCTACGTGCGCTACCCGGACGACCCCCAGCCCGTCATCGCCGAGGGCGCCTGGCACGGCGAGATCATCGACCAGCCCCGGGGCGACGGCGGCTTCGGCTACGACCCCTATTTCCTGGTGCCCCAGTTCGGCAAAACCGGCGCCGAGCTGGACGCCGACCAGAAGAACGCCGTCAGCCACCGGGGCCAGGCCCTGCAGGCGCTGGTGGAGAAACTCCGCGCCGCGTAGGTTGGGCTGAGCAAAGCGAAGCCCAACACCCACCACAAGACAAAGCGGCAACGTAGGTTGGGCAGAGGAATGAAGCCCAACCCCCACCCCCACCACACAAACAATGGGAGGAATTCGTGCGCTACCGCCGCGCCCACACCCAGGGCGGCGCCTACTTCTTCACCGTCGCCCTCGCCGACCGCGCAAGCACCCTGCTGACCGACCGGATCGACCTGCTCCGTCACGTCACGCGCCAGGTCCGGCGACACCACCCCTTCGAGATCGTCGCCATGGTGGTCATGCCCGACCATCTCCACGCCATCTGGCAACTACCGGAAGGCGACGCCGCCTATCCCCAACGCTGGTCCCTCATCAAGGCCGGCTTTTCCAGGGGCATTCCCAAACAGGAAATCATCCAAGACAGCCGCCTGGCCAAACGGGAGCGGGGCATCTGGCAAAGGCGCTATTGGGAACACCAGATCCGGGACGATCGGGACCTGCAAACCCATGTGGATTACATCCATCACAACCCGGTCAAGCACGAGTACGCACGCCGCGCGGCGGACTGGCCGTATTCCAGCATCCACCGCTATATCCGCGCAGGATGGCTCGCTGCGGATTGGGACGTGGCCAGGGAGGCGGAAGGGGAATTCGGGGAATGACCGGTTCCGCCCTCCCTTATAACAAGCGCCGTGGACCCGTAGGTTGGGTTGAGCCATGCGAAACCCAACGCGAATGACGTCCGCGTGGGGTGTTGGGCTTCCTGCGTCAGCCCAACCTACGTTCGCTACCCCACAAAGTCGTTGCCCACCATTTCCAGTTTCGCCAGCAACTCTCCCGCTCGTTTCTCGCTGGGCTTGAGGCGGCGGACGGTCTCGATGCAGCGCCGGGCTTCCATGGCGATGCTGATGTCGCGGCCATAGCGTTCCATCCAGGCGATGAGCAGGTAGGCGTGGTTGAGCAGCAGGCGCGGGTTGTTGGGGATGCGCTCGCGTGCCTCCCGGGTCAGTTCCAGGGCTTCGTCCAGCTTGCCTTCCCGGGCCAGCGCCACGCCCTGGTTCATGATGTCCAGTGCGGCCTGTGTGGCGCGGTCCACCACCTCGCTGCCTTCCTCGCCCAGGCCCGCCTGGGCGTAGACGGCCTTGGCCCGTTCCAGGTATTCCGGTTGCTCGTGGTTGTTGCTCACCAGGCTGGTGAGCAAGGCTTCCGCCGTCTCCTTGTCGCCCATCTCCATGAGCGGGCTGGCGAGGTCCAGCAGGGCTTCGGGCGGCAGTTCATGGGCCTGGGCCTTGAGGTTGTCCGCCACTTCCCCGGCGATGGCTTCGGCGCGTATGCGTTCGCCGAGTCGGTAATGCACGGGGATTTCCATGGCGCGGGAGAGCAGGCGGGCGATGCCGTCCTCGCGCAGGTCGATGGCCAGTTCGTGGAGCGGGTGCAGCGCGCCATCCATGTCCAGCAGGGCCAGGTGGGTCCGCGATAGCCAGAGATAGGGTTCGGGCCCTTTCAGGGGCGTGAGCCGGGCCAGTTCCATGTGGCGCTGGAAGGCGCGCGCCGCGGTCTGCAGGTCGCCCCGGCGATAGGCGATCTCGCCCAGGTGGCCTTGCCGCAACGGGGCGTGGGGCGAGGTGAGGAGGGCGCGTAGCAGCACGGACTGGGCGGCTTCAAGGTCCCCCTGCTTTTCCAGGGTCCGGGCCAGCCAGTCATGGGCTTCCAGGTAGGCGCGGTTGCCTTTCGTGACCCGTTCCAGCTCCCGGCGCGCATCGTCGTATTGGCCTTCGAGAAAATGGACCTTGGCCATGCCGAGCCGGGCCCAGGGCAGGTCCCGCAGGTCGAGCGCCTCCTGGAACACGCTTCGGGCATGGGCGTGGTTGCCGGTGTGCAGAGCCAGTTCGGCCTTCAGGCGCTTGAGGTCCCAGGCATGAGGATCGGCCTGGGCCAGGCGCGCCTCGGTCAGGTTCAGCGCCTTGAGGTATTCCCGGTCGCGCATGGCCTGCTCGATGGGGGCCAGAGCCTGTTTTTTGGCCATCTGGCGGGCAAGGCGGGTGAACAGCAGGGTTTCCGTGATGGGCTTGAGGAGGTAGTCGTCCGGCCGGGATTCCACCGTGCCGGTCACCATCTCGGCGGTCTTTTCCGAGGTGATCATGAGCCACACGGCATGGGGCTGGAGCAGTTGGCGGTGGCGCGCTTCCTCCAGCACCTGCTGGCCGTTCAGCCCCTGGCCGAGGTGCAGGTCGCACAGCACCGCGTCGAAGGCGTGGCGTTCCAGCTGGGCGATCGCTTCCCACCCGTCCGGGGCGAAGGCGATGCGCGTGGCGCCGGCACGGCCCACGATGTCGCGCAGGATGCCGCGCATGCCCTCATAGTCGTCGACGATGAGGATGTGCTTTGCCGAGAGGTCCGGGATGGCGGGGCGAATCATGCTCAGGGCAGCTCCAGCATGAAGATCCCGCCGCCCAGGTCGCCGCCGTTCTCCAGGTGGATGCGCCCGACGCGCCCGGCTCCCTTGTGCATGCCGGCCACCACGGCGGCGAAATAGAGTCCGAGGCCGGTGCTGCCGGTCTCGAAGCGGATGCCCCATTCCAGCGCGTTGCCCTGGGCAAGCAGGAAGTCCGGATAGCCCGGGCCGTCGTCCTCGATCCGGATGCGCACGCCGACCTCATGGCCGCGGACCGCGAGCCGCACCCGGCCGTTGGCATAGCGCAGGGCGTTGTGCAGGGCCTGCACTACCACGCCCAGGACCAGTTCGTGGTCGAACCAGCCATAGAGCGCCTCGGGGCAGTCGCTGGCGAGTTCGATGCCGCGCATCTCGGCCAGGTCAACGACGCGCGCCATGGCCTCCTGGGCCAGGTCGGCCAAGGCGTGGTCCTGGGGGTCGAACGGGTAAAATGCCTGGTCGATCTTGTACAGCGCCAGCAACTGGACAAGATGGTCCGTCACCCGTTTTGCCTCGTAGAGGGCCTGGGCGGTATTCCGGCGCGTCTCCCGGGCGGATTCGGCGCGGTCCGACAGGGCGTCCTGGAGGTAGGCCGCCATGACCCCCATGGAGTTTTTCATGTCGTGGATGGAGGAAAGCAGAAAAGTGGATATGTCCAGCTTCGGCGCTTCTTCGCCCATGCGGGGGCTCCCCGATGATTGATGCGGCGGATTATAGGCCGGCGACCATCATGCCGTTGCGACCGGACGGTGTTCTGGCAGCGCCGCCTCCCTTGAGCCTGTATATCCACCTGCCCTGGTGCGTGCGCAAATGCCCCTATTGCGACTTCAACTCCCACGCGATGCGCGACGGCATTCCCGAGGCGCAATACGTGGATGCCCTGATTCGCGACCTGGAGCAGTCCATTCCCTTGGTGTGGGGCCGGGAGGTGGTCAGCATCTTCATCGGCGGCGGCACCCCCAGCCTGTTCACGCCGGAGGCCATCGACCGGCTGCTGGTGGCGGTGCGTACCCTGTTGCGGATCTCTCCCGTCGCCGAAGTCACCCTGGAGGCGAATCCCGGCACCTTTGATATGGCCCGCTTCCGGGGCTACCGGGAGGCGGGGGTGAACCGGCTGTCCCTGGGCATCCAGAGCTTCAACCCGGCCCATCTGCAGGCCCTGGGCCGTATCCACGACGAAAGGGAGGCCCGGGCGGCGGCGGAGGCCGCCCTGGGTTTGTTCGATGAGGTGAATCTGGATCTGATGTACGCACTGCCGGGGCAGTCGCTCGCTCAGGCCCGCCGCGACCTGGAAGCCGCCCTCCGGCTGGCGCCACCCCATCTATCCGCCTACCACCTGACCCTGGAGCCCAACACGCCCTTTGCTGCGTCGCCGCCGGACCTCCCCGACGACGACCTGGCGGCGGACATGCAGGCCATGGCGGAAGACATGCTGGGCACGGCGGGTTACGGCCATTATGAGACCTCCGCCTTCGCCAGGGAGGGCCACCGTTGTCGCCACAACCTCAACTACTGGACCTTCGGCGACTACCTGGGCCTGGGCGCCGGCGCCCACGGCAAGCTATCCTCGGTCGAGCGCATTGAGCGCCAGATACGCCTCAAGCACCCGCATGCCTACATGCAGGCGTTGTTGTCGGCAGACGGAATGGAGGTGGTTTCCGAGCAGCGCGCACTCACGCGCGCGGATCGGGTATTCGAATTCATGATGAACGCCCTGCGCCTGAACGATGGCTTCGACCCGCGCCTGTTCGAAGCGCGGACCGGCCTGTCCATCGCGGCGGCGGAACCCGGGCTGGCCCTGGCCGAGCGTCGTGGCCTCGTCGACCGCGAACTGCATCGGCTGCGCCCCAGCGCGCGCGGGCGGCGTTTCCTCAACGAGTTGCTGCAAGGCTTTCTCCCTGCGGCTGACGCGGTGCGCTGAAGAGACGCAAGCACCGCACCCCGGCGGATATCGCGGCAAACCCTCGCCGCGATATCCGGCCCGCTTCACGGACTAGCGAAAAGCCTTATTTGCCCGGGGTGGGCATGCCTTTCTCGACCGCCTTGCCGTCGAGGAATTCCACCGTCACCTTGCCTTGGCGATCCTGCGGCGTGCCCTTCAACACCTGGGTGAGGATGGGTTTGGGCGTCTCGGAAACATGCTCGGTCGCCACGATCACGCCCCCCGTGGCGGCGATAGCCAGGATACCGACAGGCAGCAATGCTGCCCAACCGCCTTGTCTCAACATTTCAACCTCCGTACTCACCTTGCCAAGACCTGCATCCGCTTCGTGCACGATATGGCCGCCGGGACGCGGCAGATCTCTGTCGTCAAGTCGGGGAGGACCGCATACCGGGATGGCGGGGGAGGGCGCTAGTGGTCGGCGAGCGCAGCCTGGCGTGCTTCCATCATCTCTCCCAGGATGGGCGTGCAGATGACTTCCAGGGCCAGTTTCAACTCGCCGCCGGGAACCACCATGGTGCTGGGGCGGGCCATGTAGGCTCCGGGAATGCGCCGCATGAGGTCGGGAAAGTCGTGGCGACGGCCGTCACGGAAATGCACCACCAGGACCGATTCGCTGGGCATGGGCACGTCCCGGGCGATGAAGGGGTTGGAGGTGTCCACCAGGGGCATGCGCTGGATATTGATGTCGGTAAGGCCGAACTGGGGGACGATGTAATGGATGTAGTCATCCATGCGGCGCAGGATGGTTTCCACCGATTCCGCCGGATCGCAGTAGCCCTTGGCGCAGTCCCGGTGAATTTTCTGTATCCACTCCAGATTGATGGCCGGCACCACGCCGATGAGCAGGTCGACATGCTGGGCCACGTCAATGCCCTTCTTGCCTACGCGGCGGTCGATCTCGGGCGGGAAATGGCGCGAATCCACCTTGCGCCGGGTCCAGGTTTCCGCCACCAGGCCGCCGTGCTGGCCCTCGTAGAAGAGGATGTCGCTGCCGGTAGGCATGGGTTGCCAGGGCGTGAATTCGCCGGCGGCCACGCCAAGCGCCTGACCGCGGATGTCGTTGTGGGCGTACTCGCGTACCACGCCGCCGCCGGTTTCACCGTAGGTCTTGAAGAAGGCCTCCAGTTCCGGGAACAGGTTGCATTCGGGCCCGAACCAGGAGATGCGGCGGCCGCTGTCTTTCGCTTCCTCCAGCAGGGCGGCGAACTGGCGGTCGGTGAAGCGGCGGAAGGTGTCGCCGTGAACGATGGCGGGCTTGATGTTCTGGCGCTTGAAGATGTCCTTGAAGGCATGGCGGACGGTGGACAAGCCGGCACCGGCCATGCCGGTGACAGCGATGATGGGATGTCGAGTCGACATGTGGTTCTCCCCCGAAAACCGGATCGTAAGGTCCGCATGCTAGCACCGATGCCGGCAGGGTCCGATGTCCGGCGGGAGGCGGCGGTCATGCCGTATGCCTTGGCTGCGGCCCTATACTGACGGCATGCCGAAGGCCGCCACCCATTCCCCCACGCCGCCCTGGGCCTGGTTCGTTCTGGTGCTGGCTGTGCTGATCTGGTCCGGGGTCGCGCCCCGCGATCGCTTCACCTGGTTCCTGGAGGTGACACCGGTATTGATGGCGCTGCCGCTGCTGGTCCTGAGCTGGCGTCGGTTTCCCTTCACCCAGCTGGTCTATGGGCTGATGGTTCTGCATGCCGTCATCCTGATGGTGGGCGGGCATTACACCTATGCCGAGATGCCCCTGTTCAACTGGTTGCGGGATGTCCTGGAGTTGTCCCGCAACCACTACGACCGGGTGGGGCATGTGGCCCAGGGCTTCATACCGGCCATGGTGGCGCGGGAAATCCTGCTGCGGCGCTCGCCGCTGGCGGCGGGGAAATGGCTGTTCTTCCTGGTGACCTGCGTGTGCCTGGCGATATCCGCGCTCTACGAGATGATCGAATGGTGGGTGGCGGAAGCGTCCGGTGACGAGGCGGTGGCCTTCCTCGCCACCCAGGGTGATGTCTGGGACACCCAGTGGGACATGTTCCTGGCCCTGCTGGGCGCGTTATCCTCGCAACTCCTGCTGGGCCGCTGGCATGACCGGCAACTCGCTCGGCTAGAGGAAGGACAGCCATGAACGATTGTTGCGATTACGATTGCCATCCCTTCGAACCCGGCAATCTCGGCATTCCCCGCACCGGCCGCTTCGACGCCGAGGCCTTCGAGCGGGCGGTGACCGACTTGCTGCGGGCCTGCGGCGTGGCGCCGGATTCCGTGCATACCGGCAGGACCGCGCGGCGGGTGCGCGACCTCTGGGAGAAGCGACTGCTCGGCGGCTACGAAATGGACCCGGGTGAGGCTCTGGGCGAGGGCTTCGCCGACCCGCGCGAGGACATGGTGGTGGTGCGCGGCATCGCCATCCACGGTGTCTGCCCCCACCATCTGGTGCCGTTTCGCGGCGTGGCCCATGTGGCCTATGTGCCCGGCGGGCGCCTGCACGGCTTCGGCCGCATCGCCCGGCTGGTGGACGCCATCGGCCACCGCTTTACCTACCAGGAGTGGATGACCCGGGACATCGTCGAAGCCCTGATCACCCACGGCAGGGCCCGAGGCGCGGCCTGCGTCATCGAAGCCGAGCAACTCTGCCTGTTGCTGGGCGAGGATCGGCGGGGCGATGAGCGGGTGGTGACTCAGGCCTTCTCCGGCTGTTTCAGCCAGGATGCCCAGTGGCGCAACGAGTTTCTGCGGGCGATCACGGCGTCCTTGCCCTGAGCATGCGCGATTCTGCCCTGCGCCCCCGCACCCTGGTGCCTCCCCCCCTGGTGTATGCCGTGGCTCTGGGGGCGGCATGGTGGCTGGAGGCGCGCTGGTCTCTGGCTTTCGACGCCGGCATGGCCGGGCACTGGCTGGGGTGGGGCCTGATCGGTGTCGGCCTGGCGGGCTTTGCGTGGGCTCTGGCGGCCATCTGGGGCGAGCGCACCACCGTGAACCCCTACAAGGCCGCATCGCGGCTGGTCACCCATGGGCCCTTCGTCTACTCCCGCAATCCCATCTACGTATCCGACTGGTTCGTCTACCTGGGTGTGATGTTTTTGCTCGCCACGGCGTGGCCGGCGCTGCTCTCGCCCTTGGTCTGGTGGGTGATGCGCCGCGGCGTCATCGCCCACGAGGAAGCTCACCTGATGGCGAAATTCGGCGATGAATACCGGGACTATGTTGCCCGGGTCCGTCGCTGGTTGTAACCCCCGCCATGACTGGAAGCGAATTGCGCGAACGCTATGGCCTGCCCCTGATCGGCCTGCATTGGCTGACCCTGCTGCTCATCATTGCCGCCTATGCCTTGGGCACCCTCCTGGAGGACATGCCTCTGTCGCCCATGAAGCTCAAGCTCTATGCATGGCACAAGTGGCTGGGCTTGCTGGTTCTGTTCCTGCTGCCACTGCGCCTTGGCGTGCGCTTGGCCGAGAGCTTGGAGCATGGTGCCGGACTGACACCCTTCGAGGCTCGCATTTCGGCCATCGTCCACGGCCTGCTCTACCTGTTGTTGTTTCTCGTGCCGCTGCTGGGCTGGCTGCACAGTTCGGCGGCGGGTTTCCCCGTGGTGTGGTTCGGCGTGCTGCCCCTGCCTGACCTGGTGGGCAAGGACAAGGTGCTGGCGAAGGTGTTCGAGGAACTTCACGAGGGCTCGGTCAATCTGCTGGTGATCCTGGTGGTCCTGCACGCGGCCGCCGCTTTGTATCACCACCATGTCCGGCACGACGGTGTGCTGGCCCGCATGGTGCCTTGGCTGAGGAGTAAACAATGAAAAGGCTGTCCTGTCTCCTGCTGGCGATTCTGGCGATGCCTGCCTGGGCTCAGGACTGGAAGGTGGATTACGGCAGGAGCGAAATCCGCTTTGTCATCAAGCAGATGAATGTCCCCGTGGAAGGCGGGTTCAGGCGTTTCCATGTGCAGGCCAGCTTCGACGCGGCAAAGCCCGAACAGGGGCAGTTCCGGGTGGACGTGGATATGGCCGGCATCGACACGGGTTCCGAGGAAGGCGACGGCGAGGTCCGACGGCCAGCATGGCTGGATGCTTCGCGCCATCCCAAGGCCAGCTTCGTGTCCAAGTCCATCCGCAGGGACGCGTCTGGGCGTTACACCGTAGCCGGCGACATGATCGTGAAGGGGCGGGTTCGCGCCCTCTCGGCGCCAATGCTGCTCACGCCCCAGCGCGATGGCGGTTGGCTGGCCACCGGCCGATTCGCCCTGAAGCGTTCGGATTTCGATATCGGAGGCGGGGAGTGGGCCGATCCGTCCGTCGTGGCCAACGACATCGATGGCCGCTTCAAGATCCTGCTGCTGCCTTGAGGGAGCGAGACATGCGCGCGTTCATCTTCTTTTTTGTTTCCCTGGCTTGCTTCCCGGCGTGGTGCACGGAAACCTATGTCCTGGACCCGACCCATACCTTTCCCAGCTTTGAAATCCGGCACCACAACGTCTCGACCATGCGCGGCAAGTTCAATCACAGCCAGGGGCGCGTGGTGCTGGATCCCGCCGGCCAAGGGAGCCGTATCGAGGTGATCATCGACGCCGCTTCGGGGGATACGGGTCACGAGGGGCTGAACCAGAAACTGCTGGGATCGAACTTTTTCAATACGGCTCGCTTTCCGGAGATTCGCTACACCGCCAGTTCGGTGGAATTCAAGGACGACAAGCCAGTACGCGCCCTGGGCGAGTTGACGATGCTCGGGGTG
>Ga0233425_10007088_pt1 | contig 15999 bp, 12 predicted proteins | sample Watercolumn_Towu_2_FD_181712 | JGI IMG/M metagenome (GOLD analysis project Ga0233425, IMG submission 181712) | Freshwater microbial communities from Lake Towuti, South Sulawesi, Indonesia - Watercolumn_Towuti2014_140_MG | ecosystem: Environmental > Aquatic > Freshwater > Lake | place...
CGATGAAGCCCAGATCGGTAAGCGACTGGCCGGGCGTCCGCGTGCTGAATCCCTTGGGCACGAACGAGCCTTGCGGCCCGGCGTAGATTTCCTCGACGACCGGATACTTCTTGGCCGGATCGAGGTTCCGCGGACGGCAGATCACGCCGTAGATGTCGGTCGTGCCGTCGCGCCCCTTGGCCACGAACGCCTCGGGCGGCCGCCAGCCGGACTTCAACACTTCGCTGGCGTCGGCCCGCTCTAGCGCGCACACGAGTTTCCCGTCGGCCGTGCGCCGCAGTTCCGTCACCGACGGCAGATCGACGCGCGAGTAACGGTCGAGCAGAAACCGCCGGTCGGGCGAGAACTCGATCTGGTGCGTGCCGTCGCCTTCGGTCAAGACGGTCAGGCCCGAGCCGTCGAAGTTGACGCGGCAGTAGTGGATGAAGTACGGGTCTTGGCCCGGGCGAATTCCGCCGGCGCGGAACCAGACCTGGCGCGCGGCTTCGTCGATCCGTTCCACGCCGCGGACCACCCACTCGCCCTTGGTGATCTGGTTCTTCACCTTCCCCGTGCGCGCATCGTAGAGATACAGATGGTTCCAGCCGTCGCGCTCCGACATCCAGATCACTTCGCCGGTCTCGTCGAGGTAATGCAGAAAGTACTTGCCCGAGTAGTCGATGAACGTCTCGCTCTTCTCGTCGATGATCGGCCGTACCGAGCCGCTTTCGGCGTCGACGGCCAGGAGCCGCAGGGCCTGATGGCCGCGCTGGTTGTAAACGAACGTGAAGCGGCTGCTGTCGCGGGCCCAGCGGATGTCGCGGATGCTGAAGGGGTTGTCGAACAGGGCATCGCTGACGGGTATCTGCCGCTTGGCCGCCACGTCGAAGAGTTGCGGCCGTTCGATGGGCAGCATGTCGCCCGGCTTGTTGTAGGAGATCGTGTGCAGCTTGGGCTGCACCTGGTCGCGGGGCGACGACTCGATGAAATGGACCTTCCGCTCTTCGATCTTCTTCGTCCGCACGGCGACCAGCTTCTTCGAGTCGGGCGACCAGTAGAGACCGCCGCCGTAGGCATTTTCTGCCGTGCCGTCGGTGCTCAGGGCGAACTCCGCGCCGCCGGCCGTGTCCTTCGCCCACACGTTGTGGTCCTTGATGAAGGCGTGCCAGCGGCCGTCGGGCGAATTGCCGTCGCGCGAGGGTCGCTCGCGCTGCCGCGGCCGGTCGGGCTTGTCGCGGCGGCCGTCGCGCGTCGATCGCGGCGCGGTCTTGCCGGTGATCTCGACGGTGGCCGGCTGCTCTTCGGCCTGATGTACGCCCAGCGGCTTGCCCTTCTCGTCGACCGCCAGCCAGACGTGGCCGGCGAAGGTGTGCTGATCGCGCTGGTGGCCGGCGTGGAGCTTGCCGTAGCTGCGGCGCTCGCCTTGCGGATCGAGCCAGAAGAGTTCGACCTCGCCGGCCGTGCGGTTGATGAACGTCACGCTCGTTTCGGGGCCGGTTCGTTTGCTCGCCTTGGGGCCGCCGTCAACGGCTTGCAGCAAATTAGCGCCGGACGCCTCCCTCGCTGGCGCGTCGGGCTTCACTCCGCCCGCTGGCGCGTCGGGCTTCACAACATCATAGGTCTTCAAGCTGCATCGCCACGTCTGGTTGGCGCAGCGGAAGGAGATCGTCTGCTCGGCCAGTTGGAACTCCAGCCGGTCGATGGGCAGACGCTCGGCCCGCGCGTCCTTGACGCCGGCCTTGACCAGCACCTCGGCCAGCCGCCGGTGATCGAAGGCCGGGTGCCGCGTCCCGTTCTCCGCATCGACGAGGACGAACTCGTGCTGCTCGGCTCCGGTGGTGACGCGATACCAGAAGTGCGTGTTGCCCGCGGACCAGTTGGGCTGCACGCGGTCGCGGAAGACGCGGCCGTCGGCGGCGTCCGTGGCCGCAGTCAACGAACAGACCAGTCCGATGCATAGCAGACAGCGTCTCATGGTGTGTCTCACGAACATTGGGGCAGGAACCGGCAAACCGCATGGTCGCCTGTCGCTCCGCGAAAGTAGCGCTACTTTCGCCGAGCGAAGGGCGACACGCGCGTAGTCCCCTTGAGTCTAACAGCCTGCGCGGCGCGTGCAAGCATTCAGCCGCTGGGAGGATCGCGACGGCGAAGTCCGTTTCGTTGGGGCGGCAGTTGGACTGCCTCCCCAACATGGACTCGGAGAGTTCAGGGGTGGCAGTACAACTGCCACCCCAACCTTGCCAGAGCCCTCACGCGGAGCGTGAAGAGTACGTCAAGAGTACGAAGGGACTACGGCAACTGGAAGAGCGACTGGCTCTTGACGATCGCGTAGTCTTCCGGGAAGGTGTGGAAGGCCTGGACCAGCAGCGTACGGTTGCGGGCCTCGAAGTTGATGTAGCTCAAGGCCCCCAGCGCGATGCGGCCGCTGGAATCGAAGCGGTGCAAGAGCCCCTGGCGTTGGCCGTCGAGCGCCAGCGCGTCCTGGAAGTTCCAAAAAACCTCCGGCTCGGCCGGCTCGATCTCGAAGCTGACCTCGTAGCGGATCTTGCCGCGGCATTCGACGCGGTCGCTCCGCTGGCCCTTGAGGCGGTAGGAAAGCAGCCGCCGCCGCTCGGGCAGCGGGTGCTGGGCCGAGGCGGCCACTTCGGTCAACGTCAACCCGGCGTAGCGCCACGTCACGACGTGGCCCGCGCTGGTGATGTCGATTTTCGCTTGATACGGCCCGCGCTCGATGGTGCGGGATTGATAAACTTGAAATAACTCCGGGTGCAAGGGGCGGCCGTAAAGCTGAAACACCAATTCGGCGACTTTCGGTCGAGTGGTGAGCACGGCGATGGGTTCCTCGTTTATGGTGTGATCCCCAGGCGGGACGGATGTGTGACGGGCAAGCGTCCATTATAAGCATCTTTCGCGGAACGCAAGAAGGGCGCTTTGGCAGAAAAGAAAATTCCGCGCAACAATCCGCTGGAACCCGGCTTGACAGACCGCCGCGGTGTTGTTCCGCGCACTGCTAGCATCGGCCCGTAGGACGCAGCTTCTGCTGCGCCTCGATGGGACGCAGCGGGAGCTGCATCCTACAATGCGCTCACGAGGATGTCGTACAGCGCGTGCGTCCCGGCGGCGATGCCGAACCCGCGGAAGACGAACAGAATCGAGAAGAACACGCCGGCCAGGAAGCGGAAAAGGAAATAGAACCAGCGGAATTCTTCGCCGTACGGCCCGACGTGATGCGCGACTGCGAACAGCAGGCTGGTCAACAATACGGCTGCGATCAGGCTAGCGCGCGGTTCGACGCCGGCACGCCGCAGCACCCACAGGACCAGCGACAGCAGCACGAGCCGGAAGAGTAGTTCCTCGTAGATGCCGGCGCCCAAATATCCCACGGCTTCCCGCAGCCCTACGGCCTCCGTGCCCGCCGCGCCGACTTCCAGCACGCTCGGCCCGGCGATGGCTTGCAGCAGCGAGCCCTGCAAATGCAGGATCAGCCGCAAGACGATCGCCAGCAGCAGACATTCGACAGCCATGCCGAGCAGTACCGGGGCCGAGAACCGCCACGGCCGGTGCGTCAGATGTTGCCAGGCCAAGAGGATGCCGATAGTCACCAGCGGCAGGAGGAAATGCTGCCCGAACCCCAGGACGTTCAGAACTTTGCGCATCCACGCGTCGGCGCCGTTCTGCACTCGCAGCGCAACCACGCCCAATTCGTAGAGTGCTAGCAGCGGCGCAATGAACGCCAGGCTGGTCAACGGCTGCCGCGATTCGGCCCAGTAGCCATCGGCCGCGCCGGGGGACAGGTTCGTGGCAGGGGATTCCGTGTCCATCTTCGTCAGTTTTCGACCCCCGCCGCCGCGCGGCGACAGAATATTTGCCGACGGAGCATCACTCATTACTTCCCGGACGGCGTGTTACTCGGTTCTGCGTTCGTGCAAAGTGCGGGATTCTGCTGTTGTGCGCGTCACTCCGTGCGCACATTGTGGGCAATTTGTCTGACGTGCGAATCCGTAACTCGCCACTCTAGGTCGGCCGGTCGATCCTAACTCCTTAGGCGACTGGCAATTCGGCTTACTTCTGAGAAAATGGCGCCTGCGATTGGCACGCCCGTTGCTTCATACACGAAACCGTGCCGAGCCGCTAGTGCTATACGGACGGTTCGGGCACGCAGCGTGGCCGCTACAGCAGCCGCGTTGCCTGACGATTGGTCGCTGCATTCCACAAGTCCGCTTCTGGAAAGGTTCGGTTCCATGAGACGACTGCGCTCGTTGTCTGCGCTTTCGGCCCTCGCCTGCGCGATGGCAATTTGGCTCACCCTCAGCGTTCCCGCCGCCGCTGCCGATGAAGCGGCGGCCGCTCCGCCTGCGCCTTCCGCCGCAGTGCCCACCCTCGATACGGGCGACAACGCCTGGCTGTTGACGAGTTCGGCCTTGGTGCTGTTCATGACGGCCCCGGGCTTGGCGCTCTTCTACAGCGGCCTGGTCCGCAAGAAGAACGTGCTGGGCGTGATGATGCAGTGCATCTTCCTGGAGTGCCTGATGACGATCATCTGGGCGCTCTGGGGCTATTCGCTCGCCTTCGGTGGGAGCGAGGCCTACTTGGGCGACATGCGATTCCTGTTCATGAACGGTGTGCAGGCCGTGTGGGAGGACGGCAAATCGGTTACGCCGCTGTGCGATCCGGCCGTCGGCAACATTCCGGTGCTCACGCACATGCTGTTTCAGGGCATGTTCTTCATCATCACGCCGGCCTTGATCTGCGGCGCGTTCGCCGAGCGGATGAAGTTCAGTGCGATGGTGCTGTTCTCGATCCTCTGGGGTACGCTGGTCTACTGCCCGCTGTGCCACTGGGTGTGGAGCAGCGGGATTTTGGCATACGGGAGCGAACATGCGGGCATTTGCGCCGGCGGGGCGTTGGATTTCGCCGGCGGAACCGTCGTGCATATCAGTTCCGGCGTATCGGCCCTGGTCTGCGCCTTGTTGCTCGGCAAGCGACTGGGCTACGGCAGCGAGCCGATGCCCCCGCACAATCTGACTTACACGGCGATGGGCGCCGCGATGCTTTGGGTAGGGTGGTTCGGCTTCAATGCCGGCTCCGCGCTCGGGGCCGGGGCCGTAGCCGCCAGCGCCTTTGCCGCCACGCACTTTGCTGCGGCGGCCGGCGGATTGGCCTGGGCCACCATGGAATGGATCACTCGCGGCAAACCCAGCGTGTTGGGCACCTGCTCGGGTGTGGTGGCGGGGTTGGTGTGCATTACGCCCGCCTCGGGTTACGTGCAGCCGATGCCCGCCATTGCGATGGGCGTGGCCGCCGGCGTGGTCTGCTTCCTGGCCTGCACGAAGCTCAAGGCGGCTTTCCGCTACGACGATTCGCTCGACGCCTTCGGCGTCCACGGCGTCGGCGGGACATTGGGGGCGATCCTCACGGGCGTCTTTGCCACCCGAGCCGTCAACGACGTGAGCAAGGAAGGCAAATTGCTGGGGCTGATCGAGGGCGGCAACCTCTTGACCGCGCAGGTGATTGCCGCGGGGATCACCTGGGGAGTGGCAATTCTGGCCACGTTCGTTATTCTGAAGGTGCTCGACGCGACGATCGGACTCCGCGTCTCCCGCGAGGCGGAAATCGAGGGCCTGGACCTCAGCCAACACGGCGAAGAAGGGTACATCTACATATAGGGCCGGCCCCGAAACGGGGACTGGCTCCGAGCAGACGTTAGACAAGTTTGGCCGAAGGGACACTATTGCGAGGTGCCTGTCCCCGTTTCGGGGCCGGCCCTCAGGAGCGTGCGATGAAGAAGATCGAAGCCATCGTCCGGCACTACAAGCTGGAAGACGTGAAGAACGCGTTGAGCGAGCACGGCGTCTCGGGCATGACGATCACGGAGGTCCGCGGATTCGGCCGGCAGAAAGGCCACACCGAGATGTACCGCGGCACCGAATATACCGTCGATTTCGTACCCAAGATCAAGATCGAAGTCGTGGTGGCCGACGGCAAGTTGAAAGCGGTGCTCGACGTCATCGTCCACTCCGCCCAGACCGGCCAGGTGGGCGACGGCAAGATCTTCGTCAGCGACCTGGCCGAAGTGGTCCGCATCCGCACCGGTGAAGCAGGAGAAGCCGCTATTTGAGCAGTGCCTCGTTCCGCCCCAGCGTGTTGTCGGCAAAAGGGCGGCTGGCCCGCGGGCTTGAGGATCTCAAGCAACGCCACGCGGCCGGCTGCTCGGGGCTGGAACTCTGTACGCTCAACAGCGATCTGCGCGACGCTGCGCTGCTGGAGTTGCTCGAGTCGGCCCTGGCCGATCTGGGCGAGGGCGGACTCATGGCCCATGCCGCGCTCGTGGCCCACGGCGGATACGGCCGCCGCGACGTCGCCCCCTACAGCGACGTTGACCTGATGCTCCTGCACGAGCCGGCCGTCGGCGACCGCGTCTCCCCCCTGGCCGACCGCCTGCTGCGCGACGTGTTCGACGCCGGCTTGATCCTCGGCCACAGCGTGCGCACGGTCGAACAAGCCTGCAAACTGGCGCTGGGCGACCCGATGATCTGCACGTCGTTGATGGAATCGCGCTTGCTGGTCGGCGACGAAAAGCTCTTCGAGCAATTCCAGCGCTGCTTTCTCCGCGAAGTCCGCAAGCGATATCGCGCCCTGGCGGCCGAGTTTACGCGCGAGCGCAGCGAAGAACGTATCCGCTACGGCGAGACGGTCTTTCTGCTCGAGCCGAACATAAAGCGCTCCCGCGGCACACTCCGCGATCTGCAACTGGTCCGCTGGCTGGGTTTTGCCCGCTGGGGCACTGCGTCGCTCGAGGAATTGGAGGCGGCCGGCGCAATCTCGGCCGAAGACCGCAGCGCGCTCGAGCGGGCCAGCGAGTTCCTGCTGCGATTGCGGAACGACCTGCACTTCCACGCCGGGCAAGCGGCCGACGTGCTCAGCCGGGCCGAGCAACTCCGCATCGCCGACGCGCGGGCGTATCCGGCGGCGCCGGGTCTGCTGCCGGTCGAGCAGTTCATGCGCGACTACTTCCGGCACACCAACGGCATCAGCCACATCGCCACGCGGCTGGAAGCCAAAGTCCTTGCGCACGAGCGGCTGATGCGGTTCGTGACCGATTTGTTCGGCCACCGCGTCGAGCCGGGCGTGCGCGTGGGGCCGGCGGGCCTGGTCGTCGCGCGGCACGGGCTGCAAAAGTTCCACGGCAACCTGGCCGCCATCCTGCGGCTGGTCGATCTTGCCAACCTCTACGACCTGCCCATCGCGCCGGCCACGTGGGAGGCGATCTCCTCTTCCTCTAGGACGGTCTTTCCAGGCCGTCAGGTGAGCCCCGGGCGTCAGCCCGGGGATGGGACGCACGACGAACCGCAGTCATCCCCAGGCTCATCCCCGGGCTCACGCCCGGGGCTCGCCGGGGAGATCTGTCGGTCCCCAATTGCGGCTCTCACCCCCGAGGCGTGCCGGCACTTCCTCTCCTTGCTCGATCATCCTGCGCGGCTCGGGTCGTTGCTGCGCGACCTGCACGAGGCGGCCATTCTCGAACGGCTGATCCCCCAGTTCGCTACGGCCCGCGGGCTGCTGCAATTCAACCAGTATCACAAATACACGGTCGACGAACACTGCATCCGCGCGGTCGAATGCGCCACGGAGTTCTGGTCCGATACGGGGCCGCTGGGGCAAGTGTATCGCGGGCTGCCGCAGAAACGCCTGCTGCACCTGGCGCTGTTGCTCCACGACCTGGGCAAGGGGCACTTGGAAGATCACCGCGAAGTGGGCGCGCGGATCGCCGCGGAGACCGGCCCGCGGCTTGGATTGAACGCGCGAGAGACCGAGATCGTCCGCCTGCTGGTGCAGAAACACTTGTTGATGAACCACCTGGCGTTCCGCCGCGACATGGGCGACGAGCAGACAGTTGTGCGGTTCGCCGTGCAAGTGGGCTCGCCCGAGGTGCTGGAGATGCTCTTCGTACTGACGGCGGCCGATCTGGCGGCGGTTGGCCCGGGCGTGTGGGACGGCTGGAAGGCCGAGATTCTCGGCAGTCTGTATCAGCGCACGATGCAGCACCTGGCCGTCGACGCCCCGTCCATCGCCGCCGAGGAACTGCTGGCCCGCCGCCGCGAAGACGTCTGCTCGTGCCTGGGCGAGAGCCGCACGCAGCCGTGGTTCGCCCGGCAAATCGACGCCCTGCCGGCCGGTTACCTGAGCACGACCGCGCCCGAGCAGGTGGCAGCCGACCTGCGGTTGCTCAGCGGCCTTGGGCCGCGCGAGGCCACGGCCGCCGCCCAGTACCGCCCCGACACGCAGACCGTGCAATTCACGGTCGGCACGTCCGAAGAAGTCACGCCCGGCATCTTCCACAAGCTCACCGGCGCCTTGAGCAGCCACGGGCTGCAAATCCGTTCGGCGCAGATCAACACGCTGGCCAACGGGTTGGTGCTCGACCGCTTCTGGGTCCACGACCCCGACTTTGCCGGCGAACCGCCGCGCGACCGGCTGGAAGACATCAACCGCGCGCTGGTCGCCGCGCTGCACGCCCCCGGCGCAGAGCCGCCCGCGTTCCGCCGCCGCTGGCAGGTCGGCTCGCACGGCGACGCGCCGAAGTCGCCACTGCAAACCCGCGTCAACGTCGACAACAACACCTCCGACCGCTACACGATTCTCGACGTCTTCACCCACGACCGCACCGGGCTGCTCTACGCCATCACGCGCGCCCTGTTCGAGTTGGACCTCTCCGTCTGGCGGGCAAAGATCGGCACCTATCTCGACCAGGTGGTCGACGTCTTTTACGTCAGCGACCGGCAGGACCGCAAGATTCAAGACGAACGGCAGATCGAGGACATCCGCGGACGGCTGCTGGAGGTGATTGAGAAGAAGGATGAGACGCAGTTGTGAGTCCCGGAGGGACGGCAGTCGATAGCCTGGGGCGTTAGCCCCAGGGAACGAAGACGCACACAGAGTGAACCCCGAAGGGGTGGCAGTCGCTACTGCCGCCCTTCCAGGGCTCCCCGCGTAGCAATCGACCGCGTTCCTGGGGCTGACGCCCCAGGCTATTGACTGCCGCCGCTTCGCGGCTGCCCCTTTGGGGCGAATGATGTCACGGCGACTGTAGTATCCGCAGCGTAATCCCCGCGCGCAGGCCGGTGGTCTGCTTGCGGAACTCGGCCATATGCGGGGCCATGAGGTGGGCTTCGAGCGCGGCGACGCTCTCCCACTTCTCGACGACGGTGACGACGTTCTCGTTGGCCGGCGGCTGCCCCGGGATCGAGGTCGGCAGATCGACCATCGGCAGATACTCGATGCAGCCCGCCTCGGCCCGCACCTTCGGGGCCAACGCGTCGAAGGCCGCCAGGAACTCCTTGCGGCGGCCGGGGAGGACTTCGATGGTGGCGATGACGCAGATCATGGGATGGCATCCTCACGGGTCAGTAGGTCAGCAGCAACCGGTCGGCGACTTCTTCTTCCTCCAACGACTTGCCGTTCATCTGGAACCGCCTCAGCATCGAACGGCCACAATTGACAAACGCCTCTCGTTCGAAGAGCCCATTGGGGATTGGAATGTCGCAAAGGAGATCGCCCGACCTTTTACTGCCGTCGATGCTCAATGCAACATGGACGCCACGGCGTTTGCAGCAGGCAATCGTCTCCAACAATCGCTCCAGACTGAATCCCTGCGCTCCGTATAGTATGCTCTGCGAATACGTGTAGGGCGGATCGCAGTACACCAGGTCGCCGCGTTGGGCGCGGTTCATCGCCTCCTCGAAATCCATCACGGCGAAGGTCGCTCCCGCCGTTCGCGCGTGCCACTGGTCAACGCGTTTCGAGAAACTCTTTGGCGGAACCGGCTGATGGATGCCGCAAGGAGTAGACATGTATCCGTCGGCTTGCCGGAAACGGACGACGCCGCCATAACACGAACGGCAGAGGAAGAGCAGGTCCGCCGCGTTCGGCGCAGCGTTGTACGCCGCCTTGATCTGCTCGTACTGCCGGGTCTTGTCCCCGCGCATCATCCGCTGCCATCGCTCGGCATACCAGGCCTTGACCTCTTCCGGGCGCTGCTGAAGTGCAATCCAAATCTCGACCAGCGGCTTGAATACGTCCGTGGCAAGCGCCTTTGGCGGCGCCAGCGTGCCGAGCACCGCGCCGCTGCCCAGAAAAGGCTCGAAGTACGTCCCGAACCGGGCCGGGAAGTATGAGGCGATCTCGTGCGCGAACCGCTGCTTGTTGCCGACCCACTTGAGCAGTTGCAGCCGGAACGGCCGCTGCACTGTCAAGGTTGGATCTTCGAAGAGGAGCCGTTGATTCGCCATCAGTGGATCTGGCCTCGCTCGTCCCATGGTCGGCCGGCTAGTGCCGTTGCCGTCGAGAACCCGGGATACATCCCCTTTTGGGATAATCGTCAATCCCGAGTATAGTCCGCGTATGTTCAAACGTATTTCTCGCACAGAACAAGGTCGTCTGCAATCCCTCTTGCGGGAACTCCGCCAGGACGCGGGGCTGCGGCAGGCCGATGTGGCGGCGAAACTTGGGCAACCCCAGTCGTTCGTCAGCAAGTACGAGTCGGGCGAACGGCGCCTCGACGTGCTGGAGCTTCGGCAAGTGTGCCGTGCCCTTGGGCTGTCGCTCGAGCAATTCGCCGCGCGGCTGGAAAGGGCCCTTGCATGAAGCCGGACGGTCGCTTTCTCAAGCAACCTAAGACCTTCTGGGCGAACGTCCGCACCATCGGGGAGCAGGCCGGCTACACGGTGCGCGGAAAGGGCATTATCAAAGTGCCAACTCTCGCCGAGATGGTTGCGGCCATGCAAAGCGTTGGGCTGGAAAGCCGACACATCGCCGATGCCAAGCTCCGGCCCACGAAGCTCGGGGGCAGCCTTCAGGACTACTTCGCCTTCCGGGCCAAAGTGCTCAACGACTACGCTGAACCGCGGTTGCTGGACGCCAAACGCGCGAAGCGGGTGTTCCAGACGCTTCGCAAAAAGCTCGGCACCACTTGCCCGATCCCAATGAACAAGCAGAAGAAGGAGAAGAAGCAACCCGCCTATCTGACGGCCATCGTCAACATGCTGATCGACGCCGGTCGCAATGGATTCCCTTGCGACTACGATCCTCGCTGTCTAACCACCGTTACCAAGGACGGGGCACCCCTCCGCACGCTCGCACGCAGGGTCGATGGGGCCTTTCCGTCCACGGTGAATCCGATCGCCGTTTGGGAAATCAAGGAATACTACTACACGACGACGTTCGGCAGCCGCGTGGCCGACGGAGTATACGAGAGCCTGCTCGACGGCATGGAATTCGAGGAACTTCTCGATCACGAGGGTGTCCATGTCCGGCATTACCTGATCGTCGACGCGCACTACACGTGGTGGGAATGCGGCAAGTCCTATCTGTGCCGGCTCGTCGATATGCTGCACATGGCTTATGTAGACGAAGTACTCTTTGGGACTGAGGTTGTTGATCGTTTGCCCAAGATTGTGGCCGAGTGGGTCGCCGAAGCGCAACGCCGCAAATTGCCGCGAGAGTAACGCAGGACCAGCCTTCGAGACTACACCTTCGCCTTCGCCAAGCAATACTTCTCCAACACTTCCCGCGACGGCTCGATGCCGAGGCCGGGCTCGGGCCACAAGGGGACGCGCTGCACGCCGTCGGCCTCGCGCGCGGGCAGGAGCGGCGGGGCAAGGTCTTCGGCCAGGACTTGATCGGACGGGAAGAAATCGCCGGGGTAGGTGAAATAGGGCTTGGCCGCCAGGGCCAAGCCGATCCGCGCGCCGACGGCGGTCTGCGGCACGGCGCCGACCCAGCATTCGACGTGGGCGTCGAGGCAATTGTCGTGGATCATGAGCGCGGCCGTCAGCCCGCCGACGCGGCCGGGGATGATGTTCATGAAGCGGCAACTCTTCAGTTCCAAGGCCACGTCGGCCTGGGCTACGGTGGTCACTCCCTCGTCGAGGCAGACCGGCGTGCGCACGGCCTCCTGCAGCATGGCGTGGCCCACCAGGTCGTCTTCGGCTAGCGGCTGCTCGATCATCTCCAGGCCGAAATCGTCGAGCCGGCAGAGCATGTCGAAAAACGAGAGGTTCAGCGCGGCCTCGCAATCGATCTGGATCGTCTGCGTGGGGAACTCCTTGCGGACTGCATCGACCATGCGGACCTCCCAGCCCGGGCGGAACATGAGCTTCACGCGCTGGAAACCGTCGTCGAACGCCCGGCCGATGAGCGCGAGGAACTCTTCGTGCGATTCCATGCGGTCGAAGGTCGGGCCGACGGCCACCGACTGTTTCTCACCGCCGAGGACCGCGTGCAGCGGCTTGCCTTCCTGCCGGGCCTTCAAGTCCCACCACGCGGCGTCGAGCGCCCCTTTGGCGAAGCGGTTGCCGCGGAACGGTTCCAAGCGTTCCTCGATTTCCTTGCCCTGGTCGATGCCGCCGCCGACCAGCGCGGGCGCGAGGCAATCGCGAAGACAGACAAAAGCCCCGGCCGCCCATTCCGGACCCGCCAGCGGCGCGTTGCCCGGCGCGGCCTCGCCCCAGCCCGCAACGCCGCCGCTTTCCATGCGGACCAGCACGGTTTCCAGGCGGTCGAACGTCTTGCCCTTCTGCTGCAGCGGCTGCCGCAGCGGCAAGGCGACGTGGAGGAGTTCGATGGCGTCGATGAGCATGGAAACAGTGGGTAGTGGGTGGTGAGTAGTGGGTTGTGAGAGGAATTCCAGATTTGTAATTCATGATTTCAGATTTGTGGAGGGGTAAGTGCAGTGCAATGGCTCAAATCATAAATCTGAAATCATCCTTCCGCCTTCCGTCCGCGGTTACCGCGTTCGGCCGACCGTCTCGTAGGTCCGCCCAGCGGTCTGATTGCGGAAGTTCTCCAGGGCCACGAGCGCCAACTTCTGGCCGGCGGGCGTGGGATAGTCGCCGGTGATGCAGGCCCGGCAGAGTTCGTCGGCGTGGAAGCCGACGGCCCGGGCAATCGACGCCACGGGCAAGTAGCGGAGCGAGTCGGCGCCGAGTTGGTCGGCCATGCGGGCCTCGATTTCCTCGGTCAGCGGCCCGCCGTGCAGGAATTGCGGTGCGAACAGTTCGCCGACCGTCGACATGTCGATGCCGTAGAAGCAGGGCGAGATGATCGGCGGGCAAGCCACGCGGACGTGAATCTCCCGCGGCTGCCCCAACCGCCGCATCCGCTCCAGGAGCACCTTCATGGTGGTCGAACGGACGATCGAGTCTTCGACCAGCAACACGCGCTTGCCTTCCAGCACTTCGCGGAGCGGCGTGTACTTCGTTTCGGCCTTGCGCTTGCGGCTGTCGCGGCCTTCGATGAAGGTCCGGCCGCTGTAGCGGTTGCGGATGAGTCCCTCGACGCACGGCACCTTCAGCTTGTAGGCCATGGCGTCGGCGGCCGCCTTGCTGGTGTCGGGCACGGGCACCACGACCGTGTGCCGGTCGATGGGCACGTTCTCGAGCCGGGCCAGTTCCTCGCCCAACGCCTTGCGCGAAAGGTACACGCTGCGGCCGTCGAGCGTGCTGGCGACGTTGGCGAAATAGACCCACTCGAAGAAGCAGTGCGCGTGCCGTGGGGAGGTGGCAAAGGGCTGGATTTCCAACCGCCCGTCGCTGATCGTCGCCGCATGGCCCGGGGGCAGCGACTTGATGCTCTCGGGCGCGAAACCCAGGTTCAACAGGGCCACGCTCTCGCTGGCCGCGGCAAACAGCGGCCCCTCGACCGCGTAGCTCAGCGGCTTGATGCCCAACGGGTCACGGGCGACCAACATGTTGCCCAGAGCGTCGAGGAACACGAGGCTGTAGGCGCCGTCGAACTTGCGGGCAAGTTGCCGGCAAACCTCCAGCAGCGGCGGCCGCTTGTCGTCCGACAACGCCGTGCTGATGCGGTGCATGAAGATTTCGGTGTCGGTTTCGCGGGCCAGGTGGTTGTCGTCGTCGTGCAGCAGTTCCTTGCGCAACTCCTGGTAGTTGGCCAACTGCCCGTTGAAGCCGAAGGCGAACCACTTGTGTTTCTTGATGTGGTGCCGCTCGAAGGGCTGCGCGTAGCTGCGGTCGTCGAGCCCGCAGGTGGCGTAGCGCACGTGGCCGATGGCCGCGCGGCCTACGTATTCCCGCATCAGGCTCTCGAACTTCCCGCGGTGGTTCAGGCGGAAGACCTCGCTGACCGAGCCGACGTCCTTGTAGGTGTCGATCAATTGGTTGCGGTGCGGATCGTAGGTGGTCATGCCGGCGGCCAGTTGGCCGCGGTTCTGGATATCCAGGAGCATGCGCGGCAGCAGGCGCGAGACCTCTTCCGGCCCCTGTTCGGGGCACAGCGGACTAGCGCCTAGACCGGGCAAATGGTAAATCGCGGCCACGCCGCATTCGTCGCGTAGTTCGTCCATATGCAGAATACCGAGAAGTGTTCGAGGTTCGATGTCATCCTGACGAAGAGGCCGGGCAACGCACGTTACGCAGATGTCGATTGCGAGGAACTCGACAACTCCTCTACTCGCACTACGTGGAGCAACGAACAGTGATCGACGCGGTCGAGTACGCCCGTGGTCGGGTCGGCGCCGACGCCGATGTCGAGCCGCGAGCGGAGCACCAACACGATTTCCGGGTAACGGATGTCGTACGTCTTGCCGTCCGTCATGTGGATACACAAGGGAACGAACGGCCTCGCCCGCAGCAGCTGGGTGAATTCCTCGGCGCGCATCGCCTGGCCCTTTCCTTGGTAGACGCCCCGTAACCTGATTTTAGCGCAGGATGCGAAGGAATGCAATCGAGTGCCACTTGAGGATTGGGCGATACACCTCTTATGTCGGCAGCCCAAACGCTTCAGCAGCGTCGACACCCCTTCTTCTCCAACCGAAGTCTAGCTATGCTAGGGGATTAGGCGGAAGAGCACGTTTCGAGACGTAATCGCGATTATGACCGACCTGCTGCGTCAGGAGATCGCTACCGCGGCCACGACGATCGTTGTGAAGGTCGGCACGCGCGTATTGACCCACGCCGACGGCCGGCTCGACGAAAGCCGCATTGCCAACCTCGCCGACCAGTTGCACCAGACGATCGCCTCGGGGCGCAAGGTGGTGCTGGTTAGTTCCGGGGCCGTGGCCTCTGGGATGGGCCGGCTAGGATTGAAGCAGCGGCCGACCGACTTGGCCCATCTACAGGCCGTGGCCGCCATTGGACAGAGCGTGTTGGTCGAGGCCTACGAGCGGACGCTTTCGAAGCACGGCCATCACGCCGCCCAAATCCTGCTAACGGCCGACGACCTCAACCACCGCGCCCGCTACCTCAACGCCCGCAATACGCTGCTGACGCTGCTGGAACTCGGCGCGGTGCCGATCATCAACGAAAACGACACGGTAGCGGTCGAGGAATTGCAGACCACTTTCGGCGACAACGACCGGTTGGCGGCGATGGTCACCAACCTGATCCGCGCGCCGCTGTTGGTGCTGCTCTCCGACGTCGACGGCCTGTACGACGGCGACCCGGCCAACCCACAGAGCAAGTTGGTGCCTACCGTCAGCCGGCTAACCCGCTCGGTGCTCGGCCTGGCGAAGGACAAGGCGAGCGGGCTGAGCAAAGGGGGCATGTCGAGCAAGCTGGAAGCCGCCCGCTTGGCAACCGGCGGCGGCGAAAACGCGATCATCACCGGCGGGCGGATCCCCGACGTGCTCACGCGGATCATTGCCGGCGAACCGATCGGGACGCTCTTCCTGGCCCAAGGCCAAACCGTGGCGGCGCGCAAACGTTGGATCGGCTTCACCGTGCCGCCGCGCGGATACCTGCTCCTCGACGCCGGCGCCCAAAAGGCGGTTGAACGCAGCGGCCGCAGTCTACTGCCGATCGGCGTCATCGGTGTTGAGGGCCGCTTCGGCAAAGGCGACGTGGTCGGGCTCCGCGGCCCCGACGGCCACGAGTTCGCCCGCGGCCTGAGCAATTACACCGCCGACGAGGTCGGCCGCATCCGCGGCCTGAAGTCCAGCCAGATCGCCGAAACCCTCGGCCACTGCCCGTATGAAGAGGTCATTCATCGCGACAATATGGTGGT
>Ga0233425_10007089_pt1 | contig 15999 bp, 13 predicted proteins | sample Watercolumn_Towu_2_FD_181712 | JGI IMG/M metagenome (GOLD analysis project Ga0233425, IMG submission 181712) | Freshwater microbial communities from Lake Towuti, South Sulawesi, Indonesia - Watercolumn_Towuti2014_140_MG | ecosystem: Environmental > Aquatic > Freshwater > Lake | place...
TCCCGGAAACTTACAGTCAATAACATCAGACTTGAACGCCTCAACGGCCTTGAGTATCTCCGGGGAGAGATCGGCGTATTTACGCACGAACTTAGGGGTATAGCGCTCAAAAAGCCCCAGCATATCATGAATAACCAGGACCTGTCCGTCGCAGTTAACCCCCGCGCCGATTCCTATAGTAGGTATACTTAATTTTTTAGTGATAAGTTCCGCGATCTTGTCCGGGACGCATTCCAGGACCACGGCGAAACAACCAAGTTCTTCAAGTGCCGCAGCCTGTTCAATTAGACGCTGCGCAGCCTGCGCATCCTTCCCCTGTACCTTAAATCCGCCAAGTTTATCCGCTGTCTGAGGGGTCAATCCTATATGACCCATGACCGGGATCCCGGCACCGACAACCGCTTCGGTTACCTCAAGGCATTTATCAAACCACTCTAATTTCACACAGTCGCAACCGGCTTCATCTATAAACCTTTTAGCGTTCCTGACCGAGTCTGTAGGGTTAACCTGATAAGAGTCAAAAGGCATATCCCCGATAATCAGGGCGTTCATTACGGCTCTGGCCACTGCCTTGGCATGGTGGAGCATCTCACTCATTCCCACCTTTGTCGTCGAGTCCAAGCCTAAGACCACGTTTGCCAGGGAATCTCCGACGAGAACCATGTCTATCCCGGCTCTATCCACTAAAGAAGCAATAGGGTAATCGTAGGCAGTAAGCATAGTAATTTTACGCTTATTCTTTAAGTCTTTTATATCTTGAATCTTAATTTTTCCCGGCATCGATTTTCCTACCTACTCTTTATATATGCGTCAATAGCAGCTGCCGCCTTCTTACCCGCCCCCATAGCCGCGATTACCGTATCCGCGCCGGTGATGATATCTCCTCCGGCAAAAACGCCTTCAATAGAGGTCTTCATATTATCATCGACCAGTATCGTCCCGCGGTCGCTGGTCTTCAGGTCAGGGGTGACTTTACGTAACAGCGGATTGGGATTCTGGCCTATAGCGAGTATTACTGTGTCGACATCCAGCATAAAGTTGGAATCCTTTATAGCTATCGGCCGGCTTCTTCCGGAGGCGTCCGGTTCGCCTAATTCCATTCGTAAACACTCGAGCCCTTTCACAAAACCGGCTTCGTCACCGATAATCCTCACCGGCTGGGTAAGGAATTTAAAAACTACCCCTTCCTCTTTCGCATTCTCAATCTCCTCAAGCCTGCCCGGCATCTCTTTTTCAGTGCGGCGATAAACCAACGTAACATCCTTACCTAGGCGCAAAGCAACCCTTGCCGAATCCAGGGCCACATTTCCGCCTCCGATCACCGCCACCTTATTTCCTATGCTTAGCGGCGTAGTATAAGCCGGAAACTGGTATGCTTTCATTAAATTGACCCGGGTCAGGAACTCATTTGCTGAATACACCCTGCCCAGGTTCTCACCGGGAATTCCTAAAAACTGCGGGAGGCCGGCGCCTACTGCGACGAAGACCGCCTTAAATCCCTCCTTAAATAAATCTTCCAGGGAAAAGACATTTCCGATAAGCATGTCCGTACTTAGTGCTACGCCCAAGCACTTTATATACTCCACTTCGTCATGGACTATCTGCTTAGGAAGCCTGAATTCGGGTATTCCGTAAACCAGGACTCCGCCGGGGATATGTAGCGATTCAAACAGTGTGGCCTTATAGCCTGCCTTGGCCAGATCCGCAGCACAGGTCAGGCCGGCCGGTCCGCTGCCTACGACCGCAACCTTAGCCCCTTTTGACTCTGTCTTGACGCAAGCCTCCGGCTTCCTACCAAGCTCAAAATCCGCAGCATAGCGCTCAAGCGCGCCGATATTCACCGACATATTCTTCTTATTTAGAACGCAGACCGACTCGCATTGGTCCTCCTGCGGACAGACCCGGCCGCAGACTGCCGGAAGGTTGTTTTTTTCTTTAAGTTTCTTTAAAGCATCGGAGCGCTTACCTTCCCTTATAAGCTTGATAAACGCTGGGATATCAATACCCACCGGGCAGCCCTTGACGCAGGGCGAATGTTTGCATTGCAGGCAACGCGCCGATTCCGTAAGAGCCTGCTCATCGCTGAAACCCAAAGAAACCTCGGAGAAATTTTTTACCCGGGCTTTCGGATCCTGATGCCTGACTTTATTGCGCAGAGAGCTTATATCCATTTTTTCCGTCTGAAGAAAATAAGCATGGCTATGGTAACCACCACCATTAACCCGATTGCGAAATGATACCCGTATCTACTGGAAAGTTCCGGCATATATTTGAAATTCATCCCGTATATGCTAGCTATAAGTGTCAAGGGCATCATAATGGTAGCGATAACGGTAAGCGTCTTCATGATTTCGTTGAGCCGGTTGGAAACTACCGAAACATAAGCCTCCATGGCCCCGGTGATCACGTCTCGCGATGTGCCTACGATGTCGTTTAGCCTGACCAGATTATCCTGAACGTTACGGAAATATACCGTGTTCGCCGGGCTAATAAACGGGAAATCTCCCCGCGCCACCAGGCTCATCACATCTGCCTGCGGCCCGATAGTACGGCGCAGATACATGATCTCGTTCTTGAGCAGATAGATCTTCTTGAGGGTCTCGTTGGAAGGATTCGTAAAAAGCTCGTCGCTCATATCGTCGACCATATCGTCAAAATCGTTGATAATAGGGAAATAGCTGTCCACCACAGAGTCAACGATGGAATACAGAAAGAAATCGCCTCCGTTACTGATGATCGGCGATTGCTTAGAGATCCTCTCTTTGATCATACTTAACACCGACATAGTGTCATTGTGCGTAGTGATCAGGAAATTACTGCCGAGGCAGCAGTCCAGCTCGGAGGTGATAATCTTTCCCTTCTGTTTATCGTGGGACTCCATGGAGAACATTATAAGGAACATGTAATCCTTGAAGTTTTCGATCTTCGGACGGGAGTTGGCCATGATGAAATCCTCAATGGTCAAGGGATGCAGGCTGAAGGTTTCGCTTAGCAGGTCGATATCCGTATCATCAAGATCAACCAGGTCGACCCAAAGAAATCCCCTCTCATCCGCCAGGCAGGCCTTTATCTCATCTACGCTTAAGCCCGTCTTTAAACCGCTCTGTTCATTGTAATAATAAGTCTCGTACATAGTGGGCTCCTCTTTAATTAGGTTTTCAATCTGTTCTCCTGCTCGGCGAAAGCCCTCAGCCTCTGCCGGAGCTCCTGGAAATCCACTTTATGCCCGTCAAAATCCGGTCCGTCGACGCAACCGAAGACGGTCTTCCCGTCAACGGTACAACGGCAGGCGCCGCACATCCCCGTAGCATCCACCATAACAGGGTTGAGACTTACCAGGGTCCTGACCTGATAATCGCGGGTGAAATCCGCCACCGCTTTCATCATCGGCACCGGACCGATGGCATAGACAAGCGCCGGATACTTAGTGTGGGTCGATTTCTCTATTACCAAGAAAAGATCTTTCATCACGTCCAGGACCAGGCCCTTCTTGCCGTAAGACCCGTCATCGGTAGTGACAAATAATTCGTCACAGACCTCCCTCATTTTATCCTCAAGAATAATTAAATCCCTGCTTCGGCTGCCGATTATCCCGATAACCCGGTTACCCGCGGCTTTGAAGGCCCGCGATACCGGATAGACTTCGGCTATCCCTACCCCTCCTCCCACGCAATAGACCTCGCCTATTTTCTCCACAGGCGTGGGGTGGCCCAGCGGACCGAGAATATGAGCGATACTCTCCCCGACTTTTAACCCGCCCAGCTTTTGGGTAGTAAACCCGACTTTCTGAAAGATTAGAGTTATAGTCCCTGCGGAAACACTCCAGTCAGCCAGAGTCAGGGGTATGCGCTCCCCGATCTCATCGATGATAAGGACGACGAATTGTCCGGCCCTGGCCTTCCTGGCAATATCAGGAGCCTCAATTATGAATTTGGTGACCTCTTTAGCTAATTCCTCTTTTTGAATTATCTTAAACATGTTTATCCTCAAATTTAAAGTCTAATTCTACCATCATATCTCCGGATTAAAAGTAAAATTTATTTTTTTATCTCCAAATCATACCCTGCCTCTATTGTCCTGACTAAATCCGTGAGCATCGAATTTACCGGCACCGGAACGCCGAGCTCCTGGCCCTGGCGCACTATTGCTGCGTTAATATAATCTATTTCGGTACGCCTTCGTTTCAGCACGTCAGCAAGCATGGAAGAAATATTACCCGCGGTGGCCTCGCAGACCGCCTCGGTCTTGGCAAGCGGATCATCATAGATAAGCCTTATGCGTTTTCTTTTGGCTACCTTTGTCGCTTCAGCTACCGCCTCCCGGAGAATCTTACGCGTCCCCTCAAACTCAAGTAGCCTACCGTTAGCCAACCGGGTAATCGCGGTGAGCGCGTTTATTCCGGCATTAACTATAAGCTTAGACCAGAGTATTCCTTTTATATCCTTGGATAACCTGGTTTCAAGCCCTGCCTTATTGAAGAGTTCGCGGATATGGCGCATCTCCGCGGGGATTTTGCCGTCGATGCGGCCGATCACCGTCTCGCCCCTGCCGGCATGCCTGACCTTACCTGACTCGATCATAGTCGCACCCAGATTGGTCGCCCCGCCGATTACCTTATCCCCGCCCAAGACCTCGCTTATTATTTCGACATTACCCAGCCCGTTTTGAAGAGTCAGTACTTTAGTCTCCCGGCCGACTGCCGGTTTCAAGGCCATAGCCGCTTCCTTGGTATCATATGACTTCACGCATATGATTGCCAGGTCCGCCTCGCCTATCTCCTCGGCCTTGACCGTACTACGCGCCTTTACCTGCCACTCTCCGGAGACCCCTTCTACGGATATCCCTCTGGAATTAATCCTGGCGGAGCGCTCGCTGTCTTTATCCAGGAGCCATAATTCCTGTTTCGTTTTGGCCAGAAACGAGGCTAATAACGAACCCATAGCTCCCTGGCCTACGATCACAATCTTCATATATTTTCCTTAAACAGCCGCTACGGCCATCTTATTGATTACCTTCTGTGTTTTTAGTTCGCGCTCCAGGTGGAAATTTAAGAATGCGTTCAGAATAATGTCGAGTTCTCTTTTTATCTGGGGGTTCATCCCCAGGTTAAGTGCACTCCTGAAATCGTTTCTTTCAATATGCAATATGGTAGCGACCGTCCCGCGGAAGATCGCCCGGCTAGCCAGATCCCGGCGCTGACACTTTTCGCAGAGGAGGCCCCCGAGCGATAAACTGAATCTAGCCTGCCCAAGGATCTTCTCTGCGCAGGTAATACATGAGTCAAAATGCGGCTTAAACCCGGAAAGAGTGAGCATCTTGATTTTAAAGATGGTGAGTACCTTGTCCGGGAAGGCGGTGACCTTCAATTCGTTAAGGCAGCTTAAAAGCAAGTCAAAGACCTGGAGATTTTTGTCTTCCGCCTGCATGACCGCGGCCACGAGTTCCATCATAAAGCTGGCGCAGGTTATCTTGTCAATGCTACTCCTGGCACGCTCAAAAGCGTCCTTAAGGTCGCACTGGCTAATCAGACGCAATCCGGCGTCCCTCCTGGTGTAGAAAATTATATCATTCAGAGAGAACGACTCCAGGTTGCTGGCGAATTTTTCCGGCTCCGACCGGACCCCTTTCAGAAGTCCGCTAAACCTTCCGAAATCCCGGGTGAAAAAATCCACTATCAGCGAGGTCTCGCGGAAATCGCGTTTATTCAGGATTATCGCTTCGGTTTTATGAATTGGCATTCCTTGCTCCGCATGAGCGCGCGCAAAGGCGCATTCCGGTCGTCATAACCTAAAAGATGTAGCGCGCCGTGTACTGCGTAAAGCTCAAGCTCTTCTCCAACGGTGGTGCCGAACATCCTTGAATTACGCAGGGCCGTATCCGCACATACGGCGATATCCGCGCAAAGTTCATCCCTTTTGCCTGGAAAACCCAGATCAAAGGCTAGGACATCCGTAGTAGCGTCCCTGCCATGAAACTGCGCGTTCAAACGCCTGATCTCCTTATCGTTAACAATACAGACAGTTATATCGCAGGCCTTCCCTTCTGCCTCGGAGGCCAGGACCTTAGCTACCGACTTTCTTATCCTTGCCGGATTGATGGGGACTTTCTTTTGCAGGTTTTTTATGGTTATTTTCGCCATCGCGTTCTGCGGGATATCCGGAGCGGGAATGATATATCCCGCCCAGTATGCGGATGAATACCGCCGAAATCTTTTCCAGATCCTTCAAGGTCAGGTCGCACTCGTCTAGCTGCCCGTCGATAAACTTATTATTGACGACCTTCTGTACCACTTCTTTTATTTTTGAAGGATTCGGGTCTTTAAGTGCGCGTGTAGCTGCCTCCGCGGAATCCGCCAGAAGCACTATAGCCGTCTCCTTGGTGTTGGGCTTCGGCCCCGGATACCGAAAACCCTCCTCTTTTATCTCCTGGTCATCCTCGAGATTCTCCAGAGCCCTCCGGTAAAAATAATACACCAGACTGTTCCCATGATGCTGCAAAATAAAATCCACTAGAAGCGGGCTTAACTTGTACTGGGCAGCCAGATCCGTGCCTTCTTTAACGTGGTTCATAATCACCAGCTTGCTCATAGTCGGCGTGAGGTTATCATGTTTACTTGCGCTCAGCTCCTGATTCTCGGAAAAATACCCCGGCTTCTGAAGCTTGCCGATATCATGGTAATAGGCGCCGATCTTAGCCAAGAGTGCATTCGCCCCCACTGCCCGGCAAGCACTCTCCGAAAGGTTGCCCACGGCCATGCTGTGCTGATAAGTCCCCAAGGCCTCCTGAAACATCTTCTGCAATAACGGATGATTGGAATCCGCGAGCTCTAACAGGCTGATATTGGTAACCGTGCCGAAAAGATACTCAAAGACCGGAAGCATCCCCAAAACAAGGACGCCGCAGGCAGCTCCGTTAAGAAAGAGCGCGAGGTAACGGCCCGCCCCCCAAAACCAGAGGTGGTCGGCAAAAATCAGAGTGACTGCTTGAGCGCACCCGATAACCAGGCCTGCGCCTATAACAGTAGTCCTCTTGCGCGCTCCTCTGACTAAAATTGCGGAAAGTATACCGCTTATTAAAAATAAAAGCAGTACCAGGAAAGGGTCGCGGCTTAGTGGCGCGACTGTCGCTCCGCCGGCAATAGCAAACACCAGCGACAACTCTAAACTGTTAAAAAGCATCATTGCCAGCATCGGAGCGACCGAAAAAGGAATATAAAATAGCGGGAGCCCCCGGATGATTATGAGGTAGCTTAAAGAAAATATAAGAACGTATATAAATGAGATATTCAAAAGGCTGAATCTTGGTAAACTGTTCCGGCGGTATTTTAAATAAGAAACCAGGATCAGAATAAGGAGCATCGATGCCAGGGAGGCTTTGATTAACCAGGCAAAAGCCAGCACAGCGGCGCCGTACAGAGTGTATATTACATTCTTTTTATCTGGCGGTCTTATCATAAGCCTCTATTATCCTTTGGACCAGGGCATGACGCACCACGTCTGAACCGGTAAAATAAATGAATTTTATCCCTTCAATATCTTTCAATATCTCCTGGGCCTGCAGGAGGCCGATAGGTTTACCGTCGGGGAGGTCGCTCTGGGTCATATCTCCGGTAATCACCGCCTTGGAATCAAAACCCAAGCGGGTAAGAAACATCTTCATCTGTTCAGCAGTACAGTTCTGGGCTTCGTCTAAGATTATGAAAGCGTCGTTCAGGGTCCTTCCTCTCATATAGGCGAGAGGGGCGACCTCAACGATTCCCGTCTCCAGGTATTTCTCGATCCTCTCCGCCTCCAGCATATCGTAAATAGCATCATAAAGCGGCCTTAAGTACGGGGAGATCTTCTCGATCATGTCTCCGGGCAGGAACCCTAGCGATTCTCCAGCTTCTATCGCCGGACGGGTAAGGATGATTCTTCGCACCTCCTGCTTCTTGAGCGCCTCGACTGCGGCTGCCATCGCCAGATAAGTCTTGCCTGTCCCCGCGGGGCCGATACCAAAAACGATATCAAAATCCTTTATCGCTTCGACATATTCGCGTTGCCCCTGGGTACGCGGGCCTATCTTTTTGCCGCTGGAAGATACCGTTATGCCGGTCTGGGGCATATCCAGGGTATTCTCTTTCCTATTCCTCTTAAAATTACCAAGGATATATTGAAAATCCGCCCTCCCCAGTTCCGATTGTCCGGAGCGCACCGCCTCCAGGATATACTCGATCAACCCCTGGGCCTTTCTAATATTGACGGCGCTTCCACTAATCTTCAGGTGGTCCCCGCGGACAAAGAGCTTGACTTTAAACTCTTTCTCCATTGTCTTCATAAATTCATCATGAGGACCCAAGAGAGTCTGGGCCTCATGATGGGAGTGGATCTTTATGCTTTTTTCCATTTAAGCTATTTCAGATTCTCCTGAACAGGAGTATTGGATTTTAAATCCGGCTCGGTAGGGATATTCAGGACCTTCCCGGGATAAATCTTATCCGGGCCGGTCATGGTATCTTTGTTAGCCTCGTAGATCTTCGTCCACTTCTTGGTGGTGCCATAGTATTTCTTGGATATCTTCTGAAGCGTATCCCCCTTCTGCACCGTATATGTTTCGTAACGCGCAGATGCAACCTCGGGGATCTCGCTTTGGGTTATATATCCGCGGTTCCCCTCAAGGCTATCATATTCTGTAACCGCAGGGGCGGGCGCGGGGGCCTTGCTTTTTTTCATCTTCTCAAACTTGATGGGCGAGCCAAGCTCAATCTCGATAATCTGCGTCCGCCGTTTTTCCTTTCTCGGCTTTTCCTCGATCACGGGCATCTGGCCCTGGATATATCCGCGATTACCCGATAAATCCTGGTCGACTCTATCGCGGGTCAAAGGATAAGTCCTGACTACGCATCCCGACAAAACAAAAACAGAAGCTAGTGTCGCAAATCCCAACACGCGTCCCTTCATTGCTTTACCCTCCCTTTCTTGACTGTTAAATTCAATTCCTTGAGCTGTTTATCGTCTACTTCCGAAGGCGCGTCCGTCAAAGGACAGACCCCTGCGCTAGTTTTAGGAAAAGCGATTACCTCCCTAATGCTTTCCTCTCCGGAGAGTATCGCCAATAACCGGTCCATACCGAAAGCAAAACCTCCATGAGGCGGCGCACCGTACTGGAATGCCTCTAAAAGAAAACCGAAACGCCTGCGGGCTTCTTCCCCGGTGATACCGATTATCTTAAATATCTTTTCCTGCAGTTTTTGGTCATGGATTCTGATCGACCCCGAACCCAGCTCTGTGCCGTTCAAAACCAAGTCATAGGAGCGCGACTTTACTTTATCCGGATGAACCTCCAGATTGCCGATATCCTCGCGGGCCGGCGAAGTAAAAGGATGGTGCTCGCTCTCCCAGCGCTTCTCTTCTTCGTTGTATTTAAAAAGCGGAAAATCCACCACCCAGCAGAAAGCGAAATCGGTATTCAGCTCTTTTCTCAAATCCGGCTTATCCGAGCCGTATTTTTTTTGGGCCTCGGCGTAAGTCAGGCGCATAAAAGGCGTCTTTATATCTATCCCCTTAACCTCCTTAAATATCCGGCACATTATCTCTTCAATAAGCGCGTATATATCCTCTTCGTTGATAAATGACATCTCCAGATCCAGCTGGGTGAATTCCGGCTGCCGGTCGGCACGCAGGTCTTCGTCGCGGAAACACTTGGCTATCTGGTAATACCTCTCGATCCCCGAAACCATCAGAATCTGTTTGAAAAGCTGCGGCGACTGCGGAAGGGCGTAAAAATATCCCGGATTCATCCTTGAGGGCACGAGGTAGTCGCGCGCACCTTCAGGAGTAGATTTAGTCAAGATCGGAGTTTCGCACTCGATAAAATTCTCTTTATCCAGATAATTCCGGATAATCTTGTATACGTTGCTGCGCAAGACGAAATTATTAAAAGGTTTCTGTCTCCTTAAATCAAGGTAGCGGTATTTCATCCGCGCCTCTTCCGTGACATTGATCTCATCCTCTATCTCAAAAGGAGGGGTGAGGCTTGAGTTTAGTATTTCGATGCCCCTGGCCAGTATTTCAATCTCCCCGGTAGGAATCTTAGGATTCACGGTATTGGCGGGCCGCCTGTTGACTATTCCCGTGACCTTGATTACATATTCGGAGCGGATATCCTGGGCTGCTTTATAAGAATCTCCTGCCTCCTTGGGGATAAAGGTAACCTGGGTTATACCGTAGCGATCACGGATATCGATGAAAATCAATTTGCCGTGGTCACGCCGCTTAGCTACCCAGCCGCATAATACGACCTCCTTCCCCTCGTCTACTCCAGTCAACTGACCGCAGGTGTAAGTCCTCAACATTTCAACTCTCCGGAAATATCGGCTAATTTGACTTCTTTCTGTACGCTGCTTTTCATATCTTTCAGGGTTACCGTACCCCTCTTAATCTCGTCTTCACCGATTATCAATACGTATTTAGCTTCTAAATCATTGGCCTTACGCAGCGCGCCCTTCAGGGATTTTCCTTCGTAATCCGTGTCGCAAGGGATTCCTTCCCGGCGCAGGCGCGATAATAATTTAAGGCCTTCCTTTTTGGCCTCTTCGCCCAGAGTTATCAAATAAACCGGAGATTTGCAGGCTACTGAAAGCCGGCTCCCGGAGGCTAGTAATACCCTTTCTACACCGAAAGCAAATCCTACCGCGCCTAGATCCGGCCCGCCGAGCTCCTTGACTAGATTATTATACCTGCCTCCGGCGCCTATGGCATCCTGGCTTCCTAAATCCGGATGGGTAATTTCAAATACCGTTCCCGTATAATAATCCAGTCCGCGGACCAGTAAAGGAGTATATTCGTAAGAAATATTTAAAGAATCCAACCCTTCTTTTACTTTAGTAAAATGACTCTTGCAATCAGGACAGATATGCCCATCGCCTATATTAAAGCTTTTTACCGCCTCCCTGCAGGAATCTATCTTACAGTCGAGTATCCTCAAGGCGTTTTTCTTGAATCTGGCTTTGCAGTCATCGCAAAGTTTGGAGAGCTTATCTTTCAGGGATTTATGCAATACGGAATTCAATACCGCCTTGTCCTTGGGGCAGCCTAAAGTATTAAGTTTGACATTATAACCACTTGCGCCCGCCGCTTTAAGTAGACTCTCAGCAAGGGCGATGATTTCCACGTCAAGTCCGTAATCAAGGGAACCGATCGCCTCGCAGCCGATATGGCTGAATTGGCGCAGGCGGCCCTTCTGTGGCCGCTCCAGCCGGAACATCGGGCCGATGTAGTAGAATTTGGAAAAACCCGCGGCCTTATCCAGGTTATTTTCAAGATACGCCCGGACAACGGAAGCTGTCCCTTCGGGGCGAAGGACGTACGCGTCCTCCTTGTTTTTGATCACAAACATCTGTTTCTGGACGATCTCTGCGGATTCACCCAAAGAACGGTTAAATAAGGCCTCATCCTCCAGAATCGGCGGACGGATCTCTTTAAAATTATAAAGGGCGAATACCGCCCGGCTGATCTCTTCCAGCCTCTGCCAAAGGAGGGCCTCCTCTGGCAAAATGTCTTTAGTCCCCGAGACTCTTTTAAACATCAGTATACAGTAGTTAGCGGGTAGGGGGTTGGTAAAGTTATTTTATTTTCTGCTTCATCTCTAAGCCGGCCTTGAAGACCACGACTTTTCTCGGTGGGACAGGGATTACCTGATTGGTGCGCGGGTTTCTTCCTGTGCGGCTCTTTCTCTGCTTGATCTTAAAGACCCCGAAATTACGCAGCTCGATCTTCTCTCCCCTTACCAAGGCGTCTACGATGCAGTCAAAGGTCTTCTGCACCACCTCCTTGACATCGATCTGCTTTAAGTTGGTCTCGTCAGATACTTTAAGGATGATATCCTTCTTGGTCATCGTCTCCTCCTTATTCTACTACGCCCTTCTCAATGGTCATTTCGGTAGGGCTTCGAAGGAATTGCGGTCCTGCGAAATTCTCCCCTCGTAACCATTTATGAGCGTAGCAGACCTTATTGCTAAGTATCGTAGCATCAAACGTTTACGTTGTCAAGTAATTATTAGCGCGTCTGCCGGGCCGCTCCCGTTGATGCTCTGTATTGAGTTTGGGTAAATTTTACTGAGCGAGAAACGCGCCGGGTTCATTAAATAACTACCGAGAGGCGCTCTTCGCCCAGGAGGTTCTCGATGTCGGCGATAAGCTTTTCCGAGGGGTTAACGTATAGGTTCTCACCAACAACCAACTGGACACGCGACTTGGAAGGCGTATCTAAATGCAGGTAAATCGGGATATTGCCGCGCGATGAAGCCAGGAGCTCCTTAAGGCTCTCGAAGATATTTTCCCTTACTCCCGAAAGGTTTAAATTCAAGGCTGCGATTAATTTATATATTTCGTCAACCGGAAAAAGATCGTTTACGATTATCTTGGGAGTATCCTCTTTAAGATTCAGGGTACCACGTAACAACACAACGGAATTAGGCTGAATATAGCGCGAGACCTTCTGGTAGGAGCGAGGGAAAACCAGGGCCTCCACCGAACCCTCAAGGTCCTCAAGTTTCAATATAGCCATCTTCTCCTGCTTAGCGCGGGTAATAGTATTCTTAATCTTAGCGATCAAGCCGACAATCTTAATCTCCTCCTCGTCTTGATGCGTAGTAAGCTGTGAGGTCGAGGTTGAGGCGAATCTTTTCAATTGTTTGGCGTAACGGGCGAGCGGATGTCCGCTGACGTAAAACCCGAGCATCTCCTTTTCAAAAGCCAGGAGTTGATGTTCCGGCCACTCCTTAACTGGATGGCCATTCTGGGAGGTGGCCTTATGAAATGCATTCTCAGCAAATCCCGTATCAAAAAATGAGAGCTGCCCCTTGGCTTTATCTTTCTGAACCCGCGATGCCGATTCCAATATGGATTCAAGCGAGGAGACCATCTGGGCGCGCGGAATCAAAAATGTATCGAGGGCGCCGCACTTGATCAGGCTCTCCAGTACTTTTTTATTCGCCAGCCTTAAATCGATGCGGCTGCAGAGGTCTTCAAGCGAAGTGAACTTTCCGTCCCTGCGCGCCTCCACCATCGAATCCACCGCACCCGCCCCCACATTCTTTACCGCCAGCAGGCCGAAACGTATCGATTTCTCGTCGATAACCTTAAAAAGAGGGTCGCTTTCGTTAATATCCGGAGGCAATACGGAAAGCCCCATGCGTTGGGCTTCGTTAACATACTCCACTATTTTATCGGTATTGTCGCGCTCGGATGTAAGGAGGCTACTCATGAATTCCACCGGATAGTTCGCCTTCAGATACGCTGTCCGGTAGGATATCAAAGCGTAGGCGGTAGAATGCGACTTGTTAAACCCGTATCCCGAAAAATATTCGATCAAATCGAATATCTTATTAGCGAGCAGCTCCCTTATCCCGTTCTTAACAGAGCCCAAGATGAAATTCTTACGCTGTTTCTCCATTACCTCGGGGATCTTTTTCCCCATAGCCTTGCGCAAAAGGTCGGCCTGGGCAAGGGTAAAACCGGCGAGTTCCGAGGCGATCTGCATGATCTGCTCCTGATAAACCATGATGCCGTAGGTTTCCTTTAGGACTGACTCTAATTTAGGATGCTCATATTTTATAGGGGTAAGGTTGTGCTTTCTGCGCATATAATCATCTAGCATCCCCGATCCGATCGGCCCCGGACGGTACAAAGCAAGCAAAGCGATTATATCTTCGAACCTGCTCGGCTCGAGTTTTTTCAGAAGGTCGCGCATCCCCGAGCTCTCAACCTGAAAGACACCCATGGTTTGCGACGAAGCCAGCAGCTTATAAGTCTTTTCGTCGTCGAGGGAAATCTTCTCGATATCTATCTCTACCCCGCGGGTTTCTTTAACCATCTTCACCGCCTGATCGATAACCGTAAGCGTCCTTAAACCCAAGAAATCCACTTTCAGAAGGCCTATCTTCTCCAGTATGCCCATACTGTAACCGGTGGTAATCTGATCGTCACCGGTCTTGAATATCGGACTGTAATTATCTAAAGGCTTATCTGCGATCACTACGCCCGCAGCATGCACTGAGGCATGGCGGTTGAGACCTTCAAGGGTAAGTGCAGTATCGATAAGTTTAGTAATCTGCGGGTCACTCTTGTAAAGATTCATAAGTTCGGGTTCCTGCTCCAGGGCCTTCTTCAGGGTCATCTCCAGTTCCGCGGGTATTAATTTAGCGATCCGGTCGACGTCGGCGTAGCTTAGCCCCATGACCCTTCCGACATCACGCACTACCGCGCGCGCCTGCATAGTACCGAAGGTAATAATCTGGGCGACATTCTCCTGCCCGTATTTTCTGGTCACGTAATCAATGACCTCCTGCCTTCTCTCGTAACAGAAATCGATATCTATATCCGGGAGGCTCATGCGCTCGGGGTTTAAAAAACGTTCAAAAAGAAGGCCGTATCTGAGCGGATCGAGATCGGTGATCCCCAGAAGATAACTCACCAGACTTCCGGCAGCCGAGCCCCTTCCCGGGCCGACAGGAATACCTTTACCTTTGGCATAATGGATGAAATCCCAGACGATAAGGAAATAGCTGACAAAACCCATATCCCTGATTATTTTTAATTCGTGCTCCAGGCGGGCGGTTATTTCAGGGGTGATTTTAGGGTACCTTGATTTCAGGCCTTTCTCGCAAAGCTCCTTGAGATATTCTTCTTTAGTCTTGCCCACCGGCGCCTCGTATTTGGGCAAGTGCACCTGCTTAAAATCCAGCTCCAGATTGCAACGTTGAGCGATATCCACGGTATTAGCGATCGCTTCGGGTACATCTTTAAAAAGGTTATTCATCTCCTGAGGGGAGCGAAAATAGAATTCGTCGGTCTGGAAACGCATACGGTTAGGATCATCCAGGGTAGTCTGGGTCTGAATACACAGGAGAGCCTCATGGGAAGCTGACCGGTCACGGGTCAGATAGTGGACGTCATTGGTCGCGACTAAGGGAAGATTTAGTTCCTTGGCGATCCTGATTAAGCCGTCGTTGACGATTTTCTGCTCTGGAATGGAATTCCCTTGCAATTCGAGGTAATAATTGTTCTTCCCGAAGATGTTTAGATAGGTATCTGCGCACTTAAGCGCGTCATTAAATCGCTTCTCCTGCAAAAGGCTGGGGACCTCCCCTTTAAGGCAGGCGCTTAGACCTATCAACCCTTTGGAATATTTGGCGAGAACTTCTTTGTCTATGCGCGGACGGTAATAAAAACCTTCGACAAAGCCGATAGAAACCAGTTTCATCAGGTTCTGATAACCGGTTTCATCCCTGGCCAGAAGTATCAAATGATAGGAAGCTTCATCAATGCCTCCCCCGGATTTTTCCAGGCGGCTACCCGGAGCGATATAGGCCTCGCAGCCGATTATGGGTTTTATTCCGGCTTTTTGTGCTTCGGTGTAAAAATCGATGGCCCCGAACATACTGCCATGGTCGGTAATCGCCAGGGAATCCATTTTGTAGCTCTGTGCTAAAGCCAATAGCTCGGGAATACGGCATGCGCCGTCAAGAAGGCTGAACTGGGTATGAAGATGCAAGTGGACGAAATCGGAACGCGGCATGTTTTGGCTACGCGCTGAATTATTCCCACTCGATGGTAGCGGGCGGCTTGGAACTTATATCGTAAACTACGCGGTTGACGCCTTTCACTTCGTTGATTACCCGGTTTGAAATCTTCTCTAGCACTTCGTAAGGAAGTTTGACCCAATCCGCAGTCATGCCGTCGAAGCTGGAGACGCAACGTAAGGCGGCGACATTTTCGTAAGTGCGCTCATCGCCCATAATGCCTACGCTCTTTATGGGAAGAAGTATGGCAAAAGACTGCCAGACTGACTCATAGAGATTAGCCTTGCGTACTTCTTCAATCACGCGCTTGTCAACTTCACGCAAGAGCTCAAGCCTCTCCGGAGTGACCTCGCCTATTATCCTTATAGCCAGGCCCGGACCGGGAAAAGGCTGACGCGTAAGTATATGCTCGGGGAGATTTAGTTCTCTCCCGATCG
>Ga0233425_10007090_pt1 | contig 15997 bp, 10 predicted proteins | sample Watercolumn_Towu_2_FD_181712 | JGI IMG/M metagenome (GOLD analysis project Ga0233425, IMG submission 181712) | Freshwater microbial communities from Lake Towuti, South Sulawesi, Indonesia - Watercolumn_Towuti2014_140_MG | ecosystem: Environmental > Aquatic > Freshwater > Lake | place...
CGAGGCGGACGGCGATGCGGTCGCTTCCGCACCGATGGCGGCGGTCGAGATCAGCCGAAGTGCGCTGTGGTCGCTCAGGATCGTGCCGGAGCGCATCTACCTCATCGAGCCGCGACTCTCGCTCTACTATTCCAGAGAGCAGGGACTTTCGCTGAGCTTCAGCGATACCGCGCGTGTTGAGGGAGAGCAGGCGGAGGCTGGCCAGGCACTGGTGAAGGCGAGGTCCGACTCCGGGGAGCAACGCCCCGATGAGGAGCGCACTGTCGAATCCGATGCGGCCGGCCCGCTCCGTCACGCACCCCTGAAGGGCCAGATCAAACGTGCTCCGGCGGCCATGCCGGCTTCGCTTCGCCGGCTGGACCTCGCGCGCCTTCTGGCGCGAAGCTCCGCTCGTGCGCGCAGGGGCGAGGACGCAACGTCCTATCTACGTGAGGTCGGCCTCAGGAACGCGACCCTCGCTCTCGACTACGGTGGCAAGCAGACCGAATGGAAGGTCACTGAATTCTCGGTCGACCTCGAGCACATGAAGAAGCGGAGCATCATCTCCGGGCACGCACGGATCGCATCCGGGCGGGGGCCGTGGAGCCTCTCGTTCCGGACCGAGGATTCGGAGAAGACCCAGAGCGTCAGCCTCAAAGCCTCGGTGAGGGACTTGGTGCCGAGTGCGCTCGGGCAAAGTCTGCCCGATTTGAGCCTGCTTCAGATGCTCGATCTGCCGATTGCGGGCGACGCCTCGATCAAGCTCACGACCAGCGGAGTGCTCAATGGGGCAACGATGGCGGTCGAGCTGGGGCACGGCGCGATCCGGCTGCCCGGCGTCGCCAGCGAGCCGATCACCATCGACGCGGGCCTCCTCCATCTCGACTACGACGCGGAGCAGCGCCGGCTCACGCTCGCCCCCTCGACCATCACCTGGGGAGACAGCCGATTGACGCTTGCCGGCGGGATGGCCGCAGCCGCTTCCTCGGGGGGCGAGCTGGAATGGGGCTGGAACCTCAAAGTCACCGACGGCGTGCTGGCCGCAGGCGATCTCGGTGTTGCGGCCATTCCCGTCGAGGAGGGCGTGGCCGAAGGACGCATCGTCCCCCATCGCGGAGAGCTCGAGCTTGCGGCGCTGCGCGTCAGAGCTGGGGGCGCGGGCATAACTCTCGCCGGGCGCATGGACACGCTCGGCGCCGAACCCAGCCTCGACCTCGAGGGGCAGTCGACGCCGATGCCGATTGCGATTCTGAAGGCCATGTGGCCCCGTGCCTTCGCACCTGCCGCGCGCGAGTGGATCGGTCGCAGGGTCTCGAAGGCCAATCTCGGCGCGGGACGGCTGCGTGTCGCGACGGGCCGCTTCATGGAGGGCGAGCCGGCATCGAGCGGTGGTCCCGCGCGCAGCGTCTCCTTCGCGCTCGAGGCTGCCGACCTCGCGATCGCTGCATCGGAGAAGGGGGGGCTCGTCGAGGCTCAGCGCGCCCTGTTCCGCCTCGAGAACGACACCGCAGAGCTCGCCATGCCGGACGCGGCTTTGGTGGCGCCTTCGGGCAAGAAGCTCCCACTCAAAGGGGCGCGCTTTCTGGCGACGGGGCTCGGATCCCCCGCTCCGCAGGGCGAGTTCTCCGTCCGCTCGCAGGGCAGCCTCCAGCCTGCTCTCGAGATCGCCCTCTCGCATCTTGCCGCGCTGCCGGCGGAAGTAGCTCCGGTGCTGCAGAGTCTCGATGGAAAGGTCGACGCACAATTCTCGGCGCGCATGCCCCTAATCGCGGGAGCAGACCTCAAGACCGTCTCGCTTTCGGCCAAGGCCAAGCTCGGGGACCTGCGCGCCAAGGCAAAGATAGGCCCGCTCGAGCTGCAGGGTGGCACGGTGGAGGTCGACGCCACGCAGGTGGGCGTTCAGGTCACCGGCGATCTCCTGTTGAACGGGGTCATCGCGAAGCTCAAGTGGAAAAGGGCTTTCACATCCGAGACCGCTGAGGCTGAGCCCCTCGAGATCAGGGCAACGCTGGACAATGCGGACCGTACCCAGATCGGTCTCGACATCAACCATCTTGTCCAGGGCGAGGTGCCGCTCGTCGTGACGGTGGTGAACGAGGGGCCACAGCCCAAGATCAGGGTCAAAGGCGATCTCGGCAACGCAGAGATCGGCCTTCGCGATCTCGCATGGAAAAAGCCGCGCGGTCAGGCCGCGAGCGTCGAGTTCGATGTCGCAAAGAGCAGCACCGCCGGCTACATCGAGCTGCAGAACTTCAAGGTGATCGGCGACAACGTTGCGATCGAGGGCTGGCTCTCGGTCGATGACGAGAACGAGGTGCGCGAGTTCTACTTCCCCGACTTCTCGATGAACGTCGTCTCGCGGCTCGAGGTGCAGGGCCGTCTGGGCACCAACAAGGTCTGGAACATCAAGGCCAAGGGTGCCACGTTCGACGGGCGCGACTTTTTCCGGCAGCTTACCTCGCTCGGAGGCAATGACGAGAACCGCATCAGACCCTTGAGGCCCGCGGCGGGGATCGATATCGAAGCCGATATCGGCACCGTGATCGGACACTCGGAGGTCTCGCTGCGCGGCTTCAGGCTGCGCATGCAGGAGCGTGCCGACAAGCTGGCCGCCCTCGATGCCGAAGGCACGCTCGACGGCGGCAAGCCGCTCTCCTTCGTCATGAAGCGCGATCCGGATCAGGCGCGCATCATGTCCGGGGTGACGACGGATGCCGGTCAGGCCTTCAAGCTCGTGGGCTTCTATCGCAGCATCGAGAAGGGCCGGGCACAGATCGAGGTCAATCTCGACGCGAAGGGCGTGGCCGAAAGGTCCGGACTGCTGTGGATCGAGGATTTCCGTGTTCTCGGCGATCCCATCATTGCCGAGGTCGTCGCCAATACGCCGGACGCGGGGCCGGGAGCCGGACCCAAGGGGCAGCGCAAGGTGGTGCGGGAGCAGGTCGAGTTCTCGAGGCTGTTCGCGCGCTTCTCGACGGGACACGCCCAGCTCGTGCTCGAGGACGCCGCAGTCAAGGGCCCGATCCTCGGCGCAACCATTCGCGGCCGGATCGACTATGGCACGCAGCGGCTCAATCTTGGCGGCACGTATGTACCACTCCAGGGCATCAACGCCGCGTTCTGCAACATTCCGGTCGTCGGCCAGATCATTACCGGCACGAGCTGCGAGGGCTTGCTCGGACTGACATATGCCATTCAGGGACCGATCGCGGAGCCGCAGGTGATCATCAATCCGTTCTCGATGGTGGCCCCCGGGATTTTCCGCGAAATCTTCACCATGACCAATCCCAATCCGAAAATCCTGCCGCGCGGGGACGCAAAGCCGGTCCAGCCGCTGACGGAGAGAGTGGGTTCCTCGGCCTCGCCGGTCGCGCGGGGCGATGGCGGGCAGGGCGCCGGAGCGCGCACCCAGGCTGCCGATACGATCGACGGCTGGTCGATGGAGACTGGCGGCAAGAAGAACTGACGGCCGCGCCGCGCTTCTTCAGACCGGTTTCAAGAGCACATGCTTCTTCTTGCCGAGCGACAGCTTGATGACGCCCTCGTTGGCGTCTGCGGCCGTGATCCGCGCTTTTTCGATCTTGACCACTTTGTCGTTGACCTTTAGGCCGCCGCCCGCGATCTGCCGCCTGGCCTCGCTGTTCGATGTGACGAGGCCCGCCTTGACGAATGCCGCGAGGACGCCGAGGCCGTCCTCGATCTCTGCTGCCGGAATTTCCACCGTCGGCAGATTGGCGTCGAGCGCACCCTGCTCGAACGTCCGCCGCGCGGTCTCAGCGGCTGCGTTGGCCTTGTCCTCTCCATGCAGCAAAGCGGTGGCCGCGGTGGCGAGCGCCTTCTTCGCCTCGTTGATCTCGGCGCCCTGCAGACTCGCGAGCCTGGCGACCTCGCTCATGGAGAGCGTGGTGAAGAGTTTAAGGAAGCGCTCCACGTCGGCATCCTCGGTGTTGCGCCAGTACTGCCAGTACTCGTAGGCGGAGAGCTGCTCCTCATTGAGCCAGACGGCGCCCGTGGCCGTCTTGCCCATCTTGGCGCCGGACGCGGTGGTGAGCAGCGGGCAGGTCAGGGCATAGAGCTGCTCCTTGAGCCCCATGCGCCGTCCGAGGTCGATGCCGGTCACGATGTTGCCCCACTGGTCGGAACCGCCCATCTGCAAGTTGCAGCCGTAACGGCGCGCGAGCTCCACGAAGTCATAAGCCTGGAGCAGCATGTAGTTGAACTCGATGAACGACAGCTCCTGCTCGCGGTCGAGGCGAAGCTTGGCCGAATCCATCGTCAGCATCCGATTGACGGAGAAGTGGCGTCCGACGTCGCGCAGGAACTCGATGTAATTGAGGGGCGCGAGCCATTCGGCATTGTCGGCCATGACGGCATCGGTCTTTCCGGATCCGAATTTCAGGAACCGGGCGAAGACTTTCCGGATGCTTTCCTTGTTGGCATCGATCTCCTCGATGGTGCGCATCTGGCGCGTCTCGTCCTTGCCGGAAGGGTCGCCCACGCGCGTCGTAGCTCCGCCCATCAGGACGATCGGCTTGCCGCCTGTCTCCTGAAGCCAATGCAGCATCATGATCGAGATGAGGGAGCCGACGTGAAGCGACGGCGCCGTGCAGTCATAGCCGACGTAAGCGACGACCTTGCCGTTCCTCGCCAGCTGGTCGAGACCGGCAGCATCCGAGGCCTGATGGACGAACCCGCGCTCGGTGAGGGTCTTGACGAAGTCGCTTTTGGGCTTGGTCATGGGGCTTTTGTCTGCATAGTGCGGGTGGGGATTTCATTCGATGAAACGGCCCGGAACGATCACAAAGCACGAGGTGGGGGGCGTGGGCAAGCTGATGCGCGTGCTAGGGCTGATGAGCGGCACCTCGATGGACGGCGTCGATGCCGCACTCATCGATACCGATGGGGAAAGCACGGTGCGGCGCGGCCCGGCGACGACATTCCCCTACAACCTGGAGCAGCGGGCCGCATTAACCGAAGCGCTCGTGCACGCGCGCTCCATCGTGCGCCGCGAGGACCGTCCCGGGCGGCTCGCCGAGGCCGAGCGTATGATCACGGAGCTGCATGCGGCCGCCGTCTCGGCGTTCCTCCGCCAGCACGGCATAGCGAGGTCCGACATCGACGCGATCGGTTTTCATGGCCACACGGTTCTGCATCGGCCGGAACGGCGGCTCACGGTGCAGATCGGGGACGGCCGGCTGCTTGCCAGGCTCACCGCGCTGCCGGTCGTCTATGATCTGAGAAGCCAGGACGTGGCGGCGGGCGGACAAGGGGCGCCGCTCGTGCCCGTCTATCACCGTGCGCTGGTTGCCAAGCGCTCCGAGAGACCGATCGCCGTGTTGAACCTCGGCGGCGTCGCGAATGTGACGTGGGTTGGGGGGAGCGGGGACCTCATCGCGTTCGACACGGGACCTGGCAATGCCCTGATCGACGATTGGATGGTGAAGCGCACGGGCGAGCCATACGATGCGGGCGGCAAGGCGGCCGGTGCCGGGAAGGTCAGCGACGTGCTCCTGACCGAGCTGCTGTCGCATCCCTATTTCTCGCGACTGCCGCCGAAGTCGCTAGACCGCAACACGTTTGGGCTCGCCCGCATCGAGGGCCTGTCCATCGACGACGGCGCGGCGACGCTCGCCGCCTTCACGGCCGCCTCGATTGCAAAAGCTCGAGAGCACTTTCCCGAGCAGCCGGCACTTTGGATCGTGTGCGGAGGCGGACGCAAAAACAGGACGCTCATGAGCCTCATCGCTGGACTCGTAGAAAATGCCGTGGTGCCGGCAGAGGCGGCCGGACTCGATGGGGACGCGATCGAGGCCGAGGCCTGGGCCTATCTCGCAGCGCGTGCGCTGCAGGGCCTTCCGATCTCCTATCCGGGAACGACGGGCGTCGCGCGTCCACTGACCGGCGGCCTCATTGCGAGGGCGCAGTGATGGAGCGCGTCCGGCTCCAGCCGAAGGAGCTCGCGCTGCGGCTCGCCGTGTTCTATGCGGCGTTGTTTCTGGTCTACGGCATGCATGTGCCCTATCTTCCCGTCTGGCTCGACGCGAGAGGCTTGAGCGAGGGCGAGATCGCGTTCGTGACCGCCGCTCCCTTCTTTCTCAGGCTCTTCACGACGCCCGCCTTAGCGCTTCATGCCGACCACAGCGCCAGTCATCGGCGGATGGTGGTCGTGTCGAGCGTTCTGGCGCTCGCGGCCGTGCTTCTGCTCAGCGCCGCCGAGGGCTTCTGGTGGGTCCTCGTCACGGCGCTGCCGTTCGCGCTCGCAACGAGCGGCATCATGCCTTTGACGGAAGCGATGGCGGTCAAGGGCGCGCGCTCCGAAGCCATGCACTATGGGCGCGTGCGACTCTGGGGCTCGCTGTCGTTCGTGGTGATGGGGCTCGCCGGAGGCGCCGCCGTCGATCGGCTCGGAGCCTCCGTGATCATCTGGCTTCTCATTGCCGGAACGGCGATGACGGCGGCCGCCGCGACATTTCTCCCGGGCGGAGCAGAGGCGCAGGAGCCGGACCGTCCGTCTCGAATTGAGAAGCCGCCCGTCACCTCCGAGGCCCTGGGGCTTCTCCGCTCACGGGTGTTTCTCTTTTTTCTGGTCGGCGCCGGGGCTGTGCAGGGAGCGCACGCGACATTCTACACATTCGGCGCCCTGCACTGGCGCTCACAGGGCCTCTCGGCCGTGTGGTGCGGCGTGCTGTGGGCGGTCGCCGTGCTCTCCGAGGTCTGTCTCTTCGCCTGGGCCGACCGGCTCGGCGCGCGCCTCAAGGAGCCGGCAAGCCTGTTGATGTGGGGGGCTGGAGCCGCCGTGTTGCGCTGGCTCGTCATGGCCTTCGATCCACCGCTCGCCGTCCTCATCCCGCTGCAGACGCTGCACGGGCTGACATACGGGGCCTCGCATCTCGGCGCCATCCTCTTCCTCGGACGCGCCGTGCCGCCCGCCGTTGCGGGAACCGCTCAAGCTCTCTACGCAACGATGGCGGCCGGCATCGTGATGGGGGCCGCAACGCTGTCCGCGGGGCCGCTCTACGAGCGCTTCCAGGGCAGGGCCTATCTGGCGGCGCTCGCGCTGGCCTCGGCAGGGCTGGTGGCCTTGCTGCTCCTGGTCCGGTCCTGGGATGGCGGCACTCTGTCCCATCCGCACCGCGGATGAGGTGTCATGAGGGCTCTAGTGGCCCGTCGCGCCTAAATCGCATCATAGTGGCGCCCCCTATCGATTTAGGCGCGACATGAGGGCCACTAGGATTATCATTGGCTTAGTGTGGCGTTCAACGCGCCATAGTTGACGTCACCCGAGCCGAACCACAGGTCAACTATGGCGCGACGCCACACTAGCTTCCGTTAACCCCATAACTCAGGGCTCGGTGGTGAGATGAAGCCGTTCTCGATGGTGAGAGCGTGCTCCCTGTCGCGGGCCAGGAGGAGCGGTCCGTCGAGGTCCGCCCACTCGGCGCGCTGGGCCAGAATAAAGGCGGGGGCCATGGCAAGCGACGTCGCGACCATGCATCCGACCATCACCTCGAGCCCCAGCGCTCGCGCGCGTTCCATCATGGCCAGTGCCTCGGTGAGACCACCCGCCTTGTCGAGCTTGATGTTGACCGCGTCATAGCGATCGGCGAGGGCTGATAGGTCGCGCGACGTGTGCGCGCTCTCGTCGGCGCAGATCGGCACCAGGCGCGGCGCTTCCGCAAGGGCGCCGTCGGCTCCGGCCGGCAGCGGCTGCTCGATGAGCTCGAGCCGGGAGCGGGCGGCAGCCTCGAGGAAGGGCACGAGCATGTCGAACGTCCAGGACTCGTTGGCATCGGCCACGAGATGCGCGTCGGGACGAGCCTGGCGGACGGCCGCCATCCGCTCGGGATCGCCGGCGCCCCCGAGCTTGAGCTTGAGATGCGTGAGGTGGGGGACGGAAGCGGCTTTCGCCGCCATTTCCGAAGGGGAGGCAAGGCTCAGCGTGTAAAAGGTCTGGAGCGGAACGAGCCGCGCCAGCCCGGCAAGGCTCGCGACCGAGCGCCCGCTCTCCTTGGCCTCGAGATCCCAAAGCGCGCAGTCGAGGGCGTTGCGCGCCGCACCGGGCGCCATCGAGGCGAGCGCCGTGCGTCCGAGCGGCGCCCCGGCCGCACGGATAGCGGCGGCCACACCCTCGACGGTCTCGCCATAGCGCGCGTAAGGAACGCATTCGCCACGGCCAGTCGACGCTCCGCGCGAGAGCCTGGCGACAACGACGCGCGCCTCGGTCTTGGCGCCGCGCGAGATGACGAAGGCCTCGGCGAGCGGCCAGCTCTCGACGTCGACCTCGAGCTTTGCCGGCATCGGCATCATGGATGGATCGGGCTAGTGTCCCGTTCGCGAAGTTCGTAACCACCTGCAGCACGATCTTGGCGAACTTCGCGAACGATAAGGACACTAGCCAAGTATTTGTTTTCTAGTGTGATGATTCCGAAGTTCGCATTCATGTGGCCGCCAAATCGAGTTGCGAACTTCGGAATCTGAATCACACTAGAGCCGGCCGGTCGCATGGGCGAGGAACAGATAGACGCGGCCGGTATCCGACGTCATGTGCCCCTCGGTGAGGCGGCCCGTGGGATCGCGCAGTTCCGAGTCGGCGCGAATGCGCTCGAAATCGGCAATGTAGCGGTCGACGGTGCGGCTCAGTTCCGGATCCGTCCGGTAGCGGCGGCTGATCTCGTCGAAGGCGGCGCGCCCATCAGGCGAATAGATGCTGCGCACCATGACGCCGGTCTGGCCCGCACGAATGCGGCTCCACAGCGCCGAGGCGGTCACCGCATCGAGCGCTCTGGCAATGACGTCGACCTGCAGCATGTAGGGCTGACCGGTTGCGGAAGCAGGCACATGGCTCTCCTCGTCCCGCGAGGCTCGCGCGAGAAGATCGCCGAGGGACCAGCTGTCGCGCGCGTCCCCGTGGGCGCCTTGCGGGGCGAGCGGAGGACGGGGCAGTGCGGCTTGCTGGGTCCCGCGCCCGGGCGCGCCGCGGTGCAGTGCCTCTGACGCTCCGGCCAAGCCCCCGAGCTGACTGAGGCCCTGGCGAGATGCGTAATCGGGATGGTGAACCTCGCGCATGTAGCTGCCGGTCAGCGACGAGCCGGCCGCGCCCGAGGCCGGGACCGGCATACGGACATCGCGGCCGTGCGCCGAGCGCGTCGTGAAGCTCGACAACTGCTCGAGCGCCTTCATTTGATCCTGCAACGCGCGCCGCATGGTCTCGGTGCTCTCGCGCGTGGCAATGGGGAGCCGCTCGATCTCGTCTCTGAGGCGGGCCTGCTCGGCGGCGATCTCGGCGGCGGCGCGCTGGGCGCGCTGGCGAACGTCGTCGGAGGTCTGGTCGAAACGGCTCGAGAGCGTATCGAGCTGCTCCGATACGGCTGTCGAGACCGACGCGAAGCGCCGGCGTAGATCCTCGAGCGCACGCTGGCTCTCCTGATCCGCCTCGAGGCGCAGGCGCTCGAGATCGGAGAAGGCCGAGCGCTTGGTCGCCTCGGTGCCCTGCTGGATCTGCTCGGCAAACGAGCGCGCGCGCTGCTCGGCCTCGGAGAGCGAGCCTTCGATCGTGGTCGAGTAACCCTCGACGAAGCGGCCGAACTCGTCGGCCTTTCCGGTGAGCCGCTCCAGAGTGCGCGAAAGATCGGAATGGCGGGACTGCAGCGTCGCATCGATCTTGTAGTTGGCGCTTTCGAGGGCATTGGCCGCCTTCATGATCGACTGGCCCTGGTTCTCGAACCGGTTGGTGACAGTGTGAATCTGAGAAAGAAGGTTCTCCGAGACGTTGCGCAGCATCTCGGACTGACCGGCCAGGCCCTCGATGGCCTTGAGCGACTGGCGGGTGATGTTCTCGCTCGAGCGGCGCACCGAGCTGATGCCCTGCATCAGCGTCTCATCGAGCTCGATCGACTGCCGTGCGACGGTCTCGCGGAAGGTGCGGGCATGATTGTCGAGGGCGGACGTGAGAGCGAGCTGCTTTTCGGTCACGGCACTGTCGATGGCCGAGGTCGAGCGCATGATCGATTCATCGAACAAGCGCAAGCGATCGGCAAAGGCCTGATCGAGGGCTCGCGTGCGTTCGACCAGCTGCGAGTCGAGTGTTCTCGCTCGCGCGGTGAGTGTCGTGTCGAGCGCTCTGCCGTATTCCTCGAACACGTTCTGGAACTGCTGGCTTCGTGCGCTCAAGGCGTCGGCCAAAGCGGCCGTGTAACCTTCGAGGACGCCTTGAATCTGATCGGTCCGGCTGCCGATCGCCGAGCCGATGGCGGTTGCGTAGGTATCGAGGACATTCTGCAGCTCATCAGTGCGCGCCCCGAGCGTGCTCTCGAGCCTGGTCGCGCTCTGACTGACGGCCGTCTCGAGGCTGTTGAGGTTCTCGCCCGCCCCCTGAATGATCTGGGCGAGCTTGATCTGCTGCATCGACAACTTTTCGATGAGGCCGGGAATGTCGGTGCCGAGAGTGCGCAATGTATCGGTGACGTTCCTGCTCGTGTTGAGGAGGGCATCACGCTCGCCCGACAGCTCCTCGATGAGGCCACGGATTTTGCGCTCGTTCTCCTCGTAGGAGCGCTCGAGGGCCGAGACCTCGTTGTGAACGAGGGCCTCGAGCTCACCGGCACGGCCGAGGGCCCGGGACACGGCGTCGTTCATGAATGAAACCTGGCGCCGGACGGCCTGTCCGAGGGAGGCGACCGACTGCTCGGCCATCCGGTCCGGCTCGGCGAGACGGACAGCCACCTCGGTCATGGTCGAGGAGCGCAGCCGCAACTCCTCAGAGCGCCAGGCGAGAAGGGCCAGAAAATAGAGAACCGCGATTGGAACGAGGATGGCGGCGGCGGTGGTGAAGGCCGCAGGCGACGTTATCACTCCACCCAATGTGGCGCCACCCGCAAGCTCGACCGAGAGCAGCGACCACGCATAGAAGAGCCCCAGAACAGCCCACACGGCACTGGCGATTCCGGCATAGAGGAACGGCTTGTTGGCCGGCTTCTGGTCGAGAGCATAGATGAGGCCGCCGATGGAGGGCGCATCGTCGTTGGCGGCAATCTTGCCGCGGACGGGACCCGCTGCGCGCCGGCGCGCGCTCCGCCGCCCAGGGGGAATCTCTGCCGGGGTCTCGCTCGCGCTGTCGTCTCGCTTGGCAATGGGAAGGGAATTCGGCAATGGCGGGGGGCTTCCGGTCTTGTACTCGAGACCTGGCTTGTATTCCGGGAGGTTGAGCTCGGGAAGCTTGGCGGTCTCTCCGGCCTTCGTCTCGTCCGCCGGAAGCGAGAGTTGAGGCTCCGTGCGCCCCTCGGTCGTTCCAGCCGCGGTTTCGGTCTTCTCCTGCTCTGGCACGGCCGGGCCCTCGGCTGCCGCTTTCGGCACGATCGAAATCTTCTTGTCCTTCGCCATCAGTGCCGTTCCATAGGGTCGAGGAGGCAGGTGCGCCGCGGCTCTGAATCTAGCCCAATTTCGGGTGGCCGCTCAAACGTGTTCTCGACGGACAAGAGGGACTTTTCCCCCTTCTCCCCTGCCGCTCTTCGCCCCACGCGAGGCCGGCGACACACCTTCGCCCACCGCCTGCCGGTTAGGGGTCTTTTGGGGCCAAAACAAGGATGGCCCCCGCCGACTTGGATGGGCAATCGTTACGCATTCCTTCTCAAAGTGGACGCAAGTTGAATCCCTGGCCTTTACGGGACCTTAGAGGGCCGTGTGCAAATCTCCTTCTCGCTGCAAGGGCGGGGGCGCAGTCCCTGCAGCATCGCCGGGAGGCTGTCGCAATGCCGATCCTCCGAGCCAGGGATGGGATTTTGCCAATGTATGACGGTGCGTCGCGGGGCATCGGGCAGAGCAACGGCGAGGCCCTGACAGCGGCGCTCGACGCCCATTCGGTCCCTGTCGACCGGTGTCACCTGGCTCGGTATACGCTTGGCGACCCATCCCTTGAGAAGGAGGTCCTTGGCCTGTTTCTCGCCAAAGTGCCCCTCACCATCGAGTCCTTGAAATTCGCCTCGACCGATAAGGACTGGCACATGGCGGCGCACGCCCTCAAGGGCTCGGCCCGGGCCGTCGGCGCCTGGAAGCTCGCCCGCCTCGCGCAACAGGCCGAGAGGTTCGGCCGCAACGGGGAGGGTGGTCTCTCGGGCGGCATCGTCTCCCGCATAGAGGACGCGGCCTTCGAGGTCGAAAGCTACCTCGCGACATCGGTTCCGGGCCTCAGAGGTTGAGCCGGATCAACTCTGCCCTTGCCCGCGGCGCCGGCGCGCTCTGTCGCGCTTGAAAACCCCAATAGCCGCGTCTAAGTCTGCGCACCTGCAACAGAGGACCGGTCGGGGCGGGAAGCCCGTGGCACGAGGTCGGGGCCACGGGGTGCCGATGACTTGGCGCATGTTGCCCGAGGAGCACAGTCAGGATCATGGCCAAGATCACTTTTATTCAGCCGGACGGATCGAGCCAGACCGTTGACGCCGAGCCGGGCGTCACCGTGATGGAGGCGGCCAAGCTCGCAAGCATTCCGGGGGTCGAGGCGGAGTGCGGCGGAGCGTGCGCCTGCGCCACCTGCCACGTCTACGTCGACGAGGCGTGGCGTGCCAAGACGGGCAAACCCTCCGAGATGGAAGAGGACATGCTCGACTTCGCGTTCGATGTCAGGAGCGAGAGCCGATTGTGCTGCCAGATCAAAGTGACTGCCGAGCTCGACGGGCTCGTCGTACGCGTGCCTGCAAAGCAATTCTGAGAATGCCAGAGGTAGCCGACGGATGAGCGAGACGAGAGCGGCCGAGTGTGCGGCAGAGCCGCCCATCGAGGCGGGAGCCGTCATCATTGGTGCAGGGCCCGTGGGTCTCTTCGCCGTGTTCGAGCTCGGGCTCATGGATGTCAAGTGTCACGTCGTCGATATTCTCGGCAAGGCCGGCGGGCAGTGCTCGGAGCTCTATCCGGAGAAACCCATCTATGACATTCCGGGGCTCCCGGTCGTGACAGGCCAGGAGCTGACGGACCGGCTCATGCAACAGATCGAGCCCTTCGGTCCGGCCTTTCATCTCGGCGAGCGGATCGATGTCTTGAAGCGCCTCGGCGATGGGCGCTTCGAGCTCATCACCGACTGCGGCACACGGTTTACGACGGGCGTGGTTGTCTTGGCGGCAGGCGGCGGCTCGTTCACACCGAAACGCCCGCCGCTCGAGGGCATCGAGGCCTTCGAGGAGAAGGGCGTTCATTACGCCGTGCGGCGCATGGAGGAATTCAGGGACAGAGACGTGCTCATCGTGGGAGGAGGCGATTCCGCTCTCGATTGGACGCTCAATCTTGCGCCCCTGGCCCGCTCTCTCACGTTGCTGCACCGGCGCGACGACTTTCGCGGCGCGCCCCATTCCGTCGAGAAGATGCGCGCACTCGTGGCAGATGGGAAGGTGCGCCTCTTGATCGGTCAGATGACCGGCCTCGAGGGAAAGGACGGCGCCTTATCCGCCGTCATGGTCAAAACCAAGGATGGTGAGGAGCGGCTTCCCTGCACGGCGCTTCTGCCGTTCTTCGGCCTCACGATGAAGCTCGGTCCCATTGCAGACTGGGGCCTAGAGCTCAACGAGAACCTGGTGCCGGTCGACACGGAGAAGTTCGAGACGAGCGAGAAGGGCATCTTTGCCATCGGCGACATCAACTCGTATCCAGGCAAGCTGAAGCTCATCCTGTCCGGCTTCCACGAGGCCGCTCTCATGGCCCAGCAGGCCGCGCGCTACGTGTATCCGGGCAAGAAATTCCTGTTCCAGTACACGACCTCCTCCACGAGCCTGCAGAAGAAGCTCGGTGTGCGCTGACGTCAAGCCGATGCTCGCCTCGTCCCTTCACGACGTCCAGGCCCGAGCACGGCCTATGCACCGGATCAGCAGCGGCACTGGGCAAATCGAGAGCGCGCTCTCTCAGCGGTTATCGGTCGGGAGCTTCAAGTTGAGGCCGTCGTCCTTTTTGTCGTCACCCCAGCCGGAGAACAAGCCTCCGTCCTGCGCGACCTTCCTGGGTACGGCCGGAGTGAAATCGCCCGCGAGGTGGCGATTGAGCTCGTTCTTGATCTCCTTGGTGCGGGCCTCGTTGCAATAGCCCGCGTCACCCGCCGCCGCCTTGGTCACGCCATTGAACGCGACATCGTAAATGCGATCGATGCGCGCCGCGTCCTCGCTCGAGGCTCCGAGCCCGATCTCGTTGGCGAGAAAGGCCGCCTTGAGCCTGGCGGGGTCGAAGTTATAGCCGCATTTCACGGCCCGCGCGGAGACCGAGCCCACCTGCAGCGCGCGGCTCGTCGGATCCCCCGTGAAGGGAGCCGGAGGTGCCGCGGCCGGCTGCGCCTCGGCCGACTTCGAGCCGCCGAAGATGGAGCCCGTCGACAGGCTGCCGATGCTCGAGCATGCCGTTAGCAAGAGGGCGCCGAGAGCCAGAGCCAGCGAAGATGCCGTGCGCGTCATGGGCGAGTGGACCCTTGAGAAAATGACCGGAGCGGACCAGCATTGCCGCGATTTCCAGCCGGGGTCAATGCAGGCCTCTACGCCATATAGCAAAATGCTACAATTGCCTAACGAGCCACGGAAATGCGGCCGGAACTGGTCCGGCTCAATCGTTCCAGCATGGCGTGGCGTCAACGCATCAAGGCCTGCATGGCCGAATCGAGACCCTCGAGGGTCAGGGGATACATCCGTCCTCCCATGAGCCGCCGGATGAGCGGGATCGAGGCTGTCCAGTCCCAATGCTCCCGCGGCACAGGGTTGAGCCAGATGCAGCTCTGGTAGATCTCGACAACGCGTTTGAGCCATGTCGCTCCCGCCTCCGGGTTCATGTGCTCGACAGAGCCGCCGATGTGCGTGATCTCGTAGGGGCTCATCGAGGCGTCGCCGACGAACACGACCTTGTAGTCGGCCGGGTAGGTGTTGAGCACCGTCCAGGTCGGCGTGGTCTCGGTCCAGCGCCGCGCGTTGTCCTTCCACACCGTCTCGTAGAGGCAGTTGTGGAAGTAGTAGTGCTCGAGGTGCTTGAACTCCGAGCGGGCCGCCGAGAAGAGCTCCGCCGCCTCCTTGACGTGCCAGTCCATCGACCCGCCCGAGTCGAGGAACATCAGGACCTTGACCGCATTGCGCCGCTCCGGCCGGAGGCGGATGTCGAGATAGCCTTTCTCGGCCGTTCCGCGGATGGTGCCGTCGAGGTCGAGCTCCTCGGCGGCGCCCGTGCGTGCGAGCTTTCTCAGCCGGCGCAGCGCGACCTTGATATTGCGCGTGCCGATCTCGACGTCGTCGGCGAGATCCTTGAACTCGCGCTTGTCCCACACCTTGATCGCACGCCGGTGCCGGCTCTCCTTCTGACCGATGCGCACGCCGGCTGGGTTGTATCCGTAGGCGCCGTAGGGCGAGGTTCCGCCTGTACCGATCCACTTGCTGCCGCCCTGGTGCCGCCCCTTCTGCTCGGCAAGCCGTCTGCGCAGCTCCTCCATGATCTTCTCCCAGCCTCCGAGTTCGGCGATCCTCGCCTTCTCCTCCTCGGTGAGGTAAAGCTCCGCGAGCTTGCGCAGCCACTCCTCGGGGATCTCCGCCTCGACCGTTTCCGGCATGAGATCGAGCCCCTTGAAGACGTGGCCGAACACCTGATCGAAGCGGTCGAGATGGCGCTCGTCCTTCACCAGGAGGGCTCGCGCGAGATAATAGAACTCCTCGACACGGCGGCCGGCACAGTCGGCCTCGAGCGCCTCTATGAGGGTCAGGTACTCTTTGAGGCTGACCGGGACCCGGGCGGAGCGAAGCTCGTTGAAGAAGCTGATCAGCACGGCAGCGCGGCCTATTCGAAGTCGTTGTGTTGGGTGCAGTCTAGCACATGCCGGCCTTAAGAACGAAAGAAGCCGCCCCGAAGGGCGGCTTCCTCGTAGGTTCCGATCTCGTCAGAGCTTCGCTTAGAAGTTGATGAGAGCGCCGAACTTCACGTAGTCGAAGTCCTCGAGCGGGATGTCGCCCCAGGCGTCCTCGAGGTCACCCTCGATGTGGCGATAGGTGAGCCACATGGACATGGCGGCCGCGTC
>Ga0233425_10007091_pt1 | contig 15993 bp, 16 predicted proteins | sample Watercolumn_Towu_2_FD_181712 | JGI IMG/M metagenome (GOLD analysis project Ga0233425, IMG submission 181712) | Freshwater microbial communities from Lake Towuti, South Sulawesi, Indonesia - Watercolumn_Towuti2014_140_MG | ecosystem: Environmental > Aquatic > Freshwater > Lake | place...
CTCGATGGAGCCGGCGAAGGCGAGGGTCGCCGTCAGACATTGGCCGAATTCGTCGTGAAGGTCGCGGGCGAGGGCGCGGCGCTCCTCCTCCTGAACCTCGAACAGCCGCTTGGTGAGCGCGGCGCGCTCCGCCGTGGTTTGCGCCAGCCGCGCGGCGAGATCGTTGACGGCGCGCGCGATCAGTCCGAATTCGCCCGTGCTGACGGCGTCGAGCCGGCGGTCGTAATTTCCTTGCTCCAATTGGCGCAGTCCTTCGACAATGGCGCGCGTCGGCGTCAGAGCATGGACGATGGCGGCGGCGGCGAGCGCGCATATGCAAATCGCCATCGCGGCCGCGACGCCGACGATGATCGAGATTTGCCGCCAGGCCTGCCGAATGGCCGCGTCGGGCTCCGCCCTGACCGAGATTGCGCCGGTTTCGGGTTGCCGCACGGTCAAGGGGCGGATGATCGGCGCATGGGCGCCGAATATCAGCTGATAGGCGGACGAAAACCATGCCGGCGCCGCCGCGCCGACGCCTTCGAGCTGGCTGCAGAGCGTACGCGGCTCCTCGTTCCCCGGCGCGTAACTGATGCACACGCCGGGCGAGACGAGCTTCAAGGTTGCGAGCGACTCCCAATCCGGACGGGGCAGAATATTGTCGCGCCGCATGCTGCCGCGCCACAAAATGGCCTGCCAGTAGAGATTCTCGAGTTGATGCGCCACCCGCTCGGCGGATCTTGCCGCTTCGGTTTCGATCGCGCGATGGGCGTCGACCATCACCCAGCCCGCCGTCAGCGCCAGGCAGAGAAGGGTGATGGCGATAAGCTGCGCGACAAGCCTGACGATCAACCGCATTGGCGCATTCCTTGTTGCGGGGATTTGCCTGCCAGTAGAACAGGAATTCCGCGGAGCGCCAATGCGCGCCGCCGCTTTCGGCCATGGATCGGGCAATTTGCCCGAATGGCGTCCGCCGATTTGAATTCTTCGAAATTCTCCGCGCGGCCAGAGCGGATATGCTAATGTAAAGCCTGGACGAAAACGCCAGCGACGCTTCGGACCGGCCGGCGAGGGCCTGCGCGTCTTCGCGTCTTCGCGCGCCCATGGACTCCGGCTCGTGATCGAAAAGCTCGAATTCCTTATCGCCGTCGCAAAAGAGAAGAGCTTTTCGCGCGCCGCGGAGATTTGCGGCGTCACGCAGCCGACGCTATCGGCCGGCGTCAAGCAGCTCGAAGATTCGCTCGGCGTGCTGCTCGTCAATCGCTCGTCGCGCTTTCACGGGCTGACCGCCGAGGGCGAACGGGTGCTCGAATGGGCGAAGCGCATCGTCGGCGATGCGCGGGCGATGCGCCAGGAAGTGCGAACGCTCAAAGAGGGCCTCTCCGGCCAGCTGAAGATCGCGGTCATACCGACGGCGCTCGGCATTGTCTCGGCGTTGACTACGCCCTATCGCGAGAAGCACCCCGGCGTTCGTTTCTCGGTGATCTCCGCCTCGTCGAGCGAAGTGCTGACCATGCTCGACAATCTCGAGATCGACGCGGGCATCACCTATCTCGACAACGAGCCGCTTGGCCGCGTGCGCACGGTGCCGCTGTGTTCCGAGCGCTACCGGCTCCTGACCTTCGCGGACAGGCCGCTCGGCGACCGCGAACGCGTGACTTGGGCGGAGGTCGGCCGCATCGACCTCTGCCTGCTGACCCCGGACATGCAGAACCGCCGCATCGTCGAGCAGCTCATTCGCAAGGGCGGCGCAGAGCCCGCGCCGGCGCTTGAGTCGAACAGCGTCATCCTGCTCTTCGATCATGTGAAGTCCGGCCGCTGGGCGACCGTGCTGCCGGAGAAGCTCGCCAAGACGCTAGAGATCGCGCCGCCCCTGCGGTCGATCCCTATCGTCGAGCCGGAGGCGGTCCATGAAATCGGGCTTGTCGCCCCGCAGCGCGAGCCGGTGATCCCGCTGGTCGCGGCGCTGGTCTCGGAGGCCAAGAAGCTTGCCGAAAGCCAAGCGCTTGGCGATTGATAGGTTTGGCCTATCGCGTAACGAAGCCTCGCTATTGATCGCGCTCCGGATTTCCGGCACTGTCCTAGGAACCAATCCAAAAAGGGCGACCGTGATGCGCAACGCCCTGGACCGAAAGGGAAGAAATGGCTGGCGCTGCTCAGTATAGCGACGAGCGCGCGCGGGAAATCATCGCCGCTCATATGGGTCTTGAAGGACCCGCGATGCCAATTCTGCACGCTCTCCAAGAAGAATTCGGCTATGTGCCGGACGCCGCCGTCAAACAAATGGCCGAGGCGCTCAATATTTCTCGCGCCGAAATGCACGGCGTCGTCACTTTTTATCATGACTTCCGCCGCGCGCCGCATGGCCGCCACACCCTCAAAATCTGCCGCGCCGAATCCTGCCAATCGATGGGCGCGGAACGCCAGGCCCGCAATTTCCTCGACAAGTTGAAGCTCGACTGGGGCGGAACGACGCCGGATGGCGCGCTGACCGTCGAGCCGATCTATTGTCTGGGCCTCTGCGCGCATAGTCCATCGGCGCTCTATGACGGCGAGCCGATCGGCTGCGTCGACGCTGAAAAGCTCGAAGAACTCGCCACGGAGGCGCGGGACTGATGACGAAGGTTTACATCCCGCTCGACATGGCCGCCGTCGCGATGGGCGCCGACAAACTGGCCGCCGCCGTCGCCAATGAAGCGGCGGCCCGCGGAGAGAAGATCGAGATCGTTCGAAACGGCTCGCGCGGCATGCTCTGGCTCGAACCGCTGATCGAGGTGGAGACTCCCGCGGGCCGTGTCGGTTATGGACCAGCCAAGGTCACGGACGTCGCCTCGCTGTTCGACGCGGGTTTTCTTTCCGGCGGAACCCATGCGCTGGCGATCGGCGCGGTCGACGATCAGCCCTGGATGAAGCGGCAGAACCGCATTACCTTCGCGCGCTGCGGCGTCATCGACCCTCTGTCGATTGACGAATATGAGGCGCATGGCGGCGGCGCCGGCCTCGCGCGCGCCTTTCAGATCGGTCCGGCGGCGACGATCGAGGAAGTCGCCAAATCGGGTTTGCGCGGCCGCGGCGGCGCCGGGTTCCCGACCGGAATCAAATGGAAGACGGTCGCCGACGCGCCCGCCGACCGGCGCTATGTCGTCGTCAACGCCGACGAGGGCGATAGCGGCACTTTCGCCGACCGCATGGTCATGGAAGGCGATCCGCTCTCGCTGATCGAAGGCATGATCATCTGCGGCTACGCGATCAACGGCTCCAAGGGCTATATTTATCTGCGGTCGGAATATCCGCAGGCGGCGGTCGTCCTCGACCGGGCGATCGAGGTCGCCCGCGAGGCCGGCTGGCTCGGGGCCAATGTCCGCGGTTCGGGATTCGCCTTCGACGTCGAGCTGCGCATCGGCGCGGGGGCCTATGTCTGCGGCGAGGAAACCTCGCTGCTCGAGAGCCTCGAGGGCAAGCGCGGGATCGTGCGCGCCAAGCCGCCGCTGCCGGCCCATGTCGGCCTCTTCGGCAAGCCGACCGTGGTCAATAATGTGCTGTCCATGGCGACCGCGCCGATGATCCTCGAAAAGGGATCGCAGCATTACGCCGAACTTGGCGTCGGCCGTTCGCGCGGCACCATGCCGCTGCAGATCGCTGGCAACGTCAAATATGGCGGTCTCTGCGAAGTGCCCTTCGGTCTGACGCTCGGCGAGATCGTCAATGATATCGGCGGCGGCACGCGGTCCGGCCGGCCGGTGCGGGCCGTGCAGGTGGGCGGCCCGCTCGGCGCCTATCTGCCGCCGTGGCTCTTCGACACGGTGTTCGACTATGAGGCCTTCGCCGCCAAGGACAGCCTGATCGGCCATGGCGGCCTCGTCGTGTTCGACGACACCGTCGACATGGCCTGGATGGCGCGCTTCGGCATGGAGTTCTGCGCTATCGAGAGCTGCGGCAAATGCACGCCCTGCAGGCTCGGTTCGACCAGGGGCGTCGAAACCATCGACAAGATTCGCGAAGGCCAGAATGTTGACGCGAATATCGAGCTCCTCAAGGATCTCTGCCATACAATGAAGTTTGGCTCGCTCTGTGCGTTGGGCGGTTTTGCGCCCTATCCTGTAGAGAGCGCGCTTCGCCATTTTCCCGAGGACTTCCGCAAGCCGGCCCTTGAAGCCGCTGAGTGAGGTAGCCGCCATGACGCTCATCAAGGAAATCGATTACGGCACGCCCGAATCACCATCCGAGAAACTTGTGACGCTGACAATTGACGGCAAGAGCGTCACCGTGCCCGAGGGCACCTCGATCATGCGCGCGGCGATGGAGATCGGCGCCGAAATCCCCAAGCTCTGCGCCACCGACAGCATCAAGGCGTTCGGCTCCTGCCGGCTCTGCGTGATCGAGATCCAGGGCCGTAACGGCACGCCGGCCTCCTGCACCACGCCGGTCGCCCCCGGCATCGCGGTCAAAACTCAGACGCCGCGCCTCGCCGCCATCCGCCGCGGCGTGATGGAGCTTTATATTTCCGACCATCCGCTCGACTGCCTGACCTGCGCCGCCAATGGCGACTGCGAGCTGCAGGACATGGCGGGCGCGGTGGGCCTGCGCGACGTGCGCTACGGCTATGACGGCGCCAATCACGTTTTCGCCCGCAACAATGGCGAGGTGAATTTCGATTGGAAGCCGAAAGACGAATCCAATCCTTATTTCTCTTACGATCCTTCAAAGTGCATCGTCTGCAACCGCTGCGTGCGCGCCTGCGAGGAAGTGCAGGGCACCTTCGCGCTGACGATTTCCGGCCGCGGGTTCGAATCGCGCGTTTCGTCCGGGATGGATGAAGCCTTCATGGAGTCGGAATGCGTGTCCTGCGGCGCCTGCGTCCAGGCCTGTCCGACCGCGACGCTGATCGAGAAGTCGGTCATCGCCATCGGCCAGCCCGAGCATTCGGAAGTCACGACCTGCGCCTATTGCGGCGTCGGCTGCACCTTCAAGGCGGAAATGCGCGGCGAGGAAGTCGTCCGCATGGTTCCCTGGAAGGACGGCAAGGCCAACCACGGCCACAGCTGCATCAAGGGCCGCTTCGCCTATGGCTACGCCCAGCACGGCGACCGGATTCTCAATCCGATGATCCGCGAGTCGATCGATCAGCCCTGGCGCGTGGTTTCCTGGGACGAAGCGATAGGCTTCGCCGCCGATCGGCTGAGAGCCACGCAGGAGAAATACGGTAGGAATTCCGTCGGCGTGATCACTTCGTCGCGCTGCACGAATGAGGAAAGCTACCTCGTCCAAAAGCTTGCGCGTCAAGGATTCCGTAACAACAACACCGACACCTGCGCGCGCGTCTGCCATTCGCCGACCGGCTATGGTCTGGCGCAGACCTTCGGCACCTCCGCCGGCACCCAGGATTTCGACTCGGTCGACGACGCCGACGTCATTCTGGTCATGGGCGCCAATCCGACCGACGCCCATCCGGTGTTCGGCTCGCGCATGAAAAAGCGCCTGCGCGAGGGCGCCAAGCTGATCGTCATCGATCCGCGCCGCATCGACCTCGTGCGCTCGCCGCATATCGAGGCGGACTATCACCTGCCGCTCAAGCCCGGCACCAATGTCGCGATGGTCACGGCGCTGGCGCATGTCATCGTGACGGAAAATCTCGTCAATCTCGATTTCGTGAAGTCGCGCTGCGACTGGGATGAATTTCAGGATTGGGCGGAATTCGTCGCGCTGCCGAACAACAGCCCCGAGGCGATGGAAGCGACGCTTGGCGTTCCGGCGGCCGACGTGCGCGCGGCGGCGCGTCTCTACGCCACCGGCGGCAATGCGGCGATCTATTACGGCCTCGGCGTCACCGAACATGCGCAGGGTTCGACCACCGTGATGGGCATCGCCAATCTCGCCATGGCGACCGGCAATCTCGGCCGCCGCGGCGTCGGCGTGAACCCGCTGCGCGGCCAGAACAATGTGCAGGGCTCCTGCGACATGGGCTCGTTCCCGCACGAATTGCCGGGCTATCGTCACATCTCCAACGATGCGGCGCGTCAGGCGTTCGAAAAGGATTGGGGCGTTTCGCTCGATCCGGAGCCTGGCCTGCGCATCCCCAACATGTTCGACGCGGCGATCGAAGGCACGTTCAAGGGACTTTACGTCCAGGGCGAGGACATTCTGCAGTCCGACCCCGACACGCGCCATGTGTCGCGCGCGCTGGCGAATATGGATATCGTCATCGTGCAGGATCTCTTCCTGGTCGAGACGGCGAACTACGCCCATGTCTTCCTGCCCGGCGCGACCTTCCTCGAGAAGGACGGCACCTTCACCAATGCCGAACGCCGCATTCAGCGCGTCACCAAGGTGATGTCGCCCAAGAACGGCTACGCCGATTGGGAGGTCACCCAGCTCCTGGCCAATCGGCTCGGGCTGAATTGGAGTTATGCGCACGCCAGCGAGATCATGGACGAGATCGCGCGGCTGACGCCTTCCTTCGCGGGCGTATCGTTCAAGCGACTCGAAGAGGCCGGCTCGCTGCAATGGCCGGTCAACGCCGACTCGCCCGACGGCATGCCGATCATGCACATCAACGGCTTCGCTCGCGGCAAGGGCAAATTCGTCGTCACCGAATATGTTCCGACCGACGAGAAAGTCGGACCGCGCTTCCCGTTGCTGCTCACGACTGGACGCATCCTTTCGCAATATAATGTCGGCGCGCAGACCCGGCGCACCGAGAATTCGCAGTGGCATCCCGAGGACGTTCTCGAGATTCATCCGCATGACGCGGAGGATCGCGGCGTGCGCGACGGCGATTGGGTGAAGGTGGCGAGCCGCGCCGGCGAGACGACGCTGCGCGCCAAGATTACCGATCGCGTCGCGCCGGGCGTCGTCTATACGACGTTCCATCATCCGACCACCCAGGCCAATGTGGTCACGACCGACAATTCCGACTGGGCGACCAATTGTCCGGAATATAAGGTCACGGCGGTGCAGGTCTCGACCACCAACGGGCCGACCGACTGGCAGGAGCAGTATCGCGAGCTGACGGAGCAGAGCCGGCGCATCGCGAGCACGATCGACGCGGCGGAATGACAGAAACGCCGTCGCCTACTCTTCGGGTGGAGTGCCTGACGCGTCGTCACGATGTGACGGCGCGTTCTTCTCGGGTGATCCCCGAGGAGACGCCGATCGCCTTCACTTACGGCGGCGCCACCCATGCGGTGATGATGGCGACGCCGGCGGATTTGGAGGATTTCGCGATCGGCTTCGCGCTCACCGAAGGTTTGATCGACTCGCCGGAGCAGGCGGGCGACGTCGAGATCGTCGTCTCCGACGCCGGCATTGAGCTGCGCGCCTGGCTCAAGGGCGGGCGGCAGGAAGCCTATGCCGAGCGCCGCCGTTCGATGGCCGGGCCGACCGGCTGCGGCCTTTGCGGCATCGAAAGTCTGGAGGCGGCGACGCGCACGCTGCCGACGCTCGACAATGCGCTCCGCGTGCGCGCCGAGGCTCTGATCGAGGCGATGGAGCGACTTCCCGCCGCTCAGACCTATAATCGCGAGACGCGCGCCGTTCATGCCGCCGCCTTCTGGAATCCGGACACCGGCGCGCTGATCGCGCGCGAAGACGTCGGTCGCCACAACGCGCTCGACAAGCTCGCCGGCGCGCTGACGCGCCAAGCGATCGCCGCGACGCAGGGCGTGGTGCTGATGACCAGCCGCGTGTCGGTCGAACTCGTGCAAAAGGCCGCCCGCATTGGCGCGCCGATCATCGCCGCGGTTTCGGCGCCGACCGCGCTCGCCGTGCGCAATGCGCAGGCATGCGGCATGACCCTGGTGGCGGTCATGCGCGGCCGGGATTTCGAAATCTTCACCCATCCGGGACGCATCCTCGAACAGGTTTCCGCACATGTCGCATAATTCGGTCGATAAGCTCGTCAAAATGGCTAACCAGATCGGCAAGTTCTTCGTGGCGCAGAAGCATCCCGAAGGCGTCGCGAGCATGACGGACCATTTGAGGAAGTTCTGGGACCCGCGCATGCGCAACGCGATCATCGCTCATGTCGATCATGGCGGCGCCGGCCTCGATCCGATCGCCATCGAGGCGGTGAAGCGCCTCCAAACTCGGGCGGGCGCCGCGGCTTCCGGCTTGCGCCCTGGCGAGGGCGGCGCTGACGGCTGATGAGACGCTGCTTACGCCGGCCAAACCATGACTGACCAAAACTGCCCCTGCCGCGCGATGGAGGCGCAACTGCTCGCCTATTCCGCCTGCTGCGCGCCTTATATCGAGCAAAGAGCGCCGGCGCCGACCGCCGAAGCGCTGATGCGCTCGCGCTATACGGCTTTCGCGGTCGGCGACATCGACTATCTTGTCGATACGCTCGCGCCGGAGTCGCGTCACGATTTCGACCGCAAGGCGATCACGCATTGGGCGCGCAGCTCGCAATGGCTCGGTCTTGAGATTGTTTCGACGGAGCAGGGCCTGCCGGGAGATGAGGCCGGCTATGTCGAATTCATCGCGCATTTTTCCAGCGAGGGCGAACGCTATGCGCATCGGGAGCGTTCGCTGTTCCGCCACGATTCGCAGGACGGCCGCTGGTATTTCCTTGAGGAAGCCAATCACAAGAACGCGCCGATCGTGAAAGGCAAGCAAACGGGCCGCAATGATCCCTGTCATTGCGGTTCGGGCAAGAAGTTCAAGAAGTGCTGCGGCGCCGCCGCGTAAACCTGGCGTCGGCCTTCCATCGAGCCGCACGATCATTTGCCATCGTCGAAATCTGGAACAAAGCGATTTCGCCCGCGTTGCGTCGACGTGCTCTATTGGAGAACGGCGATGGACTGGAATCGTGTCGAAGGCGCCTGGAAACAGTTCCGCGGCAGGATGCGCGAGAAGTGGGCCGAACTGACTGACGACGATCTCGCGCGCATGGATGGCAAGCGCGAGCAGTTCGAGGGGATTTTGCAGGAACGCTATGGCGCGGGCCGGGATCAAATCCGTGAAGACGTCGACGCCTGGCTAAAGTCTCTGAATTGACGCGTCGGTTTGAAAGCGCGGCGCGCGCCGCGCCCGCGACGCTTTCGTCCGGCGATCGCGAAGAATGTCGAGCTTGCCCAATGCCGGAACATTCTCGGAAAAGGAGAGTTGATTTTGTATTCTTCTCCTATGGAAGGAGAGCGTAATGAGTTCAAAGCCCAAATATGAAGTGAGCCGGCGACAGCTTATTCATGCGGCGTCCGGCGTGATCGCCAGTATGCTGCTCATCTACCCTGCGCTTCCGCGCGCACGTCGAATCCCTGTTCGGCAGCCGCGACGAGCGGAAATCGAGCAATGGCCGAGCGATTGAAAATTGGTTCTTAACGATTGCTGGCTGCTCATTCTCGGCAGGTCCCGAAGGCGTCGGGAATGACGGCCAACCACGTCGGCGAGAATTCATGCGCGTTTTTTTCCGCGCGCTGGCAAAGCCGATGGCCGCCGTTCTCTTACTCAGGCGGGCTGGCAAGTCGCGCGAGCAGGTCGCGCATCCTGTCGGGCACGGGAGCGGACAGGCAGTCCCCGTACAAATCTCGCAGTTCGACCGTCATCGTGACGTTAAAACCGAGCAGTGACAAAGGGCAGGCGGCGTCCTTTCGTCTGTCGCGAAGCATTCGCCGCCGGTCTCCCGCCACGCTCTGTCCGGTCTTGCTGTCCATTTTCCAAGCTCTTGGAGGTCGGTCGCGCCCGGCGACTCCACGCCCGCGGCGGGCGAACGATTGTCGTTCCCGCATCCAACAATATGGCGGGTCGAATTGTTCCGTAGGAGGATGATAAACTTATTCTTCGTTCTGGAGCCGGCGGAAGCGGAACCATGCGCTGCAAACAGAGTTGACTCGAGATGTCCTGATTGGGGGTGATCCGGGATGGCGCCGCGGTCCTTCTGGAAAGGCTATCTGAAGCTTTCGCTCGTAACCTGCCCGGTTGCGATGACGCCGGCTGTCACTGAAGGCGAAAAGCTCCGCTTCCATATCCTTAATCGAAACACGGGCAATCGGGTCGTCAGCCAATATGTCGACTCCCTCTCCGGCGCGCCGGTTGGCGAAGCCGACGCTGCAAAAGGCTATCCGCGCGACGAAAATGATTACGTGCTGATTGAGGATGAGGAGCTTGAAGCGCTCAACCTCGACAGTACGCGAACGATCGATATCGACGCCTTCGCCGCGGCGGACAGCGTCGACTGGATCTGGCTCGACAAGCCGCATTACCTCATTCCCGACGACCCGATCGGCGTCGAGGCTTTTGCCGTGATCCGCCAGGCGATGAAGGCGACGAATACGGTCGGCCTGTCGCGACTGGCGATCTATCGGCGGGAGCGCGCGGTGATGGTCGAGCCGCGCGACAAGGGACTCGTGTTGTGGACGCTGCGTTTCGCCGACGAAGTGCGCGATCAGAAGGATTATCTCGACAACATCCACGCCGAGGCGCCGAATGCGAAAGCGCTCGGCCTGATTTCAAAGTTGATCGAGGAGCGCAAGAGTCATTGGGATCCTTCGATGGTCCAAGACCCGGTTCAAACTCATCTACTCGACATCATTGCTGGAAAGAAGAGGCGAAGGCCCGCGCGCGGCAGGAAGCAGGCGCCGGCGAGTCCCGACAATGTCGTCAATATCATGGATGCGCTGCGTAAGAGCATCGATGCGGAGAGGGGCGGCGGCAAGCGTCGTTAGGCCTTCTTCTTTGCGCGAGATTTTCCCCTTTCGATCGGCGCCGCCGCCTGTCGAAAGTCGGCCCAAGGATCGCTCTTTAGGGAATCAAGGCGCGCCAGAGTCTTGGCGATGGTGAAATAGGCGGGTCCGATCGCCGTGCTGAGCTCGTTCCAGGCGAGCGGAACCGAGACGGGCGCGCCGGGACGCGCGCGCGGCGAATAAGCGGCGACGGCGGTCGCGCCGCGCTGATTGCGCAGATAGTCGACGAGTATCTTGCCCCGGCGTTTCGACTTCGCGATCGTCGAAACGAATTTGCCGGGGCTATCCTTCGCCATGGCGTCGGCGATGCTTTTGGCGAAGGCCTTCGCTTGCGGCCATTCCGCTTTCGGCGTCACCGGCGCCAGCACATGCAGACCCTTTCCGCCCGATGTCTTGACGAAACCGGCGAGCCCGAACGCCCGAAGCCGGTCGCGCGTCTCTTCGGCCGCCGCGATGACCGACTCCCACGCGACGTTCTCTCCCGGATCGAGATCCATGATGATGACGTCGGGGCGCTCCCAATCCGACGCGCTCGAGCCCCAGGGGTGAATCTCCATGGCCGCCGACTGAACCAGCGCGATCAGTCCGTTCAGGTCCTTGATGCTGAGTAGGGGCTCTTCTTTCGACCCTTTTGGATCATTGATGAGAATGATGTTGGGATCGATGGATTTCCACGGATGCTTCTGGAAGAATTTCTCTCCATCAATGCCGTTCGGACAGCGTAGCAGCGACAGCGGACGATCGACGATGAAGGGGGCGATGTAGCGCCAAACTTCCGCGTAATAGTCCGCCAGCCCTTGCTTGGTGACGCCTTCCTGTGGCCAATAGAGGCGATCCGGATGGGTGAGACTCACGGCGCTTATCTCCGCTTTCGTTGCGGACCGTGTGGCTGGCGGCGCTTGCTCGCGTATCACGTCGCGCGCCTTCTTGTCTTCGCGCAGGCCGCGAAAGGAAGCATGGCGAAGCAGATGATCGGCCGTCCAGCCGCGAAATTCGACCTCCGCCACCAACGCCGGACGCACATAGCGCACATGGCGCGCCGCCTCGGCGCCGAGGCGCGCGCCAAAGGGACTCGACGATAGGCGCAGGGGATCGAGCTTAGCGAAAAGATCATGCGCCATGTCGGTGGCAAATCCCGTCCCGACGCGGCCGACATGGCGCAGAACGCCGCGCTGATAAACGCCGAGCACAAGCGCGCCGATCGCCCGTCGCGATACCGTCGACGGCGTATAGCCGGCAATGACGAATTCCTGCCGCGCGAAACATTTGGCCTTGATCCAGCTCTTGACGCGGCCGGAGCGATAAAGTGAGTCGCGCCGCTTCGACACCACGCCTTCGAGACCGAGCCGGCAGGCGTGCGCCAGCACGACCGCGCCACTCTCGTCGAAATGAGCGCTGAAGCGAAGCTTGGCGTCGATCTCGTCGCCGAGCAGTCGCGCCAGCGCCGCCTTGCGTTCGAGCAGAGTCGCGCCGCGCAAATCATAGCCGTCGAGATGGAGCACATCGAAGGCCCAATAGACGAAGCGGTTGCTGCGTCCTTCGCTCAAATCCGCCTGAAGCGCCGAGAAGTCGGAGACGCCCGAATGCGTCTCGACGACGATTTCGCCGTCGATGAGCGCCGAACCGAGCGGCAACGCCCGCAGCGCTGCGACGATCTCGTCTCCGAACTTCTTCGTCCAGTCGAGGCCGCCGCGCGAGAGCAGGCGCACGCGTCCCGCTTCAACGCGCGCCTGAATCCGATAGCCGTCGAATTTGATTTCGTGAACCCAGTCCTTACCCGACGGCGCCGCGCCGGCGGTCGCCTGCATCGGCGCGACGAAATCCGGCAACTGCGCCTTCTTCGCGCCCTTTAAGGGTGACGGCGATAACTGCGGCGCGAGCGCTTGGCGCGTCGAGGCGGCGCTCATTTTAACCGACTGCGATGTCGCCGCCTGAGTTGGCGCGGCGGCTTTCATTTCGGGCCGCTTCGAGTCGCCCGCCGCGAGATCGCCGATCATTCGTCCAGTCTTCGCCGAGCGCGGCATTTCTTTCAGGATGTCTTCGTCTTCAGGCGTTCGCGCGAATTTATCCTCGCCTTTGATCAGCAGCCAATTGTCGCGCTTCTCGCGCGGCTGTCGCGCCATGCGCACAAGATGCCAGCGGCCGCCAAGCTTCTTGCCCTTCAATTCGAAATCGAGATGGCCCTTGGCGAGGCCCTTGCGCGGATCGCCGTCCGGAATCCAGACGCCTTTGTCCCAGACGATCACTTTTCCGGCGCCATATTGACCCTCGGGGATGAGGCCTTCGAAATTGCGATAGTCGAGAGGATGATCCTCGACCTGAACGGCGAGCCGCTTTTCGCCGGGCACGAGGCTCGGCCCTCTCGTCACCGCCCAACTCTTCAAAACGCCGTCCATCTCCAGGCGAAGGTCGTAATGCAGCCGCCGCGCGGCATGTTTTTGGACGACGAATCTGCTGCCGCTCTTTCGAGCGCCGCGCCCCTGCGGCTCGCGGGTCGCCGAGAAATCGCGCTTCCTGCGATAATCGGCGAGCGACATGCGCGGTCAGCTCGCTTTCCGGCGCGTTGCAGCGCTCCGGGCCTTGCGCGCCGACGTCGCGCGCTTGCGGGTCGCAGGCCTGGCCGCTTTTTCCGAAAGCGCCGCGCTCTCACGCAACGCGTCAAGCAGATTGACGACCTTGGCGTCGCGCGCCTTGCACGGTTGCGCGATCGCCTTGCCTTCGAGTTTCGCCTTCACGAATTCGGCGAGCGCCTGTTCATAGCGGTCTTCGAACTTGGACGGATCGAAGGTTCCTCGCTTCGTATCGATAATATGCTTGGCGAGCTTTAGCATCTCGCCCTCGATCTTGATCTCGGGAATTTCGTCAAACGCCTGCTGCGCGGCCCGCACTTGATAATCAAAATTCAATGTGATCGCGAGCAGTCCGTCGCCATAGGCGCGGATCAGAACGGTACGCGCGCGCCTGAACAGCGTCGCTTTGGCGATCGCCGCGACTTTATTGTTGCGCAGGCCTTCGCGTATCAGCACGTAGAGTTCGTTCGCATCGCTTTGCGATGGAGCGAGATAGTAAGGCTTGTCGAAATAGACAGTGTCGATTTCGCCCCAATCCAGGAAAGCCTCGATTTTCAGGGTCTTGTCGCTCTGCGGCCACGCCTGCGCCATCTCTTCGGGTTCGAGAACGACATAGTCGTTCATGTCGACTTCATAACCTTTGACTTGATCGTCGGAATCGACCGGCGCGCCGGTTTCGCTGTCGACGAACGTCCGTCGCACGCGATGGCCGGTCGCCCGGTTGATCGTATGGAAGGCGATTCTGTCGGATGTCGAAGTCGCCGAATAGAGCGCGACTGGACAGGCGACCTCGGCGATCTTGAGAGAGCCCTTCCAGTTCGCTCTCGGCGGCAACGCATACCTCTTACGCTTGCGGGGCCATAGGTTACGGCGGTCGCATTACGCTTCCGGCGTTTTTGTCCTGTCAAGCTTTTCGGCAAGTTTCGCGGCGGCCAACAAGCCCAGAGCGGCGCCGATGATCAGATGGAGATGAGGTCCAACCCGTTCGACGACGGCCTTGGCCGCGACCGGCGCGAGCGACCCGATCGACTTGACCATCTCGCTATCCGCCTTGAGAAACTGCTCGGCGAGCGAAAGCGCTGAGAAGCTCCTGGCTTCGAGCTCGGCCGCCGCTGCAGGCGTTTCGACCGCGCTGAATTGCCGGCTGGCGGTTGCGAAATAAACGACGATGGCGGCGATGAGAAAGGCGCCGGCGATCACGAGATTTCCCGCGATTTCACCCCAGGTCGCGGTCGCGAAGGCATGGGCGGCGGCTGTGGCGAAGCCAAGAGCAAACAAAGCCAGGACGAAAACGACCGTAAAACGCGGCGCTCTGCGCGTCGCTTTCTCGATTGTTTCGTCAACCCGGTGGAATATCGGATCCAGGAACATGCTCATCGCCTAAAGATCAGCCACGGCCCCTCCACATCGCACCGACCACAAATCCCCCGGCGATAGCGAGCAACAGCGCGGTTAACGGCTGCTCCCGAACCGTATCCTCGACCGTCGCTCGTAAACCGTCGGTCGCGCTTTTTGCTTTTTCTGCGACGTCTCGCGACTGCTGGGCCACTGTCGCCAGAGCCGCCTCGGCGTTGTCCATCGTCTTGTCTACTTTTGCGCTCACGTCTTCCGCGAGAGAAGCGGCCTTAGAGCGGTTTCTTCTCAAAGCGGCTCATAGCCCGCAGCGGCGGAGTAGTTGGCGCATTCGGTTGGCGTGAACTCATTGAGTAAAGCGCCGATCCTGTTCCACAAGGCGTCGATGTTGCGTTCGGCGGCCTTGCGCAGAAGCGCCTTGAGCTTTGAGAAGGCCTTTTCAATCGGGTTGAAGTCAGGGCTGTAGGGCGGCAGATAAAGCAGCGTCGCGCCGGCGGCCTCGATCGCGCTGCGCACGCCCACGCCCTTGTGGCTCCCGAGATTGTCCATCACGACGACGTCGCCCGGCGAGAGCGTGGGAACCAGAACTTGATCGACATAGGCCTGGAACCAGACGCCGTTGATCGGGCCGTCGAGGACCATCGGCGCCGTGAGGCCACAGAGGCGCAACCCGGCGACGAAGGTCGTGGTTTTCCAGTGTCCGTGCGGAACGCTGGCGCGCAACCTTTCGCCTCTCGGCGCACGTCCATTCTTGCGGGCCATGTTCGTGCTCGCCCAGGTCTCGTCGATGAACACAAGCTTTTCCGGATCGAGATCGAGTTGATTCTCGAACCACGCCTCCCGGCGCTTCAGGATGTCCGGCCGGTCTTGCTCGCTCGCATGGGCGGTCTTTTTTTCCAGGTGATGTTGTGACGGGCGAAGAAGCGCCACAGCGCGCCAATGCTAAAGCTGTGGCCCCGCTCGGCAAGCTGCGCGGAGAGTTCCTTCAGCGTGATGTCGCAAGTCTCCTCGACAAGCGAGAGGATCAGGCTCTTTTGTGCGTCGATGCGCGCCGACCAGCGGTCGCCCCCGCGTTTGTAGGAGGCCGGGCTGCCGGTCTCATTCTGCCGTTGACACCATCGGACCGCGCTGGCCGCGGAGACGCCAAAACGTTCCGCCGCCTGCCGCCGAGACATGCCGCCAGAAACGGCGGCCACTACCCGTTCCCGAAGATCGAGCGAAAGGGTCTTCTTCGACATGCCTGCCAGCCTCCTTCGCCAGCAGGAAGTTTGAATCAGACCAAAGACGATTCGGGAATCTGGAGGGTTATGTGAGGTCCGCGGCGCGATGCTGCGACTTCCGAGATGCGGACGTCACATAAGCCGGATTGAACGAAGGCACGCGGGTCGTTAGCCACTATGGGGAAAGCGCGT
>Ga0233425_10007092_pt1 | contig 15993 bp, 11 predicted proteins | sample Watercolumn_Towu_2_FD_181712 | JGI IMG/M metagenome (GOLD analysis project Ga0233425, IMG submission 181712) | Freshwater microbial communities from Lake Towuti, South Sulawesi, Indonesia - Watercolumn_Towuti2014_140_MG | ecosystem: Environmental > Aquatic > Freshwater > Lake | place...
GCGCCTCCACCGCGAGCCCTCCGCAGGCGTCGACCAGAAGAAGCTCTCGCGCTTCGTGGCGGACTGCGAGCTCAAGTTCGTGGGGCGGGTCGAGAACGTGAAGGTGCGCTGGTCGCCGGGGCAAGCGTGGGTCCAGGAAGGCGCGGCCATGGTCGCGCGCCCGGTGAGCTGCTCGCTCAGCCCGGAGTGAGGCTGTGATAGCGTGGCGCCCATGCGCGCCGTCGCTTGGGCTTGTCTTTCGGTCGGACTGATCGCCTCGCATGCGCTCGCCCAGAGCGCCGCCCCGCCGAGCGGGACGGGAGCCCCTCCCGCTCCCAGCGCGAGCGAAGCACCCCCGCCCCCCGCACCGCCGCCGGCGACCACGGAGCCGCCGCCCCCAGCGCCCACGGCTCCGCCCCCAGCGCCCGCGCCGCCGCCGGGCGCCGCGCCGCCGCTGCCTCCCGGCGCCGCGCCACCACCGGGCGCAGCGCCGCAGCCCTACCCTCCACCCCCCGGCTACTACTATCCGCCTCCGGGATACGCCTACCCGCCAGGCTACGCCTACCCGCCAGGCTACGCGTACCCACCGGGCTACACCTACCCGCCGAGCTACGTGCAGCCGCCCCCGCCGGAGAAGAAGCCCGACCCGAGCGAGCGCAATCACGACGGTTTCTACCTGCGCATGGGCATGGGCGCGGGGTACGGGCGCGTGGTCGCCGAGGGCTCGGACGTGAAGGCCACGTACTCCGGCTTCGGTCCCGTCTTCGAGCTGATGTTCGGCGGTACCATCGGCAGCGGCTTCGTGCTCGGCGGAGGCCTGATGGGTCACGACGTCAGCGAGCCGGATCTCGAGGTCGAGACCGGCGACGTGAGCGTGAGCGGCACGGTCGAGAACGAATCGCTGGGCATCCTGCTGATCGGCGCGTTCATCGACTGGTTCCCGGACCCAAAGGGCGGTGGTCACTTCGGCGTCGCGCTGGGCCCCGCGGAGGTCGGGCTGCAAGACGAGGACGGGCAGTCGTCGGACGGGCTCGGCGGCTCCCTGTTCGGGGGCTACGACTTCTGGGTGGGGGACCAGTGGTCGCTGGGGGTCCAGGCTCGCGTCGTCGCCGCCGCGACGGAGCACCGCAGGAACGACATCGATTTCGAGAACACCGCGACGAGCTTCCAGCTGCTGTTCACGGCGCTGAACCACTGAAGCCGAGCTTTCAGCCAACTTTCATTCCGAGGCCCCTGCGCGCCGCTACTTTGGGCGAGGAGGCTCGGACATGCTGCGTTTCACCGTCGTATTGGGGCTCTTGGGGCTGGCGTCGGCGTGGGCGATGGGCTGCAGCGCGGCTCCGGGCGGGCCGCTCGGGGGCGGCGCGGACCCGGGACCCAGCGCCGGGACCGGCGCGGGCGCCAGCAGCGGCTCCGGCGGCGCTGGCGCCGGGGGCGGCGTGGGGTCGGGCGGATCCCTCAACATCGACGCCGGCCCCGAGAGCGGACCGCCCAGCGACCCGTGCGACCCGAACCAGCCGAATTCGTCCTACGTAGGTTGCGACTTCTGGCCCACCGTGACCAGCAACAGTGTCTGGGAGGCCTTCGACTTCGCGGTGGTGGTGGCCAACGCCGGCGACCAGGTGGCGGACATCACGATTTCGCGCGGCTCCACGCCGATCGCCACCGGCAGCGTTCAGCCGAAAGGGCTCGCCAAGTTCCACCTGCCCTGGGTCCCCGAGCTCAAGGGCGGACAGGGCAACACCTGCGGCACGCTGGGACCCGCGCTCGAGTCGCCCTTCGTGGAGCAGGGCGCCTACCACCTGACCAGCACCGCCGCCGTCTCGGTCTACCAGTTCAACCCGCTGGAGTACGCCAGCAAGGGCGGCCCCGCAGGCAAGGACTGGAGCTCGTGCCTGGGACTCCAGCCTTGCTTCACCAACCAGAACCAACCCATCGGCTGCTTCTCGTTCACCAACGACGCCTCGCTGCTCCTGCCCAGCAACGCTTGGACCGGGAACTACCGAGTGATGGGGCAGAAGAACCACAAGTCGGGGAACTTCGTGTCCATTACGGCCGCGACCGACGCCACTCAGGTCACCATCACGCTGTCGAAGACCGCCAACATGATCGCGGGCAACAAGGTCAGCCAGGCCAGCGCCGGCCAGACCGTGAGCGTCGCCATGAACCGAGGCGACGTGCTCCAGCTGGTCGGCGAAGTGAAGTCGGATTTCTCGGGCAGCCTGATCGCCGCCGACCACCCCGTGCAGGTCATCTCCGGCGTGCGCTGCACCGAGGAGCCGGCGGGGACGCCGGCCTGCGACCACCTGGAAGAGACCGTGCTCCCCGCGGAGACCCTGGGCAAGCGCTACGCCGTGACCGCGCCGACCTCGCCGCTCGGCACGGTACCCGGGCACCGCGTGCGCCTCTACGGCAACGTGGACCAGACCAAGCTGACTTACCCGGGCGGCGCTCCGCCCGGCGCACCCAGCGTCATCGGCGCCGGAGAGGTGGTCGATCTCGAGCACGTGAAAGTCGACTTCGAGGTGGTCGGCTCCGCGCCCTTCGGAGTGGGGTCGTTCATGCTCGGCGGAGCCATCCAGGATCCACCCACCAGCGCCGACGACGAGGACTACCGCGGCGACCCGTCGCAGACGTTCATGATCCCGGTGGAGCAGTTCCGCAAGACCTACGTGTTCCTCGCCCCCGACGACTACGACGTGAGCTACGTCGACGTCGTGATGCCGCTGGATGCCAAGGTCGAAATCGACGGCCAGGCCATCACCGAGGCGCCCACACCCGTGGGCACCGAGCTCGGTGTGGCGCGCGTGAAGCTCGGCGCGGGCGAAGGCGGCGCCCACGTCCTCAGCGCGACCAAGCCGGTGGGCATCCAGGTCATGGGCTACGGCAGCTACACCAGCTACCACTACCCGGGCGGCTCGAACTTGGAGCGCATCGCGCCGCCGCCGGTGAAGTGAGGTCCCCCCTCAGCTGGGCTTCGCGGCGACCACGTCGTCGAACATGCCCTCGTAGAGCGCGCCGGTGAGGTAGCGCTCGCCGGAGTCGGGCAAGACGACGACGATGGTCTTGCCAGCCCACTTCGCGTCGTTCGCCAGGCGGGCGGCCACCGCCATGGCGGCGCCGCAGGAGATGCCCGCGAGGATGCCCTCCTCCTTCGCCAAGCGACGCGCCATCTCGATGGCCTCTTCGTTGGTGACCTGCTCGACCTGATCGACGAACCCGAGGTCCAGGTTCTTCGGTACGAAGCCCGCGCCGATGCCTTGGATCTTGTGCGGCGACGGCGCGGGCGCCTCGCCCGCGAGCGTCTGCGAGATGACCGGGGAGGCCTTGGGCTCCACCGCGACCGAGTGGAGCGCCTTGCCCTTCACCTTCTCGAAGTAGCGGCTCACGCCGGTGAGGGTCCCTCCAGTACCGACGCCGGCCACCAGCACGTCGACGTTCCCGTCGGTGTCGTCCCAGATCTCGGGGCCGGTCGTGGTCTCGTGGATGGCCGGGTTGGCCGGGTTCTCGAACTGCCGCATGGGGACGTAGCGCTCGGGCTCGCTCTGCAGGAGCTCCTCGGCCTTGGCGATGGCGCCCTTCATTCCCTGGGCGCCCGGGGTGAGCACCAACTTGGCGCCGAAGGCCACCAACACCTTGCGACGCTCCAGGCTCATGGTCTCGGGCATCGTCAGCACGCACTCGATGCCCCGCGACGCCGCGGCGAACGCCAGCGCGATCCCGGTGTTGCCGCTGGTCGCCTCGACGATGGCCTTGCCGGGCCCGAGCAGGCCGCGCTTCTCGGCGTCCCACACCATCGCCGCCCCGATGCGGCACTTCACCGAGTACGCCGGGTTCCGGCCTTCGATCTTCGCGAGCACCGTCGCCGGAGCACCGGCGGCGATACGGCTGACGCGCACCAGCGGCGTGCGCCCGATGGTCTGGGAGTTGTCCTCGAATAGCTTGGCCATGAGCGGACGCTAGCAGCGTGCGCCGCCGGCGTCAGCGACAGCAGCGCACCGCGGCGAGGTCGCCCAGCGCTGACGAGAGCGCGGCCGGCGTCAGGAACGAACGATGTCGGCAGTCCACGGTCCAAGGGTCACGGAGCGCGTCGTTGGGGCCGGCGAGCAGCAGCGACTTCGCCGAGGCCTGCGCAACGATTTCGCTGCGCCCGGTGATCAGCCCGCGGACTTCGCTGCGCTTGTCCGCGGCGACCGTGGGTTCGCGGGGCGGGGGCGCGCCCGCGGCGCGCTCGCGCTCGGCCCGGGCCACGAAGGCGTAGTTGGTGGACGTCTTCCTGCCCGGCTCGACCTCGAGGGGGTACGTGCAAGCGCAGGCCAGGTACCACTCGTCCGACGTGCAGACGCGCTTGCCGGCCCGCTCGCACGCCTCGGCGGGGCGCGTACCCGTCGGCACCGGTGTCTCGTCCAGGTCCATGCCGAAGCTCGCGTCGCGGAGCTGGAACGTGGCCGTACGCGCCACCCAGTCCACGCCGGGCTCGACGCCGCCGCAGACCTCCGTCGGCGCTCCGAGCCGGGGTGACCGACGCTCGAGCACGACCTGAGCGCCGGCGGTCAGGGCGGCCATGCAGAGCGCGCTCGCGATCATGGCGACCAGCAGCGCGGAGAGCCGTGGCCGTTCGAGCGGAGCCTCGTCGAGGGCCGCAAAGGGCAGAAGCTCGCGCAGCCCACCGAGCTGGACCAACACGCCCAACACGGCGAACGCCACGACCAGGAGCGGGGCGAAGAGCGCGAGCGCCCCCAGGAGCCCGAGCACCAGCGCGCGGGAGCGCAGCCGACCGAGCCAGCGATGCAACACGGCGCCACCGTCCACGACGAACAGCGGGCAGAGCGCGAGCATCAAGAGCTCCACCCCACGGCCCACGGGGTGCGCCGAGGGGACGAGCTCACTCGCGAGCCCGAGGAGCGCGAAGCCCGCCGCGAAGGCCCGCGGTGCGGGCAAGAGCCCTGCGCCCGGAAGCGGCAGCGGGCGCTGCGACAGGTACGCGCCGGCATACGCAGCGAAGGCGAAGCTCGCGAGCGTCAGCCACAAGAGCAGATGACGGGAGAGCCCGTTCGCGACCGCGTGGACGGCCCAGGCGGGGTCCGCGTGGCGAGACACGCCTTCGGCGAGCGGCAGGGCGAGCTGCGCGAGCTGATCGTGGAGCGCGAACGCGAACGCCGTCGATGCGCGGCCGCCGTCGAGCACGCCGCGCCCGCGGGCGTACAGGTACGCCGCGCCGAAGAGCGCGAGGTAGAGCTGCAGCAGGGCGAGGCGACGCCGCAACGCTCCGCCACGTTCGTCGAGCGCGGCGCCGAGGAGGGACCACGCCGTGACGCTGAAGCCCGCGCCGGTGAGCACCCACCCGGTCTGCAAGACGAACATCGCGGCAAGCCCGGCGAGGGTCACGCCGAGCCAGAGCAGCGAGCGCCAGAGCGGTGGCTCGTCGGAGCCGAGCCGGTCCCCGACCCGGCGTGCGAGCCAGAGCACGAGCGCGAGGCCCAGCGTCGAGCCGAGCGCGCTCGCCGAGACCCAAAAGCCGCTCACGATCGCACCTCGAGCGCGCCGGACGCGCCATCGACCCGCAGCGTGTGCCCGAGCGGCAAGCTCGTCACCGGCAGGCGTTGTACCGTCAGTACCGTCGGCACGCCGAGCTCGCGCGCGAGCTGGGCCATGGGCGACAGCGCGCCGCCGCCGGTCAGTACCAACGCGCCGGCGTTCAGCACGAACCATGCGTGGTCGGGTCGGCCGTCGGGAAGCGCGATCACCGCGCCGCCGGGGAGCACGTTGCGCGACTCGGTGGGCGCGACGGCCGGGCCCTCCGCGCTGCCGCTGACCAGGCCCACGACCGCTCGCGCGGAGTCCGCCAAGGAGAGCAGCGTGTCCGGCGGGGGCGGCTCGACCAGGCGCTCCGGGGTCTCCATCAGGTGGCGCGCCTCGAAGCCGAGGCGCTCCTCGTCCCACGCCGCCCCCAGGGTCTCGCGCTCACCGGGTGAGGTCACCCAGCGCTCCATCTCTTCGAGGCCTGCGTACAGATGGCGCTCGCCGACGAACACTCCGCTCCAGTCCGTGGCGCCACGCGCCACGACCTGCGCCGCGAAGTCGCGCACGGCCTTCTCGCTCTCTTCCAAGTGCCGCTTGGCACGCTCGCTCTCTTCCGAGCAGCGCGTGGCGCCGCGGGCGAGCACCGGCTTCAGGCGCTGATGGACGCGCGGCACGGGCTCGCCGGTGGCACCGTCGGAGAGCATGCCGATCACGGCCTCGATGAGCCAGCGCCAGAGGCCGAGCGCGACGTGCTCGCGTGTGAGCGGCAAGAGCACGCGCGCCTGCCAGGCTTTGAGCTTCTTGAAGCTCATGGGCACGTCCTGCTCGAGCTCGGGTGGCTTCGCGAACGGACGCCGCGGCACCGGCCGCGAGAGCGCGAACAGCCGCCAGATGGGCTCGGAGAGCAGCACCTCCACCGCGAGGCGGCCCAAGGCGCGGCGCAACACCTCGACGTTCAGATAACGCACGCCCTCTTCGAAGCGGACGTCGCCGGGGCTGACCACCGCGAGGCCCTTGAGCGCGTCGTTGGCGCCGTCCACCAGCGCGCTCGCGTCGCCGAAGGTCTCGCAGACGAAGCGCGGCTGGCGCGTGAACAGGGCGTCGAGAGGCCCGCCGCTCGAGACCCAAGTGGTGCGCTCCTCGGTCTTCACGCGGCGCACCGACTGCACCCAGAGCTGCCCCGCCTCGACGGCGAACTGGACGAGCACGGTTCCGCCGAGCTCGTGGTCGAGGGCCACCACCAGTGCGGCGAGGCGGTTCATCCAGCTCGGGGTGGCGTCCAGGGGGACGTCCGGCGCCACGGCCAGCACCGTCCCGTCGACCAGGTCGTAGCTCACGGTCATGGTCGGCGCGCGCCGCTTGGCGAAGTCGATGAGGATGGAGTCCGCACGGCCGTCGAGCCCCCGCGACTGCGCGACCCCGCTCAAGTCTCCGTCGATCTGCCGCTGCAGGACCACCGAACGGTGGAGCGTCGCCACTTGGCGCATGCGCCGCCGGTAGTCGAGCGCGGCCGGCGAGTCGCCGGACTCGACGACTCGTCCCACGGCCGCGGCGAGCCCGTGGGGGTTCGACGGCTCCAGGTCGCCGACGCTGCTGAACACGCCAGGGTAGGTGGCGGCCGGGTCGGGCCCGCGGAACGAAGGGCGAACCAACACCTTGCCGCCCTCGGAGCGATGCAGAAACGCCTGAAGCGGCCCCAGCGCGCCCTTGGGCAAGAAGTCCATGGGGTCGGCGCCACGTCGAGCCCCGCGCATCTCCCTCAGCCAGATCTCCGTGAGCTCCCCCGTGAGCACGAGCGTGTCGGGCACGGGCAGGCCGAGCGCGACCGCGCGCGCCAGCGTCTGCGCTTCGCCGCCGATGCGATCGAGCGCCACCCGGCGGCTGGCCGCGAGCGCGCGGATGTCCGCAGCCCAGCGCGGGTCATGGCGCGCGGCACGCGCGCGGAGCACCCCCTCGACGACTGCGACACCAGCTGCGGAGAGGAGCGCGCTGCCGATGCCGCCGACCAGGGGCCCGCCGCCGAAGGCCCCGGACACGGCGAACGACAGGGCGGACGCGGTGGCGACGACCACGGCGTAGCTCACGCAGAGGAGCACGGCGGCGAGGGGGAACGCGCCCAGGAACGGGACCACCTATGCGGCCCCCCATGTGCCTAGCCGGCCTCGCCGGTCGTTCGCGGCGGGGCTCCGCCCCGCCCCCCACGCAGTGACCCCGCGAACCGAGCAGCGCGAGGTCGGCGCCGGAGGCGCCGGGGCCCCGCGCCGCAGCTGTTCCATCCTGCTCGCCTATTCGACGTCAGCAGGACTGTCAAAAAAGCGGCGCAGCCGGCTTCGAAGCGAGCGAGGGCGCCCACCGGGGGGCGCCCTCGGCCTCACGCTCGGGTCACTTCGGCGCGCGCTTCTGCTGGCGCTCGACCTTGGCGATCAGGCCGTCCACGGCCTTCACGTCCACGCCGGCCTGCGAGCGCTGGGCGCGCAGGAGGTCCAGCGTCTCCGGGTGCTCGACGACGAGCACGGACTCACCCACCAGCGTCCGCAAGGCACCCTTGGCGCGCCCGTAACGCGGCACCAGCGCGTCCGCACACACCTTGCGCACCTCGAGGGCCGTCGCGGCAGCCTTCGGGCCGCGGGACTTCCAGGCCCAGCTCGAGCCGATGGTGCCGAGGGCGGTCGCGGCGGCCTCCGCCACCGCGCTGTCCTTGGTGGTGGCGAGGATCTGCGCCACGTGCTTGGCCGCCTCGAGCCGCAGCATCTCGCCGAGGCCGTGGACCGCGGCGAGCTCCAGCGGATCGCCGCTCTTGGCGTGACCCGTGAGGAGCTTCAGCTCCGCGTCACCACCGATGCGCCCCGCGGCTCGCGCCGCCGCCAGACGCACCGCCGGTCGAATCGAGCTCGACTCGAAGATGGCGCCCACGACCGCGCTGGCCCGCGCGTCGCGGATCACGCCGACGGCCTCGAGCAGGCCCACGGCCAGCGCGTCCCACTCCGCGTCGGTCAGCTTGCCGCGCTCCGGCGCCTGGAACGCCAGCGCCTCGAGCATGGGCAGGAGAGCCGCCTTGCCCAGCCCGCGGAGCTCACGCGACGTGGTGGGCATGGGGTTGCGGAACTTGCCGTAGACCTCGGGGCGATGACCCCTGACGTTCTTCACGGCGGCGAACACCTTCGGGTTCTGAACGCGCGCAGCGGCGATGTCGTTCTCGAGCTTCGCCCGCGCCTCGCTGCTCAGGGCGGACGGCGCGATGCTGATGCCGTCGGCGAAGGCCGCGGGGGCGACGAGCAAGCAGAAGCTCCCGAGCAGGGTTCCAACCAAGTTCTTACGCGCGCTCATTTGCCACTCTCCCACCAGAAACCAGCCGCGAACGGAGCGGCGGCGCTCGCGTTCGTGGCGCAGTGAACCTCGCCCAGCGAGACGTGATAGACCCAGTCGTCGGTGAAGTGGACCTGCAGCCCCTGGCCCTGGGAGCCGAGCTGGTTGGTCGGTCCTTCCAGCACCGAGCGGATGTAGACCTCGAAGGGATCGCTTCCGCCGATGTCGGGCCCGAAGGGCTTGGCGATGTCGGCCACGTCGCCGAGCATGCGCATGTTCACGGTGCCCACGTTCCACGCCACCTTCTCGTTGCTGCCGAGGTCTTCGAACCAGGTCGGCATGTCGATGATGTCGGCGTCGGTCAGGCCCGTCTCGGCCTTCAGCTGATCGATGTGCCCCTGGATCTTGGCTTCGGCGACCTGGCTCCATTGCATGAGCTGCGTGTCGGCGAGCGCCTCGTCGACCGACTTCTCGAAGTCGCCGCCGCCGCTCGGGAGGCCCTGATGCAGGACTGCCGCGCCGTTGCCCTTGGCCTTCATTTCTTCGAGCATCTTGGTCATCAGGGCGGGCGAGGCGACCAGGAGCTTCCAGCCGAGCGCGGTCTTGGCCGGCACGAAGTGGAAGAACTCGTCCACGTGCTCGACGGCGAGCCAGGTCGTGTCGAGCACGATGGGCGGGCCTTGCACGCCCTGCGCGGTGTAGAAGTCCACCGTGTCGGCCATGACCTTGTTGCCGTGGATGATGCGGCCGAGCTTGTAGTCCTTGTGCGGCGGGACGAGGTCATGGTTGCCGTGGGAGTCCTGGGTGTTCCCGGACTGGAAGCGCTCCGGGTTGTAGAACTCGGCGGCCCCGCGATCCGGCCCGAGCGCGGCCGGGGGGCGGCCCTTCTCCGGGTTGCCCCAGATCCAGCGCGTCGGGTGGTAGTCCTTGACCACCTCGGGGGACGAGCCCTGCGGCGGCCTACCCCAGGGACGCGGGTTGAAGATGCGCATGCCCTGCACGGTGCCGTTCGGGCCGGGGAAGCCCGTCCAGCCGGTCTGGAAGAAGTCCTCCGTCCAGATGTCTTTCCAGCCCCCGGGCTGATCCGGCGTGTCGGCGTAGGGCGTGTAACCCACCTTCGCGGCCTGCGACGCGGCGTTGTTACCCTCGACCAACGGCGGGTAGTACTCGGAGGAGTAGAGCGTGTCGTGGAAGCCCAGGCTGCCGAACATCATCCACGGCGCCACGCGCAGCTTCACCTTGTCGAGCCCGTCGGGAACGTCCTTGGTCGCGTAGCGCTTGCCCGTGGTGCCCTGCTCGACCGCGAAGGTCAGGTCCACGTAGCCGTTCCATAGTTGCTTCTTTGCGTCGTCCTGCGGATTCAGGCTGGCCATCGGCATGCCCTTGAAGCGCCGGCCCTCGATGCGGAAGGTCGCGCCGGCGACCACGTCCGGGTTCGGGAGGCGATACTCGAGCACGTAGCTGCAGTCCGCAGCCGAGGTGCACGGGCCCTTGCTGCCGAGCACCAGCACCGTGGTCCCGTCCGGGTTCTCACGGAAGATGCGTACGCTCTCGGCGGACTCGGCGTCGATGCGCACCACGCCCTCGCCGTCCTTCGGCACGTCGGGCCAGGCCGTCACCTTGAACACGGCCATGTCTGCCAGGTCGGCGGGGCCATTGACGACCTCGTCCTCGCAGTCGCGCTTGCCGTCGCCGTCGTCGTCGTCGAGGTTGGCGATGAAGGACGCGCCGATGGTGGCGTCCCACACCTCCTCGTTGTCGTTGTCGCCGACGGTGGCGTCGACCATGCCGTCCCGATTGCTGTCGGCGACGATGTCGATGATGTCTGGGGGAGGCGTGGTGCCCCCACCGGAGCTGTCGCTGCCGCAACCCACGACGCTCAAGGTGAAGATTCCGGAGGTAAGCCAACGAGCTCTGATCATGCGTTCGCTCCTCGCGTCGGACAGCGACGCGTCGCGGGGAGCCTGCCTCGGGACCGGGGGGTGGGCAACCCAATGTCGGATTTCTGCGCTGGGCGCGCAGGAACGCGCGGGGCTGCTAGCCTGCGCGCCCGGTGCCCGTCCTTAACGCACAGCGTCTAGAGAAGTCCTTCGGCGATCGACCGCTGTTCCGCGACGTGACCTTGACGATCGTCTCCGGAGAGCGGGTGGGTCTGGTCGGGAGGAACGGCGCGGGCAAGAGCACGCTCGCGCGCGTGCTGGCCGGGCTCGAGCCGAGCGACGCCGGCGAAGTCGCGCTCAGGCGCGGCGCGGAGGTCCGCTACCTGGCGCAGGCGCCGAGCTTCGAGCCCACGCGCACGCCCCGCGAGCTCGTCACCGAGGGCCTCGCGAGCTGGGCGCGTGCGAAGGCGCGTTATGACGAGCTCGGCGAGCGGATCGCGAAGGAGCCGGACCCCGAGCTCCTGGCCGAGCACGCCGAGCTGGCCCACGAGATCGAGCACCACGGCGGCTGGCAGCGCGACCACGAAGTGGACGCCATGCTGGGTCACGTCGGCATCGCCGAAGCCCGGCGCGACGACCCCATTGGGCAAATGAGCGGCGGCGAGCGGCGGCGCGTCGCGCTGGCGCAGATCCTGATCGCGCGCCCGGCCCTGGCCATCCTCGACGAGCCGACGAACCACCTGGACGTCGAGACCATCGACTGGCTGGAGCACTACCTGCTGGAGGAGCACCCCGGAGCCGTGCTGCTCGTCACCCACGACCGTTACCTGCTCGATCGCGTGTGCACGCGCACCCTGGAGCTCGAGCGCGGCACCCTGACCAGCTACGACGGCGGGTACGAGACCTACTTGGAGGCCAAGGCCGCGCGGCTCGCCCACGAAGAGCGCGTCGAGGCGAATCGGCAGAACTTCCTGCGCCGGGAGCTGGAGTGGCTGGCGCGCCAGCCCCAGGCGCGGACCACCAAGCAGAAGGCACGCATCGAGCGCGCCGAGGCCGCCAAGGCCGTCCAGGCGCCCGTGGCCGAGGAGACGGTCTCGCTCCGGCTGGAAGAGGCGCGCGCCGGCAAGACCGTGCTCGAGCTCGAGCACCTGTCGCTCGAGATCGGCGGTCAGGCGCTGATTCGCGACCTGACGCTGTACCTGCCGCAGGGGGAGCGCGTCGGCATCGTCGGCGCGAACGGCACGGGCAAGACGACGCTGCTCCGCGCCATCGCCGGAGAGCTCGCGCCGAGCGCCGGCCGGCTGACGCTGGGGCAGAACACCAAGGTCTCGTACTTCGATCAGGAGCGCTCCGGCCTCGAGCTCGACAAGAGCATCTTCGACAACATCGGCGACCAGGGGCGCTTCGAGCTCGGGGGTCAGGTGCTCGACACCCGCAGCTACCTCGAGCGCTTCCTGTTCGACAGCTACGAGCAGAGGAAGCGGGTCGGCGCTCTCTCTGGCGGTGAGCGCGCGCGCGTGGCGCTCGCCAAGGTGCTGCGCACCGCGACCAATCTGGTCCTCCTCGACGAGCCCACCAACGACCTCGACGTCGCGACGCTGGGCGCGCTCGAAGAGATGTTGCTCGGCTTCGGCGGCGCGGCGCTGGTGGTCACGCACGACCGCTGGTTCCTGGATCGGGTCGCGACCTCGCTGCTGGTCTTCGAGGGCGACGGTCGGGTCGTGCGCTACCCGGGCAACTACGAGACCTACCGGCGCCTAAAGGCGGCAGCACGCGCCGAACCGACCCAGGCGCCCGAGAAGAAGCCCGACCACCGCCCGAGCCAGAGGCCGGACAAACCCAAGGGCCTGACCTACGCCGAGCGCCTCGAGCTCGAGAAGCTGCCGGAGCGCATCGAGGTCGCAGAGTCCGAGGTCCGCGCGCTGGAGGCGAAGATCTCCGAGCCCGCGTTCTTCCGCGCCGACCCCGCCGAGGTGAAGCGCACGCTCGCCGAGCTCGACGCCAAGAAAGCCGAGGCGAGCGCGCTCTTGGCGCGCTGGGAGGAGCTGGAGACGAAGCTGGGGTGAGGCGCCCTACGCCGGCTCGTCCTCCGGCGGCGCGAGCTTGGTGAGGAGCTCCCCGTACAGCCGGCACACGTCCCCCGCCGTCAGGATGCCGGCAAGGCGGCCGTCCCTCACGACCAGCGCCGACCCGACGCGCCGCCGGGCCATTTCGATCACTACCTCGTCCATGCGCGCGTGCAGGTCGACGACGCAGAGCTCACTCTCGCACAGCTCGCGCAGCGGCGGCTCTCGCCCCGCGCCCGCGACGGTCGCGACCTCGAGGTCGCGCTCCGTGACGACGCCGACCAGCTCGCTGCCGTCCTTCACGGGCAGGTGACGAACGCCGTGCGCGAGCATCAGCTCGCGCGCCTGGGCCACCCCCTGCCCGACCTCGATGAAGTGCGGGAAGGGCGTCATCACGTCCTTCGCCTGGGGGATCCGCCGGTGCGGCACGCAGCGCTCCGCTCAGCCCTTGACGCTGCAGGTGAGCTCCTGGCTCACCAGCTCGTCGCCTTCCTTGCCGGCCTGGATGAACACGGCGAGGACCTTGCCACCGTCGAGCGCGAACAGGCGCGACTCCACCACGCCACCAGCGGTCCCGGCCACGTCGTAGGACTTGCCGGTCACCTTCATGTGCTCGTCCACGGGCAGCACCACGAGGCGCGCTTCGCGACGCTTGCCCGCGTGCATCATCAGCCAGCGCTGCGAGCCCGCGATGGCGAGGCTCGGCTCCGAGAGCGACGCGTCCACGCCGTCGATGGCGGGCTTGTCGAGGTTCGCCGGCAGGCCCTCGCCGAGCTTGCCGATACGGAGCTCGTGGTTGTCGCCGGTCACTTTGAAGGAGGTGAGCAGGAGCAGGTTGGAGCCGTCGGGGGTGAGCTCCACCATCCCGGGCCAACCGCCGCGGTAGCTCTTCACCTTGCCGGTGGGCTTGTGCTCCTTGCTGAGCACGAAACTGACCAGCGAGCCGCGGTAGCGCGCGGTGAGCACGATGGAGCCGTCCGCGCGCTCCCCGGCCGAAGGCGCCTCCCAGGTGTGGAGCTCCTTCGGCTCTTTCGGCAGCGGGACCGAGTCCAGCATGTAGTAGCCGCCGCTCGCGTTCGGCTGCACGAACAGGCGCATGCTCCACTTCACGCTGTCGTCGTCCTGCGGCTCGCCGTGGAGCTCTGAGCCGAGGCCCCAGACGTCGCCGTCGGCGTCGACGAAGGTGCGGCAATCGCGGATCTCGCGCAGCGCCTTCTTCTTGCCTTCTTTCTTGTCACCCTCGGCCTTGGCCTCGGGCGCGGGTGCGGCCGCCTCGGGCGCCTTCGCGGTGTCCGGCGCGGCTGCGGGGGTGGGCTGCGCCCCGGGGGTCTTGAGCCGTCGCATCGCGCCGAGGGTCTTCGCGACCTTGGCGGGGTCGATGCCCCCCGACGGCGCCGGCGCCGCCGCCACCGGCGCGCCCGCGTCCGGGGCCTTCGCGGCCTCCTTGGCAGGGTCCTTCTTCTCGTCCTTCTTGTCGTCCTTCTTCTTGTCCGGGTCGAGCAGCGGCTTGTCGTCGTAGGCCAGCACCACCTGCTTCGTCGAGACCAGCTCGCAGGCGATGCGCCGGCGCTTGCTCTCCCACTTGTCGCGGTAGTCGGCGTAGGCCGTGACCTTGCCGTCGGCGGCCTTGAACGGCGTGACACGTTGCATGTCCCGCTTCCCGTCGTTCTTGGGGATGTCGTTCGCGAGCTCGGAGCCGTCCGCCAGCGCGACGTTGACCAGCTCGCCCTTGCCCTGCTTGTCCAAGACCAGCACGCGCGGCTTGTTGCCGACCGCCACGCCGAGCGCGAGCTTGTCGCCCATCTGCACCGGAGTGATCCCGGTGCGGCGGTTCGCCCACTTCGCCCAGACCTTGCGCTCGCCGGCCACGCAGGCCGCGCCCGGGTCCTGGGGCCGCAGATCCTCGCTGGTCGCTGGCTTGGGCGTGCCCGATGCGACCGCCGTCGCGGCGCCGGTGGTCTCGCCGGTGGTTCCGGTCGGCTTGGACTTGTTGCAGGCGAAGGCCGCGAGGGCCACGAGCGGAACGACGGGCGCGAAGCGCTGGAGCTTGGAGCGGGTCATGAGGAGCGGGAGCCTAAGAGCAGCCGCGCCGCGGTCGCAACCCGCGCCCGCGCGGCGCGGCGAAGTGGGCGAACTCTCGGGGGTTCGGATATGTTGGAGCACATGGACACCGCGCGGCTGCTCGCGACCTGGTTCGGCTGCGGCAAGTCGCCGGTCGCGCCCGGCACGGTGGGCACGCTGGGAGCATTGCCGCTCCACTTCGCGCTGCGTGCGCTCGGCCCCGTCCCTTACGCGGCTGCAGTCGTCGCGATCACGGCGGCGGGCACCTGGGCGGCCCAGCGCGAGGCCGAGCGGTTGGGTGAGGACGATCCACAGAGCGTGGTGGTGGACGAGGTCGCCGGCGTCTTGCTCGCGTTGCTCCTCGCGCGCGGCGCCGGCATCAAGGGCGAGCTCCTCGCCGTCGTGCTGTTCCGCGTCTTCGACATCTGGAAGCCGGGCCCCGTCGATCGCGTCCAGCACCTCCCGCCGCAGGGCGTCGGCATCATGGCCGACGATCTGCTCGCGGGGCTCTTGGCGGGGCTCGCCGCGCGCTGGCTGGGGCGCTGACGCATCCGGGAGGTCCCATGGGTTACCGATTGAGCGAGGAGGAGGCCGCGGTTCAGCGCACGGTGCGCGACCTCGCGGAGCGCGAGCTCCTGCCGCTGGTGCCCGAGGCGGAGCAGAGCGGCCGCTTCCCGCGCGAGAAGATCCTGCCGCGCCTCGCCGAGCTCGGCCTGCTCTCCATCGGAGTGCCGGAGAGCTTGGGCGGGGTCGGCGGAGGCTCGCTCTTGCTCAGCGTCGTCGGCGAGGAGATCGCGCGCGTGTCGGGCGGCTTCGCCATCGGCGCGATGGCGAGCGTGCTGTCGCCGGCGGTGCTGGTGCGCTTGCAGGGCGACACGCCGAACCGCGCGCTGCTCGAGCCGCTGATGGCCGGGCAGATCCTGCCTGCGCTCGCCTTCACGGAGCCGCGCGGGGGCTCGGACCTCGCGAGCATGACCACCACCGCGACCAAGACCGACGGCGGCGTGCTGCTGACGGGGCAGAAGACCTTCATCTCGAACGGGCCCACGGCGGACGCCTTCCTGGTGGCCGCCGTGCGCGCGGACCACGCCGACAAGCCGCGCGAGGAGCGCGTGAAGGGCATCGGCGTGCACGTGGTGCTGAAGGGCGCGAACGGGCTCTCCTTCGGGCCGCCGATG